>Ga0153956_1000173_pt1 | contig 82604 bp, 56 predicted proteins | sample TSFL040MetaG_FD_104704 | JGI IMG/M metagenome (GOLD analysis project Ga0153956, IMG submission 104704) | Attine ant fungus gardens microbial communities from Florida, USA - TSFL040 MetaG | ecosystem: Host-associated > Fungi > Mycelium > Unclassified | place: USA: Florida, Wekiwa Springs... | reverse complement strand
TGTTCCGCACCAAACTTCTTCGCCAAGGCAAGCTCACGCCCCGGAATCTTTACCGTGATCGGCACAAAGTATTCCGCACGGTTTAACTGAAAGTAGTTCACTTCCATGGCAATCGTAAGCTCTGTAATTGGATCGCCCAACATCAGGGCATCCTCTAACTGGCGCTCTTTCTCCGTACCATTAAACTTACCGAATTCCTTGCCTGCGTAATATCCTCGACGATAATCCAACTCTGCATTCAGAGTATCCGGCACCGTAATCTTAATTTTGCGGAACGCACCGTTCTGCGCCGTATTTGTCGTGTAATAACCAATCAGGTAGTAATCCGTTGCGGCGCGTTGCGCACGCACAATGCCTGCATCCAAGTCGTTGTTATCGAAGAATGCCTTGCCGCCAGTATCGGCAGCCAACGAATACAGTGTGTCCTGCGATTGCTGGAATCGATCGTTCACAGCCTGTGCGGCCGTACCGCTATACATACTCTGACCACCCGACGAAGCCTGTGTGGCATCGCCTAATGGAGTCTGTGCCACAAGACCGCGCGCATCAATCGGCCAGAAGGAAACGCCAGCCTTCACCGCAGCCTCCACCGTTGCATGCAACTGCGCCTGGTTATCATTGCCATTTAGGCGAAGTCCGCTAGCAAAATACAGCAGTGTCTTCTTTTCATTCATCGCGCCCAGCATATTCGCTGCTGTCTGCAATGCGGAAAGCTGACGGTCAGTATTGAAGATATTGAATTCACCGGAATCCTGTCCGAAAGCAGCACCCACATCCACACTACTGCTGTCGTCCACTCCCTCCTGCATGCCCTGACCTTCACCTACAATCAGAGTTTCCAGAATTGACAACAACTTATTACGGTCTTCGGAGAAGTCCTGAAGTACATCTACAGATCCACCTTGATAGCGAAGGATCGAAACCAGATCGGCAGGCGTCATCTGTGTACGAATAAACTTCTCCGCTGCCTGCAATGCGCGTAACTGATCATCGTTGCGCATCGCCGTCATGTCGAAGTACATCGCGATCAGACGACGATCCTTGTAATTCCCGCTCTGTTTAAATGCCGTTCGGCCAAGTCTCTTATAGATTCTTACCTGTTCATCTTCCGTTGCCTGCCTCGGTAGAGGTTCCGCATCTACCGGCAACGTCTGTTTCTCGAAGATACGGATCTTCTGCGTTACACCATCTTCAGTTATGGTGAAGTCATTCGCCGTCAGGTTAGGAATGAACTTACCCTGCTTATCCTTTACAGTTATAGCCTCAGTTACAAGCTGCGACTTCACGCTCAACGTATAAGCTCCATCCTTACCTTGCAGCTGGTTCGTGCCAATCTGCTGCGAACATGCAGGCAGAGCAAGCAGAAGCGAAACAAATATAAGAGAGGATTTCATTAGAAGCGCAGCCTCCCTGTCAGTTGAAAGGAACGCATAGCCCCGGTTCCTGCGGGCAGTCCAAACGTTGCACTGTTCGTAATATTCACCCAATTGGAATACACCGGGTGATTCAGAATATTTGTACTATCCACTCGTATCTCAAAACTATAAGGATCGCGGAACTTGAACACCCGAGCCAGCGAACTATCCAGAGTCAGCGAGTTAGGGCCTTCAATCGAATAACGACCGGCATTGCCCCACTGTCCAGCCGCAGGTGCAGCAAAAGCCGCAGCGTTCAGATGATAGCCATTCCCACCTGCGTAAATATCTGCACCAGTGCGATCCGCACGCATCACCGAAGTAAATCCTGTATCGGGAATAGTGGCCAGATAGGTTGGCGTCTGCGGTAATCCACTCCCGGAAGCTAACTGCGATGCAATCGTCCACTGCTCCAACATCCGTCTACGCCATCCCGTCCACAACATGCCACCACCAACGCCAGTGCCCGTGGTGTACTGCACGCTGAACTTCAACAGATGCCGCTGGTCGAAGGATGAGCGACTCCGTTCCGCTCGAAGATTTTGCCAGTTCTGTGCAATCGTCTCTGCCGGTGTTCCATAAGCAGTCAGCGCAGAATCTGCACTCGTCGTACTACTTCCCCCCAGATATGAGTCATTATCAATAGCATGCGCATACACATAATCGAGCGTCGCAGTCAGTCCACTGCGCAAACGTCTCCGCAACTGAACTTCCGCCGAATGGCGAGACGCATTGCCATAAGAGGTGCGATAGGAAAATCCCCGTGGGCAGGAAGCGCAAAATGCGGTAGAGCCGGGCGCATACGTATTCGGTAGAAACTCCTGCGGCCCATGCGTTCCCTTCGAGCCTAAATACGTTGCCGTAAGTACCAATGAGGCAGGAAGGTCCTGCTGCACGGATAACTTCCATGTCTGCAAATAACCCACACGAAAGTGTGGGTCCATCGCAAATGTATTCGAGGTTGTACCGCTGCAATCCAGAAATCCATTAGCCATCGTCAGCGGGCAGTCCGCGCTTCGTGAAACACTCAGACTCTTTGAAAGCGGCGACTGCTGCGACATATTTGCAGCGCCAGAAAGATAAACCGACGTGTCTACATAAATACCGTATCCACCACGAACCACAAGCGGCGTCGCCGGAAGCGGTCTCCATGCAAATGCCAGTCGCGGTTGGAACTTGCGAAAATCCGGACGCACCAGCGACGAAGGGTAATGATTCCCCGTAATCGAACCCATAGGGTTATTCCCAATCACCGGTACGACAGAAGAAAACTCTGGGGCAATATCCAGATTTACAATTCTCCCTTTGAGTTCAGTAATAGGTGCGCCATAATCCCAACGTATACCGGCAGTCAATGTAAGTTCAGGACGAACACGCCAGTCATCCGATACAAATAGATCACTTACTGACTGCCTGAAATATTTATCAGCATTTCCATAAGCAATGGCACTCACATCAGGTATGCCTAAAAGAAAATTGGCAAAGTCCGAACCACTGCTGGCACCAGTAAAAGTAAATGTTCCTCGCGGATTCGCCTGTTGTAACTGGTTAAATTCCTGACGTCGAAAATCACCACCAAATGTAACCGTATGCCGACGGTGCATCCACGTAGCTTCTACAGAAACCGCATCCGTGCGATTGCGATCAAACATACTAATCCCATCCGATAGCGGGTAAATTCCACTCGCAAAACTCAGACTCGGTGGCCCCCAGCTCGGTGCATCCTGATCATTTCCACCAATGCCCGCATTGCCACTAACATTTTCGCGGTTTGCAAAAAACGGTGTCACCTGAGTACGTAAACGCGTAAAGTGATAACTTGTCTCTACAAATAACTGGTGTGGAAAACGATGTGACCAGTGAATATTCCCATCAATTCCCAGCGTCCGCGTAGCATCGCGAAAATGAAAGATATTCTCGTTATCTGAACGTAGATTACGGAAAGCAAAGCCTCCAAAAATCTGGTCGCGACGCCCAATGGACTTATCGATACGCGACTCCAGCGCATCTGCATGTATTCCATTCAAAACCTGGGTCTGGTAGTTATAGCTGTTACTACCAGCTAGGTTCGGCAAAGGATACAGCGCAAGCAAAGCCTGCGCCTGCGGACTTACAAGCACAGGGCCAGTAATAGGGTTCCCAGTAACAGGATCGACTATATTGCCAGAGAGTATGCCATTCCGTTGGTTCAGGGTTGGCATCAGCCCAGACATCGTCTGTGCTTCTCGATCGCGTGTCCACTGATAGGCTACGAAAAAATTAGGGCCGTTATAGAACAGGTGAGGAATACGGATCGGTCCACCAATCGTGGCAAGCCCCGTAAACTGCGAATACGAAGCTTTCGGCACCTGCAAGCCTGTAATCGAATATGGCCGTGCATCGAAGGGCGAAGCAGCCACTTGAAATCCGAGACTTCCCGTGTACAGGCTCTTACTGCCAGCACGACGCGACCCAAAAGCCTGCGCCAGTGAGTATTTACTCGTAGCCGCATTATTCTGGCTGCCATTAATCAGCATGCCATCTGCGCCTTTATCAGCGTCATCGTTTGAGTCCGATGGAGGCGGAGGCGCAGCAGCCTCAGCAGTATCATTTCCTTTCTGCTTTGCAGCCTTTGCTTTTTCATTTGCCTCAGCAGCAGGTAGTGCTGGAGCAGGAGCCGACGGCAACACAGCCTTCGCAGATGCCAGCAGATCATTCAAGGGCAACATCTGCATTTCAATGGCCGGTGTTGTTCCTGTTACCGGGACAGTGATGGTCTGCTCAACCGCACGAAACCCCTGCATCTCCGCATGCAGATGCCACTCACCCGCATCGATCGTCGGAAACTGAAAGACACCCTGTGTGTCCGTAACTGCAACCAGTTTTTTATCGCCCTGCGTTGCAGTAATAACCACACCGGGAAGAGGTATATCATCCACCATCACGCGGCCGTGATGTTCTGCCGCAGAGGCAGTGACAGCAGAGAGGCACAAAAGCATCGAAACAACCGGGCGCGGGCTCTTTGAAACAGACACCATACGAATCACTTATTCTCACTTAGCTTCGATGGAATTCAAGACCATCAACATTCGCCTTAAGAAACCTTTTCCAGATTATGACCTCGATTTTTTGAGGAGTTTTATCACAATAACGTCAACATACATATTTCCAAATCAAGCAAGCTCGTCCCCGAAATGACTATAGTAAGAAACTTAGAAACTAAGGCCGCATGGATATATACGCAAATAAGGTGGCATGACTCCCCAATTTTTTTAAACTTTTATACAACTAAACTCTTAGTTATCTCCTGGCTTTTCAATATGATCAATCACTATAACGTCCACACCGGTCTTTTCCGCATCCAGCTTCAGCCCCATCTGCTGCTGAATTGCAGTAAATACGGGGGGAAGCGCATCGACAGAATCGTCCGGCACAATCTTCATCTCAAAGATTTGAAACTGCGTTTCGTCCGGAGTCCAGTTCAGTGCCCCGTCATAATAGCCTTCAATACCCGTACGATTGACCACGGGCCGATCGAACACACCGTTCTCCATCCAGGTGCTGAACCCGTCCATACTGATGTTGCGAAAGACCAGGTGTCCAAGTTTCCCTGGAAAATAGAATGCAGAACCATCATGGGGATTGGCAGTGCTCTTGGTCAGCTTCGGTCCGCCTTTTGCGACAGACAAAACGTAAGCCGACATCTCCTTCTTGTCCTTGTGGAACTTCAATCCAAACCTTTGTGCCAGCAACTTACGCATCATGGATCGAACCTGTTCATCACTGGGACTTCCCGACACATCAGGCTCGCCTGTCGTGATGTCAAACTTGTCCGTTTCGATCCATGCCGGGCCGCCGATCAACTGTTTTGTATTCACCTGGTAGGCAAACATCATCAGGTCGTTCAGCGTAGTATTACGAGTCTGAAAATGCCGTGGCGGGCCGCCGAACCCTTTGCCTTTTTCATCCAGCGGTGCTGGCTTGATTGTCGCGACCTCCCAGTTAGGATCAGCGTCAGCGGCCATAGCAGGAATGGGTTTCGGTGGTTCGGGAATCACCCACGCAGTCTCAGTGGTGGCACGCACCAGCGTTAACGGCAAAGGCTTGTCGCCCTGCTTCCACTCACCTGTGATCGTCGTCCCATCGGGCGACATCTTACCAACGTAAACACCTCCAATTACCTCAACCTCAAGACGCAGTTCGCCACCAGCAAACGTCGTCGTCTTTACAGGTATAGGGCGCCCACCCTGATCGATGCTGTAAAACTGCGCGCTCAACACGCCGTTCGCATTCCTGCTGATCTTCACAATAGTCCGCAGGTCTCTTTGCGCATGCAAGGTTCCCTGCCACGTATCGTCTATGTTGGATTTCGTGGAAGCCGCCTGTATCGTTGCGGCGTGCATAGTTGTAAAAGAAATATTCGCCGCACCCAATACCAATAGACTGCAAGACAGAACAAAACCAGAATCCCGACGCATACTATCCCCTTGAAGCAAGGCTTAGAACTAAATCCATACTCTGAATCGAACTCATCACAGTGCTGGTTATCGTACCGTAGCGCCTCTACGTTTGTAGAGCGTCGTTTTGCCTTCAATCAAGACTCTTGCATCCACCGTTCAGTTATTGCCAGGTTTTTCTGCGTGGTCTAACACCATCACCTTCACCGCGGTCTTTTCCGCATCCAGTTTCAAGCCAACCTGCTGCTGAATAGCAGTAAAAATCGGTGGCGGTGCATCCGCAGATTCGTCCGGGGTAATCTTCACACCGAACTTCATTACGAAAACAGGAAACTGCGATTCATCCGGAGTCCAGTTCAATGTGCCGTCATACCGCCCTTGAATACCTGTGCGATTTACAACCGGGCGGTCAAACACGGCACTCTGAAATCCATTGCAGATATCGTCCATCGTCAGCCCTCGCATGACAAGGCGGCCCAGTTTCGGAAACTGAAAAGAGTGCCCGTCACCTTCACTCTTTGTCATCTTCAAACCATCCTTCGCAACTGCCAGGACATAGGCCGACATCTCTTTATTCTCTTCATGAAACTCCAATGCAAATCGCTCCACTAGAAGTTTGCGCAACATGGACTTCAACTGCTCACTGCTGGGAGAACCGGGGACATCGGGCTGTCCTGTCGTGATATCGAACTTATCCGTCTCCATCCATGCCTGTCCTCCGCTGATCTGCCTTTCGTTCATGTCATAAGCAAACATAATCAGATCATTCAGCGTCGTATTGATCGTTTTGAACTGACGTGGAGCACCGGTAAAACCAAAACCTTTTTCATCCGGAGGAGCAGGCTTAATCGTTGCTACTTCCCAGGTTGGGTCAACGTCCGCAGCCATCGGTAGAATGGATTTGGGAGGCTCGGGAATTGCCCATGCCGTTTCAGGCGTTGCACGTACAAAAGTCAATGACAGAGGTTTATCACCCTGCTTCCACTCACCTGTAATCGTAGTTCCATCCGCTGACATCTTCCCGGTATAGACACTATCTATAGTGTCTATCTTCAAAACCAGTTCGCCATTCTGAAAACTGGTTGTCGTTACAGGAATCGGACGCACATTCTGATCAAGGCTATAAAGCTGTGCCTTCAATATTCCTTCCTGTGCCTTGCCGATCTTCACCACAGTACGCAGGTCTTTTCCAGCATGCAGCGTCCCCTGCCATGTGCCCTCGATATTGCCCTTCACGTTCGCAGCCTGCACCATCCCAGCATGCAGTGGCACACATATAAAGGCAGGAAGACATAGAACAGCAATAACAAAGGAAACACGCAACGGCCACCAGACACCCATCACAAAAGCTCCTCAACAGATGCAATCGCTGTAAGCAAAAGGTATGAATTTTCTCCTGCGACTTATAAATACGCACACGGAAAAGATTGGTTCCGTACTTTGAAAAAAATATTTACAGAAATAAAAGTGCCAGATTGCGAACAACCTGGCACATAAGAAAAACACAAACAATATGTATTGCTCATTCCTGCGGCAGAGCATCAAAAGCCGCTTTTGCCTTTTCAAAAAGCAGTTGCGTTTCCGCCTGCTGCTTCTTTAATCCATCCACTACATTCGCCGGAGCCTTGGCCAGAAACGCTTCGTTGCCAAGCTGGCGGTTTGCCGCTTCTAACCCCTTATTGAATTTCGCAATCTCCTTCGTCAACCGTTCACGTTCCGCAGCCACATCAATCTGGCGTTCGTAGACCACACGCACATCGAAAGTCGCACCAGAACGCGCATCAGCACCTGTCTGCGCTTCCGTCGCAAAGTCCACATCGCTTACGCGAGCCAACCGTGCCAGCATATCGCGGTTTGCATCGACCAATGCCAGCACGCGGTTATCGCCAAACAGCACGATTGGTGTGGCTTCTTTTTCAGGCACGCCAAGATCTTTGCGAAGTCCACGCACAGTCACAATCAGTTCCTGCAACGTGTTCATCGCGTTCACCGCAGCCTCGTCTGTGGGGAAATCTTCCGGCAGCGGATACCGCGTTAACGCAATACTCTTCGCAGGTGCATTACTCTCGTACAACGCATGCCACAACTCTTCTGTGAGGAACGGCATGAATGGCGACAGCAGCCGCAGCGACGATTCAAACACACCCACAAGCGCCGCTAATGAAATCGCCGTCTCCGGATTCTGAATCGGCTGTTCGCCTTCTTTCAACTCAGGAAATTCAAGCCGCAGTTTGACCAGTTCCAGATACCAGTCGCAGAACTCCCCCCAGAAAAACTGGTAGACAGCATTCGCTGCTTCGTCAAAACGATAATCCTTCAGCGACTGCTCCACCTCTGCGCAGACAGCACTCATGCGAGCAAAAACCCACCGCGTCTCCAGCGGCGTAATCTCCGGCAACGCACCCACCGGATTCGCAGCGCCCATCGTCATCTTGTAACCGGCTGCACGCGCACGATCCATCTGCAAAAAGAGGAATCGAGCTGCATTCCAAATCTTGTTCGCAAACGCCCGATAACCTTCCGTACGTGCTTCGCTGAAGGCAATATCTGTACCCGGCGAAGCCTGCGATGCCAGCGTGAAGCGCACAGCATCCGTACCAAAGCGCTCTATGATCTCAATCGGATCAATCACGTTGCCTTTGGTCTTACTCATCTTCTGCCGATCGGAATCGCGCACCAGGGCATGAATGTATACGTCACGAAACGGAACTGCATCCTTCAACTCGCGTTTAGAACCATCCGGCATCGGTACATCCAGCATGAAGTGCGTGCCAAACATGATCATGCGCGCTACCCAGAAGAACAGGATGTCGAAGCCTGTCACCAGCAGATCGGTTGGATAAAACTTCGCACTATCCTTCGTTGGCTCGGGCCAACCGAAGACTGTAAACGGCAACAGGCCTGAAGAAAACCACGTATCAAGCACATCCATTTCCTGCACCAAATCCGTGTTGCCACATGTTCCGCATGCTTCAGGACGAGACTTCGCCACCGTCGTATGGCCGCACTTCGCGCAGTGATATGCAGGAATGCGATGGCCCCACCATAACTGGCGCGAGATGCACCAATCATGAATATTGTGCATCCACTCAAAGTACGTCTTCGCGTACATCGACGGTGTAAAGCGAATGTGCCCCTGCTCCACAGCGGCAATGGCCTTATCTGCCAGCGGCTGAATCTTGAGGAACCACTGCATCGAAAGCCGAGGCTCAATAATGGCGCCACTGCGCTGCGATGTCGCAATCGCCAGCGTGTGATCCTTCACCTCGACCAGCAGACCGAGCGCATCCAGATCCTCAAGAATCTTCTTACGCGCATCGAAGCGATCCATGCCGTGATAGGGCGAGCCGGGCAGGTCGATGTGCGCCGTCTCATCCATGATGGTGAGTTCGTTTAACGAATGCCGCTTGCCAATCTCGTAGTCGTTCGGATCGTGCGCAGGCGTTACTTTGACCGCACCAGTGCCGAACTCGGGCTTGGCCCACTCATCCTGCAACAACGGAATTTCGCGGCCTACCAGTGGCAGCTTGATCGTCGTACCCACCAGGTGCTTGTAGCGCACATCGTCCGGATTCACCACAACAGCAACGTCGCCCAGCATCGTCTCCGGACGCGTCGTCGCAATCACAATCGAACCCGAACCATCGGCAAACGGATAGCGCAGATGATAAATTTTGCCCGTGGTTTCCTTGTGCTCTACTTCAAGATCGCTCACCGCAGTCTGCTGCACCGGGTCCCAGTTCACGATGTAACTGCCGCGATAAATCAAGCCCTGCTCATGCAGGCGAACGAAGGCCTCTGTCACAGCGTTCGACAGGTTCTCGTCCATGGTGAAGTATTCGCGGCTCCAATCGACTGAGGCCCCCAGACGCTTCATCTGCGTGGTGATCGCTCCACCATACTGCAACTTCCACTGCCACACACGTTCCAGAAACTGCTCGCGGCCCAGCGCCTTGCGGTTCGTGCCTTCCGACGCAAGCTGCTTCTCCACCATCATCTGCGTGGCAATACCGGCGTGGTCCGTGCCCGGAACCCACACGCTCTCTTCGCCCAGCATGCGATGCCAGCGCGCCAGAATGTCCATCTCCGTCTGGTTCAGCATGTGGCCCATGTGCAGGCGGCCGGTTACATTCGGTGGCGGCAGCAACATAACGAAGCGCTTCGCGCCGTCCTCGTCCTGCGAGTTCGATGGCGTATTGAAAAGATTTTCGCTAACCCAGTACTCCGCCCACTTCTGTTCAATGGCGGCTGGATCGTAGGCTTTTGCAAGTTCGTTCGGCATAAGAAAAAGGAGCGCGATTGTGCGCTCCTTTCAGAATACCGTGTTGCGAGAATTAACGATGTATACCTTTACCGGAACAACAGCGGAGTGAAGTCCACCAGATCATCGCGCCACACCATCCACGTATGCATGCCCGGAGTGGAGCGTGTCTGTACATCGCCCTTGATGTTCTGCTTGGCCCACTCGCCAAATGCCTTGTTTATGGGAAACAGTCCATCCTCCGTACCGCAACTCATCCAGAACAGCTTCAGCGGCTGCTGTGTCTTTGCATTCGGCACAATCTCCTGAAATCCCCTGTCCAGCATCTCCGACGTTGGCTTTGACGGGCCCCCATTGCGCGGCAAACTCGGCGACACCACCGCCGACGAGAACGCGCCCACATACGCAAACGTCTCCGGATGATTCAATCCAGTGTAAATGCTGTGGCCGCCTCCCATCGAAAGCCCGGCAATCGCGCGATGTTCACGATCACGCGCAATGTTGTACTTCTCCTCAGCCATCGGGATTACTTCATGCAGTAACTGGTCGCTGAAGCTCTGTTCGTTCTCCCAGATCAGGCCACCCACACGCGCCCATCCCGCAGTCAGAATCTTTCGTGTGCCATAGCCCAGCGGCATCACCACCACCATCGGTTGAATCTTGCCGTCGTGCAGCAGCGAATCAAGGATAAGATTCGCCTGTCCTGCCTGTGTCCAGCCATTCGAATCATCCGAATAACCATGGTTCAGATACAGCACAGGATACTTTTCCTTGCGCTTCGCATCATAGCCCGGAGGCGTGTACACCCACATGTTGCGATAGCCATCGTCATCGGCGTCCGGCTTCACCAGCTTCGAGCGGTAGAAGATGTGCGTCACCTCGCCATGAGGAATATCCTGCATATCCCACGGCTGCGGCGTGTCGCCCGTTACATGCACTACCGTAGTCGGACTGATCAGGTTGGGGCGTACATTCGGATTCTTCGGATCGTTTATACGGAAACCATCCAGCACGAAACCATAGCTGTAGTAGTCCGGCCGCAGCGGCCCAACAGTTCCCTGCCATAAACCACGTTCGTCTTTCTCCAGAGGAAACGGCTTGGCTGTACCTTCCACTGCAACCGCTGCCGACATCGCGCGCGGCGAAAAGATGCGAAACGTCACCGTGCCATCCGCATGCACTTCAGGCGATACAAACTCCGGCACAGCCGAAGACTGCGATGGCAAGGGAGATTGCGTCCGGGCTTGTATCTGGGCAGGCGTACTCTGCGAGAATCCCGCAGGTGCCAGAACGAACGAGGCAAGTGCTACAGCAAGAAAAGTCCGCATGGTGAGGAAGTATAGAGCATTCCCACCACGCCCATCACTAAAAGAACAGGCGACCATCTCTGGTCGCCCATCCGTAATGCATTGCGATCAAGAACTAGAAAGGATTTACCTTACCAAGTCCTTTCTTCTTATGCGTGCTCGACGATTCATCGTCCTTGTCATACTCCGGCTTAACCTTCTTCTGCTTACCGTTTTTATCAAACGTTGGGGCCTGCCCTTGCGGCGTGGACTTGCCAGCAACGTCGTTCACCGCATCCGGCGCCTCCGCCGGCTTTTCAATCGGCGGCAGATCCGCATTGTTCTTCGGGCCAACACCCGAGATGGTTCCAGCCGGAACACTACCCGCCGGAGGAGGTGTTGCAGAATCACCACCCGAAACTCCGGGAGTAAGAATCGTCACACCGGTTGTCGCACTACTACCACCAGCAGGTGCTGCTGTAGTTGCTGGCGTTGCGGTGATCGGCCCTGCTGCAGCCGGAGTTCCCACATCTCCCGCACCAATATCCTGCAACGCCGGAGCCGCTCCATTCGTGGGAGCCGCCACAGCAGCCGGTGTTGCGCTGCTGGCAGGTGTTACATCAGCTGCGTCCGCAGACACATCGCCACTCTTGCTGTCAACCTTAGCCGCAGCATTTGGATCGAGAGCGGTCCTATAGGCTTCTTCGCTCCGCTTTGCCACTTCCGGTGCCAGTGTTGCCTTCGGGTCGGAGAGCGACGGATCACCGATACGCGCCGTCTGCACAACATCCGGCCCACGGAAGATCAATCCCTTGGCACGGTTCGCCAGAGTATAGCCCTGACGACTGTCTTCCAGTGCCTGGCTTGCCGCAAGCTGTTCCTGCGTCGGTTGCGGAATCGGACGATTCATCGCATCCAGACGATCCTTCGCATCTTCCACATGCGGAGAAGCCGCATACTGCGTTACAACGCGGTTGTAAGTCGCCGCTGCCTGATCGTCATAGTGCTTCAGCAGGCGTGCCTTTGCATCTTCCGGCAACTGCAGTGTGCGGATAAACTTCGACTGCGCCGAGTACGCATCGCCCAGGCTGATCAGGACCTGGTCAATATGGCTGTACAGCGGATACGTGTCGGCCACAGTCTGCAGGCGCGCAATCGACGCAACCCAGTTCTCGTGGCTCGCATAAAAATCGCCGATGGCAGCCTCGCGCTGTGCCAGCACCTCCTGCACCTCGCGCAGATGCTGCTTCGCCTCCGGAATCAACGACGAATCCGGATACTGCGTCAACATGTTGCGATACTCTTCTTCCGCATGCACTGCCTTGGTGAAATCGCGATCCGGGCGATCCACCTGCTTGAAGTAAATATCGCCAATGCGCATCTGCGCTTCAGCAGCTTCCGGAGCATTCGGGAAGAAGATGATGAAGTCGTGATACTCCGTCTCGGCCTGTGCCAGCGCAGCACTGCCACCTTCGCGATACCAGCTATCGGCAAACGCCAGCTTGGAGCGCATCTGGTATTCCGAGTCAGGATAGGTTGAGAGCAGCGTCTGCAGATCGAGACGCGCCACTTCAAACCGGCCCTTGTTAATAGCCACCATCGCCTTGTCGTACAGAACCTTGTCCGGCTGGTTGCTCTTCACATTGCCCAGCGGATTCGACTTCATCTGCTGCTTGCGAGCCTTCTCGCTCTTGATGGTGTCCTTCGACTGGACAACCTTCTCGTCTTTCTTCTCCTGCTTGCGCGACTTCTTCGTCGAAGTGTTGCTCAACACCGCCGTAGGAGTCTGGTCATCCGTTGTAGCCGATGAGGTCCCCGGAGGAAGTGACTGCTGCGCGCACGCCGATGCGGCAAGACCGCCTGCAAGCAAAGCTACGGCAACGCCGCGGCGCGTAAAAAACGAGTACGGCCATGCCGACTTCCGGAAAACTGAAACCATCTGTTTCGAACCCCTCAGCTCCGGCTGGAACCCGCTCGCATCCGCCGGAGAAAACTCACACCCAATTCTAAAGCCGCGGGGCCGTTCCATGCCGCGACAAGACGCCTTTGCCCGTATTGGACGAATGCATTCGGATTCCGTCTCACCCTCAATCACAGGTATAGATCCGAAATCCACGCTGCCAAATGCCGTTAAGCCATTACCTCAAGAGCCGAACGAGCCGCCTTCAAAAACTCATGCGCATTGGCTACAGTCTGCTCTTTTTTTCCCGGCCCGGCAAAAATCGCTGAACCTGCCACCAGCAGATCAGCACCCGCGCGCACGACCTCACCCACAGTCGCCGGAGCAATCCCGCCATCCACTTCAATGCGGAAGTTCAGCCCCTGCTCATCGCGTAAACGCGCCAGATGCCGCACCTTATCCACACAGCGCGGAATAAACTTCTGCCCGCCAAAGCCCGGATTCACCGTCATCACCAGCACGTGATGCACCAGCGGCAGAACCTCCATCAGCGTCTCCACCGGCGTCGCTGGATTAATCGCCACACCCGGTTGCATGCCATGATCGCGGATCAACGAAAGCGTCCGATGCAGATGACGGCACACCTCCTGGTGCACAATCACCCAGTCCGCACCCGCTGCGGCAAACTCCGGAATGTATCGGTCCGGGTCTTCAATCATCAGGTGAACGTCGAGTGGCACCTTGGTCGCACGGCGCACCGCCTGTACCACAGGAGGCCCGAAGGTGATGTTCGGCACAAAATGGCCATCCATCACGTCCACATGGCACACCGTACCGCCAGCGCTGTCGGCAGTCTGAATCTCGTCTGCCAGGTAATTAAAGTCGGCTGCGAGAATGGAATATGCAAGATCGATCACAGATCGAGTTTATCAAGGGAGTATCGACATATTCGGAGCAGCAGTGACCGAAGGCATTTTTTCTCCGATCACGGAGCGAGGAAGCGACAAATACAGGATTCCATAAGAACATCAGCCGAAAGATTGGACCTGCAAACCTCCCCGTAGCCCTGCATTCACACAACCGTTCCCCGCAACCGTTATTCTTTCAGCAGGAGAACAGCACTTGCTCACAGACGCACTCATACTGCCTGAAGGCGATTTCCAAGCCTGGCTCTTCGATCTGGACGGCACCCTGGCCGACTCCATGCCCCAGCACTTCATCTCGTGGACACACGCCGTGGAAAACCACGGAGGCAAATTTCCCGAGAAGCTTTTCTACGAATGGGGCGGCGTGACTCCGCTGGCCATTGTTCGCAGGCTGAATGAAAAGTTCGGCTTCAGCATGGACCCCGAAACCGTCGTGCACCAGAAAGAATCGCTCTACCTGGAGCAAATCCACAACGTAAAGCCCATTGAGAGCGTTCTGAACCTGCTGGAAGCCAACCACGGACGCATTCCCTTCGCCGTCGTTACCGGATCGCCACGTCTTAACGCAACCAGGGCACTCGCCGCTCTGAACCTCACCGACAGATTCCAGACCGTCGTAGCCGCGGAAGACTACACGCACGGCAAGCCCAATCCCGAACCGTTTCTCACTGCGGCCAACCGTCTCGGCATCCCTCCCTCCTCCTGCCTCGTCTTCGAAGACGCCGACCCCGGCATTGCCGCCGCAAGCGCCGCAGGCATGCAATGGGTACGTGTTCCGGTCAACTTGCCGGAAAACATCGCCAACTAATTTGCTTAGGTTGTGTCCACATATAGCGTTGAGAAGAAGTTTTTTCTCGGGTTTTGAAGGGGCCCGGCTCAAGCCGGGCCGTCTTATGGCCACTCTTCTTCTGATCGAAGACGAGGTGAAAGACAAAAACTAATTCACAAAACGGCGCATACGCACATTCATCACAATGCCCAGCGCCATAAATGAAAAGATCACGCTCGATCCGCCATAACTCAACAGCGGCAGCGGAATACCCGCCACCGGCATCATGCCAAGCACCATGCCGACGTTGACCGCAATCTGAAACAGCATCACCGCGGCAACTCCCATTACCAGCAGCGTGCCCGGCGGGTCCTTCGCAGTCTGCGCATTCTGCACCAGCCGGATCAGAATGAGGAAGTACAGGATCAGCACCAGCACCGCACCCACAAAACCGTGTTCCTCACATAGCGCCGCAAAGATAAAGTCGGTGTAAGGAATCGGCAGAAAGTCGCCCTGCGTCTGCGTTCCCTTGCTTGTGCCCTTACCCCAGATACCACCCGAGCCAACCGCAATCAACGACTGCCGCACCTGGTATCCCGAACCCTTGGGATCATTCTCCGGATGCTGAAAGCTGGTAAGACGCGCCTTCTGATACGGCTTCAGAACCTTACCGCTCTTCCATACACCCACCACTAGCACCAGGAACGTAATAATCAGAACCGCCGCCTTCTTCCACGAGATGCCGCCGAAGAAAAGCCCCGCCACCAGCACCGGCGCATAGGTCATCGCTGTTCCAAGATCAGGCTGCTTCAGCACCAGCAGCATGGGCACACCCACCAGAGCAAAGCCCTTGCCTATGTCCTTCCACGAAAGTTCATCCTTCGCGGAGAGTCCCCAGAAATAGCGCGCCGCCGCCACAATCAGCACCAGCTTTACCCACTCCGAAGGCTGAAAGTGAATGCCACCCGGCAACCCGATCCATCGTCGCGCGCCCAACACTTTTTTCCCCACTACCAGCACCGCAAGCAACGACACAATGCTTATGCCATACGCCCAGTGCGCAATCTCAATCAGCCGGTGATAATCGATCAACGAGATGACGAACATAAGCGGTATACCAACCGCCAGGTAGATCATCTGCTTGGAATGAAAGCCATGAAACTTGGTTTGCAGCGTGGCAGAGTAAATCTCCAGCACGCTGATAATGCTCATCAGCATCACAAAGCCGAACAGGGTCCAGTCGAAATCACGAAAAGAAGAAGGACGAATCATCCGCAGCAGCGTTCAGTATAGGGTTTGCACAAGGCATTCAAAGAATAATGATCGAGTGAGTACAGGCATGCAATTTAGCTTCATGCATCCGGTCCCGGCTCTTTCGGCTTCATGGCAATCGGAGCCACCGGCGTTACTGGCTTCTTCGGAGCAGGCGCTGCGGGCAATTCCTCATGTGTTGCAGAAGTCGCAGGCTTATCCTTCGGCGTAGCGGACAAAGACTCTTTTGAACTAGTGGGCGAAGCAGCTTTAGAAGTTGTTGACGAAGCCGCATCGGACACTGCTGCGCCATTCGTATCCACACTCGAAGGCGCAGCCACCGACATAGAAACCTGTTCCAGCCGAATATTGCCGCTCTTCTTGCGCTGCTTGTTCACGTAGGCTTCGATCACCTGCGCCGCCAGTTTCGCGGAGTTCTTGCCCCAGTCGCCGTTCTCCCATAGCACTGCCACAACGATATCCGGGTTGCGACGAGGAGCCATGCCCACAAACCACGCATTCGGCTGCGTCTTCTTCCCCTTATTGGAGCGAGCCAGGGCATCATGGCTCATCACCTGCGCTGTGCCTGTCTTACCTGCGAAATCCACACCTTCCAACCGCGCAGCAGCGCCCGTCCCGCCCGGTGCATTCACCACACTCGCCATACCTTCGGTAATCGTCTGCCAGTGCTCCGGCTTCAGCGGGACAGTCTTATCGCCTGAGCCCGGAAAGCTTTCCTCGAACGCCTCACGCTGCTCCTTCGGAATCTCATCCGGAAAGACAACATGTGGGCGCTTCAAAACCCCACCGGAAGCAATCCCGCCCAGCGCGCGTGCCATCTGCAACGGCGTTGCCGCAACCGCACCCTGCCCAATGCTTACAGAGATCATTTCACCCGCATACCAGGCCTGGTGGAAGTTCTTCAGCTTCCACTCCGTCGAAGGCATAGTTCCGGCAGCTTCCTGCGGCAGGTCGATTCCGGTACGCTGGCCCAGTCCAAACGCCTTCGCATAGCGCGCAACTGTATCGATGCCCAGTTTATTGCCCAGAACGTAATAGAAGACATCGCACGACCACGGAATGGCATGATCTATATCCACGCTGCCGTGGTGCGCATCGCAATGGTAATAGTGTCCATAAAAGTCCATGCCACCGTTGCAGACCACACGCTCAGTCTGCGCATAGCCTTCTTCAAGCCCCGCCGCCGACATAATGATCTTGAAGGTGGAACCGGGAGCCACCTGCGCTTGAATTGCTTTATTTAGAAGGGGATGCTCCGGATCATTAATAATCTGGTTCCAATAAGTTTTCGACAACCGCACCGCAAACTGGTTCGGATCATAGTTCGGCCGCGAAGCCATCGCCAGTATCTCGCCGGTGTGGGGATCCATGGCCACAATCGCGCCGTTCTTGCCCTCAAGCGCCTGTTCCGCAGCCATCTGAATATCCAGATCAAGGGTCAGCCGAAGGTCTTTTCCCGGTACTGCAAGCTCTTCTCCCAGCCTGCCAATCTCTCGACCATGACTGTTTACGATCACATCGCGCGATCCGTCCTGCCCTCGCAATACAGCATCATAAGACTCCTCAACCCCTGATTTACCAACAACATCTCCGGGTTCATAAAAGTCATACTTCGGGTTTTTCAGATCGTTTTCGCTGATCTCGCCCACGTAGCCGATCAGGTGGGAAGCAAAACCATCACGCGGATACAGGCGGCGCTGTTCTTCCAGTGTCTCCAGCTCCGGCAACTCATTCGCATGCGCTGAGATAAACGCCTGCTCGTCCGGCGTAATGTCCTGTTTCAAAGGAATGGGCTGGTACTTGGGAGCGTATTGGAAATGGCGCAGCGTGGACTCCAGTTGATCCATCGTCAGGTGTAAACCCTGCGCAATCAATGGCAAGTCCGCATCGCGCAACTGCTCGCGCATGAGAAAACAGGAGACGGAAGAGTAATTGTCCACCAGCAGGCGACCTTCACGATCGAGCAACCGGCCACGAGGAGCAAGAATCGGCACCTTGCGAACCCGGTTTGCTTCGGCTAGCAAGCGGTAGTTATCCGCCCCTAGAACCTGCAGTCGCCACAGTCCCGCGCACAGCATAAGTAACACAGCCGCAACGACATATTGCGCGGCCGCGAGCTTTACCGGCGAGATTTTTTCATCGCGACGAACCAGCGCGTGGCGATTGTCTTCAGTGGAGTGCATGTTCGATAACTGCCGTTATGGACGAGTCTATTTACCTGTTCGCAGTGCCAGCACTACAGGCGAAAAACCATGCCGATAGCTGCTGCAACCTAGTGTAAAAGCAAAAGGCACGAACCAAAGTCCGTGCCCTTTTGCGAGGAACCAAAAGCGAAAACCGTAACGAAAACTAACCATGGAGGTCCGGAAGTTATTCGCGGTATCGCGCAGAAATAAATAAACTTAGGCAGCCTTGGTGGCCAGCGCTTTCACGCGGGCATTCAGGCGGCTCTTGTAGCGCGAAGCGGTGTTGTCGTGCAATACACCCTTCTGCACGCTCTTGTCCAGGATGGACACGGTGGCGCGGTACTGCTCGGTTGCCGTCTTGGTGTCACCCTTCTGGATGGCTTCGCGAAGCAGGCGCAGCGAACCACGCAGCTTGCTCTTGTTCGCACGGTTAACTGCTGTCTTTGCAATGGTTTGCTTGGAGCGCTTCAGGGACGATACGTGATTTGCCATCGAACTCTTTTCTCTTCCGTTTGCCGCGTATGTGGGCTGAAATCTTGTCGCGCCATCACTTGAAATCCTGCTGGATCTAACTCATCCGTCTGGATTCAGCTCAGGCTGCGGGAGAAGGGACGCGGCTGCGACACTTCACTACAGGCGCTTCCCCAACCCTTCTACGGTACTCGATTCTGGGGCTTTGTGCAAGCTTTTCCGTGCGTTTTTGTTCACTAGATGTACGTTTTTCGCGTGGATAAATGCACATTTTCGATGGATTTTGCATGGGTTCCGCTTGTCTTCCGTCTGCATGCTTTATTTCCATAGATAAACGGTCAGGCCACCGGAGACGATGAGTGCTCCACCGACGCAGACCGGCAGGGTAGGCGGTATGCGGAAGAGAACAAGGTTGGTGATCTGGAAGACGATGAAAAGGGTGGCTATATAGAGGCCGGTTACGGCGGCGAACTCGACCGGAGCCAGATTCAGGGAGGTGCCATAAAGGGCGAGCAGCGCCACTCCCACCAGATAGAGAGCGATTCTCACCTGCGGCCTGGGAGCGCCAATGGCCATGCGCACCACGGCGTCACCGAAGGCTTCAAAGATGGTGGCGGCCAGGACAAAGAGGAAGACTTTCATAGAGGAAAGGGTCTCATGGGAGAGGAACGAGGGAACTGAGATTTTACGGTTGTTGAGGAGACGTTATTCTCTGAGCGGCTGAAGCCGCTGCTTACCTATAATCTCATACGGCCCGGCTAAAGCACCCTTTGCGGGCATTATTACGGTAAGACTGAAGCTCCTGGCATTTTCCGATACTTATGCTGTTTTGTGGCTGGCCCGATTGAAGCTTATCTCCATTTGTAGCGTGTGGGATAGGGGTGTTTTTTGTGTGTTCAGGGGGTGTGAAGGGGGTGCGATGGATGAAGGCGTCATGCGAAAATGCGTGGCTTTTCATTGTTTGTAACGACACATTCATGCAACAGTAAACATACCGCAACATGCTCCACCGAAGCTTGGGGCATGAGGCCAAATTCAGTCTTTTCACTTCGCGCACGGATCGCACTGGTTGCATGTCTATCCACCGCGGCTGCTGGCGCACAGACGACCACAGCCCGGTTGACCGGTACTATTACCGACCCCAGCGGTGCCGCCATTTCCAATGCGCAGATCACCATAACGAACCAGAGAACAGGCCAGTCGCGCGTCGTAGTAAGCAATGGCGACGGTCTGTACGTAGCCGTTTCCCTCCCCCCGGGCACGTATGACGTGAGCATTGCCGGTTCCGGCTTTGCGAGCAGCGAACAGAAGAACATGATTCTTGCCGTTGGGCAGGAAGTGAACCGTAACTTCACGCTGGGTCTGGCTGGTGAGCAGACCTCCGTCACAGTGAACGCAGCCAGCGTGGTGGACCTGGATACATCCTCTGCCAAGATTGGCGCGAACGTTCCCGAACGTGAGATTAAGCAACTGCCGATCAATGGCCGCCAGATCTCACAGCTTTACATGTTGACACCGGGCGCAACGAATACCGGCACGGGTGCATTCGGCGATATCCGCTTCTCCGGCCGCGCCGTGGAACAGAACATCATCCGGCTGGACGGCATTGAAGCCACCAGCATTATCGACACGTCCCCGGGCAACCTGAACGGCGAACTGCCTTCGCTCTTCCGTTTACAGCAGTCGCTGGAAGCGGTACAGGAATTCCGCGTGGATTCGTCCAACTATCCTGCGGAAATGGGCACCGGCACCGGCGGCCAGATCAGCTTTGTGACCAAGAGCGGCTCAAGCCAGCTTCATGGCTCGCTGTTCGAGTATGTGCGTAACGACTTCTTCGATGCGCGCAACTACTTCAACGCTCGTAACACCCCGAAGTTCCGTTTGAACCAGTTCGGCGGATCGGTCGGCGGCCCGTTGGTGAAGGACAAGCTCTTCTTTGCGGCTGTCTACGAAGGTCTCCGCCAGGTTTGGGCTGTACCCTATTCATCTACCACTCTGAGCGCAGCGCAGCGCGCTCAGGTGACCAACCCGGCTCTACAACCGCTGCTGGCTGCCTTCCCAATTGCGAATAGCGGTGCTGCTGGCATTATCAACATTGGTCAGAACCGCATTCAGGAAGACTTTGGTCATGTTCGTTTTGACTATCACTTCAACGACCGATTCAACCTGTATGCGCGTTACAACCGCGATCAGGGTGTGTCGTCGCAGGTACAGGATGCTTCGCTGAGCCGTTTTAACCAGGTGGAAGTGCCACAGAATGGAGTACTGGCACTGAACCAGGTCTGGTCGTCGCACATCTTTAACGAGACCAAGTTCGGCTACAACGGCATCAAGATGCGTGTGCAGGGCGTTGCCGGTCCTTCGGGTAGTGTGGACCTGAGCTCGACGCGTATTGCGATTGCCGGTCTGACTAACGTTGGCTCGCTGATTTCGCTGTCCAGTTCGTTCAATGGCACGGGCGCACCGTACACAGGTTCGAGCTATTCGTACATTGACAACTTCAGCTACGTTGTTGGCAATCACAACACGAAGTTCGGCTTTGAAATCCGTCCGCTGTCGCTTTATAGCGACCAGATTGGCGGTACGACCTATACCTATAACTCTTTCCCAAATTTTGTGAATAATACGCCAGACCAGATTCAGTTCTATGGCAACCTGAGCGACAAGAGCCCCTTCACCGGCTTGAGCGGCAATGCGCAGGTAAAACAGGCGTACTACATCGGCTATGCGCAGGACGAGTGGAAGATCAAGCCGAACCTGACGTTGAGCTACGGTCTGCGTTACGAGTTCTACTCGCCGCTGCATGAGGTGCGCAACAAGAACGTGGTGTTCGACATGGTCGCTGGAACCATCTACCCCGGCTACAAGGGCGACTGGTTCAAGAGCACGCAGAACTTCGGACCGCGCCTGGGACTGACTTACGCTCCGGCCGCGATGCATGACAAGACTGTTCTGCGTCTCGGTGGTGGATGGTACTTCGGACCGGGGCAGACGGAAGACCAGATTCAGCCGGAAGCCAACGACCGTGTGACGCGTACGTTCACCGGCAGCAAGGTCTACCCGATCAATCCGCAGACTGATGTGTATGCGAACTACGACATCAACAGCCCGACGCTTGGCTACCAGCCGCGCGCTTATTCGCCGACATACAAGGTGCCGGAGAAGATTGCCAGCTACACGGCAAGCATTCAGCAGCAGCTTCCGGGTGATATGCAACTGTTGGTTGGCTATGTGGGATCGACGGGACGCAACCTGTTCCTGCGCTCCATCACCAACCTGATCACGAGCGTGACCACCAATGCGTCAAGCGGCGCAGGTACCGCTGTACGCGAGTTCGGCGGACGTTTCGCGGAAGTCGATTACAAGACATCGGGCGGTGTGGATCAGTACCACGCGCTGCAGACCTCGCTTCAGCGTCGCTTCACCAATGGCGTGTCCTTTGGCCTGCAATACACCTGGGCCAAGGAACTGGGTACGTCGTCGGGTTCGAACGAAGCCACGACCGCGCAGGAACCGCTGCAAATCTATGGTCAGACGCCTGAGTATGGCCGCGGCATTAACGACATCCGCAGCAGTCTGAACGCCACGGTTCTATTCGACATGCCAGTGGGCAAGGGCAAGTCGCTTGACCTGGGTGGCGTGGGCAACTCCATTGTGGGTGGATGGCAGATTGGCAGCATCGTCAACTTCCGTACAGGCGTGCCCATCGATGTGCTGATCACGCGTCCTGACATTGCTTACGTGGGCAATGCTGGAACAGCCTATGCTGGCCAGACCTTCGCCAACCCCGTCATCGTGGGCGGCGTGGTGCAGACAACGGCAGTGCAGAACGTACCGGGCGGTGGCAACAGCCGTAACGTGCGCCGTCCGAACCGTGTACCGGGCGTGAACCCATACGTGGGTGGACGTCGGTATATGGTGTCCCCGTTGGGACCACAGTTCCTGAATCCGGCCGCCTTCACTACACCGGCAGCAGGCAGCTTCGGTGACCAGCGCCGCAACGACATCACCGGCCCCGGCCTGGTGCAGTTGGACATGACTCTCCAGAAGGAGTTTGCCTTCACTGAGCGCTTCCACTTCAAGTTCGTAGCGGACGCCTTCAATATCCTGAACCACCCGAACTTCGCGAATCCCGGAAATATTCGCCTGGCACAAGTGATTCCTGCTGCTGTAACTGGTGGCGCACAGCCGGGAACAGCCTTTGCCCTGTCTGGTGCCAACGGTGCGGGCAGCAACTGGGGCACTTTGTCCTCAACGGTCGGCAACCAGGTTGGATTGGGCGCGCAGCGTCAGATTCAGCTTTCAGGACGCCTGACCTTCTAACTTATACTCTTCGTTGTGATAGGGCCGAAACCTTCGGGTTTCGGCCCTGTTTTTTCTGTTTCTTTGCTTGACTGTGTTGGTTTGTAGAGCTATTCTCACCGCAACTTGAGCGATCTGGTGATGTCTGCCAATCCGACGCGTACCACCCCACACCGCCGATGTGCGGTGAAGGAGTGTGAGGCGTTCTGGAAGCTGGCGGATGAAGCGCTCAAGACCCGCCTGACATCCAACTCAAAGCACAACGCACGATTCACCCGCCCTATGGAGGCATAGCGGACATTGGTTAAAACTCTGCTCGAAATCACGCCAAATACGGAGGCCCTGTTCGGGCTTCGTGACGAAAACCTGCGGTGGATGGAGAGGGAGCTGGGCGTTTCGATCGATCTGCGATCGAACGGCCTGCTTGTGCAAGGAACAGAAGAAAACGTTGCACTGGTGGAGCGGATCTTCAAGGACTTTGAAGCCCTGCGCCGCAGCGGCGTTGTGCTGGCTGGACCGGAGCTGCATGCGCTGGTGAAGCTGGCTGTGGCCGACCCTTCCACCACGCTGAAGCAGCTTGTCGATAGCGGCAGGCAGCGCACAGCAACCGGCGTCAAGCGCATGGTGAATCCTCGTTCGCCAAACCAGAAAAAATATGTGGAAGCCATTGAACAGAACGATATGGCCTTCGGCATTGGACCGGCGGGTACGGGCAAGACGTATCTTGCCGTGGCGATGGCAGCGAGTGCGCTGATGGCAAAGAAGGTGGAGCGCATTGTGCTGGTGCGGCCCGCGGTGGAAGCGGGCGAACGGCTGGGCTTTCTGCCGGGTTCGTTGCAGGAGAAGGTGGACCCTTATCTGCGTCCGCTGTACGACGCGCTATATGACCTGCTGGAAAAAGAGCGCGTGGACAAGATGATGGAGAAAGGCATTATCGAAGTGGCACCGCTGGCGTTTATGCGTGGGCGTACGCTTTCGAATGCGTTCATCATCATGGACGAGGCACAGAATACGACGACCGAACAGATGAAGATGTTCGTGACGCGACTGGGCATGAACTCCAAGGCTGTGATCACAGGCGACCTGACACAGATTGATCTGCCGAATCCAAAGCGAAGCGGATTGGTGGAGGCGCTGACCGTGCTGAATGGCGTGGAAGGCGTTGGCTTCTGCCAGTTTGAAGACAAGGACGTGGTAAGGCACAACCTGGTGCAGCGCATTGTGCGCGCGTACGAGACGCACCAGCGCGAACAGCAGCTTTCGCTTGGGCTGGAAGGCATGGATGTGCCCGCGACGAACGAGCCTTCTGCTCAACGAAAAACACAGTAGATTCTTGTATGGAACAGGTAGCATTTAAGGGAGAGGGGATGATCCTCTCCCTTGAATGTTTTGCGGTACTCTTTGAAGGTATGCGGTGGCATTCCCTCAGCGGCTAAAGCCGTGTGTTGTTTGCGGGATTTTATGGCAGGGCTGAAGCCCTGCCCTTCCGAAAGCTCCCCTGTATGAGAGTTATTAGATTGTGGGGAAGAGAGCGGTTCGCACGTTGCGCGAATACCCACCTTAGCTTCGCGAAGGTGGGGCACCCGGTTTCTCTTCACGGAGATTTTTACGATACGGCTGAAGTCGATCTCTTACGAGGAAGGCCCTTTGCTTTCGCTGTATACCTGAACGTCTTTCGCTGTACCTGTGTATGTAGTGTGAAACGGCTTTATTTTTGTTTTTTGTGTGAGGCGATTTGATCGTAACCGAACCTCCTGGTCGTGATGGTGAACAACTCCCTGCCCTTGCGCGGGGTGCGCTGTCGCGTTTTCTGAAGCGTGCGCAGAAGGCTGCGGCACTGGAAGGCGAAGTAACGGTGCTGCTGGCGGATGATGCTCGCTTGAAAGAGTTGAATCGCACGTTTCGCGGCAAGAACAAGCCAACTGATGTGTTGAGTTTTCCGGCCGCGAAAAATGGCGAAGGCTTTGCCGGTGACCTGGCGATCTCGCTGGAGACGGCTGCGCGGCAGGCCGCGGAACACCGCCATGCGCTGGAAGACGAGGTACGCATCCTGATGCTGCATGGGGTTCTGCATCTGGCCGGCTATGACCACGAAACAGATAAGGGCGAGATGCGTGCGCTGGAAGCAGAACTGCGTGCGCAGTTGAAGATGCCGGTGGGGCTGATTGAACGCACGCTTGATCCTGAGAAGAAATCTTCTGTTGCGAAGAAGACCGTAGCGAATGCTCGCAATGCGAAGAAAGCTAGTCGTAATGCTGGTGCGAAAACTTCTGCTGGAAAAACTTCTGTGGTGAAGGCTTCTGCGGAGAAGACAGTAAAGAAAGCTGCTGCGAAGAAAGTCTCGCTTAAAGCTTCGGCAAAAACGACTGCGAAATCAAAGGCGAAGCGATGAGCACTATGGTGTTTGTCCTTAGCGTGTGCGTGTTGCTGGCAGTGCTTACGTTGTCTGCTTATGCAGACCGTGTGTACAGCGAGATGGGCAAGTTTCTGGCGCGCTCGTACCAGGAGAATCTCGATGCGTGGACGGAGCACATTGAGCCGGGGCTTGGACTTTCGAGCGATTCGATAGCTCTGTCCGCGTCGATTCTGCGGCAGAGTTCTCTGGCAGGCATTGCGTTGTTGCTGGGCGTGCACTGCGCGTTGCATGGCGGCGGTGCTGCGAGATATCTGGAAACGCTGCTGGAACTGGCGTTGATCATTATTGTGTTTGACCGCATGTTGCCACAGGTGATGTTTGCACGCACACGTGGCGAGTGGGTTTCGCGCATACGGATTCTGCTACAGGTTCTGTTCTACCTCGTTCTGCCGATTACGCTCACGTTGGGACTGCTGCTTTCAATTGCATCGCTGGCGGAACCGGATAATAAGGAAGAAGAAGAGCATCCGGATGAAGGTGTGGATGCGTTGCTGGAAGCGGGCGAAGAAGAAGGCATCCTGGAAGAGAGCGACCGCGCACTGGTGCGCAGCGTGGTGGAGTTTGGCGACATGGTGGTGCGCGAGGTGATGACACCGCGACCGGAGATGTTTGCCGTGCCGGAGACGATGACGCTGGAACAGTTCACGGCTGCGTTGAACGAAAATGCGTTTTCGCGCGTGCCGGTGTATCGCGATGCGCTGGACAACATTACGGGCATTGCGTTTGCGCACGATATGTTGCAGGTGGCCGACAGCGATGCGAATCTGCGTACCGTGCGCGATATTCAACGTGTTGCCGCGTTTGTGCCGGAACCGAAAAAGGTGAACGAACTGCTGCGCGAGATGCAGGCTGAGAAACAGCACATGCGCATTGTGATTGACGAGTACGGCGCGGTTGCGGGGCTGGTGACGATTGAGGATTTGATTGAAGCCATTGTGGGCAACATTGAAGACGAGCACGACGAAGACGCTGAAGTGATTGAGGAAGAAGACGGATCGTATGTGGTGCCGGGGAGTATGGATGTAACGCAGCTGCGCGACCTGTTGCAGAAGGAAGCTAAGGACGATGATCGCGAGCCGCTGCGGTTGCCTGCGGATCTGGAAGCGAGCACGGTGGGCGGGCTGGTTTCAGAGCTGGCCGGGCATATTCCACATCCTGGCGAGGTGATCGAGAAGGACGGTCTGCGGCTGGAGGTGCTTACGGCGACTTCGCGTTTGATTAAACGCGTGCGCGTGAAGGAACTGCCGGGGTTGGATTTGTCGGAGGACTAAGTGACATCTCGAAGTGTGCGAGGGCATTCCCTCAGCGGCTAAAGCCGCTTCTTATCTGGAACCTCATATGGCCCGGCTAAAGCCGGGCCCTTTCAAAGCACCTTTTGCACGCATTTACAGCAGAGCTGAAGCCATGCCCTTCCGAAAGCTCTCGCTGGAAATATGGCTGGCTTTAGAAAGCCACTCTAACTACAACGTGCACCCTATAGTCTGCTGTGTGAGGGCTGTACGGAATACACTATAAGTTATGGCTTTTCGTGCAGGTTTCGTCTCTATTATTGGTCGTCCGAATGCGGGTAAATCGACGTTGTTGAATGCGTTGCTGGGTGAGAAGCTCGCCATTGTGACGCATAAGGCGCAGACCACGCGCACACGCATTCTGGGAGTTCTGGAACGGTCGGCACAGGCAAAGACGAAGACCCATGCGGCGTTGCCCGCGGCGCAGATTGTGCTGGTGGATACGCCGGGGGTGCACAAGCCTTCGACGCAGCTTGATCGGCGCATGATGCAGGAGGTGCATGATGCGCTGGAGAATCGCGATGCGGTGCTGTTCCTGGTGGACGCGACGCATCGTATTCATGAACCGGCACCGCGAGTGGAGGGCAAGCAGCCTTCACCTGCCGAGGACAAGAAAGCATTGAGCGCGGCGGAAGATGCGTTTGCTTTGAGCATGCTGCGCAAGGTGGAGTGCCCGGTGATTCTTGTGTTCAACAAGATTGATTTGGTAAAGCGCGAGGAGTTACTGCCGCTGATCTCGCATTGGACGGCGAAGTATAACTTTGCGCAGACGGTGTTGATCTCGGCTGCTAAAAAAGATGGTCTGGATGTGTTGCAGAACCATGTTGTGGAAGCGCTGCCCGAGGCGAATCGTTATTTTCCGGAAGACCAGTTGACCGATCAACCGCTGCGTTTTATGGCGGCGGAGTTGATTCGCGAAAAAATTCTGCTGCATACGGGCGAAGAGGTTCCTTATGCTTCGGCAGTCGTCGTAGAGAAGTGGGAAGAGCCGGGGCCGCAGCGGAAGCCGCGCAAAGGTGAAGAGCCGAAACTGCCGGTGACGAAGATTGCCGCGGCAATTTTTGTGGAACGCGCAGGGCAGAAGGCAATTCTGATTGGCAAGGGTGGCGCGATGCTGAAGAAGATTGGCACGGCTGCTCGCAAAGAGTTGGAAAGCCTTCTGGATACGCGGGTGTTTCTGGAGCTGTTTGTGAAGGTGCGCGAGGACTGGCGTTCGCAGCGCGGCTTTGTCGAGGAGCTGGATTGGCGGCGTCAGTTGGAGTCGTTGCAGAACGTGCAGAAGAAACAGGATGATGAGGGCTAGATGTAGATGAGGCCTCACTTACATCCTGCAAACCCACATCTCAATAAAACCGAGATATGGGGCACCCGTTTTTATTTTTGCCTATTTACCCCTGGCTTTTGGTTCTTGGGTTTTCAGGGAAGTTGTTAGGAGGGTACATTCCCTCAGCGGCTGAAGCCGCTTCTTCACCCTGAACCTGTATGGCACGGCTAAAGCCGGTCCCCTTCAAAACATCTCTTTGCAAGGTTTTGCGGCACGGCTAAAGCTGTGCCCTTACGATTCGTGCCTCATGCTTGATTGGGGCAGACAACGAAATGATTCTTGCCTCAGGGTTGTTTACTGGGGTTCCTTCATGACTACGCCCAGGGTTTTCATCTTGCGGTAGAGGTGGCTGCGTTCGAGACCGAGAACTTCGGCTGTGCGGCTTACGTTGCCGTGGCACTCTTCGAGCTTTTTGAGGATGTAGTCGCGTTCGTAGGCAGCGCGTGCCTGCATGAGAGTGCCGAAGTCTTCGGCGCGATGTTTGATGGAAGTGTCGCGAGAGAGCAGTGCGGGCAGGTGCTTGCGCTCGATGCGTGTGACCTTGGGGTTGAGGATGAGCACGCGCTCCATAACATTGCGCAGTTCGCGCACGTTGCCGGGCCACTGGTAGTGCTTGAGCGCTGCGAGTGCGTCGGAGGAGATTTCCATGCGCGGGCGGCCGTACTGGCGGCCGAATTCGCTGAGAAACTCCTGCACTAACGACGGGATGTCTTCGAGGCGGTCGCGCAGGGGCGGCACGAAGAACGGGATGACGTTGAGACGATAGAAAAGATCTTCGCGGAAGTTGCCTTTGATGATCTCGTCTTCGAGGTCCTTGTTGGTGGCGGCGATGACGCGTACATCGACGTGGATGTGCTGCGATGCGCCAACGGGATAGAAGCGCTGTTCGTCGAGTGCTCGCAGGACCTTGGCCTGGGTCTTGAGACTCATGTCGCCGACTTCGTCGAGGAAGAGTGTGCCGCCGTCGGCACGTTCGAAGGTGCCGCGCTTTTCCTGCGGGCCGCCGGGGAGTGCTCCGTGACGATGGCCGAAGAGTTCGCTTTCGATGAAGTCTTCGGGGATGGCGGCGCAATTGAGTTCGACGAAAGGGCGTTCGGCACGCAGACTTTCCGCGTGCATGGTGCGCGCGATGCGTTCCTTGCCGCTGCCGGATTCACCATAGATGAGGACGCGTCCGTTGGTGGGCGCCATGAGGCGAATCTGCTGGCGGAGCGCCTTCATAGGCACGCTTTCGCCGGTGACATAAGCCTTTTTCGCAAGCTGGAGCTGGAACTCGGAGTTGTCGAGACGCAGACGGCGCGCTTCGGTTGCGTTCTTCAGGAGCAGCAGTGTGCGGTCGAGCGAGAGCGGCTTTTCGAGGAAGTCGTATGCGCCGAGTTTCGTTGCGCGCACAGCGGATTCTATGGTGCCGTGGCCGGAGATGATAACGACCTCCGGCGGCGCGGAGAGGCCAAGTTCGCGGATGCGGGCGAGTACGTCGAGGCCGTCGCCGTCGGGTAGCCAAATGTCGAGCAGGACAACGTCGTACTCGACATCGCGGATGAGTTCGAGGGCTTCCGAGGCAGTACCGGTGGAGGCTACGGCGTAGCCCTCTTCACGCAGGATGGTTTCAAGCGACTGGCGAATCTCGGTTTCGTCATCGACAACAAGAATGTGCGTCATGCGGGGCTTTCTGTGTGCGAGGTGCGATCTTCAGGTGCTACGGGTGGAGCCCTCGAAATGGGGTATTTTCAAGCCAATCGGGCCGCTGTCTTCGTACATGACTCACGCTTGGTGTCGGTGCCTGGCATGATAGTCTCCCCCTGCTTCTTTATTGTAGTCCTCGGTAAATCTGCGTTCGATAGGAATGTGACGTGCCTTCCCTACTGCTTCTGACTGTTTTCGTACACGGGTGTATCGAGCAGATTGGAAGCGATGACTTCGGCGGTGGCGTTGGACGTTTCACTGCCTGCGATGGGGAGTTCGAGGAGGAAACGCGTGCCTACGGGCAGGTTTTTTTCGGCGCGGATGGTGCCGCGATGGTCGGCGATGATCTTGGCCGTGATGGTGAGGCCGAGGCCGGAGCCACGCTGCTTGGTGGAGAAATAAGGGAGGAAGAGGCGTTCGCGAATCTCGTCGGTGACGCCGGGGCCGGTGTCTGCCACGACGATTTCAAGCATACCGGAAGACTGTTCGCTCCGACGGGTCTCGATGCAGATCTCACGGTGAAGACTTTCGCCCATGGCTTCAGCCGCGTTGTCGATGAGGTTGGAGAGAGCGCGCTTGATGGCTTCAGGGTCGGCCATGACGAGCGGCAGATCGGGCTGCAACTGCTGCGCCACCTTGATGCCGTGGAGTCGTCCGGCGAAGAGGCTCATGGTGTTTGCGACGATGGTGTTCAGGTCTGCCGGGCGCGGTTTGGCGGTGGGAAATTCTGCGAGTGCGGAGAACTGATCGACCAGGTTGCGCATGGTGTCGACCGAGGCACTGATGACCTCGCTGGAGCGCTGGATGCTGGCGGTGGAGGGCGATTCAAGCTGTTGTTCGTGGAGCAGGTTGCCGAGACGAACGACGTGGCGGCGAATCTGTTCGGCGTTGAGCGAGATGGGCGTGAGCGGGTTCTTGATCTCGTGGGCGACGCGGCGAGCGACCTCTTTCCATGCCGATTGTTTCTGCGCACGCAGTAGCTCGGTGGCGTTTTCGAGGACAAGCACATAGCCGTTGGTGGTGCGGATGCCAGCGTTGGTGCTTTCGAGAATAGCGGCAGTCATCGCGATGTTGAGCGAGCCGTTGGGCGATGGCATCTCGGTCTCTGCGGATGCGGAACCCATGCGATGGCTGCGGCGGAGGAGACGATCGACTGTCTCCATGGTTTCAGCGGGAATGACCTCGTTGATCTGGCGGCTGACGAAGGCAAGTTCGCCTCCGGGATCGAGCATCTCGCTGAAGGCGCGGTTGACAACACGGATGCGGCGTTCAGGATCGAGCATGACCACACCGTTGGGGATGGTCTGCAACATGGTTTCAAGCTCTCCGCGGCGCGACTCAAGCTCGACGTTGGCCTCGAAGACCTGGCGCGTGGTCTGCTGGACGAGAGCGCGGCTGGATTCGAGGTCTTTCGCCATGGTGTTGAAGCTCTTGACGAGGCCTCCGAGCTCTTCGGTGGCAGAGTCTTCGACGCGCTGGTCGTAGTTGCCCTGGGCGATGGCGTTCATGGCGAAGGCAAGCTCTTCAACAGGGCGGGTGACCTGTTTGGAGAGATGCAGAGCGAGCCAACTGGTGATGAAGAACGCGAGCGCCGTGATCATGAAGAGTATGACCATGTAGGTGGTGCGTACCTGGCGGCGCATGCGGAAGAGCATCCAATACTGCTGGCCCGCGCGGTCGAGTGCTACGATGTGTGCCGTCATGCCGCTGGGGAGAGGTGCGGCGACGACGACGAGCAGGCCCGATGGCGTGTGCGCGGAACCGAGGATGTACTCCGCATGGCCGATGGTAACGATGGGTTCATCGTTGCGATGGAGGGCTTCGAGGAGGATGGAGTCGAGCGGGCCGGCTTTCTGAATCTGCAAGGGCGACTTGGGATTGGCTTCGTCGTTGGGCAGGATGTCGGGTGTCTGCCAGGTGCTGAGCGTGGCGGAACCGGTAGGCGTGTGGAAGCGCGAGAGGACTTCGTTGCCACTGTAGATCTGGGCAAAGCCGCCGAGAAGTGAAACCTCGTGGCTCTGCATGGCCTGTTGCAGGACGGCCGGAGATGTGTCGGGGGTGGACTGATGGATGAGGTTGGCGATCTCCACGGCTTCGGAACGCGCATTGTCGGCGATGTAACGCGCGAGGTCGAGCGAGATGTAGGCCGATTCGTTTCGTAGCTGCGCCGCAGGCTGTGCGAACCAGCGGTCGATGGCCCGGTTCATGAGCAGGTAACTGAAGGCAAACATGCAGCCTACGGGGATGAGACTCAGAAGAACTGCTCCGGTCAGCATGCGGGTGCGAAGACGCGAGCCGAGTACGCCGCTGCGCTGCTCGGCATAAAGCTTGAGCACGTTACGCATGAGCATGACCAGCATGGCCAGGAAGAGCAGGAAGGCGATGAAAGAGACGGAGGTGAAGAGGAAGATGCCGCCGGGAGTGTCGGGCGTGAGGAAAGATAGGCGGAAGGCGTTGAGCGCTGCCAGTCCCAGGAAAAGGACAAGCAGCAGGACTCCCAGCACAATCATCAGGATTTTGCGCTGGCGTACGCTGCCCACGGAAAGCCTCCCCTGCTGATGAGCGATTATAGAGCAGCTAGTCAGCGGGGCAACAAGTCAGCTAGTCAGCAGTTCGTTAGCCTGGGAACTGCTTGCACGGTTGCTTTGCGATTGGGGAGGCAAGCGGTTCGCGCTTTGCGTGAATACTCACCTCTGCTTCGCGAAGCTGAGCACCCGTTTTTGGTTTTTGCCGGGATGAGAGGCACCCGGCATTCCCTCAGTGGCTGAAGCCGCTTCTCCTGTCGGGCTTTTCGGCAGGGCTGAACCCTGCCCTTCCGAAAGCTCCCTAAGCTGTAGTTTGTGACTGGGGCAGGATTTCACAGGCAAAGTACAGGATGGTCGGCGCAGTGCCTCGCGGCGGCTTACAATATACGGAAAGCCTCTTGCAGGGAATACACAGCAGACATGCCTCAAAACGGATACCAGGGACGCTCACGCGGTCGCAGCATGCGGTCGCTCTTCTCGCTTTTTTCCAACGATCTGGCGATCGATCTGGGAACGGCCAACACGCTGGTCTTTGCCAGCGGCAAGGGCGTGGTTGTCAATGAGCCGTCCATCATTGCCGTGAACACGGTGACGAAGGAAGTGGAAGCCGTTGGCCGCGAGGCCAAGGAGATGGTGGGCCGGACCCCGGGCAACATTGTTGCCATTCGTCCGATGAAGGACGGCGTGATCGCCGACTTCAAGCAGACGGAGAAAATGCTGAACTACTTCATCCAGAAGGCACACAACCGCAAGATGCTGGTGCATCCGCGCATTATCATCGGCGTGCCGTCGGAGATTACGCAGGTGGAAAAGCGCGCGGTAGAAGACAGTGCCTATCGCGCCAAGGCCTCCGAGGTGTACCTGGTGGAACAGGCGATGGTGGCGGCAATCGGTGCGGGTCTGCCGATCACCGAACCGGGCGGCAACATGGTGGTGGATATTGGCGGCGGTACAACCGACATTGCCGTGATTTCGCTGGCGGGTATTGTGTATTCGCGCTCGGTCCGCATGGCGGGCAACCAGATGGACGAAGCGGTGATGAACTTCCTGAAACGGAAGTACAACCTGCTGATCGGCGAGCGAACCGCGGAACAGATCAAGATGGAGATCGGCTCGGCCTTCCCGCTGGATAAGCCGCTGACGATGGAGATTAAGGGACGCAACCTGATTGAAGGTGTGCCGAAGACTATCACGGTGGACGATTCGGAGATTCGCGAGGCGTTGTCGGAGTCGATTGCGACCATTATGAACGCGATTCGCGTGGCTCTGGAACGGACCCCGCCGGAGCTGTCGGCAGACATCAGCGACCGTGGCATTGTGCTGACGGGCGGCGGTGCGCTGATCAAGAACCTGGACCGCCGGATTCGCGAGGAAACGGGGCTGCCTGTTTCGATTGCGGACGATCCGCTGGCCTCCGTGGTGCTTGGCACCGGCCGCATGCTGAATGACTTCAGCCTGCTGCGCAAGGTAGCAATCGATTAAAAGAAGTTTCTAGGTTTCTAGGTTTCTGGTTTCTAAGTCGCCAGGTGCGTACAAGTCTGCTTCATGGTCGAGAAACTAGAAACTTAGAAACCAGAAACCTAGAAACTCCCTATGGAATCCTTTTTCAGCCGTTTTAAAGGTGCATTGGTACTGGTCGCTGTGCTTCTGGCGCAGGTGATTGGTCTTGCCTCGCAGATGAAGCGGACGGATGGGCCGGGAGAGATGGACGGGCACCATGTACGCGTGGCGAGAGCCTGGGCAGCGTACACGATTGTGCCGATTGAATCGCTGCTGAAACACATGGGACAGGGAGTTCGTGGGGTGTGGAACAACTACGTTGACCTGCGGCATGTGCGGCAGCACAACAAGGATCTGCAATACCAGATTGACCAGCTGCGGTTGCGCGAAACTGCGCTGTCGGAAGATGCACGACAGGGACAACGGCTGCAGAAACTGCTGGCCTTCAAGCAGCAATATGTAGGCAGGACCGTGGCCGCGCAGGTGGTTGGTACAGGCGGCGGCGACCTGACGCGAGTGGTAAGCATCGACAAGGGTGCCGAGGATGGGCTGCGTCCGGACATGGCCGTGATTACACCGGACGGCGTGGTGGGCAAGGTACGCGATGTGTTTGCGAAGTCATCGCAGGTGTTGCTGCTGAACGATCCGAATGCGGGCGCGGGCGTAGTCCTGGTGAATACGCGCAGTCGCGGCATTCTGCATGGTGGGGCAGGCGGCGTGCTGGAGATTACGAACCTGCTGCCGGACGAACGCATAAAGCCGGACGAGCCGTTGATTACCAGCGGTGGCGACGGGATTTTTCCGCGTGGCTTGCCGGTGGGCAACGTGGCCAGCATCAAGCCCGATCCGGAGCATCAGCCGTATGCAGTGATTCGGATTAAACCGACGGCAAATCTCGATCGGCTGGAAGAGGTGCTGGTGGTGACAGACGCACAGCAGATGCTGGCAGCGAAGACAGACAATCCAGACGAGGATGAAGAGGGGTTGAAGGCGTCGCAGGTTGTGGCAGGCCGCTTGCCGGGCCTGAAGCCGCTGGAGAAGCCGGGGCAAAAGCCCGATACAGCCGTGCAGGACAAGCCGGTGGATACTACGGGGCAGAACCTGCCGCGCCCCCTGCCCGCGGCGCATGAGGACAGGTACACGCCGGGTGCTGTGCCTTCGGCCAGCGATCTGACGCCGGGCGCGCCGAATACGCAGTTGCAGACACCTTCGCCGGTGATACGGAAACCACGTGTGACACCAGATCAAGGTCAGCAGGTTGCACCTCCATCTGCACCTCAAACTTCACCGGAGGAGCAATAGATGGCGCGTCGTTCTTTGCTCTCAAGGCATGAGCTGGAGGAACACAGATTTCATCCGGTGGTGCTGGGGGTGGTGTCGCTGGGCGCGCTGTTTCTGCATGCGTACCTGCCGAGGGTGTGGGCTCCACTGGGTATTCTCGATCTACCGCTGATCGTAGTGTTGTACTTCTCGATTTCGTGGAGAAGCCCGGTTGCGGGAACGGTGTACGGCGCGGCGATGGGGCTGCTGGAAGACCTTCCGGGCAACCAGTACATTGGCGTGAACGGGATTGCAAAATCGGTGCTGGGGTATGCGGCTGCGTCGATTGGGCTGCGCATTGATGTGGAGAACGGGATGATTCGCCTGGGCGCGAGTTTTGTGTTCTTCCTGATGCAGTCGTGCCTGCTGTTTCTGATCCAGCATTTTCTGCTGGGAACGGGCGACGAGAATCTGCTCTGGCTGCATGAACTGATACGCGCAGCGGTGAATGCTCTGGTTTCTATGCCGGTGTTTTACCTGCTGGATAGAACTCGTGTGGATGAAGTTCTTTAATGAGACTGCGCGTCCGCTAGAGAAAATCCCCTCAGAGGCTAAGGTGGGGCACCCGTTTTCTGTTTTTTGCCTGTTTACCCTTGGCTTTTAGTTTTTCAGTTGTCGTTGTTGTCGGCGGTGGAGATGGCACGTACTACGTCTTCCTGAGTGGCGGAGCGCATAGAGGAAAGGATGCCCTGCTCTTTCTGATGGAATGCATGATCGGCTTTGGAGATGGGTGGCAGAGCGTAGAGGGCGAGTTGATCGCCTTGTAAAACGGCGAGTTGCAGGCCGTCGGGCGAGAGGGCGAAGTTGCCGTCGGGACGTTGCGCGGGGAATGCTTTTACACGCAGCAGTTCTTCGCCGTCGTGGTCGCCGTAGACGCAAACCTCCTGCGATTGCACCTCGATGGGAAAGCCTGAATCGGGCTGCGCTGCAGCCGTGGTTTGGGTATTGCGCACGGCGAAGCGGCCTGTTTCCGGCGAGGACTGCACGGACAACCATACAGGCTCGTCGTCTGTGGTGAAGACCCACTTGGCATCGGAGAGCAGGTTGAATCCACCCATGAGTTTTTGTTCGTCGCCACCGCGACAGCCGTAGGCAAAGAACTCCGCGTCGGAGACGAAGATGGCATGCGGCCGGCAGGTGGAAGTAAAACCCGCCAGCGGGAGTTTTCTTCCGGAGAAGATATGAAAATCGAAGCCCCAGTGGGTTCGATCTTCTTTGACGGTTTCGAGCACACCCATGGAAGTAAACGACATGGAGAATGCGTTTTTGGCTTTGGCCTGGCCGCGATGCACGAAGTGTACCGTGCCGTCGGGCGGAACCTGTATGCCGAAGAAGTTCGCGGTAACGGGACGATTGGCTACATCGGCTGGGTCGTCACCGATCATTTGCGGCGGCGAGGTTTCGAGCAGGAGTAGATCGCGCGATGGGCTGAAGAAGATCGACTCAAGCGTAGCCTCCTGCTCAAGCAATAGATGCTGACCGAGATGCAGCGGATCGCGGCTGCCGAGAGGATCGAGCGAGTAGAGGTTATTGCGAATGCGCAGGAGGAAGTGTCCCTGCGGCAATGGCCATAGGTACTGTGCGCGATCATGCAGACGCCACTGGGCTTCGCGCAGGATCTTGCCGTCGGGCAGATGGAGGACGAGCGCGCGGACCATGTGGTCTTCGTCGGTTTCACGCTGGTCTTCGAGGCGCTTGATGAGAGCGCGGGTGGAGTAGGTGAGGAGCAGGTGCTCCTTGTCGATGAAGTGGATGGTGGCGACGGCGTGGCTGGATCGTGGACCGACGAGAGACGTGCCGGGCTTGTAGCCCAGAGGTGCGAGCGGAATCTGCGTAGCGGGAGCTGCGGCTGGTTTTACTGCGGGGCTGTTCTCTGCAAACGCAGAGATGCTTAAGGGCATCAGCAAGCCAAACGCAAGAGTGCATCCACCTATGGAGGTGATCAGCGATGAGATTCTCGATCGAAGCAAGGACAGCATTCTAAGCAATCAGAGACTTGCGATTCATGGTATCGCGCTGGAAAATTTTCTGCCTGCGTCGCATTGTGGCGCACGGTCTACCCTAGAACAGGCCCTAGGTCGTATCGACCTATAAGTTTTGAAAGAGGTGAGCTTCAGCCCGCATATTTGTTTTCACTCCCACCCCGCTAAAGCGGGGTGGGAGTGAAAACAAAACAGAAGAAAACAGCCTCTTCTCAAACCTATAGGTCGATACGACCCAGTGTGCGAGAGTAGATGTATGCGCTCATCGCAGACCTCACGTCCGCTTGGTTTTCTTGCGTGCGCCTCGGCGGGCGCTCTTTGGGGAAGCGGATTTTACTTTGGGAAGATTGCGCTACGCGAGATAAGCGTGGCCCACATGGTGCTGTATCGCTTTCTGTTTGCGCTGCCCGCGGTGCTACCGCTGGCTCGTAATCGCGACGGTGCGCGATGGACGAGGAATGACTGGATGCTGCTGACACTGGCGGCGTTTTTCGGTATTCCTCTGCAATTTTTAGTGCAGTTCAAGGGACTTTCGCTTACGTCGCTGTCGCATGCGGCGCTGATGATTGGAACGCTGCCGGTGATTCTTGCAGGAGCGGCTGCGATTGTGTTGAAAGAGCGGCTGAACGCGACGGCGTGGTGTGCGCTGGTGGCTTCAACCACAGGTGCGTGTTTGATTGCGCTGGGCGGGCATGCGGATGGGCGCTCGTCATTCGCAGGCGATGCGCTGATTGTGGCTTCGATGTTTATTGCTCTGGTGTGGCTACTGGGGAATAAGAAGCTGCTGGAGCGGCACAGTGCATTGCAATTAAGTGCGCGCAGTTTATTCGTCGGTACGTCGATTTTGTTGGTGTGGACGGTGGCGATGAATGGTCTGCCGCCGGTGCATGGGGTTTCTACGAAAGCATGGATGGCGCTGGCAGCGAGTGGTCTGCTGTGTACGGCTGCGACCACCATTTTGTGGAACTGGGGCATGACGCAGGTGCCTGCATCGCAGGGCGGTATCTTCATTAACCTTGAGCCGGTGATCGGTTCGGTACTGGGTGTGACGCTGCTGCATGAACAACTGGGTGTGGTGGGCTGGGTTGGCGGCGCATTAATTGTGGGGTCGGCGATTGTGCTGAGTACGCGCAGCGAAACCGCGCAGAACGCGGTGCAGATGGAGTCGTTGTAATGCGCGATGTACCGAAGATGATTGCGCTGGATATGGATGGGACACTGGTTCATCCGGGCGGCACGGTAACAGAAGTGAACCAGGTGGCGCTGCAACGCGCGAGAGATGCGGGTGCGCGCATTGTGGTGGCGACGGGCCGCAGGCACTCGTATGCGATGAAGATTCTGAGTAACGGCGGATTTCATGCGGAAGATATTCTGCTGAGCTCGAATGGTGCAGTGGCACGCAGGCTGGATGGGCAATTGCTTTTTCGACAGGAACTTCCGCTGGCCGCGGCACAGTGGCTTTGCCAGGCGGTGAATGCGTATCGCAACTGCTTTGTGCTGACCTTTGACACGGTGAATGCACAGGGAGAAGAAGCTTACGGTGCGCTGGTGGTGGAAGAACTGGATGCGTTGCACGCGCGTATTGAAAAGTGGATGACGACCAATGCGTACACCATTCGCCGTGTACAGCCGATTGAGAATGCGCTGCGCGATACGGATGCGCCGCCGATACAGGCGATGCTGTGTGGCGGGTTGGAACGAATGGATCGTGCGTATGCGGAGTTGAATGCTGTGAACGATGGAAGAGTTTCGCTGAGCCGCACGATTTATCCGGAACGCGATCTTTCGATCCTCGATATTCTGCCTGCGGATTGCAGCAAGGGTGCGGGGTTGGAACGGCTGCTGGCGATGGAGAAGTTGACCGCGCACGATTTGATGGCTGTGGGCGATAACTGGAATGACGAGTCGATGCTGGGACTGGCGCGTTGGCCGGTGTTGATGGGCAATGCTCCTGCGGAACTGCGCCGGATGGGCGAAGCAAAGGGATGGACGATTACGTGCCACCACTTTGAGGATGGTGTGGCCGAAGGGTTGGAGAAATTTTTTCCTGCGACTTAGTTCGCTGGAAGCATTCCCTCGGGGGTTGAAGCCCCGAATCTTTGCAGGCTTATCGGCACGGTTGAAGCCGTGCCCTTACGATTCCTGCCTCATGGTTGTTTTGTGGCTGAGAAGAGAGGTTCGTGCTTTCGCACGCATACCCACCTTAGCTTCGCGAAGGTGGGGCACCCGTTTTTTTGTTTTGCCTATTTACCCTTGGCTTTTAGTTTTCAGAATTTGCCTGTTTACCCTTGGCTATTTGTTTTCGGCTTTTGGGCATGCGTGGGTTGGAGGTTCAGCATTCCCTTAGAGGCTGGAATGCTAACCTTGATGGGATGCGAGTTTTTCCACGCACCGCGCTGTCGGCGCTTCTGCTGTTTGTGATAGCTCCCGCTGCTTCGGCATTTGCTGCCGAGCAGGTGATGCTGCGCAATGGGTTCAGCATGGTGTGTGACCGGCACGAGATGCTGGATGCGGGTATGACGCGGCTCTATCTTGCGTCGGGCTACATGGATGTAGCTACAAGCTCGGTGGATTCGATTGCGGTCACGGCAGAGAATGTGAGCGCTGCGGTTGGCTCGTCACCGGATGTGTCGCATAACTCGTCGTTTGATGTGTCGCATGCGAATGCTCAGCATGGTTCACTTGCACAGGCTGTCTCACATTCGCAGCCTGCGAAGAAGGAGCTTCAGAGTTCATCGGATCTGCGTGGTGCTGTGGATACGGCGAGTTTGGTGAATGCATCGGGTGCGCGGCATAACGTGAATGCGGCGCTGCTGGCTTCGGTGGTGCAGGCGGAGAGTGGCGGGAATCCGCGTGCTGTTTCGCGAACGGGTGCGCGTGGACTGATGCAGTTGATGCCCGGTACCGCGGCAGAACTTAATGTGCAGGACAGCTTCGATCCGGGTGCGAATGTGAATGGTGGCAGTTCGTATCTCGACCAGTTGCTGACGCGCTATCACGACGATGTTGCACTGGCGCTGGCTGCTTACAATGCTGGCCCTGCGGCGGTGGATCGATACCATGGGATTCCTCCTTATCGCGAGACGCGTGCGTATGTGGCGAAGGTGATCAAGGAGTTCAATCGCCGTGTGCGGGAGCAAGCTGGTGCGACTGCGGCAACGGCGGTACCTGCGCGATGAATCGTAAGCGCGTGATGACGTGGGCAGTGGTTGTGCTGCTGGCTGCGTTACTGACGTGGAAGCTGCACACTTCACATTTTGACTGGGCGAGTTTCTGGCGGGCGTGGCGCGAGGTGCACTGGCCGATGCTGGTGCTGGCCATCCTGTTCATTTATGCGAATACCATTCCGCGTGCGATTCGTTGGAACATTTTTCTGAAGCCTTCGGTTCCGCATGCGGAACGCAAACACTGGTGGACGCTGGTGGGTCCTCAGTACATCGGCTTTGCGGGACTGGCTGCGTTTGGCCGTGTGGGCGAGTTGATTCGACCGTACCTGGTGAGTCGGCGTATGGGGCTTTCGTTCTCGTCGCAGATTGCGGTGGTTGCGGTAGAACGCATCTTCGATCTTGCCGCATTTGGCCTGCTGTTCGCGGGCAACCTGATGCTGAGCAACCAGCTTTCCGCACTGCCCTATCATGAACGCTTTCGTGAGTTTGGCTTTGTGATCGGCGCGATGATTGCCGTGCTGATTGTGTTTGTTGTGGCTGTGCGGGTTGCGGGTGAACCGGTGGCACGCTTTATTGGAAGACTGTTCGGTCTGGTGTCCGCATCGGCAGCAGAGACGATACGCGAAAAGATTCTGGAGTTTCGCGAGGGCCTGAACACGATCAGCAGCGTGGGCGATTTTGTTGCGATCAGCTTCTGGAGCCTTGCACTGTGGAGTTCGATTGCGGTGGCGTATGCGATTACGATGCATGCCTTCCCTGCTCCGGTGAACCAGCTGAGCATTTCGCACTGCCTGCTGTTGATGGGATTCAGCGTGGTGGGTGGTGTTGTGAATCTGCCGGGTATTGGTGGCGGTGCGCAGGCGATGCTGATTGGCGCGTTGACGAAGCTGTTCGGTGTGCCCACGGAACTGGCGGCGAGTGCTGCGATTCTTACGTACTTTGTGACGACGCTAAGTTCGATTCTGCCGGGGCTGCTATTTGCGCAAGTGGAGAGTGTGAATCTGCGTTCGGTGGCTAGAGAAGCTCGCGCGGAGAATGTGTAGCGTTCGCACGGTTCGTGCTTTGCACGAAATATCCCACATCTCGATACAGCCGAGATGTGGGGCACCCGGCTCTCAGGACTTCCGTCATTCGTGGCTGTAGTGGCTGTAAACGTGCTCGGGGATGGCTTGGTAGAATGGTCTACGCATGAAGTGTCCGTTTTGCGGTTGGGCGCAGGATAAGGTTGTAGATTCCCGCGAGAGTAAAGAAGCAGACAGCATCCGCCGCCGCCGTGAGTGCGAGAAGTGCGGTAAGCGATTCACCACGTATGAACGTATCGACGAGATTCCATACATGGTGGTGAAGAAAGATGGCCGCCGGGAAAAGTTCGATCGCCAGAAGGTGTTGAACGGACTGCTGCACGCCTGCCAGAAACGCCCTGTGCCCACAGCGCAGATGGGAAGGATTGTGGACGAGGCCGAAGCCTTCGTAGTGGACTCGCCGGAGCGCGAACGCACCACGAGGGAGATTGGCGAGATGATTATGTCGCGCCTGAAAGATATCGACACGGTGGCGTACATTCGCTTTGCCTCGGTCTATCGAGACTTTAAAGACGTGGGCGAATTCAAGGCAGAACTGGAAGAGCTGCTGGGTTCGAAGCTGCGACGCTAAACAGCATACATCATAACGTTTCGCACGCCTCCAGCCCGTATATCTGTTTTCCCCTCCACCTCGGTAAAGCGAGATGGAAGGGAAAACAAAAGAGAATGAGTAGCCAAGGAACGGCCCGGCTAAAGCCGGGCCCCTTCAAAACAAAAAACAAACTTCTTCGCAAACAGAAGAGGAATGAACTTCCTCGCAATCTTCGCAAAACCATATATCGATACAACCTAGCTATAACAAAACCGTATGGGTTCTCTCTGCATCCCATGCTGAGGTGAGTTGTGCGCTCGCGCTGCCACGGTAATGCTTGAGTTTTGTGCGAACGCATTATCCACGGTTGCTGGAGGCGCGAACCATGTCCGATCTGCATTCTCTCGGTATTCCCTTCTGGTTTCTCGTGATGAGCCTGTTTTTTGCCGCGCATTTCGCTGCTGGTGCTCTATCTGCAAGGGCATACGGGGCACCTGTTCGTGGTGAACATAGCACCAACGCTGATTGCACTGCTGGTTCCGCGCATTCTGATCCTGTTCTGGATTTATCAGGCGCAGGGGCTTAGCGTATGGTTTCTGATCCACGCGGTGGCTCTGCTGATTGCGTGGGGTTCGTTCGGCGGCGGAACAGCATACAGGAGACGTGCGTCGGAGCTATAAAGTTCAATTCCTGACGCAAGCAGTTTTGCAGGAATTTCCGGTATTCTTAAAGGAATACATCCGTTCGGACAAGGACTGCGAAACATAATGGAACGTCGCAAGGTGGGAATTCTCGGCGCGACAGGCACTGTCGGCCAGCGTTTTATTCAGCTTCTGGAAGGTCACCCGTGGTTTGAGATCACGTGGCTGGCAGCGAGCGAGCGCTCGGAAGGCAAACGGTACGCCGATGCCGCCAAGTGGAAGCTGGACACACCGATGCCCGCGCACATTGCCGAGATGATTCTGCAACCGAATACGCCGGAGGCTAACACCGGCGAGTTGCCGCATGTGATCTTCGCATCGGTTGACAGCGACATTGCCAAGGAACTGGAACCGAAGTTTGCCGATGCGGGATGCGCGGTGATCTCGAACTCGTCGGCCTTCCGCATGACGGCGGATGTGCCGCTGGTTGTTCCTGAGGTGAACGCCGATCATCTGCCTTTGTTGAAGTCGCAGGCAAGCTATGTTTCAGGCAATGGCGGCTACATTGTCACGAATCCGAACTGCTGCGCGATTGGGCTGGTACTGGCGCTGAAGCCGCTGGCGGAACGCTTTGGTATGGAGGCCCTGTTTGTAAGCACCATGCAGGCGGTGAGCGGCGCGGGGTATCCGGGTGTGCCTTCGCTGGACATCCTGGGCAACGTGGTGCCGTACATCAAGAACGAAGAAGAGAAGTTGCAGGAAGAAGTGGGCAAGCTTCTGGGTGCGCTGAACGGCAACAGCGTGGAGATGCTGCCGGCGAAGGTGAGCGCCCACTGTAACCGCGTGCCGGTGGTGGATGGCCATACCGAGTGTGTGTCGATCAAGTTCAAGAAGCCTGCTACGCGCGAAGAGGTGCTGGATACGTGGAACAGCTTTAATCCTTTGCAGCATTTGAATCTGCCGTCGGCACCGAAGCAGCCGGTGATTGTGACGGATGCTCCGGATCGTCCGCAGCCGCGCTTTGATGTGGGTGCGGGTGACGGCATGAGCACCACGGTTGGACGATTGCGTGAATGTCCGCTGCTGGACTGGAAGTTTGTGCTGCTGAGCCACAACACCATGCGTGGCGCGGCAGGTGCAGCTGTATTGAACGCAGAGGTTCTGGCGCGGTTGGATTTACTGCCGGGTCCTCATCTTCACACGAAGACCGGAGCTGGCCTTGCGGAGAATGCGCTGGTGAGCGCATGAGCGATGCCGTTCGCAGTGAGTTTGTGGTGATGAAATTCGGCGGCACTTCAGTGGAAGATGCCGCTGCTATCCGCCGTACAACGGCCGTTGTTCGTGGCCGACATGACAAGGGTCTGAAACCGATTGTGGTTGTGTCGGCGATGGCGAAAGTGACAGACCAGTTGCTGGCAGCTGCAGCCGCGGCTGGACAGGGCGATAAGGCTGGCGCACTGGCATTGTCGGCTCGTCTGCGTTCGCGCCACATTGAAACAGCAAGCGAACTGGTGAAGCAGCCGCAATTGAATACGCTGCTGAACCATATTCAGCAGGACTTCGATTCGCTGGACGATCTGCTGCGCGGTATTGCCGCTGTTGGCGAACTGACGCCACGCACCACCGATAACGTGGTGAGCTATGGTGAACGGTTGTCGAGCCAGGTTGTTGCGGCTGCGTTTGAAGCTGCCGGTTTGCATGGAGTGCACCTCGACGCGCGCCAGTGCATTGTGACCGATGACAGCTATGGCAAGGCGATTCCCAACGAAGCACGCATTGAAGAGAAGCTGAACGAGCATGCGTTGCCGATGCTGGAGAAGAACCATGTGCCGGTGATGGGTGGCTTTATCGGCGCGAGCGAAGAGGGTATTACCACCACGCTGGGCCGCGGTGGAAGCGACTTCTCTGCCGCGCTGGTGGGAGGTGGTTTGCGTGCGGGGGCTATTGAAATCTGGACGGACGTGAACGGCATTATGACGACCGATCCGCGCATCTGCCCGGATGCGTTGCGGGTAAAGACCATCTCGTTTGAAGAGGCTGCGGAACTCGCTTACTTTGGCGCAAAGGTGCTGCACCCGGCGACGATTCTGCCTGCGGTGCAGCAGAACATTCCGGTGTGGGTGCTGAACAGCCGCAATGCCGCGAATGAAGGTACGAAGATCAGCGCAGTGGCTCCGCCATGCCGCTCGCCGTTCAAGAGCATTGCGGTGAAGAAGAAGCTCACCATCGTGGATATCGTGTCGAACCGCATGCTGATGACGCATGGCTATCTGAAGGCCGTGTTCGATGTGTTTGATAAACACAAGGTTGCGATTGATATGGTTTCGACCAGCGAAGTTTCGATCTCGGTGACAGTGGACACGAATTCGAAGCTGCCGTTGATTGCGGAAGACCTGTCGAAGATTGCGGATGTGAAATACGAGAGCCACAAGGCGCTGATCTGCCTGGTGGGCGAGGACATTCGCGGACATGCCGGCATTGCGGGCAAGGTGTTCTCGGCGGTGGGCCATGTGAATGTGCGCATGATTTCGCAGGGTGCAAGCGAAATCAATATGAGCTTCATGATTGAAGAAGAAGACGCAGCCGAGGCGATTCGTTCGCTGCATGCAACCTTCTTTGCCGATCCGGATGCGAGCATCTTCGACCTGGATGCACGCGCGAATATGACAGGCGCGCCGCCGGTGAACGCGCCGTCACAGGTTGTGGTGCACTAAAGCATTAGAAGTGGACGCCGTACACATTGCGTCAGGAGGGTTTTAAACCATGCGCATGCTGGTTCTGGGACACGGGAAGACGGGCAGACTGGTTGCCGAAATTGCAGCCGAACACGGGCACGGTGTGCATGTGCTGGACGCCAAGGAAAATCCGAAGGGTGCGGCACTGACCGCGCCTTTCGTCGCTGGATTCGATGTGGTGATTGACTTCACCACGCCCGAAGCGGTTGTGACCAACCTGCGCGCATGCCTTGCTGTGGGCGCGAAGGTAGTCGTCGGAACTACGGGCTGGTATCAGCACCTGAATGACCTGTCGAGCCTGGCAAAGCGCAAGGACGCTGCCCTGCTCTATGGCACGAATTACTCCCTTGGCGTGCAGGTGATGCTGCAGCTTGCGCACCAGATGACGGAGTCGTTGAAGAAGTACGGCTACGAGTTCAAGATTGAAGAGACGCACCACACGCAGAAGCTGGATGCTCCGAGCGGTACCGCTGTCAGCATTCAGCAGGCGATGAGCGGTGCGGGTGAAGTGCCGATTGAGTCGATTCGTGAAGGCGATGTGGCAGGGATTCACATTGCTGAAGCGATTAGCGGTGGTGACAAACTGACGTTGCGGCATGAGGCTTTTGGTCGGCGTGGTTTTGCAGAAGGTGCTGTACGCGCGGCGGAGTGGCTGGCAACCCGGCGGGGTGTGTATGACTTCCGCGATATCTTTACGCAGGTATAAGTACAACAGACAGAGTTGAGTAAACCGCGTAAGGGTATGGTGACATTCCCTCAGGGCTAAAGCCCCTTCTCTTCGCGGAGCTTTTACGGCAGGGTTAAGACCCTGCCCTTCCGAAAGAATCTCTCAGCGGGCTTATACACCAGCGATATACACCTTTAGAGAACAACTCCAAGGCTCTGCCTGTTCGTGTGACGAAAGAATCAACTTCAAGGAAGTGTTGAATTATGTCCGCAACGAATCGTCCTTTTGCTGAACTCACTTTTGATGAAAAGCTGGATCGGCTGGCGCTGGTTGCCGTTCGCGTGGGGTTGAATCTGCGTGAGGGGCAAGAGGTGGTTGTGACTGCGGCGCTCGACCATATTCCATTTGTGCGCAAGGTGGTGGAGCAGGCATACAAGGCTGACGCTTACGCTGTGACCGTGCTCTACCAGGACGATGCGGCTACGCTTTCGCGTTATCAGAATGCGCCGGATGCCGCGTTTGATTTCACGCCGAAGTGGCTGGCCGACGGCATTGCAGAGGCCTATCGCAGCGGCGCTGCACGGCTTGGCATTACAGGAGCGAATCCGTCGTTGCTGAAGGACCAGGACCCGGTGAAGGTGAGCCGCGCGAATGTGGCGATGTCGAAGGCGTCGAAGCCTGCGATGGAACTGGTGACACGCCACACGATCAACTGGAGCATCCTTGCCGGTGCGACGCCTGCGTGGGCGAAGCTGGTCTTCCCTGACCTGCCGGAGAACGAGGCTGTGGCGCGGTTATGGGACGCGATCTTCCATGCTTCACGTATCACGGGCAACGATCCGGTGCAGGACTGGAAGGATCACGGCGAAAACATTATGAAACGCGTGTCGTTGTTGAACGAGAAGGGTTTTCACGCATTGCACTTCCGTGGACCGGGCACCGATCTGGTTGTGGGACTTGCCGACGATCACTTGTGGGCGGGTGGCGGCGGCGTTTGCGGTAATGGCATTTTCTGCAATGCGAATATTCCGACAGAGGAGTGCTTCACCACGCCGCACAAGGATCGCGTGAACGGCACGGTAAGTGCCTCGAAGCCACTGTCTCATCAAGGGACTTTGATTGAAAACATCAGCGTGCGCTTTGAGAACGGAAAGATCGTGGAAGCGCATGCGACCGCTGGCGAAGAGGCTTTAAAGAAGCTGATTGCGGTGGACGAGGGTGCTAGCCATCTGGGCGAAGTGGCGTTGGTGCCGCATTCATCGCCCATTGCGCAGAGTGGGTTGCTCTTCTGGAATACTCTGTTCGACGAAAACGCGGCGAGCCACATTGCGCTGGGTCAGGCGTATGCCACCTGCATTATTGACGGCGAGACGATGGATGAATCGACGCTGAATGCAAAGGGTGCGAACAGCAGCTTGATCCATGTGGACTGGATGATTGGTTCCGGCGAGATGAATGTGGACGGCGTTCACTTTGACGGAATGGAAGAGCCTCTGATGCGCAACGGCGAGTGGGTGTAAGCTCATCGCCATGGCTGAACATGAGATGAAGTCGACGCGGCTGGAAGCCTTTAGCGATGGTGTGATCGCTGTGATTATCACCATCATGGTGCTGGAGATGCACGTGCCGGAGATGCATGGCATGGCTGGCTTCGTCACCATCCTGCCGCGGCTTGGCATCTATGCGCTGAGCTACCTGATGGTTGCGATTTACTGGATCAATCATCACGACGTGGTGGGGCGCATTGAGGTGGTGAACTATCGTGTGCTGTGGACCAACCTGATCTGGCTGTTTGCAGCTTCGTTGATTCCCTTCTCCACCGACTACATCGAGGAACACCATTTCGATTCGTTCTCCACGGCGCTGTATGCCGCCGTTATGCTGATTGCGGGAAGTGCGTTTTTCCTGCTTCGTTCTGCAGTGGACGGTCTGCGCCGCTCGCGCGGTGAGGAGATTCCCAAGGCCGATTTGAGCGAGATGGTAAAGCACGCCGCAAGTCTTGTGCTCTACCTGGCGGCGATTCCCATGGCGTATTACAAGCCTGCTTTTTCGCTGGCGCTGGTGCTGATCGTTACATTGATCTGGATTGCACCGAAGTTCGGCACGCGGCATTAGAACGCAAAGCTTTTACGGCAGGGGTAAAACCATGCCCTTCCGAAAGAATCCCTCAGCCATTGATCTATATCTTTTAGAGAACAACACCAAGGCAGCATCCTGTAATTCGGGCGCTGCATCGCGGTACACTCAACTCTGTATGGAATCTGCGATCTTTCACGGCCTAGGCACTGCAATCGTCACACCCTTTCGCTCGGACGAGAGCGTCGATCACGCTTCTCTGGAAAAACTGGTGGAGTTTCAGGTTGCCGGTGGCGTGGACTTTCTTGTTGCCTGCGGTTCGACCGGCGAAGCCAGCGCGCTGAGCGAGGACGAAACCGACGCTGTGGTTCGCACGGTGATTCAGGCTGCGGCGGGACGCGTTCCGGTGATGGCAGCGTGTACACACAACTCCACGCGCGAGGCGGTGCGACGCGTGAAGCGCATTGCAGCGATTGAAGGTGTGAGCTGCATTCTTTCCGCCAGTCCGTACTACAGCAAGCCCACCCAGCAGGGACAGTATTTGCACTTTAAGACGATTGCCGAAGCGATTGGCGAGCTGCCGCTGATGTTGTACAACATTCCGGGGCGCACAGCGGTCAACCTGGAGCCTGCGACGATGGTGGAGCTGGCGAAGATTCCCAATGTAATGGGAGTGAAGGAATCGAGCGGCAACATGGCCCAGATTGGTGAGGTGCTGGCAACCAGACCGGACAACTTTGTCGTGTTCTCGGGAGACGACTACATGACGCTGCCGGTGATTGCGGGTGGTGGTGCGGGTTTAATCTCGGTGGCTTCGAATGTTGCTCCGAAGGCAGTAAAAGCTGTCGTTGCTCATGCGCTGAACGGCGAGTTGGAAGCCGCTCGGGAGGCGGCAAAAGCAGTGAACGAGTTGAACCGAGTGCTGTTTGCCGAGCCGAACCCCGCACCGACCAAGGCTCTGCTGGCGATGATGCAACAGATTGCGAGCGACACGCTACGCCTGCCGATGACCTCGGTCAACGAAAAAACATGCGAACAGGTGCGGCAGACTGCTTCGCGACTTCACCTGCTATAAAGCGCCACCCTGGTTCGAAACGGAAAGCTACATGGTATTCTCGCCTTCGCTCGGCAATCATCGAGAGGGGTGATATGAGTATGCTTTCCTGGAAATCGATTTGCCTGTCCACAATTGCTGTAGCAGGGCTGGCCCTGGCCACACCCGCTACAGAACGCGCACAGGTTTCCATTGGGGTGAATATCGGTCCTGCACCCGTTTGCCCTTACGGCTACTTTGACTATGCGCCGTATGATTGCGCTCCGTATGGCTATTACGGCCCGGACTGGTTTGTGGGCGGTATCTTCCTCGGTGCCGGTCCGTGGTTCCACGGCCCGCATGGCTTCTATGGCCATGTAGATAATCGCTTCGATCCGCACCATGGCTATCATGGTCCTCTACCGGGTCGTGGCGAAGCTCCATTTGGCGGCTTCCGCGGGAATGAAGCACGCGATGGGCGCGGGCATATTGGCAATGCTCCGCATGGACCGGATCGCGAACATGCTCCGGGATTCTCCGGTCATGGTGGACCGGGTGGGCACGGCGGACACCGCTAATTTTTATATTTGAGATTCGCAATGGAGAGCCATCTTCGATTCATGAAGATGGCTCTTTATTTTGTCTAAGAACGAAGCTCGCTTGATAGACTTTTCTTATGTCTTTGAACGATCTGGAACAGCGCATTGAGCATGCGTTTTCGCTGGGCGCTTCGGCTGCCGCAGACCCGAACTCTCTTATTGCTTTTAACGAACTTCGCGACGCACTGGAAACCGGAACGCTCCGCTCCGCTGAACCGGATGCGAGCAGTGCCATTGGCTGGAAGGTGAACGCGTGGGTGAAGCGTGGCATCCTGCTGGGCTTCCGACTGGGCAACCTGGTGGAGATGGATGCAGGCTCCTATGTGGACAAGCACACCTATCCTGCACGCATTTTTACCGCTGAACAGGGCATTCGCGTGGTGCCGGGTGGTTCGAGTGTGCGCGCTGGCGCTTACCTGTCAAAGTCGGTTGTGATGATGCCGCCTGCTTACGTGAACGTTGGCGCTTACGTGGACGAAGGTACGATGGTGGATTCGCATGCGCTGGTGGGATCGTGCGCGCAGATTGGCAAGCGCGTGCATCTGAGTGCAGCCGCGCAGATTGGCGGGGTTCTGGAGCCGGTAAACGCGACACCCGTCATCATTGAAGACGATGTGCTGGTGGGCGGCAATACCGGCGTTTACGAGGGCACGATTGTGCGCAGCAAGGCTGTGCTGGCTGCGGGAACGATTCTAACCCGCGGTACACCGGTATACGACGTGGTGAATAATACCGTGATCAAGGCGTCGGCGGAGACTCCGCTGATTATCCCGAGCGGTGCGGTAGTGGTGCCGGGGTCGCGTGCGATTACCAAGACGGGCGTGGAAGGACTGAGCGTGTATACGCCGGTGATCGTGAAGTATCGCGATGAGAAGACGGAGCTTTCGCTGGCTCTGGAAGACCTGCTGCGCTAGGGTGTATCGCCCTATTCGGGGAGCCATCGACGGGAGTCATCTTTTCTCAGGTCGAGGAGTGAAGAAGCGCCAGATACCGGGTGTATCTTAGCTTCGAGTGAAGAAGAGATGGGGAAAAATGACCCCGTCCCTTCGGGCTACGGCGAATAGGTCGATACACCCTAGAACTCCCACTTTCCTGTTGAGCAGAAACCGCTGTCGTTGGAGTCGTGCTGCTTGCTTGCCATGACTGCGACGATAGCGGTTTTCGTATGCAAAACGCGCATGCGGAGCCTCTGCGGGTGTAACCTGAAAGTCCATGGGTAATGACACACTGAAAGTAATCCCGCTCGGTGGCCTGGGCGAGTTCGGCATGAACTGCATGGCCATCCAGTGGAAGGACGAGATCATCGTCATCGACGCCGGACTGATGTTTCCTGAAGACGACCTGCTGGGCGTTGACATTGTGGTTCCGGACATTACATATCTGCTGGAAAACAGGGAGAAGGTGCGCGGTATTGTGCTGACGCACGGGCACGAGGACCACATTGGCGGGTTGCCGCGCATCCTGTCGCAGCTGAACGTGCCCGTGTATGGCACGGAATTTACCCTGACCTATGTTGAGGGCAAGCTCGACGAACACAAGCTGCTGGACGACGCCGAACTGATTGAGATGCTGCCGGGCGAAAGCTTTCCGCTGGGGCCGTTCCGCATCTCGCCCATTCGCGTGACGCATTCGCTGGTGGATTGTGTAGCTCTGGCGATTCGCACGCCTGTGGGCACGATTGTTCACACGGGCGACTTCAAGATCGACCTTTCGTCGCCGGATGGCAAGCCGTTTGACCTGCATTCGTTTGCCGAGTTGGGCAAGGAAGGCGTGCTACTGCTGTTGCAGGATTCCACAAACGTGGACCGTCCGGGCTATACACCGGGTGAGTTAGCTGTGAAGCCTCGGCTGGATGAGATTTTTGCACGCACAGAACGGCGCTTGTTCTTCTCGTGCTTTTCGTCGTCGATTCACCGCATTAAGCTGGCGATGGAACTTGCCCACAAGCATGGGCGCAAGGTTGCGCTGATTGGCCGGTCGATGGATAACTCGACTGAGATTGCGATGGACCTGGGCTATATTGATCCGCCGCAGGGGCTGCTGATTCACTCGGGGCAGATTAAAGACCTGCCGCCGGAGCAGGTGTGCGTAATGATCAGCGGCACACAGGGCGAACCGATGAGCGCGTTGAGCCGTGCTGCAGTGGATAACCACAAGCATGCTCGCATTGAAGCCGGCGACACGGTTCTTTTCTCGTCGCGTGTGATTCCGGGCAATGAGAAGGCTATCTACAACGTGATTGACCACCTGTATCGGCGCAAGGCGAAGGTGATCCACGACGATGGCAAGAGCGGCCTGATCCATGTGAGCGGTCACGCTTCGCAGGAAGAGTTGCGCCTGATGATCAACTTGCTGCGTCCGAAGTATTTCGTGCCGGTACACGGCGACTATCGCCACCTGACGCAGCATGTTGAGATTGCTGCGGGAACAGGCATTCCGGAAAAGGCCATGCTGATTGAGGATGGCGAAGTGCTGGAAGTGACAGCGAAGTCGATGGAGAAGACGACGAAGGTGGCTTCGGGGCGGATCCTGATTGACTCGGGTTCGACGGCGGATGTGGTGGAAGATTTGATCATCCGCGATCGTCGGCATCTGTCGGAGGCGGGGCTGGTGCTGGCAATCATCACTATCGACAAGATGACGGGCAAGCAGGCGGGGCCGCCGGAGATTGTGACGCGCGGATTCGCAGTGAACGAAGAAGGTATTCGCAACGATGCGCGCAACGTGATTGCACGCACGCTGGAGGAATCAAGCACTGAAGAGAAGCGCGACTGGATGCTGATCAAAGAAAAGATTCGTGCCGATCTGAAGCGGTATATCCAGAAGAATACGCAGCGCAGGCCGATGATTATGCCTGTGATCCTGGAGATTTAATCCGATACAGCTGGAATAAATGACACAAAAGCCGCGACGTAATATCGCGGCTTTTGTATTTTCTATCCACTGCAAGTTGAGGTATCAAGCATGATGCCGATAATCTTCTGTTTGCCTTTAAAAATGCGGGTAGAAATTGCGCGGCAATAGGTAGGAAATTCCTGTTGAGGTTTGTTGGACGTGAGGAAGCTGTGTTGTATCTACAGGATTCCCTTTGGTGCACGACGTGCTTACGATTCACGAGAAATTACTTACAGGATCATAAAGCATGCACCTATGGACAGAATATGAAGGCAACACACTAGCCGGTTACCCCATTGGCCGGATGCAACGCTCCGAGGGTCGCAGTGCCTTCTTTCTTACCACCACTCCTGAAGGGCAGCCGGCACTTCTGCGGCTTACGGAATCGCATTTCGATGAAGGAGAACTTGTTGGGCGCTGGCGCAAAGTCTCCGGTGTGGCGCATCCGAATCTGCAGGCGATTAAGCACTCCGGACAGATTACATTTGACGAAGTTCCGCTGGCCTGCTGCCTGCTGGAACCCATCGACTCCAGCCTGGCCGATGTGCTCCGCGAACGTGCATTGACCGTGGAAGAGACGAAGGAAGTCGCTGAGACTGTGGCAGGCGCGCTGGCTGCGCTCCATGCGACTGACCTGATCCATGAACATATCGATGCATCCAACGTCTTTGCATCAGGCGAGTGTGTGAAGCTGCGCAGCGATTGTGTGCGTGAATGCACTGGCGACTTTGAGGCAGATACACCGGAAGCTCGCGAGGCTCTGCGCAAGCGCGATGTGCACGATCTGGGTCTGCTGCTGCTTCGTTGTCTCGGGCTGAAATGGCAGGGACCTTTTGCTACGAAGATTCCAGTTCCATTCAGCAATATTATTCCGCGTGCGATGGATGGATCACTGACGGCAGAGGGTATTGCTACTGCTCTGAAGCCGGTTACAGTGAATCGTACGACGCAGGCGGTGCCTGCTGTATCGGGTGAACAGGTCGCTTCCGTTAAAGCAGCAGATGCTGGTGCGAATCCGCGAGTGGATACGGTAGCGCAGAAGTCGGATGCTGCGAGTGTGTCGAGTAAGAGTGCGCAGCGTTCGAGTGTGAAAGCTCTTCGTTCAGGCGATCCTTTCGATACTGGCCTGGGGAGTCTGCGGAACGAGCCACTGTATCAGAACAGTTCCAGTTCGAGCATTGCAGACAAGGTGCGACACCTGCGACCGATGACGGCACAACCGATCAGCCGCAAGACATATATCATCTCGGGGACGCTTGCAGCCATGCTTGCGCTTGTGCTGTGGGTTACGCTGCATGGCAATGAGCCAGCAGCGGCTGCCCCAATAACATCGCAGACGACAACTGCAGAACAGGCACCGGCGAAATCACAGGTTACTGCAACACAGACGGCTCACGCACCTGCTGTGACACATGAGGCGCAATCGGCTGAGGCTTCACTGCTTACCTCCACCGCTCGCGCAGGCTGGCGTGTGATCGCGTATACGTACAACCATGAGCAGCAGGCCCAGGCCAAAGCGATACAGTTGCAGAAGAAATATTTCGACCTGCAACCGCAGGTGTTTTCTCCTACTGGCCGCGCACCTTACTTTGTTGCACTGGGCGGACCGCTGAATTCGACCAGCGCATACGCTCTGCGCAACCGCGCACGGCAGGCAGGGCTTCCCAGAGACACATACGCTCGTAACTTCTAATCAACGTTGCAATACGGTAAGTAAAAAGCGGCCTTTAAGGCCGCTTTTTACTTGTGTGATTAAAAACAAGATAAAAGCCAGAGGTAGTCTCTCTTTATAAACGATGGGCTTTTCTCTTTAAACAAATATTCGTCCTTCTGGATCAAACGTGCATTATGAATCTGTTCTTATCGAGAGTGGTTATGCACGAGAGATGCCATTGACTGCGCTTCTTTTCACTCAAAACATTCGCCACGATGCTATCGGGACTTACACTTCTATTCACGCTTTTCTTCGTTGGATAAGTTCTATTCGCCCATATTTACGTTTCTGACTTACTTGTTGCCTGATGAAAAAGTTATCCACGGCAAGGCTCGAAGTTCTTTACATGGAATATTTGCGGGTAACGGTTTCTGAATCCAAATTCAGGAGTTGTTCACATAGTCATTAAGTCAATCTTAAGGTTGGCTGGATAGGCTGGAGCAATGGATCTTTCGTCTCGAGTTGTTCGAATGACGCGCTTCCTCACTATGCTTGCTGCAGCGTGGCCGCTATTGTGCGTTGCGCAGCAGACTCAAACAGGCATGCCCCAGCACCTTACACTGAGCGACGCGATTCAGCAGGCTGAGGCGAATGAACCGATCTTCGCTGCTGCCGTAGCAGCACAGAGGTCCGCAAAAATTGACGGTTATCTTGCGAAGGCTGCACTGCTGCCCTCTGTGACATATCACAACCAGATGCTGTACACCCAACCCAGCGTCAACGCGGCGCAGGCGGGACTGACTGGCACGCAGGGAACGCCGATCTTTATTGCGAATAATGCCGTACACGAATACGTTAGTCAGGGCATGGTGGACGAAAAGATTGGGTTGAAGCAGTTTGCCGATGCGCAAGTTGCCTCTGCGAATGCAGCCCGTGCAACCGCCGAGATGGAGATTGCGCGACGCGGTTTGGTCTCAACCGTGGTGCTGTTGTATTACAGCGTTTCGACCGCGCAGGAGAAGGCAAAACTGCAGGCCGATGCGCTTGCAGAAGCGCAGCTATTTACATCGTTGACACGGAAGCGTGAGGCAGCACGCGAGATTGCACATGCGGACGTAGTGAAGGCACAACTGCAAATGCAACAGAAGCAGCGCGACCTATCGGATGCGAATGTTGCAGCGGACAAGGCGAGGCTGGAGCTTGGTGTACTGCTCTTCCCTGATCCGCGTACGCCTTACAACACAGATGCGCCGGACCAGCAACGCAACATGCCCACGCACGAAGAAGTGAACCAGCTTGCGGCGCAGAATAATCCTGAGATTCGCAGCGCGATGGCAAGTATGCGCGCGGCCGATGCAGGTGTTAGATCAGCACGAGCAGCCTATCTTCCCAATCTTGGATTGAATTTCACATACGGTATCGATGCGCCACAGTTTGCAAAACGCGGGCCGGATGGTGTGCACAATCTTGGCTATTCAATTAGCGGGACGCTGGACATTCCAGTGTGGGACTGGCTTTCAACGCAGAAGCGAGTGAAGCAGAGCGAAATACAACGCGATGCCGCCAAGGTGAATCTGACAGCGACCCAGCGGAGATTGATTGCAACGCTGGAAGAGACATACGCCGAAGCCGCGGCAGCGAAGGATCAGCTCGATCTACTTGATCAAAGTGTTCACACTGCGGAAGAGAGTTTGACCCTCACCAAACTGCGTTATGCCGCGGGTGAATCGACCGCGCTGGAGGTTGTGGACGCGCAAAACTCCTACCTCGCCGCGCAGACAGCACAGTCCGATGGGCTGATTCGATTTGAGACTTCGCTTGCAGCACTCCAAGTTCTTACAGGAAATCTTTAATCCATGACCAGACAATCTGCATCTCTCATCTCTCCGCGTTGGGCTTCGTTGCTGACGATTTCTTTTTTCTGCGCTGTGAGCCTGGCTGGCTGTAAGAAATCCGCTGACAATGTGCCGGAGTCCGTTGTAAGTGTGGAAGCGGAACACGCAGAGCGCGGCGCCATCTCGGAACACATTATGGCCGATGCCACGTTGTCGCCATTGGCACAGGCGGCGATCTCTCCGAAGATCACTGCACCGGTGCATACGTTTTATGTGCAACGCGGTTCAAGAGTGAAGGCTGGCCAGTTGCTGGCGGTACTGGAGAATCGCGATCTGGCGGCGCAGGCTCTCGATAACAAGGGACAGTACACAGCCGCGCAGGCAGCCTACCAGATGCAGACCAAGGCACAGGTTCCCGAGGACTATGCCAAGGCAGAACTGGATATGGCGCAGACGAAGGCACAACTCAGTCTACAAAATGAAATTACTGCATCGCGTAAGAAGCTGTTTGAACAGGGCGCCATTGCGGGACGCGATTACGATACGGCAGTTGCTGCGCAAGCGCAGGCACAGGCAGCTTACGATACGGCGCACAATCACTTCAACTCGTTGAAGAACGTGAGCAAGGAAGCATCGTTGCAACAGGCGCAGGGACAGTTATCTTCTACGCAAGGTAAATACGAAGCGGCGGAGGCGCAGGTTTCGTATTCGCAGATTCACAGCCCGATCTCGGGTGTTGTGACGGATCGACCTTTGTTTCCGGGTGAGACGGCAAACACTGGTACGCCGTTAATCACGGTGATGGATACATCGTCGCTGCTGGCGAAGGTGCATCTCTCGCAGATTGTGGCGCAGCGCTTAAGCATTGGCGATGATGCGTCGATTACCGTACCCGGTGTGGATGAACCCGTGAATGGCAAGGTGACACTGATCAGCCCGGCGCTCGATCCGGGAAGTACCACGGTGGAGGTCTGGCTGAAAGTGGACAACTCCAAGGGTAAGTACAAGGCAGGAACACCCGTACGTGTGGCGATATCGGGCAGGACAATTGCCAACGCTGTCAAGGTTCCGCTGGAAGCACTAATTACCGCGGAAGACGGCGGCAAATCAGTGTTCGTAATGAAGCCGGATGGAACTGCGCACAAGGTTGAGGTGAAAGTCGGAATCAACGATGGAGAGAACGTCCAGGTAACAGAAGGTCTGAACGGCACGGAGAATGTGATTACGAAAGGTGCGTATGGCCTGAGTGATGGAACGAAGGTTGAGATAGGCAAGCCCGACGCGGGAGGAGACAACAAATGATGGAACAGCCGTTGATCCCGCATCCGAAGAACTATTGGCTTGTCCGCTTTCGTGGTCCTATCTTCTTTTTCCTGATCGCACTATCTCTTGCTGGAATTTATGCGGCACAGAAGGTCCCTATCTCTGTTTTTCCGGAGACGAACTTTCCGCGTGTTGTGATTGGCATTGATAACGGCGTGATGCCTGTGGACCAGATGCAGGTGACGATCACGAAACCGATTGAAGATGCAGTGAACTCTGTTCCAGGATTGACCACAGTTCGTTCAACGACCAGTCGTGGTTCGGCTGAAGTAAGCCTGTTCTTTGATTGGAATGCGGATATGTTCCACACGCTGCAACTTGTGGATGCAGCGTTGAACAAGGCACGCCAGACGCTTCCTGCCACTGCAACCATTACAACCAATCGTCTTACCTTTGCTACGTTTCCGATTCTTGGCTACAGCCTTACTTCGGACAAGCTTTCACAAACACAGCTCTGGGAGTTGGCAACGTATCAACTGAAGCCGCCTATCAACCGTGTGGAAGGTGTGAGCACTGTCACCGTGCAGGGCGGCAAGGTTCCTGAGTTTCATATTGTTCCGAATATGGCGCGCATGCAGACAGCAGGCGTGACCATTCTGGATCTTGCGAATGCTGTACAGACTTCAAACATCATCGATTCGCCGGGTCTTTACGAAGCGAACCATCAGCTTGTGCTTGGGCTTGTGGGTGCACAGGCTCACGACGCACAAGAGCTCGGCCGCCTTGTAGTGAAGGCAACGGCGGGAGGAACAGCGGTTCGCGTTGCCGATGTGGCAACTGTTCAGGCTGGAGTGTTGCCTGTCTACACGGCTGTAACCGCTGAAGGAAAACCGGCCGTTCTTATGAATATTGCGCGGCAGCCTTCAAGCAATACCGTTGCCGTTGCGGATGCGGTTGCTGTGCAGGTGGAACAACTCAAAAATACATTGCCGCCCGGTGTTGAGTTCAAGCCTTACTACGATCAGTCAGAGTTGGTACGCGAGAGTATTCGTAGTGTGCGCGATGCGATTCTTATCGGCCTTGGACTTGCGTGTGTCATCCTCTTTCTTTTCCTGGGTGACTGGAGTTCTTCACTGGTGGCAGGACTTGTTATCCCTGTCACGGTAGCGCTGACGGTGCTTGCCCTCTGGGCCATGGGTGAGAGCTTCAACCTGATGACGCTGGGTGGACTGGCAGCTGCGATTGGACTGGTGATCGACGACGCCATTGTTGTGGTTGAGAACATTGTGGTACACCGGGATCATGGTGAATCGCGCGCGGATGCTGCCCGACTGGCATTGAAAGAGATTGCGGTTCCTCTGGTTGGATCAACGATTACACCGGTTGTGGTGTTTCTGCCTCTTGTTTCAGTCACAGGAGTTACTGGAAGCTTCTTCCGCGCGCTTGCAATTACGATGACGGTTTCGCTGCTGACTTCGCTGTTGCTTGCAGTGACGTGGACACCGGCGCTGAGTCTTGTATTGCTGAAGGAAAAGAAGGACGGTCAATCGAACCACGAAGAGCATGGGCGCCTGATGCAGAAGGTGCTGTCATGGCATGCGCGCGGTCTTACGTGGGCGCTGTCGCGTCCTGCGCTCCTGCTTGGACTTTGCGGTGTGCTGGTGGTGGGAACTTACTTTGGCTATCAGTCGCTTGGTTCAGACATGTTGCCGGAGATGGACGAAGGCGGCTTTATCCTTGACTACATCATGCCTGCCGGTAGTTCGTTGACCGAGACCAATCGCGTGATGGAACACATTGACCGCATACTGCATGCTATTCCGGAGGTTGAGAGTACCTCACGTCGAACTGGTTTACAGATGGGGCTTGCCGCTGTAACGGAAGCCAACTATGGCGACTTCACAGTGAAGCTGAAGAACAAACGCAGCCGCGGCATTGACGAAGTGATTGCCACGGCGCGTGAAGAGATCAAGAAGACAGAGCCACAGGTCGATGTGGAGTATACGCAGGTTCTACAGGACATGATCAATGACCTGTCGAATGCGCCGGAGCCGATCCAGATCAAACTGTTCGCCAGTGACCCTGCATTGCTGGCGAATGTGGCACCGCGTGTTGCCGCAGCGATTGAAAAGATTCCCGGCATTGTGAGCGTGGAAGACGGTATTGAAAACACGCTGAGCAGTCCTGCAACAAACTTCCAGGTTGACCCAACCGTTGCCGGACGCATGGGCTTTACGCCACAGGAAGTTGCGGAGGACGCTACATCCATCCTGGATGGAGTGACGACGACCGATCCTTTGATTGCCAACGGACGGCCTTACACAGTGCGCGTGCGGCTGGGCGATGAAACGCGGCAATCGCTCGACACGATTGAAAACACCGTGTTCAATAGTGCGAGTGGAAAGCTGGCAACACTTGGTTCACTGGCGCAGATTACACAGCTTCCACCACAGAACGAAATTCGGCGTGAGAACCTGCAACGGCTTGTAGTGGTGACGGCACAGTTGCAGGGCTCTGACCTGGGGACTGCGATTGCGCGCGTGCAGGAGACAGTGAACGCGATGCATCTGCCTGCGGATGTGAACGTGGTGTACGGCGGCACGTACCAGGAACAGCAGAAATCATTCAGCCAGTTGTTGACTGTGCTGTTTATTTCGCTGGCACTGGTCTTCGGTGTGTTGCTGATTGAGTTCCGCAACTTCTCTGCTCCGATTGCGATTCTTACTTCGTCCGTGCTCTCCGCTTCAGGTGTGGTGCTGGCGTTGTTGATTACCGGCACTACGTTTAATGTGGCGTCGTTCATGGGCGTGATCATGGTGATTGGCATTGTGGCGAAGAACGGCATTCTGCTGCTGGATGCGGATGAGCGCTATCGTCGCGAAGGCATATCGCCCAAAGAGGCTATGCTGCATGCGGCACAACGTCGTCTGCGTCCCATTCTGATGACAGCGACCGCTGCTATCTGCGGTATGTTGCCTTTAGCGTTTGCACTTGGTGCCGGATCGCAGATGCTGCAACCGCTTGCCATTGCCGTGATCGGCGGCCTGGTGATTTCGATGCTGTTGAGCCTGATCGTAACGCCGGTTGTTTATTACCTGCTGACGGCTCATCGGCATGATGCATTGATGGAATAAGCAGCGTAAGAAAAGTAGAACGTAATAAGAAAAAGGCCCGCGAATCGTGGGCCTTTTCTGTTGCTGTTGTTATCTATTTTCGGATGCTATACGGAGGCATTCCCTCAGCGGCTAAAGCCGCTTACTCTTGCGATGCTTTACGGCAGGGCTGAAGCCCTGCCCTTCCGAAAGAATTTTTCCCTGGCTATAAGTCCTCTGGCTAAAGATCTTTCTTCCGAAAGCACTCACTACAGAAAGAATCTCATTCGCTACACAGGAAAACTGCGTTAGCGGGAGACTACGAGAATTTCGAAGCTGCCCGACAGCGCAACAGGACGAGGATGCGGAGTGGCTGCGGTTGGTGCCGGTGCCGGACCGAACTTTGCCGACGAGAGAAACGCCTTTCCTGTAGCTGCGTCATAGGCCATGGTGCGTGCGCCCTTCACCGTGGTGACTGTCTGCACGGTGGGGAAGTTCGGTTTGCTGGTGTCTACAACCGAAAGCGTGCCCTGTCCGTTGGAAGAAAACGCGAGATGGTTCTTTGCGTCGTAGAAGGCTGCGTCGGGTGAATCACCGATGGTTGCAAGGCCGAGAAGCTTTCCCGTGGTGTAATCCACGACGGACATCTTGCTGCCGTCGCACACGGAGAAAAGACGGTGACCGGTGCGGTCGATGGCCATGCCCGATGGCGACTCACAACCTGTGAGATTCCATGTTGCGATGGCCTTCTTGTTTGCTGCATCGAGTTTTACGATGACGTTCTTGTCTTCGATGTTGACGAAGACATTGCCTTTGTTATCGACCTGCGGAAACTCAGGCTTACCGGGCAGTGCGATGGTGGCTACAACCTTGCGTGTAGCAGTATCCATTACTGAAACGTTTTTGCTGCGGCCGTTGAAAGCCCACACCGTCTTCGTGACAGGTTCATAAGTAATACCGTCAGGGTTTGTGCCAGCTGGCACGGTTGCAGTTACAGCAAGAGTTCCACGATCGAAGATGACGATTGCGTTCGCTGCGCCATCGCTGATGTATCCCGTTTTGCCATCGGGATTGAGAGCGATGCCATGCGTGCCCTTCAGACCGGTGATGGCGCCTGCAGGCTTGCCGGTTGCGGTATCGACAACTTCAACACGAGGGCCGTGCGTGACATACAACCTGTGTGCGGCGTCGTCGCTCAACAGGTAATCCCAGCCGCCTTCGCCGCCAATCTTCCAGTGGTCAGAAACATGGTAGCTTTGCGCCTGCGATGCAAACGCCGAGGACAAAAGGAGAATCCCCACTCCCAGATTGATAGAACGCATAAGTCAACTCCATTGCTGAACTCGGCAGATTGCACCGGCAATATTGAGTCTCTTGAGCGTGGCTTAAGTGGGGCTTAATTCCTTATTGAATAAGTGGTAAAGATACGCTGACCTCAGCTCCACCTGAAGCGTGGTTCGCAATACTTATGCGGCCTCCGCTACGATCGCAGATAGCTTTGCAGATAGAAAGACCAAGACCCGTGCCTCCACTCTTGCGACTGCGCGATGCATCTCCGCGATAAAAAGCCTCGAACAGAAAAGGTAAATCGACTTCGAAGACTCCGGTGCCGTGATCGCGGATACACAATTCCAGTTCATCCTGCTGGGTTGTCAGTGAAACAACGATCTGCGACTGCGCCGAAGAGTGTTGGATGGCGTTCATCAGGATGTTGGAACAGAGCAGAAGTGCATCTTCAGGATTCAGCGGAACCCTGGCGCCGCTTTGTATGTTCGGCGTGAGGATAGCAACATCTTTGATGTCAGCGTAGGACTGGCTCTGCGTGATAGCGTCGCGTACGACTTCAGAAAAGTCGCACTGCTGATGCTCGCCTTTGGGGCCCTGTTCCAGCCGTGCAAGGGTGAGCATCTTCTGTACGGTGGCTTCAAGTCGGCTGATATCGTCAAGTCCGAGAGAAAGACCTTGCTCGTACTCTTCAACCGTTCGCCGTTTCATTGTGAGTAATTGCACGGACGATTTCACAATGGCTAGATCCGTTTTGAGTTCGTGTGCCGCGTCGCTGGTGAAACGGCGCTGCTGCTGGAACGAGCGTTGCAGACGCGCAATGGTTGTTTCGATGGCCGAGGCCAGCGGTCGCAGTTCGCGAAATTTCCTGCTGCTCTCCGGCGTATCAAATGCCCAGTGATCCGCGTCAATCTTTTCCGCTTCCAAAGCCAGTTCGTGAATGGGACGCAGAAGACGGCCGATAAGCCACGACATGAAGACAGCTGTAACTCCGAGGAGGATGAATGTAGCGATGGCAAAGTAGCGAATGGATTCGACGATCTCGTGCCACATTCTTCCTTCCGGCAGACCATACACCACTGTAATCTTATGAATCACCGCCATGGACGTGTTCGGATCGATGACGCGATCACCCTTTAACACGGAAAAACGGAAGGTTCTATTCTGAAGCTGGGTGCGGAAGATCGTACCGGAATCGTGAGATATGGGTGGGACGATGCCGTGTTCTCCCAGTACCTGGCCACCATCTTCGCTGACCCGATAGATGGCACGCGGAGACAGCTTGCCCCCCTGAAGATCGAGACGAACACTGCCGTCGTTGCTGTCTGCTTCCTGCACGCTCCCGAGCAGTTCGCTTGAAGTTGCGCGCAGGTTGGCGTCGAAGGCTTCAAAGCGGACTTCGCGCTCGTGGTTGGCTACAGTAGCGATGAGAATAAACGCTGCAAATACTTCAAGCAAGAGAACGGATAACGTCAGCCTGCGTGTGATGGATGCTCCTGCCCTCACTGTACGTCTCCAGCTCGCAATCGATACCCGCGATGGCGCAGGGTTTCAATGATGGGTTCTTCTCCCTGAATAGAAATTTTGCGGCGGAGATTGGAGATGTGCGCCTCGATGACGTTGGAGTGGTGTTCCCAGTCGTAGTCGTAGAGGTGTTCGAGCAGCTCCTTCTTGGAGACGACGGCGCGCGGCCGGTGGGCGAGATATTCGAGGACGCGATACTCCGTGGGCGAAAGATCGATTGTGTCGCTGCCACGCGATACGGTTTGCAGCACTGTGTCGATTTCGAGCTCTGCCACCCGTAACTTGGGAGAAGCCGCTCCTTTGGAACGACGAATGAGAGCCTTGACCCGCGCGATAAGTTCACCCAGGTCGAAGGGCTTGGGCAGGTAATCGTCCGCGCCACTGTTCAACATTTCGATGATGGAGGTCTTGCCCTCCTGCGCTGTGAGGATGAGAACCGGCGTACGAATACCTTTTTGTCGCAGAACGCGCAGAACGGATTTACCGTCCAGTTCCGGCAACATCAGGTCGAGAACGATAAGGTCGAAGAGGTTCTGTTCACCATAGTCCAGCCCGGCCCGGCCATCGGCTGCATGATCGACGGCAAAGCCTGCCTCGCGCAGACCATTGACGATGTTTGCGGCCAAACGCAATTCGTCTTCTACAAGAAGAAGCCTCATGAGTTTTGATTCTCTTTCATCCACCTTAACTTTTGCTGAAGCAAAATGTGGCAGATATGCTTCAGTGTCAATTAAGTTTTACTCCATGGTGTTTCCGTGGCGAAGGTAACGCTGCAATTGAATTGAAGGAGTTTCGATGACTTGGTTTTTCTGGTCTCTTCTTTCCGCTTTCTTTGCGGCGATGACCGCCATTCTGGCGAAAAAAGGCGTGGCGCATGTGGAGCCAAACCTTGCCACCGCCATTCGGACCTCGGTTGTGCTGGTGCTGGCATGGTCGATTGCGTTGATGATGGGGCGGCCGCACGAGATACGCAACCTGGACGGCAGGACATGGCTCTACCTGTCGGCTTCGGGGCTGGCTACGGGGCTTTCATGGCTCTGCTACTTCCGCGCGCTTTCGCTGGGGCCGGCTTCGAAGGTTGCACCGCTGGATAAACTGAGCGTGGTACTGGTGCTGATCCTGGCGTGGCCAATGCTGGGCGAGCAGCTTACACGAGGAAAAGTTGTCGGAGGACTTCTGTTGACTGCGGGCGCGGTGGTATTGGCTGTTGCCCGTTAAGCGCAGGAGCAGCACATAGTCCATATGAGCTGGAAGTTGCCTTGCTTCGACTCGATGTAACCCGTCTTTAAAGATTTGGCATCAAACAGGACATGGTCTCTCCTTATCTCAGGGAAGGAGGTTTTCCGCGCCTTCATGATGAAAGCGGGGTTGCGTCGGGAGATAAAACCATGCAGAAACGTGTTCGTACACAGTGATAATTAACGCCAAATTTTCTATAATATAACCAACAATTGTTTTTACGTTGACTTTCGTTAACGTGAACGTATACGGTCACATAGTTCGTAAACAATCCTCCTCCGGCGTTGCCAAATCTCGCCAGATATGGTTGCTTGCGACTCTTAATTTAAAGAGGCCCCTTATGCAGAACACGCAATCTCTCGTGGGTTGTAGAGTCGGCAGATTTCGTCTGTCTGGACTACTTCTTACCCTGATTTTGTTTTTGTTTTCGGCCGGAAATCTTCTGGCGCAGGTTGACCAGGGTGCCGTGACCGGCATCGTGGCAGACTCTTCGCACAGCGTGATTCCGAACGCAACGGTTACGCTCACCTCGGTGGACACCGGGCTGGCTCTGACACAGACGACAAATTCCGACGGTATCTATACCTTCCAGCCGGTGAAGATCGGCAACTACACATTGAGTGCAGTTGCGAACGGCTTTGCCACCACCACGCAGCAGAATGTAAAGGTCAGTATTCAGTCGCGCGTTGCCGTGAACATGGAGCTCAAGCCCGGTGGCGCATCGGAAAGCGTAACAGTTTCCACCGCTCCTCCGCTGCTGGAGACGCAAACCGGCGCAGTAGGCCAGGTGATCGATGCGCAGGCCATTAACGAGACGCCGCTGAACGGCCGTAACTGGGTCTTTATCGCGCAGCTCACTAATGGTGTAACTCCTTCTATCGGTAATACGCGCGGTTCAGCGAAGGGCGACTTCATTGCCAACGGTCAGCGCGCCACGCAGAACAACTTCGTACTCGACGGTGTGGACAACAACACGAACCTCGTCGACTTTTTGAATGGATCGACCTTCGTACAGCGGCCTCCACCGGACGCACTGGCCGAGTTCAACATTCAGACCAGCAACTACTCCGCAGAGTTTGGCCACTCGGCCGGCGCCGTTATGAACGCCAGCATCAAGAGCGGCACCAACCAGATTCACGGCAACCTGTGGGAGTACTTCCGCAGCGACAAGATGAACGCCAGCAACTGGAATGCGATCACTCCGCCACGCTTTCACCAGAACCAGTTCGGCGCAACCATCGGCTTCCCTTTCTGGAAGAACAAGCTCTTCTACTTTGGTGATGTGGAAGCAAACCGCATTACCAATGCCAACGTGCAGACGATGAGTGTACCTTCGGTGCTGGAACGCCAGGGTAACTTCTCAGAACTGAAAAATTCTTCCATCAGCGGCTTTGGCCAGCAGATCCAGCTTTACCAGCCAGGTTCAAATGGTACCGTTCCGCTGGGTACGACATGCGGTAATGCTCCGGATAGCAACATCATGTGTGCGGCGGACATTGATCCGAATGCGCAGCGCATCCTGAACATGTATCCGCTCCCCAACCACGGCAACAGTCTGTCGAGTAATTACATTGTGAACACGCCGCGTCTCGACAGCACCACGCAGTTCGATCACCGCGTGGACTGGAACATCAGCCCGAAAGACCTGGTGTACGGTCGCTTCAGCTATGTCCACCAGATTGTGAAGAGTGCGCTTCCGCTTGGTCCGGTTCTGGACGGCAGCGGTTACGGCGGCTACATCCAGAGCAACCTTGCAGAGAACGGCATGGGGTCATACACGCATACGTTCTCACCCGCCATCGTGAACGAATTCCGCTTTGGCTATAACTGGGGAGTCTTCAACTTCGATACACCCAATGGCAACGACGGCAACCTTGCCGGTTCGCTGGGCTTTGGCAACGTGCCCTGCGTGCCTGGACTTTGCGGTCTGCCGCTGGTGCAGTTACAGGGTTCTGTTGGTGCTTCGCAGTTCGGCTCCACCGGTACTTCGCTGGAATCGCAAAACGTCTACCAGATTCTGGACAACGTGACCTGGACCAAGGGAAACCATACCTTCAAGTTTGGCGCAGCATTCCAGAACGTGCGTTTCTACTACACCTACGCGGACAGCCCGCGTGGTAACTATACCTACAACGGCCACTACACGATGAAGCCGGGCTCTTCGCTTAGTTCGGGCGTAGCCGATTTTCTTGCAGGACAGATGGCCAAGGCTTACATCACCAATGCACCTCCAGTGCACGACCAGCAGTGGTACGACTCGGGCTATGCTCAGGATGACTGGCGTGTAACCAACCACCTGACACTGAACATCGGCCTGCGTTGGGACTTCTACCAACCGCTGGGCGAGTCGCGTGATCGTCAGGCAAACTTTATTCCGCTGACTGTTGGACAGGGTAACGGTAGCGGCGTCTTCCAGCTTCCCAATTCGCAGAAAAATGTTGCACTGGCACCGGCCTTCATCAACACTCTGGCTGCCAACAATGTTGCATTGCAGTATGTGGACAATGCACGCCTCGTAACCACGCAGAAGACGAACTTTGCACCACGCTTCGGCTTCTCCTATGAGGCGAATCCGAAGACTGTGTTCCGTGGCGGTATCGGCATCTTCTATGGCGGCCTGGAAAGCAATGGCAACGGCAACCTGGGAGCCAACTATCCTTACAGCCTGTCGCAGAACTTCAACGAAAAGAACTGCACGGATAAACCTGTACTTGATTGCACAACACCGCTTGGCTACAGCATGGAATCGGGTCTGCCAACACTGACACCGACTTCCGCAGCAACGGCACAGCCGGGCTTCCACTCAACAGACGCTCACATTCAAACACCGTATACGCAGAACTACAGCCTCTCGATGCAGTATGCGATCAACAATGACCTGGTTGCCTCCGTTGCCTATGTCGGTAATGAATCGCGCCATCTGACAACTTACTTTGCTCAGAACTCGAACGTTGCACTGTATCGAGCAGGAGAAAGTGCTCTGGCGCAACAGATGCTTCCCTTCCCGCTTCTGGGCGGTATCGGCGCAACCACTTATACCGGTTACAGCAGCTATAACTCCCTACAGGCCAAGTTGGAGAAACGCTTCTCTAACGGCTTGAACTTCCTTGCCACCTATACGCTAGGTCATGCGTTGGACGACAGCAGTTCTTCGGGCGGTCTGTCCACGGCTATCGGCACGCGTACTTATTACCTGCTCGGCGGCCCCAAGGCCGAGTACACCAACTCGTCCTATGACGTACGCAACCGCGTTACGTTTAATGGACATTACCAACTTCCGTTCGGTAAGGATCGCAAGTTTGTGAATAACAGCCGCGCACTGGACTACCTGGTGGGCGGATGGGATTTGAGCGATACCTTCACTGCGCAGAGCGGCACACCGTTCGGTAGAGGCATTGATACCACAACATCACAGGTTACTGGCGCAAGTGCTCGTGCTGTGATGGTGGCGGATCCATTCATGGTGGGCAGCACCAATCTACCTGGCACCGGAGGCCCCGGTAACTCGCCCTGCCCGACAAAAGTGAAGACCCGTGACCACTGGTATAACCCTTGCTCCTTTGCGGAACCAATGGGCCAACCCAACGCAGGCAATCTTATCTGCGCTGCGGGTGGAACGGTTGGTAATGGTTGTCAATACGCCTCTGGCGTAACCGATCCGAAACTGGTTGCTGCCTTTATCGGTGGCAAGCAAAACACGGTGTACGGACCTGGCTACTGGCGCAACGATATCTCGCTGTTCAAGAACTTCCCGGTATGGCGAGAGCAGTACATCCAGTTCCGTGCAGATATTTTCAATGTGTTCAACCACCCAACGTGGGCTAACCCAAGCGGTACCAATGACGATCCTACTGCGAAAGCAGGTGGCTTCATCAACGGTCCCAAGAACCTTGGCGGCGTCAATCAACCCGATGCCCGCTTTATCCAACTCGCCGCGAAGTATTACTTCTAAGGCTTACTTTGACCTTGTACCGGACAGGACATATATCCATGTGTCCTGTCCCACTTTTTTATGGACCATTTCTCTACCTTCTTTCTACGAAGATCTTTAAAGAGGACAGTAATGATCAAGCAATGGATACTTGCCGGCACATTTGCACTTGGAGCCGCTCACCTTTCCTACAGCCAGGCGAACACGCTGAAGTCTCCCGATGGGCGGCTGGTAATGACCTTCTCCGTCAAAGCATCGGGACCGATGTCAGAAAACGGTAGCGGAAATTTACAGTACGCGCTGACATTTAAAGGCGTGCCGATTGTGGACGCATCGGCACTGGGCCTTGATCTGGATGGCAAGCTGCCGCTGGGCGACAACGTGACTATCGCCGATGCGAAAACATCTAACGGTATCGACGATTATCCCCTGCTCTTCAGCAAGACCAGCCATGTGCATGACACATATAATGCACTAGCTGTAACGGTGCGCGAAGGTGGCAATCGCGGACGTCGCATGACGGTGGAGGCGCGCGCTTACAACAGCGGCATTGCCTTCCGTTATGTGCTTCCGGAACAGGGTGGCATTCCCGATCTGCATCTTAAAGGTGAGCAGACCGAGTTCCGCTTCAGCCAGGACGATACGGCGTGGGTGCTGGCATTGCCGAACTATCGTTCAAGCTACGAGAGCGAGTACGTGCGTTACAGCCTGTCGTCGTTGAGTAACCAGGGCGGCGTGCCGAGCAAGTTTCTGATTGGGTTGCCTACGCTGTTGCATCAGCCCGGCGGTGCGTGGATGTCATTGATGGAAGCTGACCTTGAAGGCAACAGCTCGGCCTATGTAACGAACCCGACGGGTAGCTGGGCGGGACATATGTTCAGCGTAAAGCTTTCACCACGGTGGGACGATCCAACCTACGCGGTAACAGGCACGCTGCCGCACCACTCGGCATGGCGTGTACTGGGTGTTGCGGAGACACCGGGCGAATTGCTGGAAAGCAACCTGCAAACCAACCTGAATCCTGAGAATCGCCTGAAGGATACAAGCTGGATCAAGCCGGGTAAAGCTTCGTGGAACTGGTGGGTGGATAACGTAAACGCCAAGGGCGAATCGGGCAATGCGCAGTTCACGACAGAGACGATGAAGTACTATGTCGACTTTGCATCGCAATCAGGCTTTCCTTACTTCTTTCTCGATGCGGGATGGAATGCGCAGGGCGACATTACGAAGCTGAACGGGAAGGTCGATATTCCAGAACTGGTTCGCTATGCAAAGACAAAGAACGTGAAGGTGTGGATCTGGCTGCACTCCACCGCGGTAATGAAACAGATGAAAGAGGCCTTCCCACTGTATGAGAAGTGGGGCGTTGCCGGTATGAAGATTGACTTTGTGAATCGTGATGACCAGGAAGGCATTCAATTCTTCTACGATGTGGCACGACAGGCAGCGGAGAATCACCTGATGGTAGACTTCCACGGCTGCCATACACCGTGGGGATTGATGCGCACGTATCCGAACGTGATGAGTTACGAAGCCGTACTTGGCATGGAGCAGAATAAGGAAGGGCGCCGCGACAATCCTATCGATCGGGCTGCATTTGCATGGACACGCGCCCTAGTCGGGCCAATGGATTACACCGCAGGTGGTTTCGACAACCAAACCGAAGACAACTTTGTTGCACGTAATGCTGCACCGCAGGTAATGGGTACGCGCGCACAACAGCTCGCACTCTATGTGGTGTATGAAAATCCGGTGCCTATGGTTTCCGACAGTCCGCAGAACTATACAGGTGAGGCTGCGGCTGCATTCCAGTTCCTGAAAGATGTACCGACGACATGGGACGAAACGCGTGTTGTCGGTGGTTCAGCAGGCGAGTATGCAACGGTGGCTCGTCGTCATGGAAACGAGTGGTATCTGGGAAGCATGACGGACTGGAATCCACGCGATCTGCATGTGCCCCTGTCATTTCTCGGCAAAGGAAACTACACCGCGGAGATCTATGAGGATGGCTCGGATGCAGCAACGCAGCCGAAACATGTGAACATCCGCAAGATCTCGGTGACATCCGGTTCAATACTGGATGTGAAGCTTGCTCCGGGCGGTGGTGCAGCGGTTCGCTTTATTCCCTCTAAGTAATGTGACCTTCGGATCACTTTCATAAAAAGTAATGCCCGTGTTCTCCGATGGAGACACGGGCATTGCTTTGTGCTGTAAAAACTACTTCGCTGTGAGTTGCCTGCGGATGCTGTCAGCCACCTGCACAGACTGGATTCCACTTCCCTTCTCGTTCCAATGGACGTTGTCCTGATGCAGATCGCTGTGCGTCTGCATCAGTGTGTGCTGGTCGTCGATAGGGATATGCAGGCGTTGCATGAGTGCATCAGCATCGTGATTGCGCTGATCGATGCGTTCATTGGTGGCACCATCGTTATTGGCTCGGATGGGGGTTGTGTTCGCCCACACAAGCTTTGCGGCAAGTTGTAGCTTGTGGAGCGCGTTGACGGTTGCAGGTAGTGAGGAAGCATATTGCGCATCGGTGTATCCCCAGCCATGCATACCGTTGTTGAAATGAATCACACGAAATGAAAGGCCAACCATTGCCATCTCGTCGTGCAGTTGCTTTGTATAACGCGGATCGGCAGCGCAGGCCGAAGTAGCGAAGAGATACACGTTAGCTATACCCTGCAAAGCCTTCGCGGTTGCAGGATAGTAAGCGCGTGTAATGGAGTCGCCCAGCAAGAGCACGTTGGGCAGCTTCGGATCAGGTGACTCGGGACGATCCGCCCACGTCCACTCAATCTTTTCCGTGATGGTTCGCGCAGAGGTATGCTGCTGTGCGACGGTTTGAAACGGAAATGCGACAAACAAACTGAGTGCGGCTGTAATGATCGGTTTCATGATGTTTATCCTTGCAACATGCCGGGATGCAGTCGTAATGTGCCTCCGGCAGCTATATGGAACTCTTTCACGTTTGATCCATAACGTACCGGCACCTTACCTGCAAAACGGCTATGGATCGCAGCAGATGTAAGCCTGCCGTTCTGCCATGCAATGTCAACCGTGCAGCCGCCGCGTGCGCAGAGACCACGTAATTCACCTCGTGGCCATGCAGTCGGCAGTGCAGGTAAGAGCTCAATCTCATCGCGTTGCGACTGTACAAGCATCTCAGCCACAGCGGCCGATGCGGCTGTATTTCCATCGATGGCAAAGATGTTTTGCTCTGCTCCTGCAACACCACCTTGAGAGAAGGTGAGCAGATTATCCGCTGTTGCATTCGTCAGCAGATCGTTGAGGTAGTGCACAGACCGATCGCCCTTGAGCAGTCGCGCATAGAAGGCCATGAAGTTTCCACGGCCCCACTCTGTCTGTTCCCAGTCAGGTGCGGCAATGCGACGTTCGATAGTAACTTCGGCGGCATGTGCGAGATCAGGAGTTTTGCGCACATCGATCTGCGACTCGGGATAAAGCGAAGTAAGGTGCGATGTGTGGCGGTGATTTGGATACGCGTCTTCAAAGTCGAAGAGCCACTCCTGCAACTGTCCATGATGACCGATCTGCAATGGAGGCAGTTTGGACTTTGCCTGTCGTACACGCTCTGCAAATGCTGGCTCGATCTTCAGGTCGCTGCATGTGCGGTCGCAGATAGAAAACAAGGCATAGAGCATCACGCGATCCACAGTAGGCATCATGCTTTCAGTAGCAGCACCTCCATTGGGATCGCGGAAGCCGTTCTCCGGTGACTCCGATGGCCCTGTTACAAGCCAGCCATGCGTTGGCTCCATGACCAGTGTTGCAAGGAAGAATTCTGCTGCACCGCGCAGGATAGGCCACGCAGTTGCCTGTAGAAAATGTGTGTCGCGTGTGAAGCGATAGTGCTCCCATAGCTGTAACGATATCCACACACCTGCTGTTGGGAAGTTTCCCCATCCGATACTGCCGGGCGCGGTGTAGCCCCACGGGTTGGTAATGGTGTGCGCAACCCACCCCGGTGCGTTGAACATTTCTTTGGCAGTGCGCTGTCCTGCGATATGCAAAAACTGAAGAAAGCGGAAGAGTGGCTGTTGGCATTCGGATAGGTTGCAAACCTCGGCAGCCCAATAGTTCTGCTCGGTGTTGATGTCAAGATGAAAGTCGTCGGTCCATCCCATGGCGGCTGCAAGGCCGTCGTTCCAGATGCCCTGCAATGCAAGCGGGAGAGCCGAGTCTGCACGCGAACCTGCAATGGTGAGGTAACGTCCGTATTGCACGAAGAGAGCATGCAGCGCGGGATCATTTGCTCCGCGGACTACTGCCTGCCTGCGTTGATCGGTTGGGGTATTTCGCAGTGCATCGTCGCCCAGGCTGAAACGTACTCTTTGAAAGAGTGGTGCATAGTCGGCGATATGCGCAGCTTTCAACTTTGCGTAAGACAACGATCTGGCGGTATCGAGATTTTTCGCGCAGATTGCTGTCGGATTGTTGCCACGGAAGGATGTTGCAATAGCGATGAGTACCGTTGCGGCATTGCAGTTTTTTATGCTGAGCGAATCCCTCGCAACATTTACCTGTCCGCCATGAGGAATCACTTCGATATGAATTTCGAAGTCCACGCCGGACTTACCATCGCTGTGTTTGGTTTCAACGGCACGGCCACGCATAACAAGTCGCTTGTCTGCAGCCTGCACGATAGTAGGAAGATTCGACTGACCGAAACGGATATCCAACGAGGCCGGATGAGCGATGCGATAGACGATGAGTCCGTGCGCATGCGTTGCAAAGGCTTCACGCTGATAGTGCTTCCCTGCTGTTTCAAATGATGTGGCTGCGATTGCAGAGTCAAGATAAAGCGAACGACGGTAGCGGGTTATTTGTTCCGGCAGGTCGTCAAAGTGCAACAGAACATCAGGCAGTGGCAGATTGGTACCGAAGTTTTTACTACGCCCAGGAATATATCTGCGACTAAGCTTTGTGGCTTCTATGTACTTACCTGCGAAGATAAGTTGACGTATCTCATCCAGATGAGCGTACGCTTCGGGATTCACCTCGTGCTCGCCGGGTGCGCCAGACCATGCGGTGGAGTCGGAGAGTGCAATGCGATCTTCCTGCACACCACCGTAGATCATCGCGCCCTGATTACCATTTCCTAATGGCAACGCTTCAAGCCAACGCTTTGCGGGCTGTGCATACCAAAGCTCAGTGCTTGTGCCAGAGTTTTCCGGCACAAGCGCATGTAATGACACACGGCCTGCTACGGCTATGGCCGCAGCAGCACCGAGGAATTCGCGGCGTGTGCTCAATGCGCTGCCTCGAGTGCGAAGGCTGCTGCACGAAAATCACCGCGCAGACTTACGTCGATACCGTGGTTCATCCAATAAGAGCCGGTTGCGGATGCAGGCGTTCCATCGTCTGCCTTGCCGGATATAGTGCGCAATGTGTAGACGGTTTCAGAATCGAGGCCGCGCAGATGAATGCGCGGGAATGGATAGAGTTCTGTGCTCGAGTGAAGGAATGCGAAGAGTGCAGCCTGATGCTTGTCGGTTGCAACCGACTCTGTGACTGAAATCTCGCTGCCATTGGTTGGTGCAGCCAGTCGGTATAGATCGCCGCGCTGTATTGTTTCGCGGATGGACTTGTAGGCCTCGATCATTTTGCGTGCGGTTTCCATCTCTGCAGGTGTGAACTTCGTTAAATCGGCACCGATGCCGAGCGAGCCCTGCATAGAAGAAAGAAAACGATAGTCGAGCGAGAGCCTGCGCTGGTTTACCCAGGTGGGTGAGTCTGTGACCCACGCCATCATGATGCCGGGCGCATATGCCTGCGTGAAGCCGTGCTGAATGCGCAGACGATCGAAGGCGTCAGTATTGTCCGAAGTCCAAACTTCGTCGGTAAGACCGATGACGCCAAGATCCACGCGGCTGCCACCGCCGGAACAGGATTCAATCTCAACGTTGGGATGACGCTTTCGTAGCTCTGCCAATATTGCATAAAAGTTGCGCGTGAAGTCTACGTAGACGTTCTTTTGTTCGTCCGGTGCAACCGCAGGCCAGCCCGGTTCAGACCAGTTACGGTTGTAATCCCACTTGAAAAAAGCGATGTCGTTTTCGCTGAGCAGCTTGTCGAGGAAGCCGAGAACATATTCCTTCACATCCGGACGTGCCAGGTTCAACACAAGCTGGTTACGGCCTTCAGTGCGTGGACGGCCTGTAAAGTTCAACACCCAATCGGGATGCTTGCGATACAAATCGCTGTCGGGGTTGACCATCTCCGGCTCTACCCATAAGCCAAAGTCCATCTTCAGCGAATGTACCTTGTCGATGAGTGGCTTCAAACCATGAGGAAACTTCTGCGGGTTTACAGTCCAGTCGCCAAGGCCGGCATGATCGCTGTTGCGTGCGCCAAACCAGCCGTCGTCCATGACGAAGCGCTCGACACCGAGTGTTGCAGCTTTCTCTGCAAGCGCCATCTGGCCTGTGTCGTTCACCTTGAACTCCGTAGCCTCCCACGAGTTGTAAAGCACAGGACGCAGCTTCGGTTGCGGCGCATTCGGTATAAGTGTGTGCAACTCCAGACGATGCATCCTACGCGATGCATCGCCAAGACCATGCGAGGTGTGTCCGGCGTAGAACCACGGCGTCTCCAGCGTTGCACCGGGCTTCAGATTGTAGCCGAAATCAAATGTGTTGAAGCCGCCGGTGACGCGTACCTGCTGCACCTGGTCCTGCTCGATGGCGATCTGCCACGAACCACTCCACGCCAGGCCGCCGAACCATACGTCACCGTTCTCTTCCGTGGTGTCGCTCTTGCGGATGGAGAACCACGGATTGTTCTGAGAACCGGTTGTGCCGCGACGGCTTTCGAGAATCGTCTTGCCAGGTTGTATCTGTCGGTCGTTTACATTCCACTCCCCTGCCCAGCGACCACTGAGATAGCGCAGCTGATAGTCGGTGCCGCGCGGCAGGTTCCACGTGGCTGCACTTGCAGATTCAATAATGAGGGGCTTGCCGGTGTTGTTGGTGATAAGAGCGCGGCGTCCGATGATGCCCGTCTCTCGATCGGCCTTGTATTCCAGCGTGACAACAACAGGCAGAGAGATGTCCTTCATCTGCACCGACAGTACACCGTCGCGCACACTATGGCTTGCATAGCGAAGCTCAAGATCACGATTGCCATCGGGGAAAGTAATCTTCAAATCCGGCTCAACATATAAGCCACCACCCCACCCCACGAACTCCTGCGGCGTGGTGTTGATGGGCGCATCAAATGACGCACTTCCACTCGACTCTTTCGCAGCCGCAGGATGATCCTTTGCCGAAAGATGTTCTCCCCAGTACAGCGTTTGCAGACGCTGCTTTTCATTTACGCCAAACTCATAGGTTGTGTCACCGGCATCGATACGGAAGACGTGTGTTACCTCGTCCACCTGGATTGCAGCTGGCACAGACTGCGAAACGGCAGTGACGGTGAAGAGAGAAGCAACACATGCGGTGAAGCAAAGGATCTGGGGTGTACTGCTTGGCATGGAAGACTGACTCCTGTTGCGTCACCGGATGAAGGACGCAGTTTCTGAAATGAAATCGGTAACGTACACACAATAGAGCTTCTGATACTGAATCGGCAAGCGTCATTAGCAATACATGGGATGGAAGAAACAACCTTCGAACTGATTAAGTCAGGGTTTTGCAGGAAGGCACTTAGCGCTTCGTGCTCGTACACGGGGATAAGCCGTATTGCTCTCCTGTAGCTACTTCATCGTTCTTCACTTCCCTGCCGATTGCAGTTTCAATGAATGCGAAAGACGATCTTGAATGCAAAGGTTTCTTTGGGTTCCAGTATTTTTGCAGCATTCTCGCGCTGTGCTTCATCCAGTGCATTGAAGGGCGCGATTGCTGGTTCCAGCGCGACAGCGTATTGCAGATTCTCTACTGCGTCATCCGGCCATCCACCGTAACAAAGCCACACTCCCAGATACGGTAACTTCTCCGTGGAGAATAAGATGCTGCATGACTCATCTGTAGCTTTGCGATGGATACTACATGCTCCGTTGCTCAACCTGCTGGTATAGAACATATCCGCTGTTGCTTCTGTGACAGGCAAAGCTGTATCCAAAGCAATGCCTTCCTGTGTTTCCGGCCACGCGACAGCATCGCCCTTTATGCCAAGACGATTGCGGCGCGAGTAGTCGAGGCGAAGTGTATCAATGCCGTCAGGCAGAACGATGCGGTCTCCTGCATCCACTGCAAAGAGCGGATGACAGGCATAGAGAAAAGACTGCGCGGCATTGCCCACGTTGCAAATCTTATACGCAACGCTCAGCTCATTTCTTTCAACGGAGATTGTCTTTCGAAAGGTGAGCGGTCGACTGAATCCTTGTGCCTCTATTGTGAGTGAGCGATCATCCTTACTAAGTACATGCCATGCCAGTTGCCAGAAATCACCGTGGTCCGGTGCGGGTCCACCAACAGTTGCAGAGCCGCACGGTGCGATTGTCGGCAGGCATTCTTCAATACCCGCACATGGGCCATTGCGAAATTGTGTGTCGAGGCCTGGTTGCAGAAGAACGTTACTGCTGCGATGCGACTGTATGAGAAATTCCAGACCTGACTTTCGGCTTTGTAGCGACGCGATACGTCCTCCCTCAGCAGGAAGAACATCTATTGAAATCTCATCCGTCTGAAGCTTCAAGCGTCCGTCCGATAGCGCGATAGCTGACATTTGTTCCACACAGTTCCAACAGAATTAAAGCTCTGTATCGGATTCATCCTCGGTACCAGCGAGCCGGTCGGAAAACAAGGACAGGTTGCTGCGGAAGATCACATGCGGCGCCAGACGAATAGAAGACTGCGCTGTATCGCCGCCCTGGAGATGGCGTACCAGTTGCTCAAACGCAACTTTTCCCTGCGTATGCGGACGCTGATAGATGGTTGCGATCACCTTTCCGAACTCGATGAGCGGCACAAGCTCCTGAAAAAGATCCGTCGTAACAATCTGCACCTTTCCGAGCAGGCCAAGTTCATCCAGCGCTTTCAGAACAGGCATGCTGTTGGCTGTACTCAGGTATAGCCCCTGCGGGCGATCTTTACTTTTCATCAACGCCAGCGCCTGCTGATACGCCTGCTTGGGTTGTTCGTGATTTTCCAGCGCAGGCAACAACGTCAGGTGTGGTGCCTGCACCGCCAGTGTCGCAGCCAGGCCACGAAGCTTCTCCGCGTGGTCCAGCGTGTGCAGATCGCCACTGAAGACAGCAACCTGCGCCTTGCGGGGAAGGTTCATCGCGAGTAGTTCAGCTGCGATGGCTCCGCTGACGGAACCATGCGATGCCACGGAACCTATGCGCTCGCTATTGGGCGCATCGTTACCAACGCACATCATAGCGGTACCGTTGCGTGACAGCTTGCGAATAAGGGGCTCCACTTTGCGCATGTCGCCAGGCATGAAGATGATGCCATCGTAACGGTGCGGCACTGCTGCTTCCAAAGCCTCTACCTCACCCACGCCAAGCCGAGGAAACTCGTGAAAGCTTACGGAGATTTGCATTCCTACCGCGGCCATCGCCGCGCTGCGAATACCTGTACGCAAAGGATCGAAGAAGTGCGAGATATGCTTTGGCAGAATGACCGCAATGGAAAGCTTGCGATTCAGTTTCAACGCCTGTGCGGCCAGATTCGGCTTATAGCCCATGCGTTCGGCCATCTGTAGAACACGTGACTTGGTCTTTTCACTGACACCGGCACGTCCGTGCAGAGCACGATCCACGGTACCGATGGACACGTCTAATGCGCGAGCAATTTCCTTGATTCCTGCTGAGCCTTTATGGTCGGACATGGTGAGTTCGTTGTACCCGGAGTCGAAAACTATGAAGACGATCTTATCTGTTGAGACCGTAACCGGCCAAGTAATTACACATTGAATGTGCCCCGTTTATGGAAGAGTCGTTCGATCTGTTCCAGACTGCGGCCCTTGGTCTCCGGAACAAAAAAATACACCAGCACAAAACCCAGCAGACAGATGAAACCATACATGCCGAAAAGCGCTCCTGTTCCAAAGGCATTGTTCAGCAGAGGAAACGTATAGGTAAGCGCGAAAGAAGCAATCCAAAGTGAACTCACCGCAACCGACACAGCCTGCGAACGCACCCGGTTCGGAAAGATCTCGGAGATGAGAACCCACGTGACAGGCGCAAGTGTAAGCGCATAGAACGCAATGGAACACAGAGTGAGGGAGAGGATGATAATCCCCTTCCAGTGCTGATAGTAAGCCAGCGAACAGATGAGATGCGAAACCGCAATGCCAATGCAACCGAAGAGCATGAGCGATCTGCGGCCGACTCGGTCAACCAGCGCAATCGCAAGAATGGTGACGAGGAAGTTGATGGTACCGGTAATCACGATGTTCAGCAGAATGTCATTTGCGCCGTAACCAGCACCGCGATAGACATCCGCGGCGTAGTTGAAGAGAACGTTGATGCCTGTCCACTGCTGAAGAACCGCAAGAGCAGTGCCAATAAGAACGATGCGCCGCACTGGTCCGCTGAAGATCTCTGACCAGTTAGAACGCGCTTCCGAAGCCTCTGCGCTGATGGCCGTATCGATATTTGTAACCTCGGCACGTGCATAATTTGCACCACCGACACGCGACAATACAGAAGCTGCATCCGCCTCACGTCCATGTGTCAGCAACCAACGCGGACTCTCCGGGATAAGAAATGACGCGATAGTAAAGATCACAGAAGGCACAACGACAGCAACAAACATCCAACGCCAACCGTGTTGCACATTCCACGTCTGTAGCAGTTCCGCGGGCGAAAGATGATCGGGCACGGGCCTCGCGATAAGCCAGTTGACGACCTGCGCTGCCAGTATGCCGATCACGATTGCGAACTGATTGAGACTGACAAGTCGGCCACGTAAATCCGCAGGGCTTATCTCAGCGATGTACAGCGGAGATACATTCATGGCAAGACCAATAGCGATACCACCGACGATGCGCCATACGATGAAGATATCGATCGAATGTGCAAGCGCCGTTGCCCCGGAAGACACAGCAAAGAGAACCGCCGCAGTAAGCAGCACCGGACGACGACCAAAGCGTTCCGCTAAATACCCCGCAGCAAGCGCACCCAGCAGACATCCAAGCAATGCACAACTATTGACCCATCCGATGAATGCAGGAGAAATGAGCTGGAAGTATCGTTCATAGAACTCTCGCGCTCCGCCAATCACCACCCAGTCGTAACCGAAGAGGAGTCCGCCCAGCGCAGCGACCAGGGCAATTCCCCATACATAAGCACTGCGTTCTGCAGGCACAATAAGAGAGGTCTGCGATGTTGTAACCGATGGTCCGTGCATTCGTCAGCCTTCATAACCTTTGATATTGGCGAACAGATCAATCGCTCCGGTGTAGCTGCAATCCAAGGCGAGCACTTCACGCAGAAGACTTTCTGCCTTCGCCGTGTGGCCGAGTCCGAGTTGTGCCTGTGCATGCAGAAAACGCGCCGTGATGTTTTGCCGCTTCTTCAAATCCTCGTGGAAGAGCAGCATTGCGGGCAACGATGTGGCGAAGTAATCGATCTGCGGTGTTTCGTGCTCAAGCTGCGACGCATAAGCATCGATGGCCTTGAAGAGTGCATGCGCTTTATCCTCCTGTTCCAATGCTTGCAGTGACAACGCGCGCCAGTACGTGTTGTCGGATATGGATTGCACCTGCATCTGTTGAAAGTCGCCTGCCTGTTGCGCTGCTCGCTCCCAGCATTTTAGTGATGCGGACGAATCACCCGCCTGTGCAAAGGCTTTGCCCAGGTAGTAGTCGATCATGCTCATGTTCATCAGCAGGTGCTTGGCTTCGCTGAGATTGCGCGGCGGATTCGCTGCTCTTTGCAGCAGATCGATTGCCGCCGAAGACTCACCGCGCTGAAATGCGCAGATTGCAAGCAGCGTGCAGGCGCGTACGTATTGTCCAAGCACCTGCCCTTCTCCACCCTCCCATGGCCCGAAACTACGGCTGAGCAAAAGCTGCAATGCCTGATCCGGAGAGCCGGTACTGTTTAGCAAGGAAGCGAATTCGCAGGAAAGGTCATCACGCTGCTCCACCAGTGAGATATGCGATTGAAGACTCTCCAGCCGTTTCGCCAGAGAAATTCCAATGCACTTGCGTAACTGATCCTGCTCGTAAGCAATGCGAGCATCCTTTGGAGCAAGGGCCATCGCACGCTCAAAAGCTGCGGTGGCTCCTGCTGCATCGTGCAATACATTAAAGCGTCCGAAACTAAGATTGCGCCACACCGTTGGATACAACGGATCGAGTTGTGCCGCACGCTCCCAGTGTTCTATTGCTACGCTATGACGACGACGGTCGTACAACAGGTTTCCCAGATAGTAGTGCGCGCGCGCGTCGGTGGGATTCTTTTGTATTGCGAATTGCAACATCGCCATCTCTTCAAGTCGGCTGGGAAATACATATGAAGGCTCAGCGGTAGACGCTCTTTCCCATGCAGCCTTTGCCTCAGTCTCACGGCCAAGTCGATACAGTATCTGCGCAGCGGCATAGAGACACAGAGTCTTGCCACCATCGGGCGAAGGCACAGCATCCGCGTTTAAAACAACGAGAGCTTCCTCCGATAATCCGGCACGCTGAAGATCGAAGGCAAGATCAAGTTGCTGCTGTGCATTGGTCGGTGTGTGACCCGTTGCGAGAAAACGACTCGTTATATCCAGCGGATCAATGCTGCGAATATTCGCGAGCAAAGCCGTGGCTTCATCGGCGCGGTTTATCCTGCGCAGTACCACTGCTTTTAGATTGAGCGCGTTGAGATTTTCTGACTCCGCTGATAAGGAATGATCAAGGTGAGCCAGTGCCTTATTCCATTCGCCGCGAATGCAATCAATCTCTGCCAGGCGATGATATGCCGGGCCGCGCCACGCTGCGTTCCATGTGCTTTTGTAGAAGGCATCATAGGCTTCCGCATCGCGTTCGACATAACGCAAAACACACCCCAGGTTGTAATGCGGCTCGCCATCGTACGGATTTGGATTACGGCGCGTGAGACGCGTAATCGCAATGCGCAGATATTGTTCGGCCTGGTTGAATTCACCGCGACGCAAACATGCACGCCCCAGTGCGTGGTTACAGCGGCTATCCTCCGCATCGCGTCGTACGGCTTCAAGCCAGTATGCTTCCGCCGAACGCGTGGGATGACGATACTGTTCCAGGTGCAGACCGGTTAGATAAAGTTCGTCGCTGCTGGCTACATCTTTCGGCAGAGGTGGCTCCGTGGCAACATCGGGCTTATCTACCGGGACAATCTCAGCAGGTGCATAGCGAAGCAATGTATTGCCTGCCTGAACGACATGGATCTCGAACTCACCGTCTACAGGAACATCCGTGGCAATGAATCGATAAGAAGAGTTCGCGGACAGGTTTTCATTCCATCGTGCAATCTCAATGTGATTACGCAGAAGAGTGATCGTTGATCCGGGGCGGTCCGCAGTGACCTGCAGATGCACATTCACGCCTTCGGGCGCAGTCTCAAGACGCAAGGCACCATCGAGATTCGCGAGGTCCGGCTTGCCGATTGCTCCGATGGGATACCAGAACTGACTGAATGTTTTTGTCTCTCCCGGTGCGAGAAAACTAAAGTCGGGTTGATTGTCGGTGTAAACGCCAGACATCAATTCAACATAAGGACCATCGTTGTCGGTAAGACTGCGATCCCATGCATAGCCGAATTCGTGGTTTCCCCACGTCCATTGTTTTTTTCCGGGTGAGATGTGGTGATTCGCATAGGCAATGGTGCCGGCCTTTGCCGCATGATCGTAGCCACCAAAGAAATCGCCACGCGAACCCACGATCATGTAGCTGGTGGGAACAGGAATATTTGCGTACCAGCCAAGATCGTTAGGCGCATACGATCCATCGGGGACGAAGTGCGACGGAGCCTCATGTGGAGGCACTCCTGTGCGCGCACGTTCCCCATAGTTCACGCCATAGTATGTACCCTGACTTAACGGGTACTCGGTGATGGCACGCTTGGCATGATCGGCTGCGAAGCGTACGTCGTGCGGAAAGAACGACTGGTAATGCTCATGGACACGAGTCGCCACGTTCGCCCACCAGA
>Ga0153956_1000172_pt1 | contig 82774 bp, 68 predicted proteins | sample TSFL040MetaG_FD_104704 | JGI IMG/M metagenome (GOLD analysis project Ga0153956, IMG submission 104704) | Attine ant fungus gardens microbial communities from Florida, USA - TSFL040 MetaG | ecosystem: Host-associated > Fungi > Mycelium > Unclassified | place: USA: Florida, Wekiwa Springs... | reverse complement strand
GCAGATTCCCACGCGTTACGCACCCGTGCGCCACTAAGCCCGAAGGCTTCGTTCGACTTGCATGTGTTAGGCATGCCGCCAGCGTTCATTCTGAGCCATGATCAAACTCTCAAGTTTATGTTCGATCCAACCGAGGTGGAATGACCCCGGCGAGACCGCTCATTTCAAGGAGCCATCCTGCACAAAAAACTTTACGTATGTGGATACGTGAAGGACTTGTGAGAACGGCTAATTTGACCGAGCACCCGACGCCTTGAACGTCGGACCCGGGGCCGCCGCCCACATGTCCCTTCATCTCAACTAACAATGTCAAAGAGCGCAAAAGACCGACGCCTTGGGCTACCCTCTTTTTGGAGGGCGACCATTGCGCCGAGATTTTGGTGACCGCCGTTCCGAACCGTGTGGCCCGTCGCTGCGGTGGAGCCCATCTATGCGTGGCGGGTTGGACCGTCAACGCCTTTTTGCAATTTTGTTTCACGCGATCCGAAAAATGGCGGAAAACCGCGGTTTTTCGATCGGAAAAACCTGCATCCGAGCCCCGCGGCCGTCACCGAATCGTCTCAAATCGCTCGAATCAGGCCGTGAATCGGGGCGTCGCGACGCCTCTTTCGCGGCCAATCCGGGGATTCGGGTGCGATTCAGGCCGACTGGATGTAGCTGCGCATCGCCTCGGCATCGGCCTCGATTCGATCGATGCGGTATTTGACGAGGTCTCCGATCGAGACGACGCCGACGAGCTTGCTGCCATCCATCACCGGCAGATGGCGGATGCGCCGCCGCGTCATCAGCGAGAGCGCGCCCATCACCGGCTCGTCGGGCGCGACGGTCATCGCCGGCGCGGTCATCACATCGCCGACCTTGCGCGCCAGCGCCTCGGCACCGCCATCCTTCAGGCAATAGATCACGTCGCGCTCGGAAAAGACGCCGACCACCGCGCCGTCCTCGACCACCGGCAGCGCGCCGATCCGCCGCTCGGCGAGAATCGCCGCGGCCTCCGCGACGCTGCGCGCCGGCGAGACCGAAATCACTTCCTTGCCCTTGTTCGACAGGATCGCTGCGATCGTCATTGCGCCTCTCCCGGATGCTCGGCCCATATGGGTCTGTCGAGGCGCTCGATAATCTCACGTTTGGCCGCCATTGGGAAGTCGAGCCGGACCGGCCCGAACCCCGGATCGTCGCGATCAGTTCGATTTGAACGTGATGCTCAGGCTCGCCTCGCCATTGGCCGGGACGACGACGCGCCACGTCTTCTGGCCGCGGCGCTCGATCAGATCTGCGCTCGCCGATGCGATCCGGCCGGGCAACGCGATCTCGAACGTCTCGGGTGTATCGTGCGCGTTGGTGACGCGGATATCGTAGGGCTGGCGGTCGTCGGTCGGGGACTGGCGCGTGATCGTATAACGCACGTCGCTGCTCTGTCCGGCGCTCAGCTCGAGTTCCTCACCGACCGCGCGATCGGCGACATCGCCCTCGCCGATCAGCAGCGCGCCGGTGTTGCCGCCTTGCTGGAACACCGCCGATCCGCCCGCGGGAAGCGGCAAGCCCAGTCCGTCGGCATCGCGATTCTGCATCCGCAGGATCACACTCGCCGCAGTCGCTTGGGGCGTGCCGTAATATTGCAGGAACTGCCCGCGATAGATGCGTTCGAACGGCACGTTGTGGCGATCGATCATCGCCACCTGCTTGCGGCTCTGCGCCGCGACGGTCACCGGCTCGGGAATGCGATAGAGCTTGAGATCGCCGAGTTCCTCCTGCTGCGCGATCATCGGCGGCGGAGGCGGGGGTGGCGGTGCCGGCGGGGCGGCCATCGCCATCATCGGCGGCGCGACGCGCGACGCGGTAACGACGATATCCTCGGCGATCTCCGGCTCCGGCGGCGCGCGCTCGATATCCCATCTGGGATAGGTGCTGGTCACATCCATCGGCCAGCATCGCAGGTGGAGCTGGGGCGCAGGACCGCGCGGCAGGATCGCGGCGGCCTCGCGGTGCAGCCCGCCGGCGACCGCCTGGGTATGCGCATCGGCGAAGCCTTCGGAGCCGCCATTGGCGATCGTCAGCCAGGCGAACAGGTCGAGCGTCCTGCCGTCCTCCGCCACCCGCGCGACGTAATTGGCCGACCAGTCGAAGCCTTGCGCGAGATAGGACAATTGCACCGTCACGCGCGCCGCCGCCGGGCTGTCGGTGACGACCGAGAGCGTCGGCCGCGCCGAGAGATCGCCCGGCACCGCGGCATAGGTCAGCCTTTCCGGCAGCCCCGAGCAACCGAGCGCCTCGACCCCGTCGCGGGTGGTGAGCAGCACGCCGCCGCCGGGGCCGGATTCGATGATCGCGTCCTGCGTCGTGACCTTGCCGGTCTTGCGATTGGTGCGGCGCAAGGTGACGCTGCGCTTCAGATAGGCATCGACCAAGGCCGCGGGCGATAGCAGCCGCGCATCGCGATTCTTCTCGGCCACGCCGCGCGGCAGGCCGGTGACGATCGCACTTTCCGGCAACATGCCTTGCGACACCCCGACGAAGCGGATCACCGCACGCCCGGCGGGCACGGAAATCGTCCGCGTCTCGGTGATCAGCGCATAGCCGCCGGGCCAGTTGGGCTGAATCGCCCCCTGCCCGCGTGCCGGATCACGATAGAGCGTGACCGAGATGCTGTCCGCACGATCCGAGCTGACCATCGTCTGGGCCGCGGCCGGGCTCGCGACGATCAGTGCGACAAGGAGAGCGGCGCGGCGCATCCTCAGTAGCGCGTATCGAACACCACGTTGAGCGACGCCTTGCCGTTGGCCGGCACCGGCACGTTCCATTCGACCCGGTCGGCCGAGACGCGATTGCCGGTGATGCTCTGATCGGCGATGCGCGCATCGCCCCACAGGCCGTCCTGCGCGAGATCGACCGTCACGCCCTCGGGCCGGGCATTGCTGAGATCGTAGCGCATCGTCGTGCGCCAGCGATCGGGCGACAGCCGCTTGCGCTCGACCACCACCGCCTGCGCCTTCACGTCGAACGCGTCGCCGGTGCGGATCGACATCGCCGAGCCCATCAGCGTGGCGTCGATCCGGCTTTCGCCGATGAACTGCGGATCGCCCTTGGCGTCGCGCATATAGACGCGGATCGTGCCCGCCGGCAGTTGATCACCCAGCCCGCCGGTCTTCGAGGTGGAGAATTTGAGCACCGTCGAAGCGCTGCGCGGCTGGTCGGTGGTGCCGAGCCAGCTGTTGGTCCATTCATACGCCTTGCGCGCCGGCGCGCCCTTCACGTCGAGGAAGCTGACCTGTTTCTGCTGCGCGTTGGCGATCGTGGTGCGCTCGGCTAGCGGATAGAGATAGAAATCGCCCAGCCGCTCGCGCGTGCCGCCTTCGGTGCCGGCCTGGTCGAGCCGCGAATCGCCGCCGAGCCGGCCGAAATCGCCACGCGAAGAGTTGGGATTGCCCGCGACCAGCAGCACGTTGGCATTGCGATAGGTCGTGCCGGTCGAGTTGGTCAGCGTCACCCAGCCCTGCATGTCGATCGCCGCCTTGGCCTCGTCGAACAGCATGACGTAATCGCTGGTCCAGCCGAGACCGGGCGTGAGATAGGTGAGTGTCGCCGGAACGCGCCCGCCTTGCGCCGCCTGCATAGTGACCGACAAGGTCGGCCGCGCGCGCAGATTGTCGGGCACCTTGTCGAACACCACGCGCACCGGCAGCCCGTCGTCGCGCAGTACCTCGATGCGGTCGCCGATCTGCAGCACGATGCCGCCGTTCGCCGCCAGCACCTTGGCCTGCTCGCGCGTCTCGGCGCCGGTCGCCGGATTGGTGCGCACGATGGTGATGGTCGAGCCGACCGCCTTCTCCATCAACTTGTCGGGCGAGAGCAGGTCATAATCGAAATTCTGCTCGACGATGCCGATCCCCGGCCCGCCGAGCGTCGCGGTCTCGGCACGGATCTGCGCCGAAACGTCGGGGAATTCCTGACGGCTGCGCCCCGAGGGCAGATCGAGCTGGCGCACGTCCTGCACCAGCGACTGGCCGTTCTGGTAGATGGTGACCGCGACGTCGCCCTGAGCATTTGGGCCCTGTGCGCTCGGCCCGGGCGGCGTCGAGCTTTGCGCCTGCGCCGTCAGCGGCGCGATCGCCGCACCCAGCCAAAGAAAAGCCCGCGCCGATGTCCGCATGCCAGCCTCCCGAACAACTCGAAAGGCAAAGCTAGCGGGAAATCGCGCGGGCGAAAGGGAAAAGCGCGCCGGTGCGGCGGTTTATTCGGCAGCGGCCTCCGCGGCGGGCGGACGGCCACGACGGCGGCGCGGCTTTTCTTCCGGCTCGTCCTCGTTGGCGACCACCGCCGACGCACCGATCGACGGCGGCAGCAGATCGGCCTGGAAGGTCGCGGGCGGCTCGGCCGCCGGCTCGCGGCGCGGGCGGCCGCGGCGGCGCGGCTGCTCGACCGGCGCTTCGGCGGCTACGGGTGCCTGCTCCTCTTCGCGCGGCGGCTGCGCCTGCTCGGCGCGCTCCTCGTTATAGTTGCGCTCGAACCGCGGGCGGCGCTCGCCCTGCCGATCGTAGCCGTTGCCGCGATCCTGACGCGGCTGGCGCTGCTGCTGGTCGTTCGCCTCGTAGCGCTCGCCCTCGTCCTGACGGTTGCCGTCGTGGCGCCCGTTGTCCTGGCGCCCGCCATCCTGACGGCCATCGGCGCGGAAGCCCTCGCCCTCGTCGTCGAACGATTCCTCGTCCTCGAAGGCGTTGGTCGGGCGGCGCTGCTGCGCGTGGTTGGGATTCTGTTCCTCGAACCGCGCGCGCGTCTCGCTCAGCACGCGGAAATAATGGTCCGCGAACTGGAGATAATATTCGGTGTTGACCCGATCGCCCGACATCTGCGCGTCGCGGGCGAGATTCTTGTATTTCTCGAGCAGCTGCGCCGCGTTGCCGCGCGCCCGGTTGTCGATCCGGTTGCCATTGTCGGGGCGCCCCGGATTGCCACCCTGGCGCTGCCCGTTGCCACCACCACGGCCGCGACGGCGGCCGGCCTGACGATTGTTGATCAAGTGTTGGTCCTTGTCCTTACGCCCAAAAACTGGCCTTGCTCCCGAACTCCCGGTGCATGCCCTTCGCGTGCGCGCCGACCATCGGCGAGCAACGCCTGCCACGGCCGCCGGACTGCAGCGGCTTCATGACGAAGGATGCGGGCAACAGCCTTTCAACGGCCGTATATCAACGGTTTATGTTGAAGAAGCGTGCCCCTGCCCGCTCCAATAGCGGCTGGCGAGCGATCTTCCAAGAAGAAATATGTGACCGAACGAGGACACTTTCAAGGCGTGACAATGCAGCAACGGTCGCGTCCGGCCAGATCCTGCTTCAGGACGATGCCGAGCCCTTCATTGCGGAACAGCGCGGCGGCGGCTTCGCCCTGCGCGGCGCCGACCTCGATACAGGCGACGCCACCGGACGCGAGCAGGCGCGCGACTTGTGGCGCGAGGATGCGATAGGCGTCGAGCCCGTCCGGTCCCGCGAAGAGCGCGGCGACGGGTTCGTAGTCGCTGACTTCGGGTGGGAGCGGGTCGGCAGTGGCAATATAGGGCGGGTTGGCGAGGATGAGGTCGAAGCGGCCGTCCAGTCCTTCCGCCCAGTCGCCGCGCTGGAAACGCACACGGTCGCCCATGCCGAGCGCCGCGACGTTCACCGCGAAGTAACGCGCGGCATCTTCGGACTGGTCGATGCCCAGCCCCTTCGCCCGCGGCCATTGGTCGAGCGCGGCGAGCAGCAACGTACCGGGTCCGGTGCCGAGATCGAGGATCGCCGCCGGGGCGCGATCGGCGAAATGTTCGACCGCCGCCTCGATCAGCGTCTCGCTGTCGGCGCGCGGGACCAGGACGCCGGGGCCCACCTGCAAGTCGATCGTCCAGAAGGCGCGGGTGCCGGTGATGTAGGCGACGGGTTCGTGGCGGGCGCGGCGTTCGACGAGATCGGCGAACGCGGATGGTACGGGATCATCGAGATGGCGGAGCAACAACGCCTCGCGCGACACGCCGTGCGCGTGCGCCATCAGGAGTTCGGCGTCGAGACGGGGCGTTTCGGAGAAGGCGAAGCGGGAGGCGGCGGCGGTGAGGGCTTGGCGAACCTTCTCCCTCTCCCCTCCGGGGAGAGGGTCGGGGAGAGGGGCTGTATCGGGAGATGGCGCTTGTGACTGCCCCTCTCCCCAAGGGGGAGAGGGAGTTTCAGTCATCCAAACTTGCCAGCCGCTCGGCCTCATCTTCCGCAATCAACGCACCGATCAGTTCGTCCATCTCACCCTCGAGTATCTCCGGCAGGCGGTGGAGCGTCAGGTTGATGCGGTGATCGGTCACGCGGCCTTGCGGGAAATTATAGGTGCGGATGCGTTCCGAGCGGTCGCCCGAGCCGACCATCGCCTTGCGCGTGCCGGAGCGCTCGTTCGCCAGCCGCTCGCGCTCGGCCTCGTAGAGCCGCGATCGCAGCACCTTCAGCGCCTTGGCCTTGTTCTTGTGCTGCGATTTCTCGTCCTGCTGGATCACCACTAGGCCGGTCGGCAAGTGCGTGATGCGCACCGCGCTGTCGGTGGTGTTGACCGACTGGCCGCCGGGGCCGGACGAGCGATAGACGTCGATCCTGAGGTCCCTCGCCTCGTCGATATGGACGTCCACTTCCTCGGCCTCGGGCAGCACCGCAACCGTCGCCGCCGAGGTGTGAATGCGCCCGCCGCTCTCGGTGACCGGCACGCGCTGCACGCGGTGGACGCCGCTTTCGAACTTCAACTTGGCGAACACGCCCTTGCCCTCGACCGATGCGACGACTTCCTTGTAGCCGCCCGCCTCGGACATCGAGGCGGAGATCAGCTCGACCCGCCAGCCCTGCCCCTCGGCATAACGCTGGTACATGCGCATCAGGTCGCCGGCGAACAAAGAGGCCTCGTCGCCACCGGTGCCGGCGCGGATTTCGAGCATCGCGGCGCGCTCATCGGCGGCGTCGCGCGGCAGGAGTGCGAGCGCGAGGCGGCGATCAGCCGCCTCCAGCGCCTCGCGGTTGGCGTGGAGCTCCTCCTCCGCCATCTGGCGCAGCTCCGGATCGCTTTCCTGCGTCATGAGCGCCAGGCTCTCGGCCTCGGCACGCAACCGCCGCACCTCGCCCGCCGCCGCGGCGACCGGCTCGAGCTCGGCATATTCGCGCGAGACCGCGACGAAGCGATCGGAGGGCAGGTCGCCGGTCGCCATCAGCGCCTGCAACTCGTCCCGCCGCGCCTCGATCTGCGCGATCCGTTCAGCGGAGATGGTGGTCATGCCCGCGCCACAATCCCACACGCTTCCCCGGCGAAGGCCGGGGCCCAGCATCGGGCCGGTTGCAACTGGGCCCCGGCCTTCGCCGGGGAGGCGTGATACGACAATATCACGCTTGATCGAGACCGAAGATCAATGGTTCAACGATCCGCCTAGCCTTCTCGGCGAGCGACTGGTCGTGGATCATACGCTGGCTTACGCCGACCTGGCCATCACGCACGCTGATCGTAACTGTATATTTCGGATTGCTTTTCAACGCTTTGTCATATCTCTTCTTTGGACTACCCGACGCAAAAACCTCGGTCTGCAATCCGGCCTTACGCAGAGCCGCGCCGAATCTCGCAGCTGCCCCTTCTTGCCCAGCGCTCTCGGCCACCACCGCCACCTCGATAGCTTCGCCCATCGGCTCCGCAATCAACATCGCCAGCCGCTCTACACCCGCCGCCCAGCCGACCGCGGGGGTATGCGGACCACCCAAACTCTCCATCAGCCCGTCATAGCGCCCGCCGCCGAGCACGGTGCCCTGCGCGCCGAGGCGATCGGTGACGAACTCGAACGCGGTGTGGCGGTAGTAATCGAGCCCACGCACGAGACGGCTGTTGCGCGTCCACGCCACGCCCGCCGCGTCGAGCCCCCTGGTCACCGCTTCGAAATAGGCGCCTGCCTCGCTCGTCAGGTGTGCGTCGATGTCCGGCGCGGCATCCGCGATCGGCCGGTCGCGCGGGTCCTTGCTGTCGAGGATGCGCAGCGGGTTCTTCTCCAGCCGCGTCTGGCTGTCCTCGCTCAGATCGCCGCGATGAGCGTCGAAATGCGCGATCAGCGCCTGCCGCCACGCCTCGCGCGTCTCGCTGTCGCCGAGCGTGTTGAGCTGCAGCGTCACGCCCTCGGTGATGCCGAGTTCCTTGAGCAGCTGGTCGGCCAGCGCGAGCAGTTCGACATCAGCGGCTGGCTCGGCCGCGCCGATCACTTCGGCGTCGATCTGGTGGAACTGGCGGAAGCGGCCCTTTTGCGGGCGCTCGTAGCGGAACACCGCGCCGCTCGTCGCGAGCTTCAGCGGCGCATATTGCTGCCAGCCCTCGGTCAGATAGGCGCGGCACAGCCCGGCGGTGAATTCGGGGCGGAGCGTCAGCGAATCCCCGCCGCGATCGGGGAAGGTGTACATCTCCTTCGACACCACATCGGTGGTCTCGCCGATCGAGCGCGCGAACACCTCGGTCGCCTCGAACACCGGAATGTCGACGCGCTGGAAGCAATAGAGCTTGCGCACCCGCTCGAAGGTTTCGAGGACATGCGCGAAGCGGCGCTGCTCCTCGCCGAAGATGTCCTGCGTGCCGCGGATGCGCTGGGGGGTCTGGATACGGGCCATGATTGGCGGCGCTCTCTAGTAGAGAGCGTGCGGACACGCTAGCGTTTCGTCGCAAGCACGAGGGGATGGGGCATGATGCGGTTACATCTGGGCAAGACAATCGCGCCGCCGCGCTTCATCGCCTTCGTCCTGATCTTCATCGCCGGCGCTGCCCTGCTGGTCCATCCGCTCGGATACAGCCGCGGCATCATGGCGGGGTTCGACATCGCCGCGGCGCTGTTCCTCGTGTCGCTCTGGCCGCTGCTGAAGGACGCCACCGCCGACAAGATCCGGCGCTCCGCCGCCGCCAACGACGCCAATCGCGCGGTGCTGCTCGGCATCACCGGGCTGACGATGCTGGTGATCCTCGTCGCGGTGGCCAAGGAATTGCGCAGCAAGAGCGACGCGACCGCGATCGTGCTGGTGGTCGCCACGCTCGTGCTCGCCTGGCTGTTCTCGAACACGATCTACGCGCTGCATTACGCGCACCTGTTCTATTCGGATTGCGACGGCGACGGCAACGATCGCGGCGGCCTGGAATTCCCCAGCTGCGCAGAGCCCGATTATTGGGACTTCATCTATTTCAGCTTCACATTGGGCATGACGTTCCAGACCAGCGACGTGGAGATCAGCTCACGCCGGATGCGCTTCATTTCGCTGGGCCAATGCCTCGCCGCGTTCGTGTTCAATCTCGGCGTGCTGGCCTTCACGATCAACACGCTCGGCGGCGGCTGAAACGAACGACACGGATTCACCCACGAACGGCGCAAACGGCCGATTCGGGAGTGTGGACGCCCGTATGCCCGCCCGATAGACCACGCGCGGTCGTCACAGCTGAAACCACAAGGGGCCGTCCATGATCCGCAAGCTCTTCGTCGCCGCTCTGCTCGCATCCACCGCTACCACGTTCGCCGCGGCGGAGAATTCGAAACCCCAGCCCATACCGTATCTCGACAGCATCCCGGCGCCGCGCGACATTCCCTATCCCGGCACGATGACGCTGAACATCGATGCGACCGACACGGCGCGCGGCATCTTCGTCACGCACGAAACGCTGCCGGTGTCGGGCAAGCACATGGTGCTGCTGTTCCCGAAATGGCTGCCAGGCAACCACTCGCCCTCGGGCCAGCTCGACAAGCTCGCCGGACTGCACATCAAGGCGGGCGGCAAGGAGCTCGCGTGGACGCGCGACCCGGTCGACGTGTTCGCCTATCATATCGACGTGCCCGAAGGCGCGAAGACGCTCGACATCGATCTGCAGTTCATCTCGGCGACTAAAGGCGATCAGGGCTCGATCGTGATGAGTCCGGACATGCTGCGCCTGCAGTGGAATTCGATGAGCCTCTATCCGGCCGGCTATTTCACCCGCGACATCCCGGTGAAGGCGGTGGTGAAGTATCCCGAAGGCTTCAAGGCGGCGAGCGGCCTGCCTTCGAAGGCGGAAGGATCGACCTACACCTACGAGCCGACCAACTACGAGATCCTGGTCGATTCGCCGACGCTCGCCGGGCGCTATTACAAGGCGTTCCAGCTGTCCCCGCGCGTGTGGCTCGACACCTTCGCCGACACGCCCGACCAGCTCAACGCCAAGCCCGAGCAGATCGCCGCGCACGCCCGGCTGGTCGAGCAGGCGGTGAAGAATTTCGGCGCGCAGCATTACGACAATTACCATTTCCTCTTCTCGATCTCCGACCAGCTGGGCGGGATCGGGCTCGAGCACCATCGCAGTTCGGAGGACGGCACGCGGCCGGGCTATTTCACCGAATGGGATCAGAATACCGGCGCGCGCAACTTGCTGCCGCACGAATACACGCACAGCTGGGACGGCAAGTTCCGCCGCGGCGCGGACCTGTGGACGCCCAATTTCGACGTGCCGATGCGCGACAGCCTGCTGTGGGTCTATGAAGGCCAGACGCAATTCTGGGGCTATGTGCTGCAGGCGCGCTCGGGCCTCGTCTCCAAGCAGGACACGCTCGACCAGATCGCCGCGACCGCGGCCTATTACGACACCAACCCGGCACGGCAGTGGCGCGATCTGGTCGACACGACCAACGATCCGATCATCTCCCAGCGCCGCCCCAAGGGCTGGACCAGCTGGCAGCGCAGCGAGGATTATTATTCCGAGGGCCAGCTGGTGTGGCTCGAAGTCGATTCGATCCTGCGCGAGCAGAGCCATGGCACCAAGTCGATCGACGATTTCGCGCACGCGTTCTTCGGCATCAACGACGGTGACTGGGGCGAGGTGACCTATACGTTCAACGACGTCGTCGCGACGCTGAACTCGATCCAGCCCTATGACTGGGCGGGCCTGCTCAAGGCGCGCCTGACCGAGCATGCCGCCGGCGCGCCGCTCTCCGGCCTGACGCGCAACGGCTACAAGCTGGTCTATACCGACACGCCCTCGAAAACCTTCATGCAGAGTGAAAAAGGCCGCCACATGATCGACCTGACCTATTCGGCCGGGATGGTCGTGGGTCGCGACGCCGAGTTGATCAGCGTGCTGTGGGACGGCCCCGCCTTCAAGCAGGGCCTGACGATCGGCGACACGATCATCTCGGTCAACGGCAGCGCCTATTCGGACGACGCGATGAAGGCGGCGATCGTCGCGGCCAAGGATTCGAAGGAGCCGATCAGCCTGATCGTGAAATCGGGCAAAAAGGTCCGCACCGTGGACCTCGACTATCATGGCGGCCCCCGCTATCCGCACCTGGAGAAGATCGGCAGCGGCGAGACGGGTCTCGATAAGCTGCTGGCGCCCAAATAGGAGGGGGTGGGAACCATCCTGTTCTCCCGCTTTCGCGGGAGAACCCAGCAAAAGATCGCAGTATAGCCATGAACATCGATCTGATCCCGGTCGGCGACAATCCGCCGGAAAGCCTCAACGTCATCATCGAAGTGCCGGTCGGCGGCGAGCCGGTGAAGTACGAGTTCGACAAGAAGTCCGGCGCGTTGTTCGTTGATCGCATCCTGCACACGCCGATGCGCTATCCGGCCAATTACGGTTTCGTGCCGCACACGCTCTCGCCCGACGGCGATCCGCTCGACGCGCTGGTCGTGGCGCGCTCGCCCTTCGTGCCGGGCTGCGTTGTGCGCGCGCGGCCGATCGGCGTGCTGAAGCTGGAAGACGAGCATGGCGGCGACGAGAAGCTCGTCTGCGTGCCGGTCGACAGCACCTTTCCTTATTATTCGGACGTCGGCGAGCGCGCCGACCTGCCCTCGATCGTGCTCCAGCAGATCGAGCATTTCTTCAAGCACTATAAGGACCTGGAGTCCGAGAAGTGGGTGCGGATCGGCGAATGGGGCGATGCCGAGGAAGCGCGCCGGATCGTGCTCGAAGCGATCGACCGCTACAAGGAAGACAAGGCGGCGTGAGTCCGGCCGCGGCCTGGCGCTGGTGCGTGGTGACAGGCATCGCCACCACCATCGCCTCGACCGCGTTCGGCTGGATTACAGGCCTAGCGCCGTGCGGGCCAAGCGGCGGGCTCGGCTCGATCCTCGCCTTCGAGCTGGCGCGCAGCCCGGCCGAGATCGCCCTGCTGTTCGGCGACGAGTCCTGCCGTTCGACGCTGATTGCGGCGCAGGCGCGCGGGCTGTGGCTCGACGGGCTCGCGTTCATCCCGAGCTATGCCGCATTCCTGATGCTGGCGGCAGGTGCGCTACGGCGCAGCGGCGCGGTGGTCGCGTGGCTCGCCATCGCGGCCGTGCTGACCGCGGCGTTGCTCGACGAGTTCGAAGGCTGGCTGCTGTCCTCGATCCTCCATCCGCTGCCCGGCACGCAGACGTTGGTCGACATGCTGTATTGGGAAGCGCGCGCGAAGTTCCTGCTGCTCGCGCTCGGCGGGCTCGGCATCGGCTGGCTGCTGATCTCCGCCCGGAAGCCGCTGGCGGGGTTCGCCGGGGCGATCATGGCCGGCGGCGCGCTCTTCTCGCTCTGGTTCGTCGCCACCGCGATGCACGCGCCTGCGCTGATGCAGGGCTATCGCTGGAGCTGGACCGCCTTGCTGGTGATCGCGATCATCGGCGCGATCTGGCCGAGGGCTTTTTCGGCGGCGCCCGATGCCCCGCCGCCAGCGCCAGCAGCGCCCAGCGCCTGAGCTCGTCGGCGTTGTCATAGACGTCCTCGGGCGCGCGGCGGTAGTTCATCGACTGCGTCTTCCCGCCCTCTCGCTCCACCGTGAAGCGCGGCGCGCCGACCGCATCCCACTCCGCGTCGCTCACCGCATCGGCCTTGAACCATAGCGCATCGAATGCGAGGATCGCAAACGCCACGCCCTCGCAATAGAGTGTCGCGCCGCCGAACAGCCGCTTGCGCGTCACTTCACCGATCGGCACCATCGCCTCGGCGATCCAGTCGGCGAGACCCTCGTCTATCGCCATCAGCGCGCCGTGAGCTTCAGCCCGGCGATGCAGGCGACGACGCCGAGGATCAGCAGCAGGCGCGGCAGGCTGGCCGGCTCGTGATACCAAGCGATACCGACGATCACCGTGCCGAGCGCGCCGATCCCGCCCCATACCGCATAGGCGGTGCCCATCGGGATCGAGCGCGAGGCGACCTCCAGCAACCCCATCGACAGCGCGACCGAGCCGAGGAAGCCGAGCGTCCACGGCACGTTGCGAAAATTATCGACGTGGCGGAGGCAGGTGGTGAAGCCGACCTCGAACAGCCCCCCGACGATCAGCCACAGCCAGGGCATCAAAGCTTTCCTCCGCATTGCTTCCCCGGCGAAGGCCGGGGCCCAGTTGGGAAGGCGACAATGGTTTGACGGTTCGCTCCATTACAGCGAACTTCGCTACTGGACTCCCGCCTTCGCCGGGGAAGTGCAAGAAGGAATATCCTGCCGGCCATCAGCGCCCCGCCAGCTTGGTGAGCGCATCACCCGAAACGCGGTGGACGGTCCATTCGTCCATCGGCTCGGCGCCGAGGCTCTTGTAGAAGGCGAGCGCCGGCGCGTTCCAGTCGAGCACCGACCATTCGAACCGCGTGCAGCCGCGATCGACCGCGATCCCCGCGAGATGGCGCAGCAGCGCCCCGCCCGCGCCCGATCCGCGCGCGCTGGGCGTCACATACAGGTCTTCGAGATAGATGCCGCGCCACCCCGTCCAGGTCGAGAAATTATGGAAGAACAAAGCCATGCCCACGGGCGCGCCGTTCTGCTCGGCGATCAGCGCCTCCGCGGCGGGGCGCTCGCCGAACAGTGCGTCCTCGAGCAACGGCTCGGTCGCCACGACCTTGTCGGCGGCGCGCTCATATTCGGCGAGTTCGCGCACGAAGCGCATGATCGTCGCGACGTCGTCGCTGGTCGCGGGGCGGATATGAGTAGTCAAGCGGCGGCCTCCGTTTGCGGCGCGGGGGCGATCTTGCCGCGTATCGCGACGAGGCACCCGGCAATGATCAGCAATGCGCCGCCCACCGTCCACAAGGAGACGCGCTCGGCGAACACCAGATAGCCGAGGATCGCCGACCAGACGAAGGCGGTATATTCTACCGGCGCCAACACCTGCGCTTCGGCGTGGCGGTAGGCCCAGGCGATCAGCATCGCCGAGACCGAGCCGAGCGCCGCGGCGCCGAGAATGCCGGGCCACAGATGCGGGGCGGGGAAACTGGAAAACCAAGGCGCGCCGATCAGCAGCAGCGCGCCGAGCACCACGCTGGTGAACAACGCGACCTCCAGCGGATCGGCGATCTGCGCCTGCCGCCGCAGCAGGATCAGGCTGATCGCATAGAGGATCGAGGCGACGAAGATCGCCACCGCGCCGAGCACCGCATCGGCCGAGGCATGCGCTTCCACCTCGCCCCAGGCGATCGCCAGCACGCCGAGGCTGGCGACGAGCGAGCCCCAGATCGCCGCGCGGCTGATCCGCTCGCCGAGGAACGCCGCCGCCAGATAGAGCGCGATCAGCGGCGCAAGGAAGGTCAGCGCCACGCCCTGCGCCATCGTCACGCGCACCAGCCCCCAGAAGAACAGGATCACCGACGCGCCCGCCACCGCGCCGCGCCAGAAATGGAGCGTCAGCGCTTCCCGCCCGGGCCAGGGCCGCCGCGTCGCGACGAACACCGGCCCCATCAGCACCACGCCGCCGATCGATCGCCACAGCACCGCGCTGTACGCGCCGTGCGCGATCGACATGCCCTTCATCACCGCGTCCATGCACGAGTAACTGGCGATGCCGAGCGCCGCGACGGCAAAGGCGGAAGAGGCGGTCGCGGGCTTCATTGCGATGCCATAGCGATGGCGGGGCACGGCGTCAGGCAAAAGATCGCGCCATTCATTTTGCAGTCGGGTGCGTCCGGTCTATATAGCGGCCATGTCGCTATATGCTCGTGCCTTTCCGATCGCGATCGCCCTGCTGGCAGGCGCGTCCTGGTCGAATGCTGCCGCCGCGCAATCGACGCCGGCTCCGGCGGCGCCCGAAGCAACGCCATCTTCGACCGACACGATCCGCCTGACCGACGAACAGCGCGCGGATATCATCGAGAACAACACCGAGGAGCGTGCTGCCGCGGCGCGCGGCGAACTGCCGTCGGCGAAGGGCATCGGGCGCGGCATCCACGGCGAGGTCGGCGTGATGGTCGGGTCGAACGGCTCGCACGGCATCTATGGTGCCGCAGAAGTGCCGCTGGGCGACAACGCGGCAGCAGCCGTGTCGTTCGAGAGCAGCACCTATAATTACGGGCGCCGGCGCTAAGGATTTTCCTGCGCTACTGGTGCCTGGCGGTATCGGAAGGTCGCGCTCGCCTCTCGAGCTCGCGAACGAGCATTTTATAGCGACCTCGCGCTTTCCCGGGACCCGGACCGCAGGGTCCGTTCGTGAGGAACACTTCCCCTCGCGAATCATCGAAGCGAGCCTTGGCGGACTGATAGGCCTCAGCCGCCGAGAGCCGATTCAGTGCGGCGTCGCGGCGCGCGTCCAGACGCCCGGCCTGATCCAGGATCGACCGCGCTTCTCCGGCAGGCATGCACATCCAGCCCTCGAAGCGAGCCGACATGGCTTGGTCGAAAATATCGGGCAGGCTGCGCTGTGCGATCGCGTCTCCCGCGCTTCCGGTAGCGAGCAATGCAGCCAGGGCGATGAATTGCGCCATGGGGTGTGAAATCGCACCATTCATCCGCATCGGCAATTGGGGAAAAGGTCACTGCGCAGGGCAGCCATCGAGAGATGGGGCTATTCCGCCGCCTGCAACGCCTCGTCCGCCGCGTCGATCTCCGCCGCCTTGGCCTCGACCAGCTTGACGATGTGCTCGATCATGTCGGCGTCCTGCACATGGTGATCGGTGACGCCCGACAGATAGACCATGTGCTTGCCGTTGCCGCCGCCGGTGATGCCGATATCGGTCTCGCGCGCCTCGCCGGGGCCGTTGACGACGCAGCCCAGCACCGAGAGCGACATCGGCGTGCGGATATGCTGGAGCCGTTCCTCCAGCGCCTGCACCGTGCGGATCACGTCGAAGCCCTGCCGCGCGCAGCTCGGGCAAGAGACGACGCGCACGCCGCGGTTGCGGATGCCGAGCGCCTTCAGGATCTCGAAACCGACGCGCACCTCGTCCTCGGGCTCGGCCGAGAGCGAGACGCGGATCGTGTCGCCGATCCCGTACCAGAGCAGCGAGCCGATCCCGATCGAGGACTTCACCGTGCCGCCGACGAACCCGCCCGCCTCGGTGATGCCGAGGTGCAGCGGGCAATCGACCTGCTCGGCGAGCTGCTGATAGGCGGCGACCGCGAGGAACAGGTCGCTGGCCTTCACCGCGACCTTGTATTCGTGAAAATCGTGATCCTGCAGGATCTTGATGTGATCGAGCGCCGACTCGACCAGCGCATCCGGGCACGGCTCGCCATATTTCTCCAGCAGATCCTTCTCGAGGCTGCCGGCGTTCACGCCGATACGGATCGCGCAGCCGTTCGCCTTGGCCGCCGAGATCACCTCGCGCACGCGCTCCTCGGAGCCGATATTGCCTGGATTGATGCGCAGGCACGCCGCGCCCGCATCCGCCGCCTCCAGCGCGCGCTTGTAGTGGAAATGGATGTCCGCGACGATCGGCACGCGCGCAGCACGCACGATCTGCTTCAACGCGGCGGTGCTCTCCACGTCGGGGCACGACACGCGGATGATGTCGACGCCGGCATCCTCGCAGCGGCGGATCTGGTCGATCGTCGCCTTCGCGTCGCTCGTAGGGGTGTTGGTCATCGTCTGCACGGTGACAGGCGCGTCGCCGCCGACGGGGACGTTGCCGACCATGATCTGGCGGCTTTGACGGCGCACGATGTCGCGCCATGGACGTACGGACATGGGAATTCCTCGTGGGGTTCTCAGGCCATATACTGATCCGGGCGCAATGCCGCTACCTCCTGCGCGTCATATTCGGTCGCGATAGCGGCGGCTGCCGCGCAGCACCTCGCCGCTCGCCAGCGTCACGGTGAAGTCGCCGCTGCGATCGGTCTCGGTGCGGCGGATCGCGGCACGGCGGACGAGGCGCGTGCGGTGGATGCGCACGAAGGCGTCGCCCAGCTCGGTTTCCATGCTCGCCAGCGTCTTGCGGTTGAGCAGGCGGCGCTGGCCCCAGGCGATCTCGACATAATTGGCGGCCGACGCAATCCAGTCGATCTCGTCGAGCGGCACGCGGTGCGTCACCGCGCCGTCGTTCACCGCGAGTGTCGGCCGCGCATCGGGCACGCTCGCCGCGCGCGCGATCAGCCATTGCGCGACGAGCGCCAGCCCCATGAACTGCAGCGCGGTCGCGAGATCCTTGCGATATTCGTAGACGAAGGGATCGGGCATATCGCCCATGAAGCGATAGCGCTCGCCTTGCGCCGAATAGATCGCGGCGCGGATCGCCCACATCAAGCCGATATGCCAGGCCGAGGCCGGTATGGTCGCGAGCAGCACGATCGCCGCCGCCTGCCACCAGGGCAGCATCCGCCGCCGCAGCCACGCGACCAGCCACCAGAGCGCCGGCAGCGTCGTGATCCACGCGACGATGCTCGATATCTCGAACATCCAGATATGCGCAACCGAGACCGGGATGTGCGCCTGCGCGAAATCGCTGACCATCGAGCTGGCGTTGGACGCCATCACCGCCATCAGCACGACGAAGAATCCGAGCCCGAGCAACAGGGCCAGCCGACGCTGTGCGCCGTTCATCCCTCTCCACCCGCCGCTCGTCCCACCCGCGTCCGCCATTGGTCCCCGCGCCGCCGCTGTCCGGCCCTCTCCATTATCCGAGCGCGTGGCGCACCGCTAGCCGTCTCCCATCGATCGCATCCAAGAGGAGACGCAACATGGAACGGCATTACGGCATGGACTGGCTGAGGATCGGGGCGTTCGGCCTCCTGATCCTCTATCATATCGGTATGGTCTTCGTGCCGTGGGGTTTCCAGCTGAAGACGCAGCACCTGTTGATCTGGACCGAGATCCCGATGTTCCTGACCAGTCCCTGGCGGCTCACCCTGCTGTTCGTCGTGTCGGGCTATGCGAGCCGCAAGCTGTTCGCGAAGTCGGACGGCCCGGTCGCGTTCCGCAAGAGCCGCACCACGCGGCTGCTCTGGCCACTCCTCTTCGGCATGGCGGTGATCGTGCCGCCGCAGACCTGGGTCGAGCTCACCACCCAGCACGGCTATGCGCACGGCTTCGCCTATTTCATCGCGCACGATTATTTCCGCTTCGGCACGCTCGACGGGATCGTGATGCCGACCTGGAACCATCTGTGGTTCGTCGCCTATCTCTGGGTCTATTCGGCTGGCCTGAGCCTCGCGCTGATGATCCCCGGCGCGGGCCGCGCGCAGGAAATGTTCGATCGCCTGTTCGCCGGGTGGCGCGCTCTGGTGATCCCCGCGCTCTATTTCGTGCTGCTCGAGGCGGTGCTGTTCAGCCATCACACCGAGGACAGCCACGACTTCTTCTTCGATGGCGTAGCGCACCTGCGTTACATCCCGGCCTTCCTGTTCGGCTTCGGCCTCGCCGGATCACGCGCGGTGATGGCGGGGCTCGCACGCCACTGGAAGCCGGCGGCGGCGCTGGCGGTGGGCAGCTATGCGACGATCGCTGCGTTGCTCGTGATCTATCCGGACTTCAGCTTCCCGACGCACGACGTGACGACGCTCTACCGCTACGCCCGCCATCTCGAGACGTGGACGGCGATCGCGGCGCTGATCGGCATCGCGGAGGTCTATTGGAACCATGACAGCCGCTGGCGCGCGATGCTCGCCGAGGCGACCTTCCCCTTCTACATCATCCACCAGACCATGATCGTGGTGGTCGGCTACTGGCTGGTGAAGGCGGGGACGAGCGCCGGGTTGCAGTTCCCTGTGCTGGTGGTGGCGACGGTGGCGAGTTGCTGGGCCTTCTATCTCGGCGGCCGCGAAGTGAACTGGTTGCGTCCGCTGATCGGCCTCAGGCGCCGCTCCCTGAGCACGCCCGCCGCCGCGCCGCGCTGGATGCTCTCGGACCGCGCGCAGCCCGACCTCACCTGAGGGCATCTCGCCACCTTTTCATCCTCCGTTCCTCGTCAATTCAGGAACGGAGGATGATTGCGTTCGCTTGTAGCGGCAAAATCACTACATGGGCGGACGATGGAACGGCATTACGGACTGGACTGGCTGCGGATCGGCGCGTTCGGGATTCTGATCTTCTACCATATCGGCATGGTCTTCGTGCCCTGGGCCTATCACGTGAAGTCCGCCAACGTCGCCGACTGGGTGACGCTGCCGATGCTGGCGAGCAACGCCTGGCGGCTGACCCTGTTGTTCGTCGTCTCGGGCTATGCCAGCCGCGCCCTGCTGAGCCGCTCGCCCGGATTGCTCGCTTTCGTGCGCAACCGCTCGGTGCGCCTGCTGATCCCGCTCGCCTTCGGCATCGCGGTGATCGTGCCGCCGCAGGCCTGGGTCGAGCTGACCACGCAGCATGGCTATTCCGGCGATTTCGGCACCTTCTGGCTGCACGATTATTTCCGCTTCGCACCACTCGCCGGGATCATGCTGCCGACCTGGAATCATCTGTGGTTCGTGGCGTACCTGTGGGTCTACACGATCGTGCTCGCTTTGCTCGTCGCGATCGCGCCGAAGGGCTGGCCGCAGCGCGCCTATGACCGGCTGTTCGGCACGCCGCTCGTGCTGTTCCTGCCGCTCGCGTATCTGATGTGCGTCCACGGCTGGTGGATCCGCATGTCGGCCGAGACGCAGAATTTGCTCGACGATCGCATCGGCCACCTGACCTTCTTGCCCGCTTTCCTGTTCGGCTTCGGCCTCGCCGGATCGGCGACGGCGCGCGCCGCGATCCTGCGCTGGTGGAAGGTCGCTGCCACCCTGGCTTTGCTCGGTTATGCGACGATCGTCGGGATCGAACTGCGCTGGCCGGCCGACGTGGTGACGCCGCGCTGGGTCTACACGCCCTACGGCTTCGCGCATGCGATGGAGCAATGGGGCGCGATCATCGCGCTGATCGGCGTGGCAGAGCGGTGGTGGAACCGCGACCACCGCTGGCGCGCGACGCTGACCGAGGCGGTGTTCCCTTTCTACATCATCCACCAGACGATCATCGTGCTCGCCACCTGGGCCTTGCTGCCCGCGCATCTGCCGGGCTGGGCCGAGTTCGCGATCATCGCCGCGGCGACCGTCGCGGGCTGCTGGGCCTTCTACCTGATCGGCCGCGAATTGCGCTGGCTGCGCCCCTTGATCGGGCTGCGTCCCCGGCCCAGGACCGCGCGCGAACGCAAGGAGCCGTTGCTCAAGCCCGTGGAGAGCTCGACCTGATGACCTGGACTCTGGTGATCCACGGCGGCGCCGGCGCGATGATCCGCGGCAAGCTTCCCGAGGAGCAGGACCGCGCGGCACGCGCGGGACTCAGCGCCGCGCTCGAAGCGGGCAGCGCGATCCTTGGCAATGGCGGCGCGGCGCTCGACGCCGTCGAAGCGGCGGTGAAGGTGCTGGAGGACGATCCCGCGTTCAACGCCGGGCGCGGCGCGGCCTTCACCTATGAGGGCAGGAATGAACTCGATGCCGCGATCATGAACGGCGCGACGCTCGCCGCCGGATCGGTCGCCGGCGTCACGAAGACGCGCCATCCGGTCAGCCTCGCGCGCGCGGTGATGGAGAAGAGCCCGCACGTCCTGCTCGGCCGCGAGGGCGCCGATGCGTTCGCGATCGAGGCCGGACTGGAGCAGGTCGGCCCCGAATGGTTCGCGATCCCCGAGCGGTTGCGGCAGCTCGAGGAACTCAAGGCCAATGGCGGCCGCTTCGACGTCGACATGAAATACGGCACGGTCGGCGCGGTGGCGCGCGACACGCACGGCCACCTCGCCGCCGCGACATCGACCGGCGGCGTGACCGGCAAGCGCTGGGGCCGGATCGGCGACTCGCCACTGATCGGCGCGGGGACCTATGCCGACGATCGCGGCGCCGCGGTCTCGTGCACCGGGTCGGGCGAATATTTCATCCGCGAGGCCGCGGCCTACCAGATCGGCGCGCGCGTACGGCTGACGGGCGAAACCTTGCAGCAGGCCGCCGACGCCGTCCTCGCCGAGGTGAAGGCGCTGGGCGGCATCGGCGGCGTGATCGTGACCAACACCGCCGGCGAAGCGGTGTGGAGCTTCACCACGCCGGGCATGTACCGCGCGCGCGCGACCGAAGCGTCGGCGCCGGACATCGCGGTTTTCGGGGACGAATGACCACGCCGGATTTGCACTCGGCTGTATCATCCCCCAAATACACCTGAACGTTTTTCAACCGGGGCAGAGATGGCCGATCCGTACGCAACTTTGGGGGTGGCGCGCACCGCGAGCGAGGCCGACATCAAGAAGGCCTATCGCAAGCTAGCGAAAGAGCTGCACCCCGACCGCAACAAGGACAATCCCAAGGCGTCCGAGAAGTTCAGCCAGGCCACCCAAGCCTATGACCTGTTGAGCGACAAGGACAAGCGCGCGCGCTTCGATCGCGGCGAGATCGACGGCGACGGCAATCCCGCCTCGCCCTTCGGGTTCGGCGGACAGAGCGGCGGCGGCGCGGCGGGCTTCACGCCCAACGGGCAGAAATTCGATTTCGGCGGCGCGATGGACGCCGACATGAGCGACCTGTTCGAAGGCCTGTTCGGCGGCGGTGGGCAGCGCGGCGGTGGCGGCTTCACCAGCGGCTTCGGACGCCAGCCGCGGCCCAAGGGCGCCAACGTCAGTTACCGCCTGACCGTGCCCTTCATCGACGCCGCGACGCTGGCGCCGCAGCGCATCTCGCTCGCCGACGGCAAGACGATCGACCTGAAGCTGCCCGCTGGCGTCGAGAACGGCACGCAGATGCGCCTCTCGGGCAAGGGCGAGCCGGGCATGGGCGGCGCGGGCGATGCGATCGTCACGATCACCGTCCAGCCGCACCGTTTCTATGCCCGCGACGGCGACGACATCCGCGTCGATCTGCCGGTCACGCTGACCGAGGCCGTGAAGGGCGCATCGGTGCGCGTGCCGACCGTCGATGGGCCAGTCATGCTCACCGTTCCCGCCGGATCGAATTCGGGCAAGGTGCTGCGCCTGCGCGGCAAGGGCTTCACCAAGAAGGCTGGAGGCCGCGGCGACCAGCTCGTCACCCTGATGATCGACGTGCCCGCGCACGACGCCGCACTCGCCCAGTTCGTCGAGCATTGGCCCGCCGGCAAGGAAGGGAACCCGCGCGCTAATCTGGGCGTCTGAAGGCTAATGGTGCAGGACGTCTCCCCCGTATCCCCCGAGGAGCGCGCCAAGAATCCTGCCGCCGAGCACCGCCGCCGCTGGCAATTGCCGGGCAAGGTGCCGATCGTCCTGCACCGCGTCGCGATCGGCGTGTTCAACAACGGCTTCATGTATGCCGGGAACATCGCCTATCTCGCGATCCTGACCTTGTTTCCGTTCTTCATCGTCGCCGCCGCGATCGCCTCGCTCTTCGGCCAGAGCGCGGAGACCGCGCATACGGTGAGCGCCTTCCTCCATACCCTGCCGCGCGATGTCGCCGATTTCCTGCGCAAGCCGATCGTCGAGGTGCTCGCCGCGCGCAAGGGTTCGTTGCTGTGGCTCGGCGGGCTGGTCGGGCTGTGGACGGTGGGCAGCTTCGTTGAGACGCTGCGCGACATCTTCCGCCGCGCTTATGGTGTGCGCTTCACGCGGCCGTTCTGGCATTACCGGCTGAGCTCGATGCTGGTGATCGTGCTGTCGATCATCCTCGCGATGCTCGCCTTCGTCGTGCAGGGGCTGATGACCGCAGCCGAGGCGTTCATCTATCGCCTGCTTCCATGGGCCAGCGACATCGCCGGCTGGATCGGCCTGTCGCGCGCGGTGCCCGGGCTGGTCCTGTTCGGCGCGCTCTACGCGCTGTTCTATTCGGTGACGCCGTCCAAATATCGCTACAGCCGCTCGCGCAAATGGCCCGGCGCGCTGTTCACCGCGATCTGGTGGGTCAGCGTCACCGCGCTCCTGCCGATCGTGATCGGCAAGCTGGCCAATTACGACCTCACCTACGGCTCGCTCGCGGGGGTGATCATTGCCCTGTTCTTCTTCTATCTCGTCGGGCTGGGCATCACAATCGGCGCGGAGATCAACGCGGCACTAGCCGAAACCCCGGCGGCGGGCGTAGAGGGGGCGCCGACCGACCAACAGGAGGCAAAGGCGGCGTGAGCGATCTGATGAAGGGCAAGCGCGGGCTGATCATGGGGCTCGCCAACGACAAGAGCCTGGCCTGGGGCATCGCCAAGACGCTCCACGAGCACGGCGCCGAGATGGCGTTCAGCTATCAGGGCGATGCGATCCTGAAGCGCGTGAAGCCGCTCGCCGAGCGGCTCGGCTCGGACTTGTTGATCGATTGCGACGTGGCCGACATGGACGCGCTCGACGCGGCGTTCGCGGAACTCAAGGCGAAATGGCCGACGATCGACTTCGTCGTCCACGCGATCGGCTTTTCCGACAAGAGCCAGCTGCGCGGGCGTTACTACGACACCACGCTCGACAATTTCCTGATGACGATGAACATCTCGGCCTACAGCCTGGTCGCGGTGGCGAAGCGCGCCAGGGACATGATGCCCGACGGCGGCTCGATCCTGACGCTGACCTATTACGGCGCCGAGAAGGTGATCCCGCATTACAACGTGATGGGCGTCGCCAAGGCCGCGCTGGAGACCAGCGTGAAGTATCTCGCGGTCGATATGGGGCCGGAAAACATCCGCGTGAACGCGATCTCGGCGGGCCCGATCCAGACGCTGGCGGCGCGCGGCATCGGCGATTTCAACTATATCCTGAAGTGGAACGAGCTGAACTCGCCGCTCCGCCGCACGGTGACGATCGAGGATGTCGGCGGCGCCGGGCTCTACATGCTGAGCGACCTGTCGGCCGGCGTGACGGGCGAGATCCACCATGTCGATTCGGGCTATAACGTGATCGGCATGAAAGCCGAGGACGCGCCGGATATCGCCTTGGCGTGAATTCTCCCTCTCCCCTCCGGGGAGAGGGCCGGGGAGAGGGGCCGGCGGGGCGGCTCCTGCATCGTGTCGCAACGCACGACTTCCCTTCTCCCAACCCTCTCCCCGGAGGGGAGAGGGCTTTAATGAGCTTCAACACCTTCGGCCGCGTCTTCCGCTTCACCACCTGGGGGGAAAGCCACGGGCCCGCGCTCGGCGCGGTGATCGACGGATGCCCGCCGGGGCTGGCGCTGAGCGAGGACGATATCCAGCCGTGGCTCGACAAGCGCCGCCCGGGCACATCGCGCTTCACCACGCAGCGGCGCGAGCCCGACCAGGTGCGCATCCTCTCCGGCACGTTCGAGGGGCGGACCACCGGCACGCCGATCAGCCTGATGATCGAGAATGTCGACCAGCGCTCGAAGGACTATTCCGAGGTCGCGCGGGCCTATCGCCCCGGCCATGCCGATTACGCGTACGACGCCAAATACGGCTTCCGCGATTATCGCGGCGGCGGGCGATCCTCCGCGCGCGAGACCGCGGCGCGCGTCGCGGCGGGCGCGGTGGCGCGGCTGGTGATCCCAGACGTGCGCATCCGCGCCTGGGTCGAGGCGATCGGCGGCGATGCGATCGATCCCGCGCGGTTCGATGATGCGGAGATCGACGCCAATCCCTTCTTCTGCCCGGACGCCGAAACGGCGGCGCGCTGGGAAAAACTGGTCGACGAAGCGCGCAAATCAGGCTCCTCGCTCGGCGCGGTGATCGCGTGCGAGGCGACCGGCGTGCCGCCCGGCTGGGGGGCGCCGCTCTACGCCAAGCTCGACAGCGAGCTTGCCGCCGCCTGCATGAGCATCAACGCGGTGAAGGGCGTGGAGATCGGCGACGGCTTCGCCGCGGCCACGCTCACCGGCGAACAGAATGCCGATGCGATGCGGCCCGGCGACGATACGCATGGCGGCCCGCATTTCCTCGCCAACCACGCCGGCGGGATTGCGGGGGGCATCTCGACCGGCCAGCCGGTGCGCGTCCGCGTCGCATTCAAGCCGACCAGCTCGATCCTGACGCCGGTCGAGACGATCACCCGCGAGGGCACGGCGACCGAGATCATGACCAAGGGCCGCCACGATCCCTGCGTCGGCATCCGCGGCGCACCGGTGGTCGAGGCGATGATGGCGCTGGTGCTCGCCGACCAGGCGCTGCTGCATCGCGCCCAGTGCGGCTGACCGCGCACCGGAGAATTAAGGCCGTTCATGCGTTTACCTGTTCGGCGCGGGGGCATCCGAGCCAACAGAGGAGCGCCATCATGCGCCTTTCCACCATAGCCAGCGCCGCCTGCCTCGCCGTCTCGACAGCCGCGCTCGCGCAAGTCGCCAGCTCGCCGGTCCAGCAGAAGCCCGGCGGCACGATGACGAACAACATGGCGATGATGAACAATTCGACCGACAACGGCATGATACCGAACGGGATGATGCCGGAAAACGGCAGCAACTCCATGACGCCCGGCAATACGATGGGCACGACGACCGATGCCGTCACCGGCGCGCCGGTGACGACGAAGCATCACAAATCAAAGACGACCGACAACGTCACCGGCGCTCAGACGACGACCGACACCAAGTCGGCGACCGACGACACGACCGGTGCGACGGCGACCACCAGCACGACGACCACCACGCCGCCGCAATAAGCGCCGGTCTGGTCAGTCCGCGAACGGGTCGCGCACCAGGATGGTGTCGTCCCGTTCCGGGCTGGTCGAAACCAGAGTCACCGGGCAGCGGATCAGTTCCTCGATCCGGCGAATATATTTGACCGCCTGCGCCGGGAGATCGGCCCAGCTTCGTGCGCCCGCGGTGGATTCGCTCCACCCTTCCATGTCCTCATAGACCGGCTCGACCGCGGCCTGATCGGCGGCGTGCGAAGGGAAATAATCGAGCGTCTTGCCGCGCAATCTATAGCCGGTGCAGATCTTCACGCGCTCGAACCCGTCGAGCACGTCGATCTTGGTGAGCGCGATGCCGGTTACCCCACCGACCGCCGCCGCCTGCCGCACCAGCACCGCATCGAACCAGCCGCAGCGCCGCTTGCGGCCCGTCACCGTGCCGAACTCATGCCCGCGCGTGCCGAGCCGCTCTCCGACCTCGTTGTCCTGCTCAGCCGGGAACGGGCCCGAGCCGACGCGCGTGGTGTAGGCCTTGGCAATGCCGAGCACGAAGCCGACGCCCGACGGGCCGATCCCCGAACCCGACGCCGCCGTTCCCGCGACGGTGTTGGACGAGGTGACGAACGGATAGGTGCCGTGATCGATGTCGAGCAGGATGCCCTGCGCGCCCTCGAACAGGATGCGCCGCCCGCGTGAGCGCGCGGCGTTCAGTTCGCGCCATACCGGACGCGCATAAGGCAGTACGAACCCGGCGATATCGCGCAGTTCGGCGATCAGCGCGGCACGGTCGATCTGCGGCTCGCCGAACCCGGCGCGGAGTGCGTCGTGATGCGCGAGCAGGCGATCGAGCTGCGGCTCGAGCCCGTCGAGATGCGCGAGATCGCACACGCGGATCGCGCGCCGGCCGACCTTGTCCTCATAGGCCGGGCCGATGCCGCGCCGCGTCGTGCCGATCTTGCCCGCGCCGCTGGCATCCTCGCGCAGCGCGTCGAGATCGCGGTGGAACGGCAGGATCAGCGGGCAATTGTCGGCGATCATCAGCGTCTCGGGCGAGACCGCGACGCCCTGCCCGCGCAGTTTCTCGACCTCGGCCTTCAGCGCCCAGGGATCGAGCACCACCCCGTTGCCGATCACCGAGGGCGTGCCGCGCACGATGCCCGAAGGGAGGAGCGAGAGCTTGTAGACCTGATTGCCGACGACGAGCGTGTGCCCGGCATTGTGCCCGCCCTGGAAGCGTACCACCATGTCGGCGCGCTCGGCGAGCCAGTCGACGATCTTGCCCTTGCCCTCATCGCCCCATTGGGCGCCGACGACTGCTACGTTGGCCATGGATACAGGTCTCCCCCTGCCGGGGCGAAGCCCGCGGGCCCTTCGACAGGGACTCGGCGCGCGGGCATTTCCAGAGATGCGCCGCGCCGGTACCGTCGCGCGGACGATGCTGTCAACCGCCGAGCGCGCGCACCTCGCCGCCGGCAAGCAGGTGCGTGCAGAGCTGCGCCTCGGGCGTGTCGCCCGCTTCGAGCGCAGCGACGGTGACCCAGCCCTCCGCCCGCATCCGCGCCGCCAGCGCGGGATCGGTGCCGAGCGGCACGAACAGGCGGCGGCGCGCGGCCTCACCAGTGCCCGAGGCGACGAGCGCGTCGGCATAGAGCGAAAAGCCCATCGCCGCCTCCTCGCTGCCGTCCTCGCGGACGATCGTATAGCTGCCGCCGCGGCCGACCTCGCCGCGCACGCCGTCGACGAACAGCGAGAAGCCGAACCACGTCTGATATTCGAAGCCGTGGCGCTCGGTCGGGTCGAGCGTGAGCGCGACACGGCCCTTCACCTGCTCGGCCACCGCCCACAGGCCGTCGAGCCGCGAGGTGAGCGCGCCGCCCGCATCGAAGGCGCAGAGCCGGTCGTGCGCGGTCTCGAACGGCCCGGCCGCCTCGATCAGCGGCAGATAGGCCGGGGCGATCGCCGCGACGCCGCCGGCGTCCTTGGCATCGAGCCGGGCGTTGAGCGCGTCCAGCCGGTCGGCCGGAACCGGCAACGCCCCCGCCGCCAGCGTCGCGACGAGATCGGGGAGCGTGAAATCGACCGAGATACCGCTCGCCCCCGCCGCCTCCAGCGCCTCGACCGCGACCGCGACGATCTCGCGCGCCGCCGCCACCGTATCGAGCCCGATCAGCTCGCAACCGATCTGGCGCCGCTCGCGCTCGGGGCTCAGTTGCGATGCGCGCAGCTTCAGCACCGCGCCTGCATAGGACAGGCGCAGCGGGCGCGGATGGTGCCCCATCCGCGTCGCGGCGATGCGGCCGATCTGCCCGGTCATGTCGGGCCGGATCGCGAGCGTAAGCTGGCTGACCGGATCGACGAAGCGCACCACGTCCTGCGCGCGCGCCGCCTTCAGCCGCCCGGCCAACCCGTCCTCGAATTCGGCGAGCGCCGGATCGGCCCGCTCATAGCCATGGGCATAAGCCGCGCCGAGCACCGCCTGCTCCAGCCGCGCGGCGGCATCCGCCAGCGGCGGCAACCGGTCGCGAAAGCCTTCGGGGAGAAGCGCGTGGGTCATTCTTCCTCTTTCTCCCTCTCCCCTTCGGGGAGAGGGCCGGGGAGAGGGGCAGTCGCAAGCGCGACACTCACCGCATCAAGCACCGCCTCCAGATTCCCCATCACATCGGCATTATCGAACCGAATCACGCGATATCCTCGCTGCTCAAGCCATGCGGTCCGCCTGGCGTCGTAACGCTCGTCGTTCGCATGCGTGTCCCCGTCAACCTCGACGATCAGCTTGCGCGACCTTGCGACGAAATCGGCGATGTACGGATCGATGACGACCTGATGGTTGAACTTGATCTCGGCGAACCGTTTGGCCCGTAGATTGTACCAAAGCCGGGCTTCGGCCGGGGTCGGGTTGCTCCGCATGGCTTTCGCACGTTCGAGCAACAGCCTGTTGGTTTTCGGCACTGCCCCTCTCCCCGACCCTCTCCCCAGAGGGGAGAGGGGGGAAGATTAGCCTAAAAACTCAGCCCCATCACGGTCTTCACGCCGGCGAGGCCGCGGACCTTGGCGATCAGGTCGGGCGACACGGCCTCATCGACCGAGAGCAGCACGATCGCCTCGCCGCCGGCCTCGCGGCGGCCGAGATGGAAGGTGCCGATGTTCACGCCCGCTTCGCCGAGCGCCGTCCCGAGCCGGCCGATGAAGCCCGGCGCGTCCTCGTTGACGACATAGAGCATATGCCCGGCGAGATCGGCCTCGACCTTGATCCCGAACAATTCGACCAGCCGCGGCTGCGCATTGGCGAAGAGCGTGCCGGCGACGGAACGCTCGCCCGCCTCGGTCTTCACCGAGACGCGGATCAGCGTGTGGTAATCGCCTTCCTTCTCGGTGCGCACCTCGCGCACCTCGATACCGCGCTCCTTGGCGAGGAACGGCGCGTTGACCATGTTCACCGTGTCCGACTGCACGCGCAGGAAACCGGCCAGCACGGCGCTGACGATCGGCTTCTGGTTGACCTCGGCCGCCGCGCCTTCGCTATGGATCGAGATGCGCGGGATCGAGCCGGTGGTGAGCTGGCCGACCAGCGAGCCGAGCTTTTCCGCCAGCGCCATGTACGGCTTCACGCGCGGCGCTTCCTCGGCGCTGATCGAGGGCATGTTGAGCGCGTTGGTGACGCCGCCCGAGACGAGATAATCGGCCATCTGCTCGGCGACCTGGATCGCCACGTTGACCTGCGCCTCGCTGGTCGAGGCGCCGAGATGCGGCGTGGAGATGAAATTCGGCGTGCCGAACAAGGGCGATTCCTTCGCCGGCTCGGTCACGAACACATCGAGCGCGGCGCCCGCGACGTGGCCCGAATCGAGCAATTCCTTCAGCGCCGCCTCGTCGATCAGTCCGCCGCGCGCGCAATTGACGATCCGCACGCCCTTCTTGGTGCGCAGCAGATTGTCGCGGCTGAGGATGTTGCGCGTCTGGTCGGTCAGCGGCGTGTGGAGCGTGATGAAATCGGCGCGCGCCAGCAGATCGTCGAGATCGACCTTCTCCACGCCCAATTCGATCGCGCGCTCGGGCGACAGGAAGGGATCGTAGGCGACCACCTTCATCTTGAGGCCCAGCGCGCGGTCGGCGACGATCGAGCCGATATTGCCCGCGCCGATCAGGCCTAGCGTCTTGCCCGTCACCTCGACGCCCATGAAGCGATTCTTTTCCCACTTGCCGGCCTGGGTGGACTTGTCGGCCTCGGGCAGATCGCGGGCGAGCGCGAAGATCAAGGCGATGGCATGCTCGGCGGTGGTGATGCTGTTGCCGAACGGCGTGTTCATGACGACCACGCCCTTCGCCGAGGCGCTGGGAATATCGACATTGTCGACGCCGATCCCGGCGCGGCCGACCACCTTCAGGTTGGTCGCGGCCTCGAGAATCTCTTTCGTCACCTTGGTCGAGGAGCGGATGGCGAGACCATCATACTGGCCGATCATCGCCTTCAGTTCGTCCGGCGTCTTACCGGTGATCTCGTCCACCTCGACCCCGCGGGCGCGGAAGATCTGGGCGGCAAGCGGGTCCATTTTATCGCTGATGAGGACTTTGGGCATTTTGGTAGCCTTTCAATTCGTCACCCCAGCGAAAGCTGGGGTCTCGCGCGGCAAGCGCGCACTATGCGGAGAAAGACCCCGGCTTTCGCTGGGGTGACGGATCAGTTGCTGGCGGCCTTCGCCGTCGCGTAAGCCCAGTCGAGCCACGGCCCGAGCGCCACGATATCGGCGGTGTCGACGGTCGCGCCGCACCAGATGCGCAGGCCGGCGGGCGCGTCGCGATATCCGGCGACATCGAACGCCGCGCCTTCCTTCTCGAGCGCCCCCGCCATCGCCTTGATGAACGGCTCGTCGGCGCCCGCGACCGTCAGGCACACGCTGGTCTTGGAGCGCGAGGCTTCGTCGGCAGCGAGATGGCCGAGCCAGTCGCGCTCCGCCACAAGTCTGTCGAGCGCCGCGGCATTGGCGTCGGAGCGCGCGATCAGGCCGTTCAGCCCGCCCAGCCCCCTGGCCCATTCGAGCGCGAAGATCGCATCCTCGACCGCGAGCATCGACGGCGTGTTGATCGTCTCGCCCTTGAACACGCCCTCGGTCAGCGCGCCCCTGGAGACGAGGCGGAACACCTTGGGGAGCGGCCAGGCCGGGGTATAGCTCGTCAGCCGCTCGACCGCGCGCGGGCCGAGGATGATCACGCCGTGCGCGCCCTCGCCGCCCAGCACCTTCTGCCACGAGAAGGTCGCGACATCGATCCTGTCCCACGGCAGGTCATAGGCGAACACCGCGCTGGTCGCGTCGGCGAAGCTCAAACCCTCGCGGGTCTCCGGAATCCAGTCGCCGTCCGGCACGCGCACGCCCGAAGTGGTGCCGTTCCAGGTGAACAGCACGTCGTGGCTCCAGTCGACCTGATCGAGATCGGGCAGCTGGCCGTAATCGGCGCGGATCACCGTCGGATCGATCCTGAGCTGCTTGACCGCGTCGGTCACCCAGCCTTCGCCGAAGCTTTCCCAGGCGAGATTGGTGACAGGCCGCGCGCCCAGCATCGTCCACATCGCCATCTCGAACGCCCCGGTGTCCGACCCCGGCACGATGCCGATGCGGTGCGTATCGGGGAGCGCGAGCATCTCGCGCATCAGGTCGATGCAATATTGCAGGCGATTCTTGCCCAGCTTCGAGCGATGCGAGCGGCCGAGGGTGTCAGTGGCGAGCTTCGACGCATCCCAGCCCGGAGGCTTGGCGCAGGGACCAGAGGAGAAGAAGGGCCGCGCCGGCTTCGTAGCGGGCTTGGCAGTGGACGCAATGGTGGCGTCGGTAACGGTCGTATCAGTCATGTCAGACTCTCCTTGCAGAGAGCACGCGCGGCGTTGGGACCGCGTGGCCCGTCGGCCGCCCTAAGGATTATCGCCCGCCTGTCAATCGGAACTCGGCCGGGCGTTTGCCGATTTCCTTTCGTCACCCCGGACTTGTTCCGGGGCCTACGTTTGCGCAAACTCGTCCCATGAGGCGGGGAACCAACGGTGGGTGCCGGACCAAGTCCGGCATGACGGGAATTATAGCTGCGCTGTTGCTCGCTAGCTGCGGCGGCAGGCAGGACCACTACCCCCCACCGCGCCCGGCCGGCTCGAAGCCAGTCACGCTCAATATCCCGACCAGCCGCGACACGCAGCAATGCTTCGCCGATCTGTCGCGGATGGAAGTGCGGTTCAGCCCCTTGCCCGATCGCGATTATGGCGGCGGATGCCAGCTGATCGGCGCGGTGCAGCTGATCGACATCGGCGTGCCGGTGACCAACCTGAAGGGCATGCGCTGCGGGCTCGCGCGCGGCTTCGTCAACTGGACGCGCAACGCCGTCGCCCCCGCCGCCTATCAGATCCTCGGCAGCGAGTTGGTGCGGGTGGAGAGCTTCGGCAGTTATGCCTGCCGCAACGTGATCGGCGCCCCTGCCGCAGCGGGCAAGCTCTCCGGCCACGCGATCGGCAATGCCGTGGATATCGGCGGCTTCGTGCTCGCCGACGGACGCCGGGTGACCGTGCTCGACGGCTGGAACTCGCCCGATCCGCGCGTGCGCCAATTCCTGCAGGTGATCCACGCCTCGGCATGCAAGCGCTTCGGCACGGTGCTCAGCCCCGACTATAACGCGGCGCACCATAACCACCTGCATCTCGAGGACGATCACGCCAATTTCTGCCGCTGATCATCGCGCTTCGTCATCCTCCGGGCTGTTCCCCCGCGCAGACGGGGGCCCAGAATTCCGAACGTCACGCCCGCGACTCTGGACCCCCGCCTACGCGGGGGAACAGCGCCAACCTATTTCAGCAGGACGGCGGCATACTCTAGCCTGTCACGAAACTTTGCTCTAACGCCCCCGGATGACTGAGACCCGCGTTCCAAGCCGCGTCTTTCCGCGCGCGAAGCAGGACGCCGAGGCGGCAAAGACCTCGGTTTCCACCCCCCAGACCCAGAGCCCGGCCTACCGCCTCGCCTTCCAGGACATGGACTTCCTGCTGCGCGAGGACCTGCGCCCGGTGCGTTTCCAGCTCGAGCTGCTGAAGCCCCAGCTCGTGCTCGACGAGGCCGGGATCGGATCGACCTTCGTGATGTACGGCTCGGCGCGAATCCCTGAGCCGGCCAAGGCGCAGGCGATGCTCGATCTGGCCGAGGGCGAGCAGGCGAAGAGGATCGCCGAGCGGCTGGTCGCCAAATCGAAATATTACGACGTCGCGCGCGAGCTCGGCCGGCTCGCCTCCAATTTCCCGCGCGACGAGGCGGGCAAGCGCCAGTTCGTGGTCTGCTCGGGCGGCGGCCCGTCGATCATGGAAGCGGCCAATCGCGGCGCGCACGACGTGGGCGCCGAGACGATCGGGCTCAACATCGTGCTGCCGCACGAACAGGCGCCGAACCCCTACGTCACGCCGTCACTGAGCCTGCAATTCCACTATTTCGCGCTTCGGAAGATGCACTTCCTGCTGCACGCACGTGCACTGGCCGCGTTCCCGGGCGGGTTCGGCACGTTCGACGAACTGTTCGAGCTGCTGACCTTGATCCAGACCGGCAAGATCCAGCCGATCCCCGTGCTGCTCTACGGCCGGGAGTTCTGGCAGCGCGTGGTCAATTTCGAGGCGCTCGTCGAGGAAGGCGTGATCTCGCCGCGCGACCTCGACCTGTTCACCTTCGTGGAGACGGCCGAGGAAGGCTGGGAGATCGTCCAATCCTTCTACAAGGACCGGCCGGTGCAGGATTGGGATCAGGGCAAGTAATCTATCGCTGTTCCCCCGCGAAAGCGGGGGTCCAGGGCAATAGAACGCGGCGCTCGTGATTCTGGACTCCCGCTTTCGCGGGAGAACAACATGGGCAGTGCGTGGTCGAAGCTTACTTCGTCGAGGATTTCAGATCCTGCGACGGGGCGCCCGAAGCGGGGGTTGCCTTGTTGGCGAGATCGGCGGTGTCCGGCGTGGCCTTGCCGCCCGGATTGGCGGGCTTGCCAGCCGGCGGGACCTTGGCCTCGCCGGCCGGCGAGGCGGCGGGCGCCTTGGGCAGCGGCAGGTTGGAACCCTGCGAGTTCAGGTACACGATCACGTTGGCGCGATCCTGCGGGTTGCTCAGGCCGGCGAAGGTCATCTTCGTGCCATTGGCGAACTTGCGCGGATTGGTCAGCCAGGTGTTGAGCTTGTCGAAATCCCACTTGCCGCCGACCGCCTTCAGCGCGTCGGAGAAAGCGAAGCCGCCGCGGCCTTCGGCGATATTGTCACCGACCACGCCGTGGAGATTCGGGCCGATGCCGTTCGCGCCGCCCTGCGTCGCGGTGTGGCAGGCGGCGCACTTCTGGAACACCTGCGCACCCTTGGCCGGATCGGCCGTCGGCAGCAAAGTCTCGATCGCGACCTCGGGCGCGGCCGCACCGCCGGTATCGTCCTCGACGCCCTGGATCGGATAGCCCATCTTCTCGGGCCGATGGCCCTCGTACAGCATGCCGCCGACGATCGACAAACCCAGCGCGGCGCCACAGCCAGCCAGCACCCAGCCCGCGATCGTGTTGTTCCGGTCGTCCATCTTGCGCTTTCACCCCTGTCGAATGCCGCTTCCCTTAGAATGCGTCGCCGCAGGTCGCAAGCCGCGCTTGCGGGGTTTCGCGCACGGCCCTAAGCGAGCGCCCCCATGGAGAATTTCGCCGCACCCGCGCGCCCGATCGTCGCGCGCATGACCGAAGCCGCCGCCGCCGAGCCATCGCGCGCGGTCTCGTTCCAGGGCGCGCCGGGGGCGAATTCGCATATCGCGGTGCTCGAGGCCCTTCCCGACGCGCTGCCGCTTCCCTGCTTCGATTTCGCCGACGCGATCGACGCGGTGAAGGACGGACGCGCCGATTGCGCGATGATCCCGATCGAGAATTCGCTGCACGGCCGCGTCGCCGACATCCATTTCCTGCTGCCCGAATCGGGGCTGGTGATCACCGGCGAGCATTTCCTGCCGATCCGCTACGCGCTGATGGGGACGGGGCCGCTCGGCGGCGTGAAGGAGGCGATGAGTCACCCGCAGGCGCTCGGCCAATGCCGCCACTGGCTGCGCGAGCAGGGCATCAATCCGATCGCCTATCCCGATACGGCGGGCGCCGCCGCGATGGTCGCCGAGTTGGACGATGCCAAGGTCGCTGCGCTGGCCCCGCCGGGCGCGGCGAAGATCTACGGGCTGGAGACCTTGGCCGAGAACATCGCCGACGCCGATCACAACACGACGCGCTTCGTCGTGCTGGCGCGCGCCGGGCATCCGCCGGTCGGCGAAGGCGTGTGGATGACGACGCTCATCTTCGAGGTGAAGAACGTGCCCGCCGCGCTCTACAAGGCGATGGGCGGCTTCGCGACCAACGGCGTCAACATGACCAAGCTGGAAAGCTACCAGCAGGGCGGCAGCTTCGCCGCGACCGAATTCTATTGCGACATCGAGGGCAAGCCAGGCGACGCCAATGTCGATCGCGCGCTGGAGGAGCTCGGCTTCCACTCGAAGATGCTGCGCGTGCTCGGCAGCTACCCGCAGGCAAGGCGGCGGGGATAGCGCACCGTCTGCGATAGTCATCCCGCGAAAGCAGGGTGATATCCGCCAACGCCGACAAGAGCGTCCATCATCGTTTCTGACTCGAAAACAGGACTGTCGAGTTTGGAAGCGGAGTGCAGCATCGCGCTGTTCAACCGGACTCTTCTTAAGTTCCGCTGGCACGGCCGTCCGCGGTCCCCATACCCGTGGCCACGATTATCAAGTCGAAGGGTAGGCATAGATCGCTCCGGATCGGTGGAAATCGATACGGTTCATCTTGGATTCTCCAATTAATTTCGGTATCCTTATGTCAGTTTGCAGCATCGTATTCCGATCATAACCGGGGTGATAATGAAACACTGGCGCTTGATCCTCGTCATTGTATTTGTTATGCTTGTCACGCTCTCGCTCTACATGTGTAGCCGAGCGGGTTATAAGCCATCCACAATTACGGAGTCGGCATCGCCTGAAGATAACATTGCTCGGACGAGTTCTGAGAAGCCCGATTTCGGAAACAGGTTCGACGTCGTTCAGGACTTCTTCCCGGCCTCCCGCGGTTTCGAAACCGTTCAGAAGGAAACTCGTGCGTTCGTCCTTCTCGACAACCATTCCCAAGGGCGAAACAGGAAGGCGTGCGAAGCATTCGGCGCCTTGCCTACCCCAGAGATAATCAAGAATATCAAGGGCGAGGATGTGGAGATGGTGTCCACCTACTGGCTCTTGAAAGACGACAATGATGGCCCGCTCCCTTGCAAGGATATGCTGAATGACTACGACTATGATCGAGCCACTCAGCTTCGCAAAGCCTACCATCTGCCGATTGACGAAGGCCCGATCCTCTTGGCCATCGATAGTACGGGGGCTTACTTTTATATCGACATGAAAAAAGCCAGCGAAAAGACGATGGTGGGCGCGTTCCAAACCTGGAATAATATTGCCCACACGCACTATGCAGCTGGTGAAGGCTCCCTGACTTTCAAGGACGAGGGCTTCCTCGCCAAGCTGGGTGCTTTCATTTGCGGGCAGGCAGGAAAGACGGCTGACGCGGGTGTCGCAGGTATTTTGAAAGGGCCGACGCCGCTCGCTGTTGGTGAGTTAATTATAGGCGGAACCATTAGTCTTTTCTGCCCTAAAGCAGCGACCGCGGACAAGCCAGCGCCAGCCCCTTGACGCCCACATTTGACGAAAACCTGCGATTATCCCCTTCCGGCGCAGGCCATGCATCGGGGGGGGGGGGGGTAAAAGCGAACAATAGCGACGGCTGCTCGGGAGATGGGTCTCCGCTTTCGCGGGGATGACCAATGATGGTCACTCCCCCGCCCACTCCGTCAGCAGTGTGAACGCGATCGCGTAAGGCGGTGGCGGCAGGAACGGGCCTTCGCCACCCGCCAGCACGCGGCGGACGTCCTCACGGCTCACCCAGATCGCGTCCTCCAACTCGTTGGGATCGACCGTCAGCGCGTCACCCTCGGCCTCGCCGATACAGGCCATCATCAGCTGCGAGGGGAACGGCCACGGCTGGCTGGCGATGTAGCGCACCGCGCCGACGCGCACGCCGGCTTCCTCCATGATCTCGCGCGCCACCGCCTCCTCGATCGATTCGCCGGGCTCGACGAACCCGGCGAGCGCCGAATAGCGGCCCGGCGGCCAGCCCTTGCCGCGGCCGAGCAGGGCGCGCCCGTCATGCTCGGCGATCATGATCACCACCGGATCGACGCGCGGGAAATGCTCCACGCCGCAATTCGGGCATTTGCGCGCCCAGCCGGCGCGGATGATGTTGGTCGCCGTGCCGCAATTGGCGCAGTGGCGATGGCGGCCATGCCATTCGAGCAGGCTGCGCGCGCCGGCATAGGTCGAGGCTTCCTCGGGACGCAGATTCGACAGGACCTGGATCATCGCGGGCGAGCGCATCGGCGTCGGCTCGCCGGGACCGGCGGCCGAATCCCACGCGACGAAATGCGGCCGGTCGCCGTCGAGGCCGAGCAGGAACAACTCGGCGCTCCCCGGCGTATCGGCGAGCGTCGTCCAGACGAGCGCACCCTCGTCGCTCACTTCGGGCACCAGCCCGTCGAGCTTGAGCAGGCGCGCGCGCCAGTCGCCCTGCGCCGCGGCGAACGCCTCGGAATCGTGACGGAGCCGGTCGGCGCGATCGAGCGTGCCGCCGGTGAAGCCGGGACGGATCACCGCTGGCCGAAACGCGCCATGTCGGCGAACAGCGCCTTGCCCACGTCGTCGCGCAGCGGCCATTGCTCGCCGGGGAAGTAATTGACCATCACCGTGCCGCGCGCGTGGCGCACCGGATCGACCCAGGCGATCGTGCCGGCCGCGCCGCCCCAGCCGTACGTGCCCTTCGAGGGACCACCCGGCACGCTTTCGAGGATCACCGATCCGCCCGCGCCGAAGCCCATCTTCGGCCCCTTGGTCTGGCCGCCGGTATTGGCCACCGCGCCGCCATATTCGACGCCCGGCGGCAGCAGGTTGGACATCGCCAGCGCCACCGTCTCGGGCTTCATCACGCGCACGCCGTCGAGCGTGCCACCATCCTGCAGCATGTGCAGGAAGCGATCGTAATCGCGCGCCGACATGACGAGCCCGGCGCCGCCATAGGGAAAGCTCGGCGGCGTGAGCCAGAGCGAGCCGACGCCCGGATCGACCGGCAGCATCGATCCGCCGACGAAGGTGTAGTTGGTGGCGAGCCGCCCCGCCTCGCTCTGCGGCACCGTCCAGTAGGTCGAATTCATCTTGAGCGGATCGAGGATGCGCGTCTGCACGAAGCGGTCGAACGGCATGCCGCTCGCCTTCTCGACGATCGCGCCCATCAGATCGAGCCCGATCGAATAGCTCCATTTGGTGCCCGGATCGGCGATCAGCGGCTCGGCGGCGACGCGATTGGCGAATTCGGCGAGCGAAGTCGGCCGCGCGGGGCGCATCTGCGCCTCGAACTGCGCATTGATCGCGCCGGGCGTGATGCCGTGCTTGGTGTAATCGTCGAGCAGCGGCCCCTTGGTGATGATGTTGTAGCCGAGCCCGGCGGTGTGGGTGAGCAGGTTGCGCACCGTGATCTGGCGCGTCGCGGGGCGCGAATCGAGCGTGTTCTCGTTCAGCTGCACGCGCATGTTTTTGAACGCGGGAAAGAAGTCGCTGATCGGCTCGTCGAGCTTCATCTTGCCGTCTTCGATCAGGATCATCGCCGCCATCGCGGTGATCGGCTTGGTCATCGAATAGACCCGCCACAGGCTGTCCGGCCCGGCGGCGGGGGCATTGGGATCGGTGGCGATATGGCCCGAGGTGACGAAGACCGTCGGCAGGTCGCCCACGCCGAACGCGCCGACCACGCCGGGCATCTTCTTCGCCGCGACATAGCCGTCGAACAAGGCCTGCGTGGCTGGGAGAAGGGACGCGGTGGCAGGCGGAGGCGGTGCGGCGGGCTGCGGTGCGGCCTGGCCGGCATAAGCCTGCGCCCCCAAGGCAAGCGCCAGCGCGGCACCGGCCGACATCATCACCGTCCTGACCCTCATCGCATTCTCCGTATCGCGTTCGCCGCCTTGGCGAAGACCGTCGGCAGCCCCGCCGAATCGAGATCGGCGACGGGCCACCAGACGGCGTTCGCGGGCGCTGCATGCGCCTCGACCTCCGCCATCGCAAGCGCGAGTTCGAGGCCGAAATGGGTGAAGCCGTGCTCGACGCTTTCGTTGAGCATCCGCCAGTCGGCGGCGAGCGGGGCGCCCTCCATGCCCGGCCGCGCATCGGCCCACGGCCCGGTCGGCAGCGCGCGCATCCCGCCGAGCAGCCCCTTGTCCGGCCGCCGCACGAGCAGCACCTTGCCGTCCGCCTCGGCCCAGAAGATCGTGCCGTAGCGCTGCGGCCGCGCCTTCTTCGCCGGCTTGACCGGGAAGCGCTCCGGCTGCCCTTGCGCGAACCCCGCGCAGGCGTCGCGCAGCGGGCAGAGCAGGCAGCGGGGATTGCGCGGCACGCAGATCGCCGAGCCGAGGTCCATCATCGCCTGCGCGAAATCGCCCGGGCGGCGCTGTGGCGTGATCCATTCGGCGGCGGCGCGAATCGCCGGGCGCGCGGCGGGCAGCGGCGTATCGATCGCGAACAGCCGCGCGACGACGCGCTCGACATTGGCATCGACCACCACCGCGGGCTGGTCGAACGCGATCGCCGCGATCGCCGCCGCGGTGTAGGCACCGAGTCCCGGCAGCGCGCGCAGCGCCGCCTCGTCCTGCGGGAACACGCCGCCATGATCGCGCGCCACGGCCTTCGCGCAGGCGACGAGATTGCGCGCCCGGGCGTAGTAGCCGAGCCCGGCCCAGGCGGCCATCACGTCCGCTTCGTCCGCCGCGGCCAGACTCGCGAAATCGGGCCAGCGCGCGGTCCAGGCGAGGAAGCGCGGCGTCACCGCGGCGACGGTGGTCTGCTGCAACATCACCTCGGACAGCCACACGCGATAGGGATCGGGCGTAACGCCGGGCGGCGCGCGCCACGGCAGCGCGCGCCGGTGCCGGTCGTACCAGGCGAGCAGAGGTGCGGCGATATCGGGGATTTCGGACGAGGAACGCTTTGCGGCCACCGCGCGGCTATGGCATGGATCGCCGGATGAGCAAGCGCGCTCCCACATCCGGCCAAAAGACTGGCGCCCCGAAGCCCGAACCGCAGCGGAGCAACCGCGCGCGCGCGGTCTCCGAGCTGCTGCCCGATGTCGGGCGTGCCGCGTTCCGCCGATTCGGCTTCGTGCAGAGTGCCGTGGTGAGCCGCTGGGCGGAGATCGTCGGCGAGCGCTATGCCGGGGTCTCGATCCCCGAATCGATCCGCTTCCCGCACGGCGAGCGCGCCAACGGCGTGCTGACGCTGACCGTGCGCGGCGCGCACGCGCCGATGATGCAGCATATCGCGCCCGAGATCGTCGAGCGCGTGAACCGCTTCTTCGGCTATGCCGCCGTGGCGCGTGTGACGATCCGACAGGGCGAAGTCGCGCCACGCGAGCCGCGCAAGGCGCCGCCGTCGCTGAAGCCGGTGCCGGTCGAGCTGGGCAACAGCCTGCGCACGATCGCCGATCCCGAATTGAAGGCGGTATTGGAAGCGCTCGCCGCCGGAGTCGCGGCGACGCGCGGCGCCCCGGTCGTGGGACAGATGGAGGATTGATGCGTTTTCTTCTGGCGTCGTTAGCGCTGTTGACCTTTCCGGCTCTGGCCACTCCTGCATTGGCCGTTCCGACCAGACATCCCGTACCGCACGGTGCGACCGCGCCCGCCAAAGCCGATTGGCTGCACACCGTCGTCGCCACGCCCGAGGGCGGCATGCGCATGGGCAATCCCGCCGCGCCCGTGAAGCTGATCGAATATGGCGCGCGCACCTGCCCGATCTGCGCGCGCTTCAGCGGCGAAGGCGTTCCTGCGCTGGAGAAGACCTATATCGCGACGGGCAAGGTGAGCTGGGAATTCCGCGACTTTCCGGTGCACGGCGCGATCGATCTCGGCCCGATCCTGCTCGGCCATTGCGTGAGCAACGCGCAATTCTTCCCGCTGCTCGATGCGATGATGGCGAACCAGCGGACGCTGATCGGGCGCGAGACGCCGATCCCCGACGCCGATCAGGCGATGCTGCAAAAGGCCAAGCCGGCCGAGCTCGCGACCTATCTCGCGAAGTTCTACGGCTATCTCGATCTGGTGAAGGCGCGCGGCCTGCCCGAGGCGAAGGCACGCGCCTGTCTCGCCAGCCAGCCGGGCATCGATGCGATCGTGAAGCACGTCCAGGCGGCGAGCCAGATCACCGGCACGCCGACCTTCATCATCAACGGCAAGACCGCCGACAAGGTCTATACCTGGGATGTGCTCGAGCCGCTGATCCGCGCCGCGCTCGGCACCAAGTGATTCCGCTTTTCGTCTAGGAGTAACCGCATGAAATCCGCTTTCGCCTTCGCCGCCCTGCCGGCGCTCCTGCTGGCCGCAGGCTGCAACAAGGGCGGCGACACGACGGCCAACACCGCGATCCCGTCGGCGCCGTCGGGATCGATCGCCGCGGTCGCCGCGCCGGCCGGGCAGAACTGGGTCGATACGGTCGCCAAGACGACGGACGGCGGCTATCTGATGGGCAATCCCGCCGCGCCGCTGAAGCTGGTCGAATACGGTTCGCGCACCTGCCCGCACTGCGCCAAGTTCGATGCCGAGGACTTCCCGAAGCTGAAGGCGAACTACATCGCCAGCGGCAAGGTGAGCTACGAATTCCGCGATTTCCCGGTCCACGACACGCTCGACATGGCGCCGATCATCCTCGGCCGCTGCGTCGATCCGGCGACCTTCTTTCCGATGCTCGACCAGATGATGGCCAATCAGGACAAGTTGCTCGGCAATTTCTCGAAGGTCGATCAGTCGAAGTTCGGCACCATGTCGCCCAGCCAGGTCACGACCTCGCTCGCGCAGCAGCTCGGCTATCTCGATTTCGTCAAGCAGCGCGGCCTGCCCGAGGCGCAGGCGATGAAGTGCCTGAACGATCCCGCCGGCTATACCGCGATCGCCAGCGAGACGGCCAAGGCCAACAGCCAGTACAATATCAGCAGCACGCCGACCTTCATCCTGAACGGCAAGGTGGTGGACGAGGCGCTGGGCGTCGATCCGTGGGTCAGCGTCGAGAACGCGCTGAAGTCCGCGGGCGCCTGATCGCGGGCTAGGCGCGGCGCCGGGGGGCCGTCAGTGCAGATCAAGCGTCTCAGGCTTTCGGGGTTCAAGAGCTTCGTCGATCCGGCCGATCTCCGGATCGAGCCGGGGCTGACGGGGGTCGTCGGCCCCAACGGCTGCGGCAAATCGAACCTGCTCGAGGCGCTGCGCTGGACGATGGGCGAATCGAGCGCCAAATCGATGCGCGGCGCCGGGATGGAAGATGTGATCTTCGCCGGCACCGCCAGCCGCCCGGCGCGAGACTTCGCCGAAGTCTCGCTGCTCACCGAGATCGACGGCGCGGAGACCGAGGTGGTGCGCCGGATCGAACGCGGCGCGGGCTCCGCCTACCGGATCGACGGGCGTGATGTGCGCGCCAAGGATGTCGCGCTCCTCTTCGCCGATGCCGCGACCGGCGCGCACTCGCCCGCGCTCGTCAGCCAGGGCCGGATCAGCGCGGTGATCGCCGCCAAGCCGATTGAGCGCCGCGCGATGCTGGAGGAAGCGGCGGGGATCGCCGGCCTCCACGTCCGCCGCAAGGACGCCGAGCAGAAACTCCGCGCGACCGAGGCGAATCTGACGCGGCTCGACGAGGTGATCGCCGATCAGGACGCGCGCGCCGCCGCGCTGAAGCGGCAGGCGCGGCAAGCCGAGCGCTACCGCGAGCTGTCCGATCGCATCCGCGTCGCCGAGGCGCGGATGATCTTCTCGCGCTGGCGTGAGGCGGCGCAGGCGGCGGATGCCGCCAAGGCGGAAGCGCAGGCCTGCGAGACGCGTGTCGCCGAAGCGTCCGAGGCGCAGCGCGCCGCCGCCGCCTATCAGGCGCAGGCGACCGAAGCGCTGGCCGAGGCGCGCGCCACCGCGCTCGCCGCGCGCGACCGCGCGAGCGAGGCGGGACACAGGCTCGCCGCGCTCCGCACCGAACGCGCGGGGGTCGATCGCCGCATCGCCGATCTCGCCGACGCCGCGACGCGCATCGCCGCCGATCGCGCCCGCGAGGGCGCGCTGGCGACCGACGCCGCCGAGGCGATCGTGCGGTTGACCGACGAGGCCAAGGCGCTGGAGACGCGGATCGCCGAGGCCGCCGAGCGCCTGCCCGCGCTCGACGCCGCGCTCGCCGAGGCCGAGCGGCTGGCGCGCGATGCCGAGGTCGCGCTGGCGCAGGCGCTGAGCCGCCAGGCGAGCGAAGCGGCCGACGTGCGCGTCGCCGATGCCGCGCTCGCCGCCGCCCGCGCGCGGGTCGAGCGCGCCGCGCGCGAGACCAGCCGGGTCGAGGCCGAATTGCGCGCGGTGGGCGATGCCGAGCCGCTCAAAGCCGCGCGCGACCGCGCCGCCGCCGCGCGCGTGGCCGCTTTGGATTCAGCAGAAACCGCACGCGCCGCACGCACCCGCGCCGATCATGACGAGCGCGCCGGGCAGGAGGCACGCGACCGCGCCGAGTCCGCACGCGCCTCCGCCCGCGCCGAACTCGCCGCGCTGGAAAGCGAGATCCTCGCGCTCGACAAGGCGACACGGCCGAGCGGGCGCGACCGGCTGCTCGATCACGTCCGCGCCGCGCCGGGTTACGAGCGCGCGCTGGCGGCGGCGCTCGGTGACGATCTCGAGGCCGGGCTGGATGCGGCGGCGGAGCGGCATTGGGCGGGCGCCGAAGCGCTCCCCGGCGATCCCGACGCGCCCAACGGCACGGTGCCGCTTGGCGGCCATGTCGAGGCCCCGGCGGCGCTGGCGCGGCGGCTCGCGCAGGTCTTGGTCGCGGAAAGCGACGGCGGGCAGTCGCTCGCGGTCGGGCAACGGCTGGTCACGCTCGACGGCAAGCTGCGGCGCTGGGACGGCTATGTCGCGAAGAGCGGCGGCGCTGCGGCGGCGGAGCGGCTGGAGCGGCTCAACCGGCTCGCGGCGCTCAACAAGGCGCGGCCAGCAGCCGCTTCGGCGGTCGAGAAGGCACAGGATGCGCTGGCCGACGCGGAGCAGCGCATCGCCGCCGCCAAGGCCGACGCGCAGGCCGCGCGCGCGACCTTGGAGCGCGCCGAGAATGCCGGGCGCGAAGCGGCGCGCACCGAGGATCGTGCGGCGTCCGCGCTCGAACGGCTCGAAGCGCAGCGCGCCGATCTCACCCAGCGCACGGGCCGGGTGAAGGCCGAACTGGAAGAGGCCGAGGCCGAGCGGAAGCGCGCGGAGACGGCGCGCGCCGCCCTCCCCGATGGCTCCGCGACGCGCGCGGAAGTCGCCCGCCTGCAAGGCGAGGCGGAGGGCCGCCGCACCGCCGTCGCGCAGGCCCGCGCCGAACGCGCCACGCTCGATCGCGCCATCGCGGTGGATCGCGAGCGCGCCGCCGCCGCGCAGGCCGAGACCAAAAGCTGGCGCGCCCGCGCGGGCGAGGCGGCCAAGCGCATCGCCGACATGGACAAGCGCGAGGCCGAGATCGCCGCCGAGCGTGCGACGCTCGCCGATCGCCCCGCCGCGCTCGATGCCGAGATCGCCAGGATCGACGCCGAACACGGCGCCGCGCGCGCCGAAGCCGAGACGACGCAGGCCGCCGAGCGCGAGGCCGATGTCGCGCTGCGCCGCACCGAGACGCTGGCGCAGGCCGCGGGCGAGACGCTGGCGCAGGCCCGCGAGGCGCGCGCGGGTGCGCAGGCGCGCGCGGAAAACCAGGAAGCGCGGCGGATCGAGATGGGCCGCCTGTCGGGGGAGCGCTTCCAATGCCCTCCCCCGCTCCTTCCCGAGCGCGCCAACTTCAACGGCGATTCGGTGCGCAATCCGGCCGAGGAATCGGCCAATCACGACAAATTGCTGGTCGATCGCGAGCGGATCGGCCCGGTCAATCTCGTCGCCGAGCAGGAACTCGCCGAGCTCGAATCCGCCAGCATCGGCAACGCCGCCGAGCGCGACGAATTGCAGCAGGCGGTGCATCGCCTGCGCCACTCGATCGGCACGCTCAACCGCGAGGGGCGGCAGCGGCTGTTGGCGGCGTTCGAAGCGGTGAACGGCCATTTCTCGCGCCTGTTCACCACGCTCTTCAACGGCGGCGCGGCGCATCTCGAACTGATCGATTCGGACGATCCGCTGGAGGCCGGGCTGGAGATCATGGCGCAGCCGCCGGGCAAGAAGCTGCAATCGCTCACCCTGCTCTCGGGCGGCGAGCAGGCGCTGACCGCGGTGGCGTTGATCTTCGGCCTGTTCCTCACCAATCCCGCGCCGATCTGCGTGCTCGACGAGGTCGACGCCCCGCTCGACGACGCCAATATCGAGCGCTTCTGCGACCTGCTCGACGCGATGACCCGCGAGACGATGACACGCTACCTGATCGTCACCCACAACGCCGTGACGATGAGCCGCATGCACCGCCTGTTCGGCGTGACGATGGTGGAACAGGGCGTGAGCAGGCTGGTGTCGGTGGATCTTGGCGGGGCGGAGCGGCTGCTGGCGGCGGAGTGAGGGTCGTTCGGGCGAAGAACCCGATCTCTTTTCCCGTCACCCCGGGCTTGACCCGGGGTCCCGCTTCTCGTGACATCGCACAATGACGGACGACGATCGCGGCGGGTGGGTCTACATCATGGCCGACCGCTATCGCGGCGCGGTGTATGTTGGCGTGACATCCAATTTGCCGACGCGCATCCATCAGCATCGAACCGGCGAAGGCTCCGACTTCTGCAGGCGTTACGGATTGGATCGCTTGGTATGGGCCGAGTACGCGCCATCGATCACCGATGCGATCGCGCATGAAAAGCGCGTCAAGCGCTGGCGTCGTAGATGGAAGTTCGAACTGATCGAGAAGGCCAATCCCGATTGGCAGGACCTGTTCGAACGGCTCGTCTAGAGGAAGAAGCGGGACCCCGGGTCAAGCCCGGGGTGACATGGAATTGAACGTCTGCAGCCGCCCCTTCAAATGTTGGAAATCCCGTGCGACGCTCGGGCTCGCGGTTCCTGCCGCGACGCTCTTTGACAGTCTGAATAGCCAGACCGGACGGCGAATTTCGCTGGCGATCCGCGCCACCTTTATACGCTTCCCCGGCGAAGGCCGGGGCCTAGCTACGCGCGGCTCCCAACTGGGCCCCGGCTTTCGCCGGGGAGGCGTTTTCGAGGGCGAATTTCGCGCGAAATTGTTGCGATGCGCGCAACTTTCGTAAACTTCCGGCGCCCCGCCACCTTCGCTCGTCACCCCGGGCTTGACCCGGGGTCCCGCTTCTTCTTGCGGCGAAAGGCAGCGGGACCCCGGCTCGGGGCCGGGGTGACGGGCGGAGGTAGCCATCCCCGGCTTTTTCACCCCTCGCCCCGCCGCCGATAGTGTGACCCCTGTGTGACTTTAGCCGCCCCTCACACCAGCATCGGCTCCGCCGGCGCGGGCTGGAGCAGCCGCCCGAACGCCAGCTTCACCACCACGAACACCACGCCCGCCCCGACGATCGCGGCGGCGTGCCAGCCCCAGAAGTGCAGCGGCGGCATCAGGTCGAGCCAGCCGCCGACGCGGCCGACCATGTAGTTCGCGCCGAACAGGAACAGATAATAGATGCCGATCATCGTCGCCGCGATCGCCCGCGGCGCGGCGCGCGAATAGAGCGCGAGGCTGACCGGAAAGACGTTGGAGAAGCCGATGCCGTTGATCAGGTGGACGGCAAGCGCGACCCACAGGCTGACCTTGGTGCCGGTCGCCGCCGCATGGTTCGCCGCCAGCGCGAGGATGACGAAGGCGATCGCCGAGACGAAGCAGCCGATCGCCACCTTGGTCACCTCGTCCGGTTCCTTGGCGCGGGTGCCGTACCAGCGCCAGAACGCGACCACGCCGATCAGCGTCAGCACGCCCGTCGCCGCGTCGAGCGAGGCGAGGAACGTGGTCGGCAGGCGAAGCCCAAGGAACTGGAAATCGTAGCTCCGGTCGGCCCAGATCAGATAGGCGTTGTAGAGCTCCTGATTGCCGATCGCGCCGATCGCCAGCACCGGGACCATGAACAGCAGGATCGCCATCACCAGCCAGTCGCGCCGCGTCATCGGCGCCTTCGGCTCGGCCACCACTTCGCGATCGAGCTTGGGATCGGGCGGCAGATATCGGCGCCCGGCGAGATAGATGCACAGGCCGATCACCATGCCCACGCCCGCCGCGCCGAAGCCCCAATGCCAGCCGACCTTCTCGCCCAAAGTCCCGCAGATCAAAGGCGAGATGATCACGCCCGCGTTGATGCCGATATAATAGATCTGGAAGGCGTCCGCGGTGCGGTTGTCGCCCGCCGGATAGAGAAAGCCGACCTGGCTCGCGAGATTGCCCTTCAGGCAGCCGACGCCGATCACCAGCAGCAGCAGCGCGATCAGGAAGCTGACATCGAACGCCATCAGGAAATGCCCCGCCGCCATCAGCAGCGCGCCGAGCGTCACCGTCCGCGTCTTGCCCAGCCACTTGTCGGCCAGCGCGCCGCCGAAGATCGGGGTGAGGTAAACGAAGCTGGTGTAGAGCCCGAAGATGTTCGAGGCGAGCGCCTCGGTATTGGGCGGCCTACCGTAGAGCTGGGTGAGGAACGTGCGGAAGCCTTCGAACCCCGCAATGGCTTCGACATGCGGCGTCAGCAGCAGCTGCTTGACCATGTACAGCACCAGCAGGGTCTGCATGCCGTAATAGCTGAAACGCTCGAACGCTTCGGTGAAGGCGATGTAATAGAGGCCGGCCGGATGGCCCAGGACATGCGGCTGATCCGGCATCGCCGCCGCGGCCGGCAGCGCTTCCATTTCCTCGATCGCCATCTATGCCCTTTCCTTCGCGCCCCGGATGCGCCAGCCTAGCGGCCGAAGCGCGCGGAGCAAGCCGAAGCGCGCGGGAAAATGCGGCAGGGAGAACGGGATATGCGGATCACGATAATGTCGGCGCTCGCGGCGCTCGGTCTGGCGCAGGGCGTAATGGCGGAGGTGCCGAGCCACCCGGCAGCGGAGAAGCAGGCGCTCGATCTCGCCGAGAAGGCGATCGCTTTGCGCTCGGTCGCGGGGCCGGGCAACAAGACGCCCGAGGTCGCCGCGCTCTACAAGTCCGCGCTCGTCGCCAACGGCTTCGGCGATGCCGATGTCGTGATCACGCCGGTCGACGACACCGCCTATCTGATCGCGACCTGGAAGGGCAGCGATCCGTCGCTCAAGCCGCTGGTCATCTCGGGCCACATGGACGTGGTCGAGGCCAATCCGAAGGACTGGCAGCGCGATCCGTTCACGCCCGTCATCGAGAACGGCATGCTCTACGGCCGCGGCGCCAACGACATGAAGCTCGACGGCACGATCGCCATCGCCGCGCTCGGCGAGCTGCGCCGCTCGGGCTACAAGCCGAAGCGCAGCATCGTCATCGAATTCTCGGGCGACGAGGAAACGACGATGAAGACCAGCGGCCTGATCGCCGACAAGCTGGCCGATGCCGACCTCGTGCTCAACATCGACGGCGGCGGCGGACTGCTCGACGAAACGACCGGCAAGCCGCTGTTCTTCACCTGGCAGGGCGCGGAGAAGACCTATGCCGATTTCGAGCTGACCGTGACCAATCCCGGCGGCCACAGCTCGGCGCCGCGCAAGGACAATGCGATCAACCAGCTCGCCGCCGCTCTGGTGCGGATCGGCAATTACCAGTTCACCCCGCAGGTCAACGACCTGACCCGCGCCTCGCTCGCGGCGGCCGCGAAATATGAGAGCGGCGAGACGGCGGCGGCGCTGGCCAAGTTCGCGGCCGATCCCACCGACAAGCAGGCGATCGCCGTGCTCGCCGCCAATCCCGGCTATGTCGGGCAGATCGGCACCACCTGCGTCGCCACGATGCTGTCGGGCGGCCACGCGCTCAACGCGCTTCCCCAGCGCGCCACCGCCAACATCAATTGCCGCATCTTCCCCGGCGTGAAGCCTTCCGATGTGATGGCGACGCTGAAGCAAGTCGCGGACGAGCCGGCGCTGACGATCAAGGACGTGACGGTGGGATCGGTGATGAGCGACGCCTCGCCGATGCGGCAGGATTTCATCACCGCGGTGCGCGACGCGATGACCAGGGTCTATCCCGGCGTGCCGGTCTTCCCGAGCATGGCGGCGGGTGCGAGCGACAGCATGTGGTTCCGCCACAAAGGCGTGCCGAGCTACGGCGCAAGTCCCTTGTTCATCAAGGATTCGGACGAATTCGCCCACGGCCTGAACGAGCGCGAGCCGATCGCCAACATCCCGCCGGCGATCGATTATTACCTGTCGCTGTTCACGTCGCTGTCGAAATGAACTGTTCCCCCGCGCGGGCGGGGGTCCAGAGCCGCAGACGCACCGCTTGTGGCCCTGGACTCCCGCCTTCGCGGGAGAACGCCTTGATCAGGCGCAGCCGATCGCGGGAATGAGCGTGGCGAGCTGAGCCTCCGCGATCGCCCGCGCCTCGGCGGGCGAGAAGCTGTCGGGCGAAAGGCACAGTTCGAGCCATAGCCCGTCGACCAGAGCGGTGATCGCGATCGCGGTCAGGCGCAGGTCGGCGAGCGCCACGCCGCACGCGCCGAGCAGGCCTTCGAGGTCGCTGCGATAGCTGGCGTAGATATCGTCGTGGAGCCGCGCGATGTCGGCGCGTGGCTTGACCAAGCTCCAGAAGGCGATCCACGTCGCGAGCAGCGCCGGATCGGCGATCGGCGGCGCGAAGCTGGCGGTGACATAGGCCGCGAGCCGCGCGTGCGGGTCGTCGCCCGCCGCCGCGACCGCCGCCGCCAGCGCCTCGCTCACCTGCTCGCCGACATGCGCATAGGTCGCGGCGACCAGCGCATCGACGCCGCTGAAATAATGCCCGACCAGCCCCGGCGAGACGCCCGCCTCGACCGCGATGGTGCGCACCGAGGAGCCCGCAGCCCCCTCGCGCGCCAGCACTCGCGCGCACGCCTCGACCAGGGACTGGCGACGCGCATCCGGTTCGGCGCGGGTGAAGGCGGGCTTGCCCATCGCCGAAGCTTATTATACGATCGTCCAACAAGCAACCGGAGCCGGGCCCATGGCGCATCGCATCGCCGACATCGCTGAGCACGATCCCGACGCCGACTGGAGCCTGCCCGGCTGGCTCTACACCGATCCCGAATATTTCGCGGTCGAGATGGAGCGCGTGATCCGCCCGTCGTGGCAAATCGTCTGCCATGAGAGCGACATCGCCAAGCCCGGCGATTTCCATACGCTGGATTACCTAGGCGAAAGCGTGATTGCGATCCGGGGGCAGGACAGGCAGGTGCGCGCCTTCGCCAATGTTTGCCGCCACCGCGCGATGCGGCTGGTCGAGGGACCGAGCGGGTGCGCGAAGAAGCTGGTGTGCCCGTACCATGCCTGGGTCTACGAAACCGACGGGCGGCTTTCAGGCGTGCCGATGAAGGGCGATTATCCCGCGCTGAAGCTGGAGGATAATCCGCTGCACGCGGTCGATGTCGAGATCTGGCGCGGCTTCGTGTTCGTGCGGCTGGAGGACAATGGCGGGCCGTCCGTGGCGGAGATGATGGCGCCCTACGATCCCGAAATCGCGCCCTATCGCTTCGAGGAGATGCGCTGCATCAGTCCCGTCCGGCTGCGCGAGCGGCAGGTCAACTGGAAGAATGTCGGCGACAATTATTCCGACAACCTCCACATCCCGGTAGCACATGACGGGCTGACGCGGTTGTTCGGCAAGAGCTACGCGATCGAGGCGCAGCCCTGGGTCGACAAGATGTCGGGCGGGATCGTCGATCGCGCCTCCGACAATGTCTGGGAGCGCTTCTACCAGAAGCATCTGCCGCGCGTTCCTCACCTGCCCGAGACGCACCAAAAGCTGTGGCTCTATTACAAGCTCTGGCCGAACATGGCGTTCGACATCTATGCCGACCAGATCGACTTCATGCAGTGGCTGCCGCTGACGCCGACCACCAGCGTGCTGCGCGAGATGTGCTTCGCGCTGCCCGACGATCGGCGGGAGATGAAGCTGGTGCGCTACGCCAACTGGCGGATCAACCGCGTGGTCAATGCCGAGGATACCTGGCTGATCGAACGCGTGCAGCAAGGCATGGCGTCGAAGAGTTACGCCGCCGGGCCGATCGGCGCGAGCGAGGTGTGCCTGCGCAGTTTCGCGAAGAAGATCCGCCAGATCATCCCCGAGGCGCGCAGCCCCCAAGCGCCCGCGCCGGGATGGTCGCGGCGGCCGCACAGTATCTAGCGTCATCCCAGCGAAAGCTGGGATCTCAGGCCACAAGGGCGCTGCGATGGCGCGAGACCCCAGCTTTCGCTGGGGTGACGAGAAGGGAGCGAGGGGCAAAATGACGAAGACCTACGACGCACTGATCATCGGCGGCGGGCATAACGGCCTGGTCTGCGCCTTCTATCTCGCGCGCGCGGGTCTCAAGGTGCGCGTGCTGGAGCGACGCCACGTTGTCGGCGGCGCGGCGGTGACCGAGGAATTCCATCCCGGCTTCCGCAATTCGACCGCGAGCTACACGGTCAGCCTGCTGCGCCCCAAGGTGATCAAGGATATGCGGCTGCACGAGCGCGGCTGGCGGATCATCGAGCGGACGATCTCCAACTTCTTCCCGCACGAGAATGGCTATCTGAAGCTCGGCGGCGGCACCGCACGCACCCAGGCCGAATTCGCGCGCTACAGCCAGAAGGACGCCGAGACTTTCCCGCACTACGAAGAAGCGCTGGAACGCGTCGCGAGCGTGCTGCGCGACATGGCGCTGAAGACCCCGCCCAATGCCGGCGGGGGATTGCGCGCTTTGCTCGCCGCCGCGTCGCAAGGCCGCCAGCTCAACCGCCTCAGCATCGAGGCGCAGCGCGACGTGATGGACCTGTTCGTCAAGTCGGCGCGCAGCTTCCTCGATAGCTGGTATGAGAACGACTATATCAAGGCGGCGTTCGGCTTCGACGCGGTGGTCGGCAATTATGCCAGCCCCGATACGCCGGGCAGCGCCTATGTCCTGCTCCATCACGTCTTCGGCGAGGTGAACGGCAAGTACGGCGCCTGGGGCCACAGCGTCGGCGGGATGGGCGCGATCACGCAATATATGGCGCAAGCGTGCGAAGAACTGGGGGTCGAGATCAGCCTCGAAGCGCCGGTCGCGAAAGTGCTGGTCGCGCCTGCCCCGGCGAAGGCCGGGGGCGGCAAGGTCGCGGGTGTCCGGCTGGAAAGCGGTGAGGAGATCGCCGCGTCGATCGTCGCGTCTAATGCCGGGCCGGCATTGCTCTATCGCCAGCTGGTCGATCGCGCCGACATGACGCCCGAATTCGCGCGGCGCATGGATAACTTCAAAGCGGGATCGGGTACGTTCCGGATGAACGTCGCGCTCTCCGAATTGCCCGATTTCTCGGTGCTGCCAGGCAAGGTGGTCGCCGAGCATCACACTTGCGGCATCATCATCTCGCCGACGCTCGATTACATGGATCAGGCGTTCACCGACGCGAAGGCCTATGGCTGGTCGAAAAAGCCGATCGTCGAGATGAAGATCCCCACTTCGGTCGATGACAGCCTCGCGCCGCCGGGGCAGCACATCGTCAGCCTGTTCTGCCAGCAATTCGCGCCCGAACTGCCCGACGGACGCTCATGGGACGACGAGCGCGAAGCGGCGGCCGACCTGATCGTCGAGACGGTCAACGATCACGCGCCCAACTTCAAATCCTCGATCATCGCGCGGCAGATCCACAGTCCGCTCGATCTCGAGCGCAAGTTCGGGCTGATCGGCGGCGACATCATGCACGGGCACATGTCGCTCGATCAGCTGTGGGCGGCGCGCCCGGTGCTCGGCCACGGCGATTATCGCGGGCCGATCAAGGGGCTCTACATGTGCGGCGCGGGCACGCATCCCGGCGGCGGCGTGACCGGCGCGCCCGGCCACAACGCCGCGCACGAAATCCTGCGCGACCGCTCGGTTCTAGGCCGGCTGTTCGGCTGAACGAAGGCCGCGCGGTCGCAGGACATAGAGCGGGACGGTGGTCAGCATCAGCAACAGGCTTAGGCCACATGCCTTCCAGCCCGCGCCCCAGAAGGCGAATAGCGCGAAGGGCAGGCCGACCAACGCCGCCGGTACTGCCACGCGCCGGACGAGGCCCGCGACGCAGGCGGCGAGATAGAGCCAGAGCGTCGCGCACGTGGTGAGGATCGCGACGAACTCGAATACGCCGCCCAGCGTCGGGCTGCTGGTCGTGAGGATCAGCACGGTGGCGAGCGCGGAGGAGAGGACCAGAACGCGCACCGGCACGTCGCGTTTCGAGACGCGCGCGAACCAGACGGGCAACAGTCCCGCACGCGCCATGCCGAGCGGCACTTCGCCCTGGATCAGCACCCAGCAATTGAGCGCGCCGATCGCCGAGATCGCGCCGAACGCGGCGATGACCTTCGATGCGCCAGCGCCCCAATAATGCCCGACGAACAGCGCGAACGGCGCAGAGGCGTGTGCGACCTCGTCCGGCGGCAGCAGCAGCACGATCGCCGAGCAAGTCACGATATAGAGCAATCCGACCAGCGCCGTCCCCGCCATCGATGCGCGCATCACGTTCTTCGCCGCATCCTGGACGCGCTCGGCCGCGACGCCCGCCGCTTCCAGTCCTACGAGCGGGAACAACGTCAGGGTGACCGCCGCGCCGATATTGGCGAACAGCGCGTGCGCAGTCGGGATCGGCGCCGGATGCGCCTGACCGCTCGCGCCGAGCATCGCCGCGATGATGACCACCGCGACGAGCGGTGTCAGCTTGAGGAGCGTGGTCACGACCTGAAACTGCCCGGCGCGCCGCGCGCCGGCGAGATTGAGCAGGGTGAGCAGCCAGAGCAAGGCGACGGCGGTCAATGCGCCGATCAGCGGCGTCGCATCGAGCGAGGGAACCAGCGCGGCGAGGTAGCTGGTCGCGGCGATCGCGATGGCGGCATTGGCGCACCAGACCGAAACCCAATAGCTCCAGCCGACCAGCACGCCCACCAGTTCGCCGAGCGCCGCTCCAGTGACGGCGACCGCGCCGCTGGCGTGCGGCAGGATTTGCGCGAGGCGGGAGATCACGAACGCGATACACAGGCCACCGGCGATGCTGATCACCCAGGCGATCGTGCCGGTCCAGCCGAACGGCGCGAGCGCAACCGGCATCATGAAAATGCCCGATCCGATCATCCCGCCCACGACGAGCGCGGTCGCCATCCAGAATCCGAACGGCCGTTTCGTCGAGTCCATGCACGCCCCCAAGACAGATGGAGCGAATGAACCACGTTTCCTCTTCTTCGTCATCCCCGCGAAAGCGGGGACCCATCAACTCCGCTATCGGCGCACGCAACCGCTGTTTCGGCCGTGTCGTCGCCCCGATATGGGTCCCTGCTTTCGCGGGGATGACGAATTGGGTAGCTTGGTTCGAGCATGCAGCCTGTTCCCGGTCAAAGCTACCCGCCCCGCCTGATGGCCGCCGCGCTGGCGCTGCACGACAACCGGCTGGGCGAGGCCGAGCCCCTGCTCAAGGCGCATCTGAAGGAAAATCCGTTCGACGTCGCGGCGATCCGCATGCTCGCCGAGCTTGCCGGGCGGATCGGTCGCTATCCCGATGCCGAGACCCTGCTGCGCCGCGCGCTTGAGCTGTCGCCGGGCTTCACCGCCGCGCGCGGCAATCTGGCGCTGGTGCTCTATCGCCTCAACCGCCCCGAGGAAGCGCTGGCCGAGCTCGACACCGTGCTGGCCGAGGAGCCGGAGAATATCGGCCCGCACAACCTGCGGGCCGCCGCGCTGGGCCGGATCGGCGGGTTCGAGGAAGCACTTGCGATCTACGAGGACATGCTGAAGCGTGCGCCCGGCCAGCCCAAACTCTGGATGAGCTACGGGCATACGCTGAAAACGATCGGCCGGCTCGACGACGGCGTCGCGGCCTATCGCCAGGCGCTCGCGCTGAGCCCGCATCTCGGCGAGGTGTGGTGGAGCCTCGCCAACCTGAAGACGATGCGGTTCGACGATACCGATATCGCGACGATGCAAACCGCGCTCGACCGCGAAGACCTGGACGACGAGGATCGCTTCCACCTGGACTTCGCGCTCGGCAAGGCATTCGAGGACCGCAAGCAGGCCGAACGGGCCTTCGCGCATTACGCCGCGGGCAACGCGCTCCGCCGCCAAGGCATCGGTTATGATGCTGATCGCATCGGTCGCTTGGTCGATGCCAGCACGGCGTTATACGACGATGCTTTCTTCGCAGCGCGCGATGGCTGGGGCAGCGACGCGCCCGACCCGATCTTCGTCGTCGGCCTGCCGCGCTCCGGATCGACGCTGATCGAGCAGATCTTGTCTAGCCACCCGCTCGTCGAAGGCACCTCCGAACTCGCCGACATCCCGCGGCTGGCGCGACACCATCGGGGCTATCCCGCAACGATCGCCGATCTGTCCGCCGAAGAATGCCGCGCGCTGGGCGAAGACTATCTCAGGCAGACTCGCATCCAGCGCCGCACCGATCGCCAGTTCTTCATCGACAAGCTGCCCAACAATTGGCTCTACGTGCCGTTCATCCGCCTGATCCTGCCGCGGGCGAAGATCATCGACGCGCGTCGCCATCCGCTCAGTTGCGGCTTCTCCAACTTCAAGCAGCATTTCGCGCGCGGGCAGGGCTTCAGTTACGATCTGGGCGATATCGGCCGCTATTATCGCGGTTACGTGCGGCTGATGGCACATGCCGACCACGTGCTGCCCGGCGCGGTGCATCGCGTGATCTACGAGCGCATGGTCGATGATACCGAAGCCGAGGTGCGCGCGTTGCTGGCCTATTGCGGGCTGGAGTTCGATCCCGCCTGCCTCGCCTTCTACGAGACCGAACGCGCGGTGCGCACGCCGAGCTCGGAGCAGGTGCGCCAGCCCATCTTCCGCGAAGGCACCGAAGCATGGAAGCCGTTCGAACCTTGGCTCGGTCCGCTGAAGGTTACGCTGGGCGACGTTCTCGCCGCCTATCCGGACGTACCCGCGGCGTTGTAAAACTGTCACGGTCTCGTCACGAAATGAGCGGCCGCATCGGACCCGATTGACGGAAGCTGCGCACGCGAACACCCTGCCGACACATAATGTCGTATCGGGAGCCAGTGATGCATCTTTCCCGTACTCGCGCGACCACTGCCCTGCTGCTCGCCTCGACGGCCATGCTCGCCGCGCCGGCCTTCGCGCAGGACACGCCGACCTCGACCAGCCAGACCACGCCGCCGGCGCAGACGACGGCCGACAACGATTACAGCAACGACATCATCGTCACCGCGCAGAAGCGCGAGGAAAACCTGCAGAACGTGCCGATCGCGATCCAGGCGTTCGGCACCAAGAAGCTCGACGATCTCAACATCAAGGACTTCAAGGAATATTCGCAGCTGCTGCCGCAGGTGACCTTCTCGCCCTCGCAGGGCGAAGGCGCGCCGGGCAAGAACGTCGTCAATATGCGCGGCGTCACCTCGGGCGGCGACGGCAACCATTCGGGCTCGCTGCCGACGGTCGGCGTCTATCTCGACGAGCAGCCGGTCTCGACGATCGGCGGAAATCTCGACGTCCATATCTACGACGTCGCGCGGATCGAGGCTTTGTCCGGCCCGCAGGGCACGCTCTACGGCGCCTCGTCCGAAGCGGGCACGCTGCGCATCATCACCAACAAGCCCGACACGAGCGGCTTCTACGGCCGCGTCGATGGCGAAGTGAACGCGGTCGATCACGGCGGCGTCGGCGGCAAGCTGGAAGGCATGCTCAATCTGCCGCTCTCGGGCAGCGCGGCGCTGCGCCTGGTCGGCTTCTACGAACGCGACGCGGGCTTCATCGACAATGTCCACGGCACGCGCGATTTCATCCCGCCCAATACGCCCAGCCCGGTCTATGACGGCCACGTCGATAACAGCGCATTGGTCAAGAACAACGCCAACGAGACCGACACCTGGGGCGGCCGCGCCGCTCTGAAGATCGATCTCGACAGCAACTGGACGGTTACGCCGACGGTCATCTACCAGGAGAACCGGACGCACGGCATGTATGCCTATGATCCCTCGGTCGGCGACCTGCAGGTGCAGCATTTCTACCAGGATTACGGTCGCGACCGCTTCATCCAGGGCGCGCTGACGATCGAGGGCAAGCTCGGCAATTGGGACCTGACCTATGCCGGCGCCTATCTCGACAACAAGGACTTCTCGTCGTCCGACTATACCGATTATGCCGAATCCTATGATCTGGCTTATGCCGGCTCGGGCGGCATCGCCAACTACGCCTATTTTCACTTCCAGGATGCCAATGGCAATGCGATCGATCCGCGCCAGCGGGTCGTCGGTACCGATCACTTCAAGAAGCTGAGCCAGGAATTCCGCGTCGCTTCGCCCAGCACCGACCGGTTCCGCGTCGTCGCCGGGCTTTTCTACCAACGCCAGAGCAACCTGATCCATCAGGATTATCAGGTGCCGAACCTTGCCCCCGAATATTCGGTCACCGGGCATCCGGGCACGTTGTGGCTCACCCAGCAATATCGCGTCGACCGGGACTATGCGATGTTCGGCGAGGCGAGCTACGATATCCTGCCCAATCTGACGCTTACCGCCGGCGGCCGCGCCTTCATCTACGACAATTCGCTGATCGGATTCTTCGGATTCGGCGCGGACAGCGCGTCAGGCAGTAATACAGGCGAGAATCGCTGCTTCGGCGCCGATGGCTTGCCGATCGTCGGCTACAATCCCGGCGATCCGAACAGCACCACCGGTCCGCTGCCGCCGGCGGTCGCGGGCGGGCCCTGTACCAATCTCGCGCAGTTCGTGAACGGCTCGCTGGAGCCGATCAAGACCTCGGGCCAAGGTTTCACGCATCGCCTCAACCTGACGTGGAAGGCGACGCCGGATGTCCTGCTCTATGCAACCTGGTCGCGCGGTTTCCGTCCCGGCGGCATCAACCGCCGTTCGGACGTACCGCCCTACGCGGCCGATTATCTCACCAATTACGAGATCGGCTGGAAAACCACGTTCCTGAACGGCCGCGCTCACTTCAACGGGGCTATCTATCAGGAGAACTGGAAGAGCTTCCAATTCTCCTATCTCGGCCCGAACAGTCTGACGATCGTCGTCAACGGCCCCAATGCGCGCGTGCGCGGCGTCGAGATGGACGCCAATTACAACGACGGCCATCTCTCGTTCACGGCGTCGGGCGCGTACAACACGTCGCGGACGTTCGAGAATCTCTGCAAATATCCCGATCCGAGCTTCACCTGCACATTGCCAAGCAACGGCAATCCCAATTCGGTCACCGCGCCGGCCGGAATATCACTGCCGATCACACCGAAGCTCAAGTTCAACACGACGACGCGCTACACCGTGCCGGTGGGAAACGCGAAGGCCTATGGGCAATTCGTCTTTACGCATCAGAGTTCGGCCGCATCGGATATTCGGCTGGCGGAGGAGGCGACGCTCGGCCGCCTGAAGCCGTACAATACCGGCGACATCACGTTCGGCATGGAATGGAGCAAGTTCTCGGTCGAGCTGTTCGCCAGCAACGTCTGGGACGAGCGTGCCCAGCTCGGCCGCTTCGTCGAATGCGGCAGCTGCACGCGCACCTACATCGTGACCAACACGCCGCGCACACTCGGTGCGCGGTTCGGCGCGAAGTTCTGATCGCGCGTATCCGGCCGGTCCCGACGGACCGGCCGGATCGCTTCGCGCCCGAGTCGCGAAGTCGAGTCAACAGCCATTCGTCGAGCTCTGCGGCCGATCCGGCCTATATCGCATCCGATCCCGCAGGTAATCGCCGTTGACTCTGTCAAGGCCGCATATACGCTTCAAGAGGCCGAGAGTCCCGGGCCGGGACTCCCGCACGAGTCTATTGCGTAGCCATTAAAATAACTGGAATATTGCGCGATCTGTTCTGCGCAATACTTGTCGTCGCACCTATAAATCGAAGACTTGTGTTTTCGACAACGGGTTTCTGTCGCCTGTTTTCCAGGAATTACTACGCTGCGCGGGCGGATAGTTGGTGGGGAATGGGCGGGGACATCATTCGCAACGCACTGGAGACGATCTGCGCGCTCGCCAACGCGTATCTGGAGAATCTCGACCCGCGCGCCGATGCCTGGGTGACGCTCACCAGCCTGGTCGATCACAGCGGCCAGCTCAATCCCGGCGCACACGACAAGATCGTGATGTCGGTCTACAACATCACGCGCGAGACGACGGTCAACACCTACAACCAGACGATGTCCGCCGTGCCGCCGGCCGGCGCGCGCGATTCGCTCGCGGTGATCGCGCCGCCACTCTATATCGACGTGCACCTGATGTTCATGGCGAACTTCATGGAGCGCAATTACGGTGACGGGCTCGCCGCGCTCTCCCGCCTGATCGGCTATTTCCAGCAGACCCCGTTCTTCACCACGGCCAGTGCTCCCGCGCTCTCGCCCGAGATCGACAAGCTGACGCTGGAATTCGAGAATCTCGGGCCCGTCGACGTCAATTATGTGATGGGCATGCTCGGCACGCGCTATTTCCCCAGCGCGTTCTACAAATTGCGCATGCTGCCCTTCGTCTCGGCGGCGATGCAGGGCCGCGCCTGGCCGGTCACCGCGCCGACGGTCGCCAACGGCGTGGCGGCGGCATGAGCCGGGCCAAAACCTCCCCGCGTGCGATCGCGAGCGGCTACGTCACCTTGTTCAGCGTCGCTTTCCGGCACGATTACTACAATGCCAGCGGCGGAATCTGCCCGGACCTTACGGCCACCCCCGCGCCCGACACCGCGCAGCTGATGACCTCGCTCGGCATGCTGTTCAAGGATCAGGGCACCGGCTTTGCCGTGCTGATCGATGCCGGCCGCATCCCCGCGCTGCTGACGAGCCTCACCGGTACCAGCGCCGGCGCGCCTGGGCAGGGCTTGTGGACGCGCCTGTCCTTCCTGCTCGCCGCGCGCAATCCCGATTTCATCGGCATCACCAACCTGCCCATCACCACCAATGCCGCGAAGCAAAATCTCTACGCGTCGAACCTGACGGCCGTGATGCCCGGCCAGACGATCATGATCGGCGACGGCGAGGGGCTGGGGACGGACGCGTTGCTGCCCGTGACGGGCGCGTCGCTGACCGTGCCCACGCCCGCCAGCGGCGCGGTGATGCTGACCGACATATCCGGCGCCACGGTCGATGCACCGGCGCAGACGGGCGCGTCGGGCACGACGTTCGACCTCTCGCATCTCCCCTGGGGCCGCTACGCGCTCGCCTTCACCGGCGCTTCGGGCAAGGCGGTACAGCCGCCGCGCAGCTATCGCGGGCCGCAGGCGTGGCTCTACCTGCCGCAGCCGCCGCAATCGCTCTGCCTGCTCGACCTGCTGCTCGCGCAGCCCGCCGCCGGCATGGGCGATCCGGCCGCCTTCCCGGTCGTTCCCTCGGCGAGCCGGCCGGTCGCGCCGGTGCACCTGACCGTGCCGTTCGCCGCGCGCGCGACCTATTGGAGCTATTATATCGTGTCGCAGGCGCGCACCGGCCGCCTGGCGCCCGATCTTCAGATCACCGGCAAAGGGGCGGATTTCGACAAGTCCTCGGCAGCGCTGCCCAACGGCGACGAGGCCGTATTGTTCACCTCGACCACGCCGCTCACGCTGGAGCAGCGCTCGCACTATCATTTCGCGCTCGCCGGGGCGCGGCAGGGCGCGAGCGGCAGCCGCGACGCGATCAGGGTCGATCGCCTGCCCGTCGCGCCGCCATCGCCGGTGTGGCCGTCGAGCGCCGCCGAACCGCTCTCGGGCAGCTCCGAAATGTACGTCTACGTCTGAGGAAGTCCGTCCACCGTCATCGTCTCAAGCAGAAGGACCGCGAACATGGCAACGACCGTCACCAGCTCGTATCTCAACCGGAGCACGCCCGGCGTCTACATCACCGAGATCGACGCCTTCGGGAACGCGATCGTCGGGGTGCAGACGGCGGTGCCGATCTTCATCGGTTACACGCAATATGCCGGCGATCCGGTGACGGGCGCCCCGCTGTACAACACGCCGGTCGAGATTTCCTCCATGGCGGAGTTCACCAGCTATTTCGGCGGCGCCGCGCCACAGCTGTTCGCCGTCGATATGGTGCCGCCCGCGCCGACCACGGGTTCGGGCACGCAGGCCGTGCAGCAGACGCCCGATTTCGTCGCCAATTACGTCCCGCTGTCGAACGGCAGCACGACGCCGGTGGCAAGCGGCAGCCCGTTGCCCGCGACGACATCGCAGGGCTTTCTGCTCCAGCCCGATCCCAACGAACCGCAGTTCAGCCTCTATTGGGCGATGCAGCTGTTCTTCGCCAATGGCGGCGGCAATTGCTTCGTGGTGTCGTGCGGCTGCTATTGGTCGGTGACCAATCTGCCGACCGGGCCCAGCGACATGAGCGCCGCGGCGCCGGGGGCGATCGAGCTCGGCGCGAGCGACGGCTCGTCGCCGGGCCTGCTCGCCGGCCTCAACGCGGCATCCTATGCCGTCGGCCCGACGATGATCGTCATCCCCGAGGCGGTCCAGATCCCGAACGACGCGCCCGATTACGACAATTACGGCAAGGTCGCGCAGGCGATGCTGCTCCAGGCAAGCACGTTGCAGGATCGTGTCGCGATCCTCGATCTGCCCGGCGTGCTCAGCGCCGATACGATCGACGACCTGACGACTGCACAAGGCGTGCTGTGGAACCAGATCGCGCCGCAGATCGCCAGCGCGAGCTACGGCGCCGCCTACGCGCCGGCGCTCAACACCTCCGTCGTGACGACCAACAACGTCAACTACACCTGGCTGCAGTCGGACACGAACAATGTCCTGCTCAACAACATCCTCACCGCGCAGGCCTATGCGCTCTATTCGGGCAGCCAATTGGGGACGATCCAGGGCGCGATCGCCGCGGCCTTCCCGGTGGACGGATCGGGCAACGACGAGACGGTCTCGGCCGACGACAGCGGCTATCCGGCGCAGCAATCGACGCAGACGCTCGCGCAATATCAGCTCGCGCTCGACAACCTGCTGCAGAACGCGCTGCCGATCTACAAGACGATCGAGCAATCGATGGCCAACTCGATGAACGTCATGGCGCCTTCCGCGGCGATGGCGGGCGTATGGACCAAGAGCGACGCGCAGAGCGGCGTGTGGAACGCACCGGCCAATATCGCGCTCGCCTCGGTGAATTCGCCGCTCTACAACATGAGCGACGGCGAGCAGGCCGGCTTCAATGTGCCGACCAATGGCCAGGCGATCGACGTGATCCGTGCGCAGATCAACCGCGGCACCGTGGTGTGGGGCGCGCGCACGCTCGACGGCAACAGCAACGACTATCGCTATATCCAGGTGCGCCGCACGCTCATCTATGTCGAGCAATCGATCAAGACGGCGCTGCAATCCTATGTCTTCGCGGCCAACGACGCGACGACCTGGGCGACGGTCACCGCGTCGATCTCGAGCTTCCTGACCGGCCTGTGGCAGCAGGGCGGCCTGATGGGCGCGAAGGCCAGCGACGCCTTCACCGTCAGCTGCGGGCTGGGCTCGACCATGACCTCGCAGAACGTGCTCGACGGCTACATGATCGTCGCGGTCACGCTGCAGATGATCCACCCGGCCGAATTCATCGAGCTCACCTTCACCCAGACGATGGGCAGCTGAGCCGCCACGTCCATTCCCCGAAACCCGCCTTGACAGGAGATCGCAATGTCCGCCGAAAACACCACATGGCCGCTTCCTAAATTCTACTTCTCGGTCACCGGCATTCCCGGCACGCCGGTGTTCCAGGAAGTCTCCGGCCTCGAATCCGAGGCGCAGGTGATCGAATATCGCGCCGGCAACAGCGCGATCTTCGCGCCGATCAAGATGCCGGGGCTGCAGAAGGTCGGCAACGTGACGATGAAGAAGGGCATCTTCGTCACCGACCAGAATCTGTGGACCTGGTTCAGCTCGATCGCGATGAACACGATCGCGCGCCAGACCATCGTGGTGAACCTGCTCGACGAGACCGGCGCGCCGCGCATGATCTGGACGCTCAACAATGCCTTCCCGACCAAATTGTCGGGCACCGACCTCAAGTCCGACGGCAACGAGGTGGCGGTGGAGAGCATCGAGGTGGCGTACGAGACGCTGGCGGTCTCGATCGCCTGAGCCGATGGCCACCTACTATCCGCCTCCCGCCTTCGCCTTTTCGGTCGCGATCGTCCCCGGCGCTTCGTCTTCGCAACCCACGGCGATCGACGCCGCGTTCAGCGAAGTGTCGGGGCTCGATCCGAAAGTCGAGGTGGAGGAAGTGCAGGAAGGCGGGGTGAACGGCTATGTCCACCAGCTGCCCGGCGTGACGCGGCATTCCAACCTGGTGCTGAAGCGCGGCTACGTCACGCAGGCCTCCACGCTCGCCAGCTGGGCGGCGCAGACGGTCGGTTCGACGCTCGGCGCGCCGATCCAGACGCAGGCGCTCACCGTCAACCTGCTCGGATCGGATGCGCAACCGGTGGCGACCTGGACCTTCCAGAACGCCTGGCCGGTGAAGTGGGAAGTCGAGGGCTTGAATGCGAGCAGCAACGCGTTCCTGACCGAGACGCTCGAGATCGCCTATACCAGCGTGTCGCGCACGTCCGCGCCGGTGGCGAGCTGACGCCCCGGAAGGACCCGCATCATGCCATTGGAGATCAGCGAAATCGGCGTCCACATCGCCGTGGGCGGCGCGACGAGCCCCGCCGTGCCGAAGGCGGGATCGAACGCTGGTGCCGGCACCGGCGCCGCGATGACGCAGCAGCAGATCGAGGCGCTGGTGAAGGCCAGCGTGCAGGAAACGTTGCGCAATCTGCGCATGCGCGAGGAAAGGTGACGTGACCGCCGCCGCGACCAAGATGACGATCACGGCCTATTCGGACCCGGGCTTCACCAGCAAGGTGAGCGGGCCGAACAATCCCTTCACGGTGTGGATCAACCCGTCGAGCTACACCCGCCAGACCAACATCAGCTACAACGACCGCCAGGCGCAGGGCAGCGCCGGCCCCTCGCCCGAATTCAACCGCGTCGCCGCCGAGGATATCTCATTCGAGCTGGTGTTCGACGCGACCGGCGTGGTGCCGCCGCCGGCCGGACAGACCGGCTATACCAACGGCGTCTCGGACGGGATCACGCAGCTCACCAATCTGTGCGCGACGCTCAACGGCGACATTCACAGCCCCAATTACCTGATCCTCGCCTGGGCGCAGCTGCAGTTCCAATGCGTACTGACCAGCATGAGCGTAAACTACACTTTGTTCATGCCCGACGGCACGCCGCTGCGCGCACGCGTGCAGGTCGGCTTCCAATCCTATTCGAGCGAGAGCCAACTGGCGAAGGAGGCGAACAAGACCTCGCCCGATCTCACGCACCTCGTCACCGTCTCGATGGGCGACACCTTGCCTTTGCTGTGCCACCGCATCTACGGCGACAGCAGCTATTATTACCGCGTCGCCGAGTTCAACCAGCTCGACAATTTCCGCGCGCTGCAGCCGGGAATGCAATTGCTGTTCCCGCCACTCTCGGGGTCGGCGTCATGACGGCGCCCTCGCCCACCCAGCTCGCCAGCACGGTCCCGTCCTATGCGATCACCGTCAACGGATCGCCGCTCGACTCGAGCATCCAGGTGGTGTCGATCGAGACCTGGCACGGCGTGAACAAGCTGCCCCGCGCGCGGCTGGTGATCTCCGACGGCAGCGCCGCCGACGAGACCTTCCCGATCAGCGAGGGCAGCACCCTGATCCCCGGCGTGACGATTGCGATCCAGCTCGGTTACGGATCGAGCCTGACCACCGTCTTCTCGGGCGTGATCCATCGCCACGGGCTCGAGTTCAACGCCAACGGTCCGTCACGGCTGGTGATCGAGGCGACCGACCAGGCGATGGCGATGACCATCGCGCGCAGCAACGCGATCTTCGAGAACACCACCGACAGCGACGTGTGCTCGAAGCTGATCGGCAGCGTCTCGGGGCTGACCGCGAAGGTCACCAGCACCAGCACGCAGCACGAGGCGATCGTGCAATATTATGCCAGCGACTGGGATCTGATGGTGACGCGCGCCGAGGCGAGCGGGATGGTGGTGATGGTCGATGCCGGCACGGTCACCGTCGCGCCGCCCGACACCAGCAGTTCAGCGGTTTTGCTCCTGACCTTCGGCGAGTCCCTGCTCGAATTCCGCGGACATATGGATGCCGCGACGCAGATCAGTTCCTCGGCGATCCAGAGCTTCGCCTGGGATCCCGGTGCGCAGGCGCTCGTCCAGTCCTCGGGCGCCAGCGCGAGCGTCTCGACCCCCGGCAACATCTCCTCCTCCACGCTGGCCGGCGTGTTCGACGTCTCGACCTATCTGCAGCAAAGCAGCGGCGCTTTGGTGCAGGACGAGCTCACCGCCTGGTCGTCGGCCGAATTGCTCAAGTCCGAATTGTCCAAGATCCGCGGCGAAGCGCGCTTCCAGGGCAGCGCGCTGGCCAAGCAGGGGACGATGGTGACGCTCGCCGGGCTCGGCGCGCGGTTCAACGGCGACGCGTTCGTCTCCGCGGTGCATCACCGCCTTGCCGAGGGGCTGTGGATCACGACGGTCGAGATCGGGCTGTCGCCCAACTGGTTCGCCGCGACCGCACCCAATGTCGCCGCGCCCGGCGCCTCGGGCCAGCTGCCGCCGGTCAACAACCTGCAATCGGGCGTGGTCAAGCAGATCGACAGCGATCCCGACGGCGAATATCGCGTGCTGGTCACTTTGCCGCTGTTGCAGGCGACGGACGACGGCGCGCTCTGGGCGCGGTTCGGTTCGTTCTACGCCTCGAACGGGATCGGATCGAACTTCTATCCCGAGATCGGCGACGAGGTGGTGATCGCCTTCCTGAACGGCGATCCGCGCTATCCGGTGATCCTCGGCAGCCTCTACAGCAAGGCCAACCCGCCGCCGTATCCGCCGACCGCGAGCGGCGGCGACGCGGCGCCCAACAACACCAAGAGCTTCATGACCAAATCGAAGCTGCACATCGATTTCGTCGAGGATGCCAAGCAGATCCTGGTCAAGACGCCGGGCAACCAGAGCGTCGATGTGAACGATCAGGCCAAGTCGATCACGATCACCGACATGAACGGCAATTCGATCACGCTCGACGAAAGCGGGATCGCGATCAAGAGCGCCAAGCAGATCACGATCAGCGCCGGCACCACCTATAGCGAGTCGGCCGGAAGCAGCTTCTCGATCAGCGCGACGGGCGCGCTGAGCGTCAGCACCGATGCCACCGCGGACATCAAATCGACCGGCCCGATGACGATCAAGGGCGCCACCGTGGCGCTCAATCCGTGAGCACGAAACCTCCGCCTTCTCTGCCCGCGCTGGGCGGCAACGCCAATGCCTACCCGGCGGTGCAGCCGGCGTTCCTCGGCCGCGGCTGGAGCTTCCCGCCGACCTTCGACAAGGCGATGCGCAGCGTCGCGATGGCGGCCGGCGACGTCGATATCCGCGAGAGCCTGTGGATCATCCTGTCCACCAGCCTCGGCGAGCGGATCATGCTCGCGACCTTCGGCTGCGACCTGATCTCCAAGGTCTTCACCACGCTCACCACCACCACCGCCAACGAGATCGCGACGCTGGTGACGCGCGCGATCACCGAATGGGAGCCGCGCGTCACGGTCGAAAAGGTCTCGGTCACCGATTCCACGCTCGAGGGCTGGATCGATATCGGCATCGATTATTACGTCCGCCAGACCAACGCGCGCAGCAACCTCGTCTATCCCTTCTGCCGGCTGGAGGCGACCTTGTCGCCGCCTTCGTCCTGACGGCCATGGCCGAGCCCCGCACCGCGCACATCCTCAATCGGGCGACCAGCCAAGCCGATCGCCGCGCCGGCGCGCCCGATCCCGAGGCGTTCGACGTCGACGGGCGCAGCCTCGCGCAGATCCTCGCCTTCGCCGCGCATTATGGCGGGCTCATCCGCTTCTACGATCTCGAGGACACGCAGCAGGGCGATTGGACCGCCTTCTTCGCGTCCGATCCCGTGGCCGCCGCCGCGCTCCATGCCGCGCTCGATCTGGCCGAGATCGAGCGCACGCTGCAACGGCTGATCGCCGCGGCGCGCCACGCGGCCGGCCGGCATTTCCGCCGCTCGCGGATCGAGCGCGTGTTGGCGATGCTCGCGCGGCTGATCGGCATTCTCGACCGCGAGCATCCCGGCCAGGGCACTGCCGAAACACAGCTTCGCCAGTTGCACAATGCCGCGCAAAGGCGTGACGCCCTCGCCGAACCGTTGCACAAACTGCGCCGCCACACCGTGCGCGACAGTCTGGCCGACGCGCTCGACCACGATCACGCCGGGCGCGACCCCGGCTGGGGCGAGACGCTGATCGACATTCTCGAGGATGTGATCGAGACGCTGATCGATGTCCTGCGACACGGCATGGCGGCGGCACAAAGTGCGCTGACGGCGGCGCTCGCCAGCCACGATCATGCGCCGCAAGCCGCGCTCTACAATGCCTTCGCGTTGCTGTTCGTCGAGGCGCGCCACGCGCTCAATGCCTTCCCGCGCCGGCTGGTCGATTATTATTACGGCGAGGTGCTGCAGCAGCACAGCCTGGCGGCAAAGCCCGACGAACTGTTCCTGACCTTCACACCGGCCAATCCCGCTGCGCAGGCCTCGGTGCCGCGCGGTGCGGTGTTTCCGGCCGGCACCGACAAGCAGGGCGCGGCGATCAATTATGCCGCGCTCAACGCGCTCGAGGTCACGCCGACCAAAGTCACCGGGATCAGCGTGCACCGCGTCGCCGATACCGGAAGCGGCAACCTCATATCCGGTGTATTGAGCGGCGAAGTGGCGCTCGACCCGAACGCTCCCGACGCGTTCGATCCCTTCCCGATGTTCGGCGCGGACAGCAGCTTCGGCCCGCTGAAGATGCAATCGGCGAGCATGGGCTTCACCGTCGCTTCGCCGACCCTGATGCTGCAGGGCGGAAAGCGCACGGTGACGATCGGGCTGGTCGTCGCGGCGACCAGCCTGGCGCCGCCGCCGACCGTCGCGCCCAACCAGGACCAGGCGCTGATCGGACTTGCCGGGGACGTCGCAAGCCTGATCGAGACGACCTTCTCGCTGCATTATTCGACCGCCGGCGGCTGGGAGACGGTCGAGGACTTCACCGTCACGCCGCTGCTCGGCACGCTCGAAGCGCCGAGCTCGATCTTCTCCATCGTCTTCGATCTGCCGCCCGACGCCCCGCCTCTGGTCGCGACCTCGACAAAGCCAGCGCTTGGCGCTCCGGCGCCCTCGCTGCCGGCCAGCGCGTTCCCCAGCATCCCCGAGCCGGCCGTGATCGGCAGCCTGATCTCCGGCGCCGACGTGATGACGCAGCAGGCGTGGAACTTCGTCGATACCCTCGCCACGCTCTCCCGGCTGCAGATCGACGAAGTGACGATCGGCGTGACCGTCGCCGGCCTCGCCGACCTCAAGGTCGCGACGCCCAACGGCCCCGCCGACACGACGCAGAATTTCGCCATCTTCGGGCTGCCGCCCGCCAAATATTCATGGTTCTCGCTGAGCGCGCCCGAATTGTTCGCCAAGCCGATCACATCCCTGTCGGTCACGATCGCCTGGGCCGGCTTACCGGTCACCAGTACCGGCTTCCAGGGCTATTACCAGGATTATTTGATCGATGCGGACGGCGTGGTTTCGGACACGCCCTTGTTCGACAATACCAGCTTCAAGGGTGTTTTCAGCATCGTCGATCCGGGCGCTTGGACCGTCACCGCGGGCGACGCGCTTCCCTTGTTCCGCACCACGCCGCCCGCGCCCGTGACGACTGCGGCGCTGGAGGCAGCCGCCGAAAATCCGCCGGCACCCGCAGCGCCCTTGCTGCCGCTTTCGGTGATCTCCGCGCCGGTCACGCCTATCGATGTGCTGCCAGCCTATTACGATCCCGCGAAGAGCAGCCTGAAGCTCAGCCTGGTCGCGCCGGATTACGCGTTCGGCAATGCGCTCTATCCCAACAATCTGATGGCCGCGACGCAACCGCCACCGCCCAGCAAGAGGCACCGTGACGATCCGCCGCCACCGCCGCGCCGCCTGCCCAATCCGCCCTGGCTGCCGATGGCCTCGGCGGTGACGATCGACTATTCCGCCTCGGCCAGCTTCTCGCTCGCGCCGAGGCTCGCGACGCTGAGCCCGGCGAACCAGATCCTTCCCGCGCCCGCCGCGCCGGTCAGCTTCCTGCACGTCGCGCCGTTCGACCGGTTGACGCCGCCCTCGCCTTCGACCGGCATGTTGAGCCTGTTGCCGCCGGTCGAACCGCGCTCGGCGCTCTACATCGAGCTGAGCGATCCCGCCGAACAGATCACGCTCCTTTTCATCCTCGGCGCCGGGCCGAACGGCTGGTGGAGCAAGCCGCCGCGGATGCGCTGGGAGCAGCACGTCTCGGGCACCTGGCACGCGGTAACGGTGCTCGACGATGGCACCAACGGCCTGATGAACAGCGGCATCGTCTCGCTCCAGCTGAAGCCGCTGCCGGCGGGCAAGACGACCACCCGGCTGCGCATCCAGGCGCTGGAGGACGCGAACGACGCGCCTCTGGTGAAGGCGGTGATCGCCAATGCGGTGACCGCCGAATGGATCGGCCCGGGCGGCGGCGCGACGCGCGGCATCCCGTTGCCGCAGAACGCGATCACCAAGAGCCAGACCGCGCTCGCCAATGTCGGCACGATCGCGCAGCCGATGCAGTCGTTCGGCGGCTGCCCGCCGGCTGAGGGCGGCGCGTTCCAGATGTGGATGGCCGAGCGTTTGCGCCACAAGGGCTATGCGATCGCCGGCTGGGATTATGCCCGGCTGGTGCTCGAGGCGGTGCCTTCGCTGTGGCAATGCGCCGTCGTCCCGGCGACCGACGAGGTGACCGGCCGCGAAGCGCCGGGGCGGGTGTGGATCGTGCCCGTCGCCGGGCCGGCCACCCCCAACGTCACCGACAAGACCGCGCCGCTGGTCGATCTCACCACCTTGTCGGACATCGGCACCTTGCTGAAAAGCGTGGTCAGCCCATTCGCCGCGGACGCGGTCGCGGTGACCAATCCGCCCTATCTCCGCCTGCAGGTCACTGCCGGGGTGATCTTCACCGACGACGATACCGCGGCCTATTGGGAAATCCAGCTCGGCAACGATCTGGTCGCGTGGCTCTCGCCCTGGCCCGATCCGAAGCTCGGCCCGCGCCCGGCCAATTATTATACCGAGCGCGCCGTCGCCGAGTTCGTCCGCCACCGTCCCTATGTCGTCGGCATCACCAGCCTCTCGATCGCCCCCTATGATCCGCCCGCCGGCGGACCCGACTGGTATTATTTCACCTCGGCACCGTCGCATCTCATCACCGGCTATTGCGAGGGCGGCACGACGCAGGCTGCGGACGAGACCGCGCCCGGTGTGCGCCAGCACGGCGTGAGCGCATGAGCGCGCCGGCCAGCATCGACCGCAGCACGCCTGCCGCGCCGGGCGCCGATTACGCCGCGTTGCGCGCGCGGGCCGTCAATCTGGTCCATTCCATGTCGCGCGAGGTGTGGACCGACTTCAATTATTCGGATCCCGGCGTCACCATCCTCGAGCAGATCTGCTACGCGCTGACCGAGCTGCCATACCGCGCACAATTGCCGGTGCCCGATCTGCTCAGCCCGCAGCATGGCGAATGGGTCAATCTGCGCCGCCAGGGGCTGATGCCTGCCGCATCGATCCTGCCGTGCAACCCGGTGACCGCGAACGACCTGCGCCGCGTGGTGCTCGATCGGGTGCCGCGCGTCGCCAATGTGTGGTTCACTCCGCATCTGCGAGGGCCCGATCGCGGGCTGTACGACATCGCGATCCTGCCGTTGGGCGACGATCAGGGGCCGGGCGAGCGCGGTCTCGGCTGCGGCGACGATGCGCTCATCGACGACGTGCTCGCCTGCTACCGCGCGCATCGCGGGCTGTGCGAAGACGTGAAGGCGGCGCGCGTGCTGCCGCTCGCCGACACCTGGGTCGGCGCGGTGCTCGAGCTCGACGATCACGCGGATCCTTCCGCGACGCTGGCGCAGGCGCTGTTCGACCTCGGCCTGTTCCTCGCGCCCGAGCCGAAGCGCATGTCGCTCGCCGAGCAGCGCGCGATCGACGCCGCGACCTCCACCACGTTCGCCGGCCCGGCGATGCTGCGCGGCTTCATCGCCGACGGCGAGCTGGCCGCGATGCCGCAAAATCTCACGGTCGATCAGCTGCAGCAGGTCCTGTCCGAAACCACGGGCGTGCTCACCGCGACCGAGATATCGGTCACGGTGCAGGGCCAGTCCGAATCCTTCACGCTGGGTGACGATCTGCCGCGGACCGACGGCCTGTTCTGGCTGCGCGGCACCACACGCGACAATCGCTTCACCTTGCGCCTGATGCGGGGCGGCATGCCGGTGCAGCCCAATCCGGCGCGCGTCCGCCGCCTGCTCGACAAGATGTGGAAGGAGCAAAGGCGCACCTGGCCGTTGCGCCAGGAATACGAACAGGTCTTCGCCCGCCCGCGCGCAGCATGGCGCGATCTCGCCTCCTATACCCAGCTCGAGCAGCAATTCCCGCGCGTCTACGGTATCGGACAGGCGAGCCTCGGCCCGGCCGCACCGCCGGCGCGGCGCGGCCAGGCGAAGCAGCTGAAGGGCTATCTGCTCCCGTTCGACCAATTGATGGCGGATTATTTCGCGCAGCTCGCTTTCCTCCGCGAGCTGTTCTCGCCCAGCGCCGGCGGTGATGCGACTTATGCCTGGACCTCGCTGAAGCCGCCTCCGGACCAGGATCCGGACCAGTTGTTCGAAGCGAATTACCAGGCTGGCATGCAGGCGTTGACCGCAGCCGCCGATCCGGTCGAGACGCGACGCAACGCGGTGCTCGACCTGCTGCTGTCGCTCTATGCGCAGGAATTGAAGACTTTGGGCCAGGGCAATGAGAGCCCGGACGGCGAGGCGGCTGCCGATGCCCTGCTGATCCGCGCCAAGCAGGAGATGCTGCGCCGCATCGCGCCGCTGTCGCGCAATCGCGGGGGCGGCGCGGATTATCGCCGCCCGCGCTCGATGCGCAACATGGCCGGGGTCGAGGCGCTGAGCCGGATCGAGCTCGGCCTGCTCGATCCGGTCAGGCGCGGCGAGGGCGGCGGCTGCACGTCGGGCCATAACGACCGGGTCTGGGCGGCGAGCCAGGATCCCGAACGCGGCAGCTTTGGGCAGAAGCTGCCCGACGAAGTCCGCCCGGCGCTGGAACGCCATTTCCGCGCCGTTTCGCTCGACCCCGATGCCCCCGGCACGTCCGGGCCTTCGCCGCTGGCGAGCCATGACGTGCCCGAAGCGCTCGGCGAGGTGCTCGGCGATGCCGGGCGCTATCGCATCGGGCGCGTCGATGCGCCGCTCGGCATCTATGTCGTGATCGTCGATCGCCACGGCCAATATTGGTGGCTGGGCGAGCATGGCGACGAGGAGGCCGCGCTCGACGCGATCCGCGCCCTGCTCCGCGACGCCCGCCATCCGCGCCGCGCGGCGGCTGATCCCGAACTCCATATCGTCGAATGGACGCTCCTGCGCGCCGCCGGCGACGCGCATCCAGGACGTTACGCCTTCCGCATCACCGCGGCGGTTTCGGCGCACCGCGCGGGATGGACCGACATCGCATGGCAGCGGCAGGCGAGAACGGTATTGCGCGCCAACACGCCCGCGCACATCGCACTCGATTGCCGCTTCCTCGAAGAGCCCGAGATGCGCCGTTTCGCGCGGCTCCACGACGATTGGCTGGAGGGGCTGGCCGGCTGCGCGCAGGCGCATCTCGCCCAGGCGGCACAGGCGCTGGCCGATTTCCTCGACCCGCCCCGGCCGACCCCCACGCCCGCGCCTGCGCCCTCTCCGCCGCCGACACCCTTGCCCACTCCGGTGCCGACGCCCACGCCCGAGCCGACGCCCACGCCGACTCCGGCGCCGACACCCGTCCCGACCCCGGAACCGACGCCCGAACCGGATCCCGATCCGCATCCGGTGTGGAACTGGCTCTGCTGGTTCTGGACGACGTGGCTGATGCCGATCATCCGCGTGCTGTTCCTGTGGTGGCGTCGCCGCGCGGTGCCGGATCCAACACCCTTGCCGGTGCCCGCGCCGACACCGACGCCACCGCCTCCTCCGACACCCGACGTGACGCCGGCACCGCCGCCCACACCTGCGCCGACACCACCGCCGACTCCGGTTCCCACGCCGGCGCCGACCCCCGTTCCGACGCCGACGCCCTCCGCTTATGCAATCTCCGGCGTTGTCGAGCCCGCGCCGTCGGGCGCGCTGGGCTTCGATTGCAACAGCGTGCTCACCGCCTCCAGCGCGCAGGCGTTCGCCGACCAGGGCTTCGCCTTCGCGGTGCGCTACGTGCCGCAATCGAACGGCAGCACATCGGGCAACCTCACGACTGCGGAGGCGAATGCGATCCTCGGCGCCGGGCTCGGCTTGCTGGTCGTGCAGCATGTCGCAAGCGCCGGTTGGGCGCCGACCGGGCAATTGGGCAAGGACAATGCCGATTGCGCGACCAACGCCCTGGCGGCGATCGGAATGCCGCCGGGGATCACCGTCTTCCTCGATCTCGAAGGCGTGGCGAGCGGGACTTTGGTCGCGAACATCAACGATTACTGCAACACCTGGTCGGATTTCGTGCGCCAGGCAGGCTACGTGCCCGGCATCTATGTCGGCGCGAATTGCGGGCTGAATGCCGCCGAGATCACCGCGCTGGAATTCGACTGTTTCTGGGAATCGGGCAGCAGCGTGCCGCAGATCGGCGCGCCCGGCTGGTGCATGAAACAGACGATCGACGACAGCTTCGTGATCGCAGGCATCGCCTATGACGAAGATTCCATCATCGCGGATCAGGATGGCAACACCCCGATATGGCTGAGGAAAGCATGACCATCTTCGTCTCGATCGCCGCCTATCGCGACCCGGAACTGAACCCGACGCTGGCCGACTGCATCGCCAAGGCGCGCGCCCCGCAGGCGCTGCATTTCGGCATCGTCTGGCAGCACGGGCCGGATGAACCCGCGCCGATCGCCGAAGGTGCCGGGCGGCTGCGCGTGGCCGACGTGCCGTGGCAGGAAAGCCGCGGCGCCTGCTGGGCACGGGCCGAAGCGATGGCGCTGTACGACGGCGAGGATTTCTACCTGCAGCTCGACTCGCATCACCGCTTCGCCGAAGGATGGGATGCGATCCTGATCGAACAGGCCAGGGCGACGGGCGCCGCCAAGCCGCTGCTCACCACGTATGCGACGGCCTACGATCCGGCTCTCCCGCCACCCGCAGGCCACCCCAGCGCGATGCGCTTCGATCGCTTCACGCCGGAGGGCATCCCGCTGTTCCAGGCGGTGCCGATCCCCGTGGGGCGGCCGCAGCGCGCGCGTTTCGTCTCGGGCCATCTGCTTTTCGCACCGGGCCGCTTCGTCGCCGACGTGCCTTACGATCCCGAGCTCTATTTCATCGGCGAGGAAATCTCGCTGGCGGTGCGCGCCTTCACCCACGGCTACGACCTGTTCCACCCCGGCGCCCACGTCGTGTGGCACGAATATTCGCGCAAGCTGCGCACCAAGCATTGGGACGATCACCGCACGGAGAACGGCGTGGCGACGGCCTGGCATACGCGCGATGCGGCAAGCCTGGCCAAGGTCAGGCAGCTCCTGACCGCGCCCGAAACCGGCCCGTTCGGCTGCGGCACCGCGCGCGGTTTCGCGCAATACGAAGCCTATGCCGGGATCACCTTCCGCCGCCTGTTCGCCAGCCGCGATGCGCGCCGCGGCGCGGAGCCGCCGCCTCCGATCGACGCCGCGCCGGGCCGCGACTGGCAGGTGCGGCTGGCGATCGGCCATGACCGGTTCGCGCCTGCCGCGCTCGACAGTCCGCTCTTCTGGTATGTCGGCTTCCATGATGCCGAAGGCGTCGAGATCGCGCGCGCCGATGCCGATTGCGGCGAGATGAGCCGCGCGCTCGCCGCCAAAAGCGGGCCGATCGTGATCGAGCGGCGCTTCGTGTCGCCGCGCGCGCCGGCGCGCTGGACGATCTGGCCGGCCGACCGCAAGGGCCGCTGGCTCGACCGGATCGAGGGGGCGATCGAACCGCCGGCCGATCCGGCCATGCCGATCGCGGTGACGCTGTGACGGCGCCGGACGGCATATCGGTGGTGATCCCCACCGGCGGCGCGGCGCGGCTGAAGCTGCTCGCGGCGACATTGGCCTCGCTGCGCCGCTGCGCGGGCGTGGCGCAGATCATCCTGTCCGAAGCGGGCGACCGCCCCCACGCGCTCGATCTCGCGCGGCAATGGGATGCCGATCACCTCTTCACGTTCGCGCCCGGCCCGTTCGACCGCGCCGCGGCGCGCAACGCGGGGAGCCGGCTGGCGCGCGGCGACACGATCATGTGGTGCGACGGCGACCTGCTGTTCGGCCCGGATTTCGTCATGCGAGCGCGCGAGGAACTGGAGGCGAGCGGGTTCGATTATCTCGCGCCCTTCTCGCGGATTGATTACCTGAGCGCCGCGCAATCCGACGCGGTGATCGCGGGGCGATTGGCGCCGGCCGACTGCACGCCGATCCGTGTGCTCGGCCCGCTACACCACGGCGCGCCCGGCGGCATCGGGCTGGTGCGCGCGGCGTTCCTGGCCCGCCATGGCGGGATGCCCGGGTTCAAGGGCTGGGGACTGGAGGACGATGCCTGGGTGCACAAGGCATCGGTGCTGGGCCGGATCGGCGCGACCGCGCGCGCCGACCAGCGCGTCTGGCATCTGTTCCACGCCGATTCCGGATCGCACAGCGTCGCGGCCGGGCTGGCGGCGAAGCGCCGCAACGCGAGCTATGCGCAGAACGCCGCGGTCTTCGCGCAGATGCAGACAATCCGCGATCCTGACACATGGCGCGCGCATTTCCCGCCCCCCGCCTTTGCCCCCACGCCATGGCCCGCCGAAAACAGCATCGTGTTCACCGCTACCGGCGCGCGGGCGCGGGCACGCGCGCAACGCTGGGCCGCGCGGATCGCCGCCGAGTACGGAGTCGATGTGCCGGTGACCGATGCAGCCGAAGCCGGTCGCTGCGACATGCTCGTCGCGTTCTGCGACAAGACCGCGGCGCAATGCCCGGAACAGGCGTCGATCGTCGTCACCGATGGCGGCGCACCGGGCCATACACATGCGACGGTACTTGCGCGGAACATTGCGGACGTCACGCACCTGCGCGCCGAAGGCCGGGCGGTCTGGCATCGTCCGTGGGGCGAAAACGGAGCCGACGATCCCATCGCGCTGATCCAGGCGATGAGCCACGTTCTGGTCTCGCCGCGAACCTGGCGCGTGCGCATCGCGCTCGATCGCACCCGGATCGCACCGCCGGCGTTCGACCGGCCGCGCTTCTGGTATTTTGGGCTGCATGATGCCGGCGAAGTGGAATTGCTGCGCCAGGACCTCAATGGTGCCGAATTGCAGCGCGCGACCGCGCCGTCGGATTCACCGATCGTGATCGAGCGCGAGCTGCGCGCGATCCGCCCGCCGGCGCGCTGGACGGTATGGCCCGCCGATCGCACCGGGCGCTGGCTCGACAAACTTTCCGGCGCGATCGACGGCGAGGCGCTGATGCAGGAGGTGCGGGCATGACGATCTTCGTCTCGATCGCCGCCTATCGCGATCCCGAGCTGATCCCGACGATCCGCGATTGCGTCGCCAGGGCGCGCTGGCCGGGGGAGCTGCGCTTCGGCATCTGCTGGCAACATGCCGATGGCGAGCCGGTGCCGCGCGTGCCCGCGCCTGCCCGATCGCGCCTGATCGACATACCGTGGCGCGACAGTCGCGGCGCCTGCTGGGCGCGCGCCGAGATCATGCGGCTGTATGACGGCGAGGAGTATTTCCTGCAGCTCGATTCGCACCATCGCTTCGTGCAGGATTGGGATGCGCGGCTGATCGGCGAACTGGAACGCAGCGGCGCGGACAAGCCGCTGCTCTCGACCTACCCCCCCGATTACGATCCCGACACGCCGCTGCCGCCGGGCGACGTGCCGACCCGGCTGCAGCTCAATCACTTCTTTCCCAACGGCAACGTCTCGTTCAGCGCGCGCGCGATGCCGCATTGGCAGGAGCGCACCGCGCCGATGCGCGCGCGTTTCCTGGGCGCGGGCATGCTGTTCACGCCCGGCAGCTTCGTCGCCGATGTGCCCTACGATCCCGAGCTCTATTTCGACGGCGAGGAAATCACGCTGGCGATCCGCGCCTTCACGCATGGCTATGACCTGTTCCACCCGGCCGTGCATGCGATCTGGCACCAGAATTCGTCGCATCTGCGCAAGCGCCATTGGGACGATCACACCCCCGACGCGGCGGTGGCCATCACCGGCCACGATCGCAACAGCGCGAGCCTGAACAAGGTCGCCGATTTCCTGCGCGACCGGCCGATCGGCCCGCTCGCGTGCGGAACGGTCCGCAGCTTCGCTGCCTACGAAGCCTATGCCGGGCTCGACTTCCGGCGCCGCGCCGCCACTGCTGCCGCGCGCGGCGGTCATGAGCCCTTGCCGCCCGCAGCGCCTCCGGCGAGCTTGAAGACCTGGCGGATCAGCATCGCGCTCGACCGTGAGACGCTGTCCGGCGCCGCGCTCAACGCGCCGCGCTTCTGGTATGTCGGCGTGCACGATGAGGCGAATGTCGAGATCGCGCGTGCCGATGCCCAGCATGCCGAGCTTGCCCGCGCGATCCGCAGCCCGGCACCGCGCATCGTGCTGGAACGCGAGGTGCGTTCCGCGCGGCCGCCCGCGCGCTGGACCGTGTGGCCGGTCGATCGCCATGGCCACTGGCTCGAACCGCATCATGGCGCGATCGATGCCGCGCTGCCGGCATGAAGATGCATCGTGGCAGGTGAGCCGCATCGCGTCGGCCGGTTCGCGATGCACGCGACCGTCGCCGATCTGGATACCGCCATGGCGTTGCGGCCACGGATCGAGACGCTGACGAAGCGGGCGATCCCGCAAGTGATCGAGCGCGTGTGCGACGCGATCGACCCCGGCCAGCATCTGCGCATCGCGCGGCTCGACCTCGATCTCGGCCGGATCGGCGCCGAGCGTATCGAGGAGGACGTGCTCGCCGCGCTGGAGCGCGCCCTGACCGACGCGCTCGGCGAAAAGCTGCATGACGCGCGGCTGGCTCCGTCCGACGCGGCGCGCCTGCTGTCGTCACCGGCCGCGCGGATGGAGCGGCTGGAAGCCTATCTGCTCGGTGGTATCGTTCCGTACGCGCCTGGGAGCGAAGCATTCGAACCGCGCGCGGCGCTGCTCGCTGCGATCGCCGACGACCCTGACGCTCTCGTCACGATGTTGAAACGTCACGGCCGTGACCAGCGGCTGCTCGGACGGCTGGTGCTGCAGCTGGGCGGTGCCGGATTGCAGGCGTTGATCGGATTACTCGCGCCCGCCGATGCCGCGACGATCGTCGCGCTCGTCGCCGAACTGGTGATGGCGCACCGGCTCGACATGATCGAGGCACTGGTGCCGCTCGCCGAGCCCGCGCTCGAGCGCCTGCTGTGGATCACCACGCTCGAATTCCTGCTGCGCGATGCGGGCAGCCAGTTCAACCGCCGCCGCTTCCTCGACACGCTGCTGCGCCGCGAAGCCGCGCGTGCCGGGATCGACCATGGCGAATTGCTGCGGCTGCTGCATCGGGGCATCACTGCGGCGCAGGCGCGATCCGGTTTCCGTTCCTCGCTGCCGATCGTGCTCGCCGCATTGCTCGCCGAATTCGATCTCGCGCCGGAGCCGGAAAGCGACGAAGCGCCTGTCGCGGCCGATCTCGACACCGAGGCGGTGTTGGCCGCAGCGCGCGCGGGCAATTTCGTGCCGCTCGAAGCATTGGTGCGCCATAACGCGGGCGACCGGCCGGAGCTCGAGGCGATCGTGGCGCGGCTCGACGCGCCGCTCTTTGCCGGGCTCGTCCATGCGATCGAGCCGGCCAATGCCGATGCGATCGTCGCGGTGATCGCGGACGTCACTCTGCTCAATCGCACCGAGCCTCTAATGGTCGCCGACGGGCTGGAGCGCATGTTGCGCTGGCTGACGCTGCGCTACCTGCTCTACGACGCCGGATCGGGCTTCAACCGCCGCCGCTTCGTCGCGCATCTGCTGGAGCGTGAGGCGGCGCGTGCCGGGATCGCCTATCCGCTGCTGCTGCGGCTGATGCACGAAGCCGCGGAGCGCAGCCGGGCACGGATCGGCTTCCGGTCCTCGCTGCCCGCGACATTGGCCGAATTGCTCGGCGAAAGCAGCGATGCGGCACCGAAAACCATGGCGGCCCAATCCGACCCCGAGGATCTCGCGCTGATTGCGGCACGCAAGGGAGACCCGGCGGCGCTGATCGTCTTGCTGCGCAAGAAGCCGCGCAGCAAAAGTTTTGCCGCGCTGGCCGATCGGCTCGATCCTGCGCTCTATGCTGCCGTGATCGCGCATCTCAAGCCGGCGAGCGCACCGGCGATCGGGCAGGAACTCGACACGTTCGAGACGCTGCATCGCGCCGTGCCGCTCGCCGCGCTTTCCGGGCTCGGCTTCGCGCGCGTGCTGCGCCGCGTCGCGCTCGCCGATCTGCTGCACGACACGGCGGCGCGCTTCCATCGCCGCGCCTGGCTGCGCCGCCTGATCGGCGAACTGGCCCGGGAGATCGGGGTGGAAAGCGGCGCGCTCCGCCAATCGATCGCGCAGGCGCTGCGGAGGGCAAATGCGCCGCGCTCGATGCTGATGCGCGAACTCGAACATGAGCTGTCCGACGGTGAACCAGCGTCGGCCGGCGACGACGCCATTTCGGCAATTGTACAGGACGGCGATCCGGCTGCAGCGGCGCTGCGCTTGCTCGATCTGGCCCGATCCTCCACCCATTTGGAGCGCGCGGCCGGTTTGCTGGGCGAGGGCCAGCGGCGCGCCCTGCTCAACGCGCTAGCGCCCGAAGACGCCGCGACGATCGCGGCGGAAATGCGTATCTTCGCGCGGCTGCACCGCGCGGAAGCGCTGGGATCATGGGATGCGAGCGCCTTCGATCGCCTGCTCTGGATATTGGCGATCGAGCATCTCGCAACACGGGACGGCGCGCGGATCGATCGCGATGCGCTGATCCGCCACCTGCTTGCCGGCATCGCGCGCCATGACGCCGAAACGGAATCTACCGTGAAAGCGCGCGTTGCGCGCGCCGTCGCGCTGAGCGGCGCCGATGCGTCCGATGGGAAGCGCGCCACGCCTCCTTCGCGCGATCGTGAGGCCGATGTCCGGCAAGCCATCGAGTCCTTCCTGCGTACGGGCGTTTCAACATCTGGCGGCCTGGCGCTGGTCGATGCCGCGCAGCTTCAGCCCGCCTGGCTCGCGGCGCTCGTGCGGCGCCTCGCACGCGAGACGCCCGCCGTCGTCCCCGCGCTGGTCGGCCGTCTGCTGGAATGGCTGCTGCCGGAAGAGATTTTAGGCTGCCTGCTGCCGGATGGCAGGGGACGCTGGCTTGGTCTGCTGCATGACGATGCGCCGGCTCTGCGCGCGGCTCTGGAGACGCTGCTGAAAGTCGGGGCACTACCGAGAGGCCGATCTCGTTCGACTATGCGCTACGATCGCAAGGCTGTGCTCGCGCACTGGCTGGATCACAACGAGCCGCCGTTGTGGGCGCCGCGTATCGCCTTCGCATCGCTGATCGAACAGGCGACACTCGCCGAGCTGACCTCGCTGATGGACGGTCACGACCATGCGCTCGAGCGCCTGCGTCGTGCCTTCGGCTTGCTTGCCCGGACGCAGCGCGATGTGCTGATCGCTCGCCTCGCGCCATGGGCGTCAGGCTCGAGCGGGGCGCTGAGAGCGCTGTCCAATGCTTCGGTCGATGATGACCTCATGCTGCGCGCCATCGCGGCGACGCTGGCAGGCGAGCCGTTCGATCTCGACGCTTTGCGCAGCGCGCCGGCATTGCCGATACTGCCTGCCCCGGCACCGGTCAGCCCGGTCGCTCCGATTGACGACCTCGCGCGCTTGCTGGCCTGGCTCGATGGTGCTCCAGCCGGCACGGCCGAAGACGCAGCCCTCGCACGCTTGTTCGTCACCCTGGCGGATGCCGGCAACAGGCGCCTGCGCGATCATATCGCGGCGCTGCGCGGCGACCGGGCCGCGCGCCGGCGCTGGGCACGCCTGCTGCCCGGCGAGGGGCTTGCACGGCTGGTGGATTTGCTCGCGCCACCGGGCTTCGTGCCGCCCGGCACCATGATGCTGCTTGCCGCGGCCTGGCGGCAGATCGCCCCGTTCGGGTCACATCGCCCCACCGACGCCGAGTTGTGGGCCTCGCTGCTCGATCTTGCCGCATCGCCGACCCCGCCGCCGGCAACGGCCGTCGTCGAAACGCTGGTGACGGCCCTGGCAGGCGACGATGAAGCCGCCGCCGGCGATCTTCGCACACGCGCGCTTCACCTGGCGCGCGACGGCGGCCATCCCGCCGTGGCAGCGGCACTTCGCCGGGCGGCAATTCCAGCCGCGGCGCAGTCTGCTCCCGAAGTACCCAAAAAGGCAAAAACCACGCCATCGGAACCCCCAAGGCCCACCGCTGAACCCGAGGAACCCGATCACGCGATCTACATCGCCAATGCCGGCCTCGCATTGCTCAATCCCTATCTGCCCGCCTTGTTCGAGCGGCTCGGCGTGCTGACCGCCGATGCCGACGGCAAGCCACGCATCGCCGGGATCGAGGCGATGTCGCGCGCGGTCCATTTGCTGCAATATTGCGCCGACACCCGCTGCGATGCGCCAGAACCGATGCTGGTGCTCAACAAGCTCCTGTGCGGCCTGCCGACCGGCCAACCCGTCGCGCCCGCGATCGAGCCGCGGCCGGAGGATCTGGAGATCTGCGACGGGCTACTCGACGCGATGATCGCCAACTGGCCGATCATCGGCAATACCTCGCGCACCGGGCTGCGCGAGACGTTCCTGCAACGCGAGGGCCGTCTGCTGCATGCCGACGGCAAATGGACGCTGCACGTCCAGCGCAAGGGGCTCGACATATTGGTCGATCAAATTCCCTGGAGCCTGTCGATGATCTATCACCGCTGGATGCCCGAGCCGGTCCACGTCACATGGTGAGCAAGGCGCAGCAGGCCGCCAATGCGCGGGTCGTCGAAGGCGAACTCGCCTGGCTCGAAGCCGTGATGGGCGCGCGCTTCGCGGCGTATGGCGGCGAGGAGGGCGAGGCCGCCGAACCGCCCGCTCCGCCCTCGCTCGACCGCGCGACCGGCCCTTATGCCGATACTTTGCGTGACCTCGATTGCGGCCCGGCCGAGCGGCTGGTTCTCGCGCTGGCGCTCGCTCCCTATCTCGCACCGGCCTTGCTCGATCCGTTCCTGCTGCAAAACCAGGCGACCGGCCGCCGCTTCACCGAGTTCGGCGGACTGACGGGCCAGGCGCATGCCGGTTTCCTGCCCACGGCCGAAACCGCGATGTTCCTGCTGTCCGGTAACGACCGCGCCGGCCGGATCGCCTTCGACGGCCTGTTCGAGCGCGGCCATCTGCTGATCCGGCGCGGCATCCTGATCGTCGACCAGCGCCAGCCCGACGAGCCGCCGCTCGCGGGCGCGCTGCGCATCTCGTCGCCCGGGCTGCATCAGTTGCTCAAGGGCGAGGATTACGCGCCCTTGCCCGGTCCCGATTTTCCGGCCGTGCCGATCACCACGCCGCTCGGCTGGGACGATCTCGTGCTCGACGCGCGGGTGCGGGAGCAGATCGAGGAGATCAGCGCGTGGATGGCGCACAGCCGGACGCTGATGGACGAATGGGGCCTGCTGCGGCGGCTGAAGCCCGGCTATCGCTGCCTGTTCTACGGCCCCTCGGGCACCGGCAAGACGCTGACGACCTGCCTGCTCGGCAAGCGCCACGGGGTGCCGGTCTATCGCGTCGATCTGTCGCGCATCGTCTCCAAGTGGATCGGCGAGACCGAGAAGAATCTCGGCACCCTGTTCGATCAGGCGGCGGATCGCGACTGGATCCTGTTCTTCGACGAGGCCGATG
>Ga0153956_1000171_pt1 | contig 82973 bp, 72 predicted proteins | sample TSFL040MetaG_FD_104704 | JGI IMG/M metagenome (GOLD analysis project Ga0153956, IMG submission 104704) | Attine ant fungus gardens microbial communities from Florida, USA - TSFL040 MetaG | ecosystem: Host-associated > Fungi > Mycelium > Unclassified | place: USA: Florida, Wekiwa Springs... | reverse complement strand
TGCCGGCGCCCGCGTCGTCAGCCGCGAACAGGCGGTCCCGGAGGTCGCACCGCAGCCCGGCAAGGGCGAAGCGCTGTGGCGGTCGCTGGCGGCCACCAGCGGCGACATCGTGGTGTTCATCGACTCCGACCTGATCGACCCCGACCCGATGTTCGTGCCCAACCTGGTCGGACCGCTGCTCACCGCAGACGGCGTCCACCTCGTCAAAGGGTTCTATCGGCGGCCGCTGAAGGTCAACGGCACCGAGGAACCCACCGGTGGCGGTCGGGTCACCGAGCTGGTGGCCCGACCGTTGCTGACCGCGCTGCGTCCCGATCTGGGTGCGGTGATTCAGCCGTTGGGCGGTGAGTACGCGGGCAGTCGTGAACTGTTGGCGTCGGTTCCGTTCGCGCCGGGCTACGGCGTGGAGATCGGGCTGTTGATCGACACCTACGACCGGTTGGGGCTGGAGGCGATCGCCCAGGTCAACTTGGGCGTGCGGGCCCACCGCAATCGCCCGTTGGCCGAGTTGGCCGTGATGAGCCGCCAAGTCGTGGCGACATTGCTGTCGCGGTGCGGTGTCCCGGATTCGGGGGTGGGCCTCACCCAGTTCGTGGCCGACGGTCCGGACGGAATGGACTATCTGCCGCGCACCACGCCGCTGTCGCTGGTCGACCGGCCGCCGATGAACACCTTGCGCCAGCGTTGATCGGGCCGGGGGTGACAACTCCCGCGCGAAATGAGGCACTATCGATGCCGTGACACTGGTGTTGCTGTATCTCGTTGTGCTCGTGCTCACCGCGTTGCTGCTGTTCGGGGTGGCCAGCACGCTGTTCGGCCGGGGCGAGCAGCTGCCGCCGCTGCCGCGGGCGACGACGGCCACCATGCTTCCGGCTTCCGGGGTCACCGGTGCCGATGTCGACGCGGTCAAGTTCTCCCAGGTGCTGCGCGGCTACAACACCGGTGAGGTCGACTGGGTGCTGGAGCGCCTCGGTGCCGAACTCGATCAGCTCCGCGGTCAGCTGGCCGCGGCCCAGGCGGTCGCTGCGACCGAAGCCGAGTCGCGTTGAGCACCGCGCCCGACGACGGGCAGATCCGTTGCGGGTGGGCCGACGGTGCCTCGGAGCTGTACCGCGACTACCACGACCAGGAGTGGGGACGCCCGGTGCGGGATCCGGCCGCGTTGTTCGAACGGGTCAGCCTGGAGGCTTTCCAGAGCGGACTGTCGTGGCTGGTGATTCTGCGTAAGCGGGAGAACTTCCGGCGCGCGTTCGCCGAATTCGACGTCGAAACCGTCGCGCGATTCACCGACGCCGACGTGGCCCGGCTGTTGGAGGACGCCGGCATCGTGCGTAACCGAGCCAAGATCGAGGCGACGATCGCCAATGCGCGGGCGACCATTGCCCTGGGTTCCACCGATTTGGCGGACCTGTTGTGGTCATTCGCCCCGCCGCCGCGTCCGCGCCCGGCGGACCTGTCGGCAATTCCAGCCGTCACGCCGGAATCGACGGCGATGGCGCGCGAATTGAAGCGTCGCGGGTTCCGATTCGTGGGGCCCACGACCGCGTATGCGTTGATGCAGGCCACGGGCATGGTCGACGACCACGTCCGGGCCTGTTGGGTGCCACCGATGACCGTCTAGATCCACTAAAATGCACTACGGAATCGGGTCTTGTGCACGCGCCGTCGCCGATAGGGGAGAATGGCGGAGTGAATTTGCAGTTCGAAGCCGGATGCTGCGACTGCGGTGCACACCCGGCGCAGATCATGGGCACGGCCTGCGGGCTGGTACCTGGAGGGAGCACTCGATGGCGGCGATGAAGCCCCGGACCGGCGACGGTCCGTTGGAAGCGACCAAAGAGGGGCGAGGCATCGTGATGCGAGTACCGCTTGAGGGCGGTGGACGACTGGTCGTCGAGTTGACTCCCGATGAGGCCGCCGCGCTCGGCGACGAACTCAAAGCCGTCACCAGCTAAACCGCGGCGGTGGGGCTAGCGGCCCGCCTGCCGGTAGACCGCCAAGGTCTGCTCGGCCACCCGCGCCCAGGAGAACACCTCCTCGCAGCGACGCCGGCCGGCGTCGCCGTAGCGTTGTGCGCGGGCCGGGTCGGTGATCAACGCGTTGACCGCGTCGGCGAGTTCGGTGTGATAGCCGTCCGGATCGGCGGCGTCGTAGTGGACCAGGGTGCCGGTCACGCCGTCGGTGACCACCTCGGGGATGCCGCCTACGTCAGAGGCGACTACCGCGGTACCGCAGGCCATCGCCTCCAGGTTGACGATGCCCAACGGCTCGTAGACCGACGGGCACACAAAAACCGTTGCCGCCGAGAGTAATTCGCGGATCTGCCGGGCCGGCAGTGTTTCCTGTATCCAGAACACCCCGCTGCGGGTGGCGGCCAGATCGGCCACCGCGGCACTGACCTCGTCGGCGATCTCCGGCGTGTCAGGGGCGCCCGCGCACAACACCAATTGCGCGTCCGGGTGGAACCGGTGGGCGGCGGCCACCAGATGGGCCACCCCCTTTTGGCGGGTGATCCGTCCGACGAAGGCCACCATCGGCCGGTCGGGGTCGACGCCGAGTTCGGCCGGCATCGAATCGGCACCGGTGGGCTGCGGACGCCAGACCTCGGTGTCGATGCCGCTGTAGATCACGTGCACGCGGTCCGGCCGCAGGTCGGGGTAGACCCGCAGCAGGTCGTCGCGCATGGCCGAGCTGACCGCGATGACCGCGTCGGCGGCGACTGTCGCCTCCTTCTCGGCCCACGACGACACCCGGTAGCCGCCGCCGAGCTGTTCGGCCTTCCAGGGGCGCAGCGGCTCCAGAGAATGCGCGGTCAGCACATGCGGGATGTCGTACAGCAGCGCCGCCAGCCGGCCGGCCAGGGCGGTGTACCAGGTGTGCGAGTGCGCGACATCGGCTGTGCTGATCGCGTCGACCATCGTCAGGTCGGCCGACAGTGTCCCGAGCGCCGGATTGGCGTCGCGCAGCGCCGGATCGGGCTGATGCGCGTGCGCGCCCGGCCGGGGCGCGCCCATGCAGTGCACGTCGACGTGACACAGCCGTCGCAGGGCCTCGACCAGGTTGGTGACGTGGACGCCCGCGCCGCCATAGATCTCCGGGGGATATTCCCGAGTCAGCATTGCCACCCGCATAACCGGCACGGTAGCGGTCGGCGATCACCGGCCGCGCAGCGGCTCGATCGCTGATTTTTTTGTAAAGAACCGTCGCCAATCGTGCGGTCAACCTGGCAGGGCTTCGAAGTGGCCGATAGGTTTGTGGCCATGAGGGAAGCGCCGCACGTGCTGGGCATCGTCCTGGCCGGTGGGGAGGGCAAGCGGCTGCATCCGCTGACCGCGGACCGCGCCAAGCCGGCGGTCCCCTTCGGGGGAGCCTACCGGTTGATCGACTTCGTGCTGTCGAATCTGGTCAACGCGCGCTACCTGCGGATTTGCGTTCTGACGCAGTACAAGTCGCATTCCCTGGACCGGCACATCTCGCAGAACTGGCGGTTGAGCGGCCTGGCGGGGGAGTACATCACCCCGGTGCCTGCCCAGCAGCGCCTCGGCCCGCGGTGGTACACCGGCTCCGCCGACGCCATCTATCAGTCGCTGAACCTGATCTTCGACGAGGATCCGGACTACATCGTGGTCTTCGGAGCCGACCACGTGTACCGGATGGACCCCGAACAGATGGTCCGCTTCCACATCGCCAGCGGGGCCGGGGCGACGGTCGCCGGGGTTCGGGTGCCGCGCGCGGACGCGTCCTCGTTCGGTTGCATCGACGCCGACGAGTCCGGCCGGATCCGCGGTTTCCTGGAGAAGCCGGCGAATCCGCCTGGCACACCCGATGATCCGGCCAGCACGTATGTGTCGATGGGCAACTACGTCTTCACCACCAAGGTGCTGATCGATGCGATCCGTGCCGACGCTGACGACGACCACTCCGACCACGACATGGGCGGCGACATCATGCCGCGCCTGGTGGCCGACGGCATGGCCGCGGTCTACGACTTCTCCGACAACGAGGTGCCCGGCGCCACCGAGCGGGACCGCGGCTACTGGCGTGACGTCGGAACCCTGGACGCGTTCTACGACGCGCACATGGACTTGGTGTCAGCGCACCCGGTGTTCAACCTGTACAACAACCGCTGGCCGATTCACGGGGCGACCGAGAATCTGGCGCCGGCGAAGTTCGTCAACGGGGGTTCGGCGCAGGAGTCGGTGGTGGGCGCCGGCAGCGTGATCTCGGCGGGCTCGGTGCGCAACTCGGTGCTGTCGTCGAATGTGGTGATCGACGACGGGGCGATCGTGGAGGACAGCGTGATCATGCCCGGGGCCCGGGTGGGGCGCGGCGCGGTGGTGCGGCACGCGATCCTCGACAAGAACGTCGTGGTCGGCCCCGGCGAGATGATCGGTGTCGACCTGGAGAAGGACCGGGAACGGTTCTCCATCAGCGCCGGCGGTGTGTTGGCCGTCGGCAAGGGCGTGTGGATTTAGCGGCGATCGCAAGCGCGGCGGAGCCGGGCGCTGCGGGTCGCCGCCATAGGGCCAGCCGATTTAGAACGGCTCTTCGGCGCCGCCGGGGTTGCAGCCGTGGGAGAGCAGGTTCAGCGAGCTCACGTCGGGGCGCCACGGCTCCAAGTTCCAACTGGTCTTACCGGGCTGGATGATTTCGGCGAACTGCCAGTGGCACAGGAACTGCGCACGCATGCCGGAATTGTTGGCCTCCGGGTTGCGCTTGACGACCTCCGCCCAGGCCTGCTCGCCCTGGCGCAGGGTGCCGGGCTCGCCGGCCTCGGATCGGGCGGTGTCGGTCGGATAGACCCGCAGGCTGGTCCCGCCGTCGTAGGTCACCCACTCGGTGTTCGCGACGTACGGCGCCGCGCTGATGCCCGAGGCACCCAGGAAACCGCCGTCGCCGCCGAAGCCACCCGCGCCGCCGCCTTCACCGCCGATGCCGCCGTCGCCGCCGCGGCCGAACAGGAGTCCGCCCGCGCCGCCGTCGCCCCCGGCGCCGCCGTTCTCGTCGTTACCGGCGCCGCCGACGCCGCCGTCCCCGCCGCGGCCCATCCACCAGGCCCCGGCGCCGCCGACACCGCCGTCGCCGCCGATCTCTCCCTCAACACCGAGGCCCCCGGCGCCGCCGGTGCCTCCGCTGCCGAGCAGCATGCCGACGCCCACGCCGCCGGTGCCGCCGCCCGCGCCGTCACCGCCGGCTCCGCCCGTGCCGCCCAGGCCCATGAACCAGCCGCCGGCACCGCCGTCGCCGCCGGCGGACCCGACACCGCCCAGACCGCCTACGCCACCGTTGCCGAAGAATCCCGCGTCGCCGCCGGCCCCGCCGATACCGTCGATGCCCGCTCCGCCGTCGCCGAACAGGAACCCGCCATCACCGGCGTCGCCGAACCAGCCCCACTGACCGAACAGGCTGGTGTTGACGCCGTCGAATTCGTCGATACCGTCGCCGATCAGATCGCGACCGAACAGCGTGGCAAACGGTGCGTTGATCAGGCCGAGGCTGAGCTCGCCGTACGGGCTGGCAATCCACTGCTGCAGTCCGTCGTGCAGCGGTGCGTAGATGTACTGGTTCACCCAGTCGGCGGAGTCGAAGGACTGGCTGGGACCCGGCAAGGCCAGCACCGCGTCGATGACGTCGGAGAACAGCTTGTTCGTGGCCGGATCGAGTTGGTCGGTGAAGGACTGGACCAGAGCCATCAAGCTGCCGAGATCGAGCCCGCCGGCCGCGCTGCCGGCGACGTCCACCGGCACCGCTGCGTCGAGCAGCCAGTCCCAATCGGCCTGCGCGGGCGCGGCGGCCAGCATCGGGGTGAGGCCCACGACCAGGGCACCTGCCGCCGCGGCGGCCGTCCGGGTGGGGGAGAGGGTGCGACCACCACTGCCGGTGCGGGTGCCTCGCCTGCCTGCGCGCATGACTCTACCTATCTCCCAAAGCAGTAACTAACAGTCTTTGCTTAGGAAACTGTAAGCCACGGATGCCCAGAAGGCATCTTGGCGGGCCGTTTACCAGAGATAGGGCAGCAAACGGTAGCGGACGCGGTGGGTGTAGTCGCGGTACCCCCGGAGGTCCTGAGTCAGCAACTTCTCCTCATCGAGAATTCGCACCACCAAGATGGGCAGGCTGACGACCACACAGACCAGTCCCCAATAAGAGCCGAGCGCAAGAGCCAGGCCGACCATGGTGACCAGCACGCTGAAGTACATCGGGTGCCGGACAAAGCCGTACAGTCCCGTCGACGTCACCGGTTGCTCGTCCTCGACGGTGATGCTGGCCGCGGCGTAGCCGTTTTCGGCGACAGCCAGGACGCCCAGGCACAACCCGAGCGTCACCGTCATCAGTCCGAGGATCGAGACCGCCGTCGGAGGTGTCGACCAGCCGAACCGATGGTCGAGGGCGCTGACCACGAACGTGGCGGTGAATGCCCCGATCAGGGCCGTACTGGCAAATTTCTGGGCGGGCCTGGACTCGGCCGCGGGTCCGCCGCGCAGCCGTCGCTGCAACACGGCTGGATTGGTGAGACCCCAGTAGATGCAGCACGCGGTGCTGATGACCACGTAGATCGCCAGGAACGTCCAGGCCTGCCAGTAGTCGAAGGTGCCCGCCGGCCAGAACAACAGCAGGCCCCACAGCACGGTCGCAACCAGTCCGTAGCTCACGGCCTGACCGATGATCTTCATGTGGCCTCCTCCGGTCACCACACATAGGGCAGCAGGCGATAGCGCACCCGCTCGGTGTACTCGCGATATCCGCTGAGCTCGTGAGTCAGCAACTGCTCCTCGTCAAAGATGCGCACGATCAGCAGGGCCATCCCCGGCAGCAGCAAGACCAGCCCCCAGTAGGAGCCCAGCGCCAGCGGGACGCCGGCCATCAAGAGGACGTTGCCGGTGTACATCGGGTGGCGCACCAACCCGTATAGGCCGGTGGCGACCAGCGTCTGGCCGGCTTCGACAGTGACATTGGCTGCCGCGTAGCCGTTCTGGATCACCACCAACATGGCCAGAATGAGTCCGGCCGCCACCAGGGCGTCACCGAGCAGGCAGATCGGTGTCGGCACCGTCGACCATCCCAGCCGATGATCGAGAACGCTGAGGACGAACATGGCCGGAAAACAGAGGAAGATGACGGCGATCACGATCCGCTGCACGGGGCGAGTCTCGGCCAGCGGGCCGACGCGCATCCGCCGCTCCAGGGCGGCCGGATTGGTGCGCATCAGGTACACGCTGGGAATCCAGGTGGACGCGGCAAACACCGCGAGGAATACCCAGGCCTGCCAGTAGTGCAGTGTCCCGGCCGGCACGAACAGCAGCAGTCCGAAGGCCACCAGGCCCAAAGCGGCTGAAAGCAGGCCCTTACCAACAGCTTTCACACCCATCCTCCTCAGGTCGTGAGATCTCTGCGTCGGAAACCCTGCAAGCCCACGGCGATCAGTGCGGTGTCGATCGCCAGCAGCACGATCAGCGGCACGACGCGGAACGTGCCGTCTGCGACCACCGGAATGTGGGCGAACGGTTCGAGGTCGAGCACCCACTGCGGCAGGCCGGTGATGGAGCCGAGCAGATACAGCGCGACGAACCCGGTCAGCACGGCCCACGCGGCGGGCGCGATTCTCGGGACGAGCCCGAACAGGGCGACCGCCACGGCCGCGGGCAACCAGACCGCCGGCAGTTGTACCGCGGCGCTGCCCACCACCGCGGGCAGTTGCCCGCCGAGGTCGCCGGCGGATGCTCCGTAGACGATGCCGGCCACCAGCCCGGCGGCCAGCATCGCGAACGTCGACCCCGCCAGTGCGACGACCAGATGGCTGGCCAACCAACGATTGCGCGACAGCGCTCCGGCCAGCAGAGTCTCGGCGCGGGTGCCGGTTTCCTCCTGATGCAGCCGCAGCACCAACGACACCGCGAAAGCGGCCGCGACCATGCCCAGCATGGTGAAGGCCACCGCGACGAATGCGTGCTCCAGTGCCGCGGTTCCGCCGAGCCGGATGACGATGTCGCGGGCGCGGTCGCTGCCCACCTCGTCGCCGACACCGTGCACCACGCTGCCGACCAGCAGGCCGTAGAGCACCAGGCCGGTCGTCCACACCAGCAGCGCCCCGCGGTCGAGCCGCCACGCCAGCCCGAACGCACCACCCAGGGTCGGCGCTGCCCGGCGTGGGCCCGGGCGATCGGCCAACAGTCCGGCCCCGACATCACGACGGGCCGCGAGTCGATAGGCCAGCCAGCTGAGCGCAGCGGTCGTCGCCAGGTGCAACAGCAGCACCCACCAGCGGTCACCGGCGTACGGCCGGACCTGCAGCGACCAGCCCAGCGGCGACAGCCACGACAGCCCACCCGATCCCGCATCGCCCACGGCGCGCAGCGTGAAGGCGCCGGCCAGCACGCCGAACGCGGCGCCGCGGGCGAACCGGGCGCTGGGCGAGAGCTGGGCGGCGACCGCGGCCACGGCGGTGAACACCAGCCCGGAGCAGGCCAGTGCCGCCCCGAACGCGCACGATCCGGCTGTCGGCACCTCGGTGGTCAGCAGCCCCGCCGTCCCGATCAGACCGGTGGTCACCGACGCGCCCGCGGCCAACAGCAGCGCGCCGGTCAGCCCGGCGTAGCGGCCCACCGCGGTCGAGTCGATCAACTCGGTGCGGCCGGTCTCCTCGTCGGCGCGGGTGTGGCGGATGACGGTCAGGATCACCGCCACCGCGATGAGCAGGTGGAATATGCCGGCCTTCCAGATGCCCACCGCGCCGAGGGAGTCGTTGTAGACCTGGCCGTACATCGCGCGTTGCGCCGGGCTGGCCATGATGGTCGCGGCCAGGCCGGCGCGGTCGGCGGCGGTGGGATAGATCGCCTCGATGCTCGCGATGTAGACGTTGGCCAGCGGCAGCGACAACAGCAGCACCCACAGCGGCAGCACGATGCGGTCGCGGCGCAGGCACAGCCGCAGCAATCCCAGCGTGCCAACGAAATTCGATCCGCCTCGACGGTATTGCGGTGACGCGGGCTGCGCGACGAGGGCGGTCATGCCCGGGCCGTGTCGTAGTGACGTAGGAACAGCTCTTCGAGCGTCGGAGGCCGGCTGGTGAGGCTGCGCACCCCGGCCGCGCCGAGCACCGCGATGAGCTCCCCAAGGCTGGTGCTGTCGACTTGGGCGTGCAGCACGGTGCCGGTGTAGTGCACGTCCGCGACGCCCGGGATACGGGTCAGATCACCGGGATCGCGCATCAGATCGGCCTGAATAGAGGTGCGGCGCAGGTGCCTTAGGGATTCCAGTGAACCGCTCTCGACCACGCGCCCGGCTCGGATGATCGTCACCCGCTGGCAGAGCGTCTCGGTCTCGGCCAGGATGTGGCTGGAGAGCAGAACGGTGGCGCCGCGCCGGCTCGCCTCGGCGACGCACTGCTGAAATACGTTCTCCATCAACGGGTCCAGTCCGCTGCTGGGTTCGTCCAGCACGAGCAGTCGGGCGTGCGAGGAGAAGGCGGAGATCAGCGAGACCTTCTGCCGGTTGCCCTTGGAATAGGTGCGGGCCTTCTTGCTGGGGTCCAGGTCGAAGCGTTCGATCAACTCGTCGCGGCGGCGCGCGTCGAGGCCCCCGCGCATCCGCCCCAACAGATCGATGATCTCGCCGCCGGTCAACGACGGCCACAGGGTGACATCGCCGGGCACGTAGGCGATTTCGCGGTGCAACTCGACCGCATCGGTCCAGGGATCGCCGCCCAACAGCCGCACGGTCCCGCTGTCGGCCTTCACCAGGCCCAGCAGCACGCGGATCGTGGTGGACTTGCCGGCGCCATTGGGGCCGAGGAAACCGTGCACCTCACCGCCGTAGACGGCCAGATCCAGCCCGTCGAGCGCCTTGACCTGGCCGAAGCTCTTCTCCAGTCCCCGGATTTCGATTGCCGGCCAACGGTTGTCAGGTCGCATCGGATCCCCCTTGTTCGGTCGCCAGGAAAGCGTCGTACATGGTGCGGTCGGTCATCAGGCCCTCGGTGTACAGCTCGAGTGCGGGCAAGACCATGTCGCGGGCGTAGTCACGTAATACCGCGCGCAGATCGGTCGGGTTCTCGTGCATCTGCAGATACAGCAGGAATCCGCCACCGTTGTTCATGGCCAGGAAGCGGGCGCGGGCCTTCGGGTCGCGGCTGGGTTTGAGGGTTCCGGCGCGGACGCCCTCGTCGAGGTAGCCCTCGGCGTTGTCGATCATCCTGCGCCACAACGTGTCTGCCAGTTCGCCGCCGGACTGCATGCTGCGGACCAGGTAGGCCATCATCGACGCATAGGACTCGATCTCGGCCATCGCGGCGAACCAGGTTCCGGGGTCGGCGGAGCGCATCGCCTCGGATTTGCCGCTGCGGATCTCTTCGGCGACGAACTTGTCGCAGGCCTTGCGCAGCCCGTCCTTGGAGCCGAAGTGGTGGATGACCAGGGCGGCGCTGACGCCGGCAGCCTCGGCGATGGCTCGGACGGACACGCTGAAACCGTGCCGCCCGAACTGGTCGATGGCCGCATCGCGGATTTTCGCCGTAGCCGTCAAATCCACTGAACGCATGTTCAATACGCTAAACATGCGTTCAGCCGGGTGTCAAGAGTTTGGCCGAGCAGACGCAAAGTTGCTCTATTTCGCCTGGAAAAGGGCGACTTTACGTCTGCTCGGCGGAGAGGGAAGGAGGAAACTAGTCGCGGACGGCGGCCAGCAGGCCGTCGCCCAGCGGAATCAGCGCCGGGGTCAACCGCTCGTCCACGGCGATCAGCCGGGCGGCTTCGCGCACCGCAAGCACCTCGGCGTCGTTGGCCGTCGGATCCCCGGCCCGGCCGCCGAGGCCGGCCCGGTGCACCACGATCACGCCGCCGGGCCGCAGCAACCGCACCGCTTCCAGCACGTAACCGGGCTGGTCGAACGGGTCGGCGTCGACGAACACCAGGTCATAGGATTCGTCGGCGAGACGGGTCAGCACCTCTTGGGCGCGGCCGCTGATGAAGCGGGTCCGGCCGGGGCCGATGCCGGCGTCGCTGAACGCCTGCTTGGCGGTGCGTTGATGCTCGGGCTCGATGTCGATCGTGGTCAGCACGCCGTCTTCGCCCATGCCCGACAGCAGCCAGAGACCGCTCACGCCGGCCCCGGTGCCAACCTCGACCACCGCCTTGCCGCCGCTGAGCTTGGTCAGCAGGCTCAGCAGTGCCCCGACCGCGGCGCTGATCGACCCGACGCCGATCTCACCGGCCCGGTCGCGGGCGGCCGCCAAGACCGCGTCCTCGGTCATGGAGTCCTCGGCGTGCGCCAAAAGTGCGTCGGCCCGACTGCGCGGCGGCTCCCCGGAAGTGTCGTCGGTGCTGGCCATGTCCGCAGCGTAGGACAAAGCGATGACGGCCCGCGCACCGGCGCGCCCGCCCGACACGCCCGGGTCCGGGGCCGTGTCCGAACTGTTACCCGACCGTATAACCGCACTGAGCGGCGTATTCGAACACAAGTTCACAGTCGGCATTCAGTGACAGCACAGAGCGGACATACCGCGATAGGCAACGGTATCGGCATGGAACGAGGTATGAACCGGCCTCGAGACGCTCGGAATACGAGGGGCCCGTTGCGCGTTGACCGCGCTAGTGCGCTGCCGTCGCCTGACGGCGGCCCTGAGCTAGAGGACGCAGCCATAACAGCCATCACCACTTTGCTGCCCCCGGTCGCCATGTCGCACCCGACCACGCACTCGGACCGTTACTCCGAAGCCGACTGGGTTGAACCGTCCGAGGAGCCGCAGGGCACTGCGGTGTTCGACGCCACCGGAGACGTGGCAGCCATGCCGTCCTGGGACGAATTGGTGCGCCAGCACGCCGACCGGGTCTACCGGCTGGCTTACCGGCTCTCCGGAAACCAGCACGACGCAGAGGATCTCACCCAGGAGACCTTCATCCGCGTGTTCCGATCGGTGCACAACTACCAGCCCGGAACCTTCGAGGGCTGGCTGCACCGCATCACCACCAACCTGTTCCTGGACATGGTGCGCAGGCGGGGCCGCGTCCGCATGGAGGCGCTGCCGGAGGACTACGACCGGGTGCCCGCCGACGAGCCGGACCCCGAGCAGATCTACCACGACGCCCGGCTGGATCCCGACCTGCAGGCCGCGCTGGACTCACTGGCACCGGAGTTCCGGGCCGCGGTCGTACTGTGCGACATCGAAGGTCTGTCCTATGAGGAGGTCGGGGCGACCCTTGGCGTGAAGCTGGGCACCGTGCGCAGCCGCATTCACCGGGGCCGGCAGGCCCTGCGGGACTATCTGGCCGCCCGAACCGCCCAGCGGGACGGTTCAGCCTTTGGCGGCGTCGTGGCAGGCTGAGCCTCGGCCGACGGTTCAGCGAGGCTCGACGCAGGAGAGGCGAAGCTGGGACCGGCGCGTCAACGCCGCCTCGGCTTCCACGTCTGTGCGCGGTATCGCGCTACATTCTTATGGGGCCTTTATTCCGCCCGATTGAGTGCTGATGTGGGTAGGCGACAGGAGAGGAGTCCGGTGTGACGGACCGCGGAGGTGTCTTCCGTCGCGCGTTCTCCTGGTTGCCCGCTCAGTTCGCTTCGCAAAGTGACGCGCCGGTCGGTGCCCCACGGCAGTTCGGGTCCACCGAACACCTGTGCAGCGAGGCGATCACCGCCTACGTCGACGGTGAGCTGCGGATGAACGCTCACCTGCGGGCCGCCCACCACCTCTCGCTGTGCCCCGATTGCGCGGCCGAAGTGGAATACCAGGGCCGGGCACGCTCGGCGCTGCGCGATTCGCATCCGATCCGGATTCCTTCCGCGCTGCTCGGACTGTTGGCCCAGATCCCCGATTCGCCGGCCGATTGTGCGCCTGACGAGCCGACCAGGCCGATGCCTGCCCGGTTCGACGACGGCAAACCTCAAGAACGCCGCAAACGTCGGTAAGGTGGATCTCCAGCGGCGTCAGCGCCCGGTGATGCTGTGCTCGCGGAGCCTGGAAACGCCCCAGGGCTGGACCCGGAAGAGGAATAGGTGAGCTCCAACAACGAGAACGCCGGCGGTAACCGCTTGGCTCCGCGACCCGTCTACCGACCCCCTGTGGACAATGCGTCCAGAAGGGCCTTCGGCCGCCCCGACGGCGTACCCGGTTCGTTCACTCCCGCCGACGTACGGCCCAAGAAGTACCGCGAGCAGGGTGAGTTCACTCCGCGTGACCTGCCGCCGGACCCCGTGCTCAAGGAGGCCTTCAGCCGGCCCTACGGCACCGGTCCCTCGTTGCAGCGCCATCCTGCCGACGCCGGAGCGCTGGGCCGCAACGGCAAACCGGACGGGCTGGAAGACACCGGTGACCCATGGCGTGACCCCGCCGCCGGTGCCGCGCTCGGCGCGCCGGCCGTGGTCCCGCCCGTACCGCGGGCAGCCGGCGAGTCCGGTGGCCGCCTCGGCGTGCGCGACGTGCTGTTCGGCGACCGGATCTCCTACCGCGCGCTGGCGACGCTGGCCGCGATCGCGCTGGCGATCGGCATGGTCGGAGGCTGGGTCGGCCGTACCACCGCGCAGGTCGTCGAGGCTTTCACGACGTCGAAGGTGACGTTGTCGACCAAGGGCAACGCCGAGGAGCCGGCCGGGCGATTCGCCAAGGTCGCTGAGGCCATCGCTAACTCGGTGGTGACCATCGAGTCGGTCAGCGACGACCAGGGCATGCAGGGCTCGGGCGTTGTCATCGACGGCAAGGGCTACATCGTCACCAACAACCACGTCATCTCCGAAGCCGCCAACAACCCCAGCAAGTTCAAGACGACGGTGGTGTTCAACGACGGCAAAGAGGTGCTGGCCAACCTGGTCGGCCGGGACCCGAAGACCGACCTGGCCGTGCTGAAGGTCGACAATGTCGACAACCTGTCGGTGGCCCGTCTGGGTGACTCGGACAAGATCCGGGTCGGTGACGAGGTGATCGCGGCGGGTGCTCCGCTGGGTCTGCGCAGTACCGTGACCCACGGCATCATCAGCGCCGTGCACCGGCCGGTGCCGCTGTCCGGAGACGACTCCGACACCGACACCGTCATCGATGCGGTGCAGACCGACGCCTCGATCAACCACGGCAACTCCGGCGGTGCGCTGATCGACATGGATGCCCAACTGGTCGGGATCAACACCGCTGGAAAGTCGTTGTCCGACAGCGCCAGCGGCCTGGGATTCGCGATCCCGGTCAATGAGATGAAGACCGTGGCCGACGCGCTGATCAAGGACGGCAAGATCGTGCACCCCACGCTGGGGGTCAGCGCTCGCTCGGTCAGCAACGCCATCGCGTCCGGCGCGCAGATCGCCAACGTCAAGGTGGGCAGCCCCGCGGAGAAGGGCGGCATGCTGGAGAACGACGTGGTGGTCAAGATCGGTGACCGTACCGTGGCCGACGCCAACGAATTCGTCGTGGCGGTCCGCAATCTGACCATCGGCAAGGAAGCCCCGGTCGAGGTGGTCCGGGACGGGCGTCATGTGACGCTGACGGTGACCCCCACCCCCGACGGTTAGAGTCCGCTGCGATGTTCGCCAATGTCGGCTGGGGCGAGATGCTGGTCCTGGTGGTTCTCGGGTTGGTGATCCTGGGCCCGGAGCGGTTGCCGGGGGCCATCCGGTGGACCGCCGGTGCGCTGCGCCAGGCCCGTGACTACGTCACCAATGCCACCGACCAGCTGCGCGACGAGATCGGTCCGGAGTTCGATGACCTGCGGGCTCCGCTGAGTGAATTGCAGAAGCTGCGCGGCATGACACCGCGCGCCGCGCTGACCCGTCATCTGCTCGACGGCGACGATTCGCTGTTCACCGCGGTCGGTTCGCTGGCCGCAGAGCCTCGTCCGATGCCGCCGGTACCAGCAGTGGTGCCCGAGCCGGGCGGACCGGCACCCTTCGACACCGACGCCACCTAGCTTCCTAAGGGCAGCGGCTCAGCGCCGTGCGCCCCCGGTGTCCAAACCGAGGGACATCCCCACCAATCCGCGTCGGCGGGTCGCCAGCTGATCGGCGACCCGGCGCAGCTCCTTGCCCGCCGCCGAGTCCGGCGAAAGCACCACCGGGGATCCGGAGTCGCCGCCGGTCACCATCTCACTGTCGATCGGCACCTGGCCGAGCAGCGGCACATCACGGCCCATCGCCCGGGTCAGCCGCTCGGCGACCCGCTCACCACCGCCCTCGCCGAACAGGTGCATGGTGGACCCGTCGGGCATCGCCAGCCCGGCCATGTTCTCCACCACTCCGACGACCTGTTGGCGGGTCTGCAGGGCGATCGCCCCGGCCCGCTCGGCCACCTCCGCGGCGGCCTGCTGTGGGGTGGTCACCACCAGGATCTCGGCCGACGGCACCAGCTGGGCCACCGAGATCGCGATGTCGCCGGTGCCCGGTGGCAGGTCCAGCAACAGCACATCCAGGTCGCCCCAGTAGACGTCGGCGAGGAACTGCTGCAACGCCCGGTGCAGCATCGGGCCACGCCACACCACCGGCGTGTTGCCCTGGGTGAACATGGCGATCGAGATGACCTTCACGCCGTATCCGATCGGCGGCATGATCATCGAGTCGACCTGGGTGGGCAGGGCGGTGACGCCCATCATCCGCGGTACCGAGTGGCCATAGATGTCGGCGTCGAGCACGCCGACGGACATCCCGCGCTCGGCCAGCGCGACCGCCAGGTTGACCGTCACGCTGGATTTGCCGACCCCGCCCTTGCCGGAGGCGATCGCGTACACCTTGGTCAACGAGCCCGGTTGGGCGAACGGGATGACCGGCTCCCGAGCATCGCCGCGCAGCTGTTTGCGCAGCTCGGCGCGCTGTTCGTCGCTGAAGACATCCAGGGTGACCTTGACGGGTCCGGTGCCCGGTACGTCGTTGATCGCCGTGGTCACGTTCTTGGTGATCTCGGCTTTCATCGGGCAGCCGGCGATCGTCAGGTAGATCGTGACGTGGATGCCGCGGTCGTCCGCGATCTCGATGCTTTTGACCATGCCCAGTTCGGTGATCGGACGCCGAATGTCGGGGTCCAGCACGGTGCCCAACGCTGCATAGATCGCGTCGTGCAGGGCTGCGGTGTCATCGTGATTCTCGGCCATCGCAACCGAGTCTAAGGCAGTAGGACAGGGCCTTTGCCTGTGAGATGGGTCAGGCCGGCGGGCCGGCCTGCGCCCCGTCCTGCGGTGCACCGGCGGGCGCCGGTGGTGGCGGCACACCCGGAACGTCCGGGGACGCCGGTGCGACGGCATAGGCCGGCATCGGCGCAGGCGGGGCCTGCGGAGCCTCCTGGGGACCGAAGGGGGCCGGCGGGACGCCGTTGGGTGCCGCCTCGGGCGCCGGCACGGCCTGCGGCTCCAGACAGATCATCCGGCAGGCCGCCGAGGGACGCGGCAGCTGCTGGTCGGTGGAGGTCATCCACGGCGGCATCCAGGGCAGATTCGCCAGCTGGGTCTCCAGACTCGGTTGGCCCAGGTCGATCAGAGACGATTCGGCGGGGTGATCCGCCCGAGACATCCCGTGCATGCTGATGGATTCCGGACCGAGCCCCTCCGGGTGTTCCAGGTGCTCAAGGTGCAGGTCCGCGATCGGCGGCGCCGGGCCCACGATCGGCGGCAGGTCGACGGGCGCCACCCCGGTGGCGTAGGCCGCCGCCCAGCCCATCACGTTCTCCGCGTAGGCCATCGAATTGTTGTAGCGCAGGATCGCCGTCAGGACCTGCGACTGCTCGCGCAGGTTCATCCCACCGCTGCACAGGTACCGCGCCGCCGCCAGCGTCGCGTCGTAGACGTTCTGCGGGTCCGCCCGACCGTCGCCGTCGCCGTCGGCGGCATACCGCGACCAGGTTCCCGGCAGGAACTGCATCGGGCCCAGTGCGCGGGCGTAGACCACCCGGCCCGGCGCATTGCTGGCCACGATGACTTCGTTGCCCGGCAAGGTGCCGTCCAGCGCCGGCCCGTAGATCGGCTGCAGCACATTGCCGCGGGCGTCGGTCGCCCCGCCGTTGGCGTGCCCGGACTCGATACGGCCGATCCCGGCCAGCAGGTTCCAGCTGATCCCACATTCGGGTGCGGCGACCGCCATCTGCTGCTCGGCGTTGCGGTAGGCCGACAGGGTTGTCTTGGGGATCCCCAGGGTGCCCGGCGCATAGACGACGGCCGCCGGCGGCGCAGACGGGGCACCCGCGGCCACGTGCAGATTCGTCTGTTGGCGGGGCACCGCGACGACGGAGGGGCCCGACGAGCGGCCGGACGTGTGCACCGAAGCCGCCAGCGGGGTGACCGCGGCACTACGCAGCGGCAGCGTGGTCGACGGGGAGCGGGGCGTGGCACCCACGGCGCCGGCGAACACCAGCGGGGTGATGAAGGTCAGGCCGAACGCGGGTCGCAGGGCCGCGCGGGCCGACCGCCGCAGCCTGGCAGCGCGGGACACGGGTTCCGCTGCGCCGCCCCCTGTTGGCACTCGACCGTCCCTAATTCGCTGTGGTGAAACCCCACGGGTTTCGTGAACTAGGTCACCATACCCAACGCATGTCCTGCTGATGACCGTTATCTGGTCTGCGTCACCTGTCAGGAAGGCCGGTGCGGGGGCTCCGAGGCGGCGGAATCGGACTCCGGTCGCAGGGACTCCAACAATTCCCGGACCCGCTCGAGTTCATGGTGCAGGTAGTCGCGCGTGGCGACCTCGCCGACCGCCAGGCGCAGCGACGCCAATTCCCGGGCCAGGTACTCGGTGTCGGCTTTGGTCTGCGCCGCGCGGCGGCGGTCTTCGTCCAGGCTGACCCGGTCACGGTTCTCCTGCCGGTTCTGGGCGAGCAGGATCAGCGGAGCGGCGTAGGCGGCCTGGGTGGAAAAGGCCAGGTTGAGCAGGATGAACGGGTAGGGGTCCCATTTCAGGCTGACCGCGTAGACGTTCAGCAAGATCCATCCCACCACCAGCACGGTCTGAATGGCCAGGTAGCGCCCGGTGCCGAAGAACCGCGCCACCGATTCGGTGAAGCGGCCCAGCGCGTCGGGATCCAGGTTCAGGCTGGGAAGCCGCGAGGTGCGCGGCGTGGAGAGCCGCTGCGATGTTGAGCGGTCGGTCACGACGGCCTCCCGGCAAGTTTCGGCCCCAGGTCCGGCTCGGGTGTTTCGCGCCAGTCATCGGGCAGCAGGTGGTCCAGCACGTCGTCGACCGTCACCGCGCCCAGCAGGTGATTCTGTTCGTCGAGCACCGGCCCGCAGACCAGGTTGTAGGCGGCGAAGTAGCGGGTCAACTCGGCCAGCGACACCTCGGGGTTCAATGCCGGCAGGTCGGAGTCGACGAACCCGCCGATGAGTTCGGCCGGCGGCACCCGCAGCAGCCGCTGCAGTGCGACGCAGCCCAGGTAGCGCCCGGTCGGGGTGGCGGTAGGGGCTCGGGTCACGAAAACCAGCGACGACAGCGCCGGGGTGAGGTCGGGGTCGCGCACCCTGGCCAGTGCCTCGGCGACCGAGGTGTCGGCGGTCAGCACCACCGGGTTGGTGGTCATCAACCCGCCCGCGGTGTCGGGGGAGTGCTCCAGCAGTCGGCGGACCGGATCGGAGTCGTCCGGGTCCATCCGCGCCAGCAGGGCTTCGGCCTCGGTCGGGTTCATCACGCCCAGCAGGTCCGCGGCGTCGTCGGGGTCCATCTCCTCCAGCACATCGGCGGCCCGATCGGCGCCCAACTGCCCCAGCACGACGGCCTGACGCTCCTCGGGCAGCTCCTGCAGGATGTCGGCCAGCCGTGCGTTGTCCAGCGCGTTGATGACCTCATAGCGGCGCTTGGGCGGCAGCTCGCGAATGGCGTCGGCGACCTCGATCGGCCGCCAGCCCTCGAACTGCTGCAGCAGCTGCGCCACGCCCTGCCCGGGCATCGCCAGCGCGGACGGGGTCAGGCCCTGCACGTCGTGCCAGTCCACGATGTGTACGGCGGCGCGGCGGCCCAGGCGCCGGGAGTGCCGCACCGCGATCCGGGTCACCAGCCAGTCGCGCGTGCGGCTCTGTTCGATGGCCAAGTCGGTGATCGCGACGTCGACGCCGGCCAGTTCGGGCAGCTCAGGGTCGCTGACCCGGACCTTGGTGTCCAGGACCTGGCCGAGCACGAGTGCTTCACCGGGGCGCTGGTTGAACTTGCGCAGTGACACCGTTCCGGTGTTGAGGGTGACGGCGTTCGGCTCGATCGAGGCGACCCGCAGAATCGGCACGAAGATGCGTCTGCGGGTGGGCAATTCGACCACGAGTCCCAGTACACGGGGCTGCTGACGGACGATACTCAGACTGACCACCAGATCGCGGACCCGGCCGACGGATTCGCCGAACGGGCCCAGCACCAGCATCCTCGCAAGCCGCGCTGCGTAAACCCTGTTGCTCGACGCCATGGTTGAAAGGGTAGGAGTATTTAGGTGACCAACGTGTATCGCCCCCGCCGTACTTGCCTGTCGGTACCTGGCAGCAGCCAGAAGATGATCGACAAGGCCAAGGGTTTGTCCGCAGACGAGGTGTTCCTCGATTTGGAGGACGCTGTCGCCCCAGCGGCAAAAGAGCAGGCCCGGACCCTGGTCGCCCAGGCGCTGACCGCGTCGGACTGGACGGCGCCGCTGCTCGGCGTGCGGGTCAACGACTGGACCACACCGTGGACCCATGCCGACCTGATCGAGGTGGTCTCGGCCGTCGGCGCCGCCGGAACCCGACTCGACGTGATCGTGCTGCCGAAGGTGTCGGACGCCTCGCATGTGCAGGCACTCGATCTGTTGCTCACCCAGCTGGAGACCATCCATGGGCTGCCGGTCGGGCAGATCGGTGTCGATGCCCAGATCGAAGACGCCCGCGGCTTGATGAACATCAACGCGATCGCCGCGGCGCCCCGGATACAGGCGCTGGTGCTCGGGCCGGCCGATCTGATGGCCAGCCTCAACACCCGCACCCTGGAGGTCGGCGAACAGCCCGAGGGCTACACCGAAGGCGACGCCTACCACCACGTGCTGATGACGATCCTGGTGGCGGCGCGCGCTCACGGGGTCGCCGCCGTCGACGGGCCGTATCTGAAGGTGCGTGATGTCGAGGCGTTCCGGCGGGTGGCGGGCCGCTCGGCAGCGCTGGGTTTCGACGGCAAGTGGGTGCTGCACCCCGACCAGATCGCGGCGGGCAACGAGATCTTCAGCCCGCGTCAGTCCGAGTACGACCACGCCGAGCTGATCCTGGAGGCCTACGCGTGGCACACCTCGCACGCCGGGGGAGCCCGCGGTGCGGTGATGCTCGGTGACGAGATGCTCGACGAGGCCAGTCGCAAAATGGCTTTGGTGGTGGCGGGCAAGGGCCGGGCGGCCGGAATGCGCCGTGAGACACCGCCGTTCACGCCGCCGACTTCGGCCTAGTGGGGCTGGGGTTTACGCTGCGCCCTCGCGCCAACCCACAGCGGTAAGTGCCCGTCTTTGAGCGACACGTCGTGATGGGTTCGTTGAGGTACTCGACGTTGTCGCTCAGAGGCGGGCAACTGTCCTCGTCCCACCCGGCGGTCGGGGAGCCTGGGGTAGGGCGCCTAGTTCAGCGCGATCATCGCGAGAATGAACGAGAGCGTCACGGCGACAGCCCCTATCGCGGTGCCGGCCACTGCCATGCCATGGCCGGCCTCGCCGGTCGACTTGATCTGGCTCAATGCGACGACCCCGAGGATGACACCGGCCACCCCTAACGGCCAGAACACCAGGCCGAGCAGCGACACCACCAGGGAGCTCACTGCCAGGACGTTGGTCTTCTGCGTCTGACCCGGATTGAAGTAGCTGCCCGGATACGGCGAGCCGTACCCCGACGGCGGGTATCCCGGGGGATTGCCGTAGTTCGGCGGAGGGTATCCGGGCGGGGCGCCGAGTCCCGGGTATTCGCCCGGGGCGGGAGGAGCCGGCGGCAGGTAGCCACCGGGCGGCAGATAGTTGCCGGGCGGTGGGGGCGGCGGATAACCGCCCGCGGCCGGGGGCGGCGGGGGGAAACCAGGCGGCGGGTAGCCCGGCGGCGGGTAACCCTCGAAGCCCGGCGGGTAGGGCCAGCCGCCCTGGTCGGGTCCCGGCGCACCTGGGTCGGCCCAGGGCTGGTCGGCATTGCCTCGTGGATTCTCGCCAGAATCCCCGCCGTGAGCTGTCATGCTGTTCAACCTAGCCGATGCGCCGCGGCCAGCTTGTCGTCCGACAGCCGCTTCCCGGAGCGAGGAGAGAGAAATCCCATGACCAGCCCCTTTCAGCCCGGACAGACTCCCGATCCACTCGGCGCGGCAGGTGCGCCGGGCCGCCGCGAAGTGGGCCGGCTGCCGACCCCGCCGAAAGGCTGGCCGATCGGTTCCTACCCCACCTACGCCGAGGCGCAGCGCGCGGTGGACTACCTATCGGACCAGCAGTTCCCGGTGCACCAGGTGACGATCGTCGGCGTCGACCTGATGCAGGTCGAGCGCGTCACCGGCCGGCTCACCTGGCCCAAGGTTCTCGGCGGCGGGGTGCTGACCGGAGCCTGGTTGGGCCTGTTCATCGGCCTGGTGCTGGGCATCTTCAGCGAAAACCCGACCCAGGCACTGGTGACCGGCCTGATCGCCGGCGTGTTCTTCGGCTTGATCACCTCATCGGTCCCCTACGCGATGGCCCGCGGTACAAGGGATTTCAGCTCGACCATGCAATTGGTTGCCGGCCGCTACGACGTCCTGTGCGACCCGCAGAGCGCCGAGCAGGGCCGGGATCTGTTGGCGAAGCTGACGCTCTGACTCCGCGTTGTTGCGTAGCGCCCTCAGGCGGCCTTACCGTCGTGGCACGAAACGGCAACGGGAGGCGGGTGGCGTGGCGAGTCGGCGCGGTCGCGTACGGCGGCTGGGCGCGGCTGCGCTGACCGCACTGACCGTGGCGTCGCTGGGATCGGCCTGCGGGTCCTCCGGATCGGCCGCCGACATCCCCGTGATCAGCGTCTATACCCCGGCCAACGACACCGCGACGTTCCGGGTGATCGCGGCGCGCTGCACCGAAGCGGCCGGCGGCCGGTACCGGGTACAGCAGTTCAGCCTGCCGCGCGCCGCGGACGACCAGCGTCTGCAACTGGCCCGTCGACTCACCGGCAATGACCGCACTCTGGACGTGATGGGTCTGGATGTGGTGTGGACCGCCGAATTCGCCGAGGCCGGCTGGGCGTTGCCGCTGTCTGAGGATCCGGCCGGCAAGGCCGAGGCCGACGCGGTCGACGACACGCTGCCGGGGCCACTCGCGACCGCTCGCTGGCGCGACCGGCTCTATGCCGCGCCGGCCGTCACCAACACCCAATTGCTTTGGTATCGGCCGGATCTGATGAAATCCGCGCCGTCCACCTGGGAGCAGATGATCGCCCAGGCGGCCCGATTGCACGCCGCGGGCGAGCCCAGCTGGATCGCGGTGCAGGCCAAGCAATACGAGGGCCTGGTGGTGTGGTTCAACACACTGCTGGAAAGCGCTGGGGGAAGGGTCCTCGGCGATGACGGCAAGACCGTCACCCTCACCGATACCGCCGAGCATCGGGCCGCCACCGTCGCCGCGCTGCGGGTCATGCAGGCGGTGGCGACCGCTCCGGGGGCCGACCCGTCGATCACTCAGAGCGATGAGGGCACCGCCCGGCTGGCGTTCGAGCAGGGCAAGGCGGCGCTGGAGGTCAACTGGCCCTTCGTGTTGCCGTCGATGCTGGAGAACGCGGTCAAGGGTGGGGTGGGGTTCCTTCCGCTGCAAGGGCGTTCGGATCTGGCCGGCAGCATCGACGGCATCGGCGCGTTTGCGCCCAACGACGAGCAGTACCGCGTTGCCTATGAGGCCAGCCGCAACGTGCTCGGGTATGCGCCGTATCCCGCGGTGTTGCCGGGGCATCCGGCCAAGGTGACCCTCGGTGGATTGAACCTGGCGGTGGCCAGGACCACCCGGCATCGTGCTGAGGCGTTCGAGGCGGTGCGCTGTCTGCGCAACGCGGCGAACCAGAAATACGTCGCGATCGAAGGCGGATTACCCGCGGTGCGGGCCTCGGTCTACGCCGACCCGCAATTCCAGGAGAAGTACCCGCAGCACAACGTGATCCGTCAACAGCTCACCGACGCTGCGGTGCGGCCGGTGACACCGGTCTACCAGGCGGTGTCGACCCGGATATCGGCAACGCTGGCCCCGATCAGCGCGATCGACCCGGAGCGCACCGCCGATGAACTCACCCTGCAGGTGCGCAAGGCCATCGACGGCAAGGGTCTGATCCCGTGACGCGCGCCGACTCCCGCGCCGATGATGTCCGTTCACAGCGCCGGCTCGCGGTGGCGCTGGTCGCGCCGGCGGTGATCCTGATGCTGGCCGTGACGGCCTATCCGATTGGTTACGCGATCTGGCTGAGCCTGCTGCGCTACAACCTGGCCACCCCGGAGGACACCGCGTTCGTCGGGCTGGCCAACTATCAGACCACCCTGACCGACTCCTATTGGTGGACCGCGTTCGCGGTGACGCTGGGTATCACCGTGGTCTCGGTGGCCTTCGAATTCGTCTTCGGCCTGGCACTGGCTCTGGTGATGCACCGCAGCCTGTTCGCCAAGGGCATGGTGCGCACGGCGGTGCTGGTGCCCTACGGCATCGTCACTGTCGCGGCCGCCTACAGCTGGTATTACGCCTGGACTCCGGGGACCGGCTACCTGGCCAATCTGCTGCCGAACGGCAGTGCGCCGCTGACTCACCAGCTGTCGTCGCTGGCGATCGTGGTGCTGGCCGAAGTGTGGAAGACGACGCCGTTCATGGCGCTACTGCTGCTGGCCGGGCTGGCGCTGGTGCCCGAGGAACTGCTGAAAGCGGCCCAGATGGACGGTGCCGGTGCCTGGCGGCGCCTGGTCACCATCATTCTGCCGATGATGAAACCGGCGATCCTGGTGGCGTTGCTGTTTCGCACGCTTGACGCGTTTCGGATCTTCGACAACATCTACGTGCTCACCAACGGATCCAACAGCACCGGCTCGGTGTCGATCCTGGGTTACGACAACCTGTTCAAGGGATTCAACGTGGGCTTGGGCTCGGCGATCTCGGTGTTGATCTTCATCTGCGTGGCGCTGATCGCGTGGGTGTTCGTCAAGGTGTTCGGCGCTGCGGCACCGGGATCGAGCCAGAAATGACCGAGCTTCGCCGCCGCACCGCGTGGCTGATCATCGACCTGGCCGTGGTGCTCTACGCACTGGTCCCGGTGCTGTGGATCTTCTCGTTGTCGCTGAAACCCACATCAACGGTCAAGGACGGCAAGTTGATTCCGTCCACGGTGACCCTGGACAATTACCGCGGGATCTTCGCCGGTGACGTCTTCGGCTCGGCACTGATCAACTCGGTGGGCATCGGCCTGATCACCACGGTGATCGCGGTGGTGATCGGCGCGATGGCCGCCTATGCGGTGGCGCGCCTGGAGTTCCCCGGCAAGCGGCTGCTGGTCGGGGCGGCCCTGCTGATCGCGATGTTTCCCCAGATATCGCTGGTGACACCGATTTTCAACATCGAGCGGGCCACCGGGCTGTTCGACACCTGGCTGGGGTTGATCATTCCCTACATCACCTTCGCGCTGCCGCTGGCGATCTACACCCTCTCGGCGTTCTTCTCCGAGATCCCGTGGGACCTGGAGAAGGCCGCCAAGATGGACGGCGCCACCCCGGGTCAGGCCTTCCGCAAGGTGATTGCGCCGCTGGCGGCGCCGGGCATTGTCACCGCCGCGATCCTGGTGTTCATCTTCGCCTGGAACGACCTGCTGTTGGCGTTGTCGCTGACGGCGACCAAGGCCTCGGTCACCGCGCCGGTGGCGATCGCCAACTTCACCGGCAGTTCGCAATTCGAGGAGCCGACCGGATCGATCGCGGCGGGCGCAATGGTGATCACCGTGCCGATCATCGTCTTTGTTCTAATCTTCCAACGAAGGATCGTGGCGGGACTGACCTCCGGCGCGGTGAAGGGATAGGCCGATGGCAGAGATCGAACTCCTCCACATCAGCAAGAGCTACCCCGATGGCGCGGTGGCGGTAAAGGATCTGTCGCTGAGCATCGCCGACGGCGAGTTCATCATTCTGGTGGGGCCCTCGGGCTGCGGAAAATCCACCACGCTGAACATGATCGCCGGCCTGGAGGAGATCTCGTCGGGGGAGTTGCGCATCGGGGGCCAGCGCGTCAACGAGCGCGCACCCAAGGACCGTGACATCGCGATGGTGTTCCAGTCCTACGCGCTCTACCCCCACATGACGGTGCGGGGCAACATCGCGTTCCCGCTGACCCTGGCCAAGATGAAGAAGCCGCAGATCGCCGAGAAGGTGGCGGAGGTCGCCAAGATTCTCGACTTGACCGCTCTGTTGGATCGCAAGCCGTCGCAGCTCTCGGGCGGCCAGCGTCAACGGGTCGCGATGGGCCGGGCTATCGTGCGGCATCCCAAGGCATTTCTGATGGACGAGCCGCTGTCGAACCTCGATGCCAAGCTGCGGGTGCAGATGCGCAGTGAGATCGCCCGGCTGCAACGCAGGCTGGGCACCACCACCGTCTATGTCACGCACGACCAGACCGAGGCGATGACGCTCGGGGACCGGGTGGTGGTGATGCACGGTGGGATCGCCCAGCAGGTCGGCACGCCCGACGAGCTCTACGAGCGCCCCGCCAACCTCTTCGTCGCCGGTTTCGTCGGCTCTCCGGCGATGAATTTCTTCCCGGGCACGCTGACCTCGGCCGGCGCACGCCTGTCTATCGGTGAGGTACCGCTCGATGCGGCGACTCGCGCCTCGGTCGGCAGGCATCCCGCACCGGCCGGCGGCGAGGTGGTCATCGGGGTACGCCCGGAGCATCTGGATGACGCCGCGCTGCTCGATGACTCACGGCGTGGCCGCGCGGTGACATTCGCGGCCCGCGTCGACCTGGTCGAATCGTTGGGCGCCGACAAGTACCTGTATTTCACCCCGAACGAATCCGGCGACGTGCCAGCCGAAAACGATCTGGTGGCCCGGGTTCCCGCCGCGTCGAAGGCGGCCGGCGGGCAGCCGATCGAGCTGGCGTTGGACCCCGAGAAGGTGGTCGTGTTCGACGCCAAGACCGGGGTGAACCTGACCGTGCCGCCGGCCGCGTGATGAGCGACGATCTGGACCGGGTACGTGAGCATGTCCGGCGGCACTTCGCGGGCGTCGCCGCCGAGCCCGACGCGGCGCGGGTGACATTTCTGGGAGTCGAGCCCATCGAGGTGTTGCGGTTCGGACCCGGACCCGACCGGATGGTGCATTACGTCTCGGCGGGTTGCTCACGCCACCCCATGGGTGACCCCGGCCAGCTTCTGGCTGATCCGGTGCACGGTCCCCGGGCCGAAATCGTTGTGAGCCTGCGTTCCTCGGGTTCTGACACCGGGCTGGCCCGCAGCCTGGCCGCGGTAGCGGCCGCGCCGGTGGTCGAGGGGGTGGTGCTGACGCCCGACGCGCTGATCGACCTCGGGGGGCCGCTGTGGACCGGGCCTTCGGGTCCGGTGCCGTTCACCGCGGTGTTGCTGGGCGAGAGCGATATCGCCGAGTTGACGCTGGCGTCGCCGCGGGAGCCGGTGCGGTTCTTGTCGGCCATCCCGATCACCGCGACCGAGGCGGCGTGGGTGCGGCTCAAGGGCGCCGAGGCGATGCGCGAGGCCTGGCGCGCCGACGGCGTGGACGTCTTCGACCCGGACCGTCCCGCGTCCCAGCCCGGGTAGCTGCCTTTGCCGCGAGCAGACGCAGAATCGCACTCCACGCTGGAATTTTGTGCGATTCTGCGTCTGCTCGCGGCCCAAAGCGGGCCAGGCGCTCAGAGCCAGCCGTTGCGGCGGAACGCGCGGTAGAGCACCGCGGAGATCACGCCCATGCCCGCCACCACCATCGGATAGCCGAACGCCCAGTGCAGCACCGGCATGCGATCGAAGTTCATGCCGTAGATGCCGGCGATCATGGTCGGGACGGCGATGATGCCGGCCCAGGCCGACATCTTGCGCATGTCGGTGTTCTGCTGCATGCCCACCCGCGCCAGCGCGGCCTGCACCAGCGAGCTGAGCAACTCGTCGTAGCCGGCGATCTGCTCGGCGGCGCGGGTCTGATGATCGGCGACGTCGCGCAGATAGCGCCGCACCTCTTTGGAGATCAGGTCCCGATAGTCGTTCTGCATCCGCTCGAACGGCACCGACAGTGGCGCGACCGCGCGCCGCAGCTCGACGACCTCGCGCTTGATCTGGTAGATCGGTTCGACGTCGGTGCGGGTGCCGGGTGCGAACGCCGTCTCCTCGATGAGATCGATGTCGCTTTCCATGAGGTTGGTCACCTCGACGTAGCGGTCCACCACGTAGTCGGCGATGGCATGCATCACGGCAAACGGGCCCAGCCGCATCTGCTCGGGATCGGTGTCCATCCTCTTGCGGACATCGGACAGGCCGCTGTGTTCGCCGTGTCGGACGGTGACGACGAAGTTCTTGCCGACGAAGATCATGATCTCGCCCGTTTCGACGATCTCGCGCGGCAGCACCGCCGATTCGTGCGGCACGTAGTTGACGGTCTTGAGCGCTAGGAACAACGTGTCGTCGTAGCGCTCCAGCTTGGGTCGCTGATGTGCCTGAACTGCGTCTTCGACGGACAGCGGGTGCAGTTGGAAGGTGGCGGCCACGCCCTGCATCTGGGCCTCGCCGGGCTCGTGCAGTCCGACCCAGACGAAGGCTTCTCGGCCACCCGCCTCGATCTCGCGCACCTTGGCCCGCGCGCCGGCGGGGGTGAATTCGCCGGGAATCCGCTCGCCGTCTGCGTAGACACCGCAGTCGACCAGCACGCGAGGTGTGGGGTCTTGCAACGCCGTCATGGCCGCTCTCCCTCCGGCGCAGGTGCCGGTCAAATGCTACGCGTCCGGCGCCAACGTGCACGGTGAGCACGACGGAGGGCTGGAGGTCCCGAAGTTTCGGCGGTGACGCTGGTGCGCTAGTTTCGACCCGGACCAAAGCCAGACCAGTCGAACTCGTTCGAGGAGCACTTGACGTGAGCAAAACCCCACTCAAGGTGGCCGTCACCGGCGCCGCCGGCCAGATCGGCTACAGCCTGTTGTTCCGCCTGGCCAGCGGCTCGCTGCTCGGCCCTGACCGGCCGATCGAACTGCGCCTGCTGGAGATCGAGCCCGCCCTCAAGGCGCTCGAGGGTGTCGTCATGGAGCTCGACGACTGTGCCTTCCCGCTGCTGTCGGGTGTGCAGATCGGCTCGGACGCGAACAAGATCTTCGACGGGGTCAACCTGGCGCTGTTGGTGGGCGCCCGCCCGCGTGGCCCGGGCATGGAGCGCAGCGACCTGCTCGAGGCCAACGGTGCGATCTTCACCGCGCAGGGCAAGGCCCTCAACGCGGTCGCGGCTTCCGACGTCCGGGTGGGTGTGACCGGCAACCCGGCCAACACCAACGCGCTGATCGCGATGACCAACGCCCCCGACATCCCCAACGAGCGCTTCTCCGCGCTGACCCGCCTGGACCACAACCGGGCGATCTCGCAGCTGGCCGCCAAGACCGGCGCCAAGGTCACCGACATCAAGAAGATGACCATCTGGGGCAACCACTCCGCGAGCCAGTACCCGGACGTGTTCCACGCTGAGGTCGGCGGGCGTAACGCCGCTGAGGTCGTGGGCGACCAGGCCTGGATCGAGAACGACTTCATCCCCACCGTCGCCAAGCGTGGCGCGGCGATCATCGACGCCCGTGGCGCCTCGTCGGCGGCATCCGCCGCGTCGGCCACCGTCGACGCAGCGCGGAGCTGGCTGCTCGGCACTCCCGACAACGACTGGGTCTCGATGGCCGTGGTCTCCGACGGCTCCTACGGTGTGCCGGAGGGCCTGATCTCGTCGTTCCCCGTCACCACCTCCGGTGGCGACTGGAGCATCGTGCAGGGGCTGGAGATCGACGACTTCTCCCGCAGCCGGATCGACGCCTCGACCGCCGAGCTGGCCGAGGAGCGCGAGGCCGTCACCGGCCTGGGCCTGATCTGAGGCGTTAAGCCCGGCGGGCGACTTCCTGTGCGAGCTGCACTCGGGAGGTAAGCCCCAGCTTGGTGTAGACGTGAGTCAGATGCGTCTGCACGGTGCGCGGTGAAACGAAGAGCCGAGCGGCGATGTCTTTGTTCGGTAGTCCTTCGCTGACCAGTCGGGCGACGTCGAGTTCGGTCGGGGTAAGTGAGCCCCACCCGTTCGACGGCCGTTTGCGCTCACCGCGCCCGCGCAGCGCGTAGCCGATGGCGTCCGCGGTAGACAGCGCGGCGCCTTCGGCCCAAGCGGAGTCAAAGGCGTTGTCGTCCATCGACTCCCGCAGTGCTGTCAGCCAGGCGTGCCAGTCGGCGTCGTGGATCTTGAATCGGACGACGCCGGTACGTGCCCTGATGCTGTCGGCGGCACCGAACAACCGGGCGGATTCTTGGGTGCTGCCGGCGCGAGACGCCGTGGCGCCAAGGCACTCGAAGATTTCGGGTACCCCGGTTTGAGCCGTGATCTCGGCGGCGATCGCGAGTGCCTCGTAGAGGTCGCGCTCGGCCCGCTCGGGCTCGCCTTGGGAAATCGCAACACGCGCACGCGGGACCAGTCCCATCATCCGGTACCACCCCGTGGTTGCGGCGACGCCGTCGTCGGCCCACCGCACCGCGGCATTCAGATCACCCAGTGCCACCGCGGTTTCGGCTCGGCACCAGCGGAAGATGGCGGCAATCTGGCTGTAGACGCCGATGTGATGCCACATCCGCTCTTGCGCGAGTGTCGCTGCCGCCGCGTCGCCGCTGGCCAATGCTACGAGACCCACGGCCATATGGGCGACGCCCTCGTGCACGCCGCTGAGTTCGGCGCCGGTTTCGACCAGTGCCTGCGACGCCTCTTCGGCTTGGCCGATCTCGCCCTGAAAGGCCGACGCCAGAGCCAGGTTCTGCAACCCCAGGAACCGATTGAGAAGATCGCCGGCGCCGTCCGCCTCGACGATCATCTCCTGACAGCGTGCGATCTCGCCGGCCAGATCGCCCCGCATGTAGCGCGCCATCCCTTGCCAGTTGCGGCAGTAGCGCGAGTTGAACTGGTCGCCAATGGAATCGGCCAGCTCTCGACCCTCTTCGCCGATCGTGAAGGCGCCAGTCAGGTCGCCCGTCACCGCGGCCGCATAGGTCTGCCAACCGAGAATCTGGCTCAGCCGCCAGCGGTCGTCCAGTGTCCGGGCGAGCTCGAGGGCTTCGGCGAAGTACGGCGCCGCCACTTCGGCTTTGTAGGCCGCAATACTGACGCAGGCGGTCAGCGCCCGGGCCAGCAGCGCCTGATCGTCGAGGTCGCGTGCGATCGCGACTGCCTCCTGCGCCTCCTCCAAGCTGTTCAACGCCAGGCCCCACGCGTTGAGAAGTGCGTGATCGGCCAGTGCCCGCGCCCGTATTGGGCGAGGGAACTCGATGCCCCGCGCATCACCGTCGCGCAGTACGGCGTCAAACCAGGCCACCCCTTCGGCGATACGGCCGTGTCCCAGCCAGAGCGGCAGAAGGGACGAGGCCAGGGTTAATGCCTGCTCGGACTCGTGGTTCTCCTGGCTCCACGCGAAAGCGGCACGGAGATTGTCGATCTCGGCATCTGCCCGAGCCAGCATCAGTTGATGACCGTCATGGGGCGGGTTGTCGAGCGCGCCCGCCATCGCCGTGTAGTGGTCGCGGTGGCGGGTGCGGATGGCGTCCGCTTCGCCGGACTCGCCCAACTTTTCCATGGCGTACTGACGCACCATCTCCAGCATCCGGTAACGCGTTCGTCCGGCGGTGTTCTCGGCGATCACGAGCGACTTGTCGACCAACAGGGTGAGTTGGTCGAGCACCTGATGGCTCGCAATGTCTCCGCATCCGGCCACGAACTGGGCGGCGTCGAGATGAAAACCGTCCATGAAGGCGGCAAGTCGCCGGAACAACATCCGCTCGGGATCGGTGAGCAGCGCATGCGACCAGTCGACGGAGGCGTGCAACGTCTGCTGGCGACGCACCGCGCGACGCGAACCGCCGGTGAGGAGCCGGAACCGGTCATGCAGCCCTTCGAGGATCTCCTCAAGCGACAACGCGCGCACCCGCGCGGCCGCGAGCTCGATCGCCAGCGGCATGCCATCGAGGCGCCGGCAGATCTCCGCGATCGCGGCGGTGTTGTCGTCGGCGAGATGAAAGTCCGGCCGGGCGTGGCGGGCGCGGTCGGTGAATAACGTGATGGATTCGTCGGCCAGCGACAGCGAGGGCACCCGCCAGACCACTTCGCCGTCCACCGCGATCGGTTCTCGGCTGGTGGCCAGGAACTTCACCTGTGGGCAGGCGCCGAGCAAGCCGAGCAGCAGCGTTGCGGACGCATCGAGAAGGTGCTCGCAGTTGTCCAGCACCACCAGCAGATGCCGCTGCCCGATCCAGCGGATGAGGGCGTCCACCGCGGAGCGGTCCGGCTGATCCGGCAGGCCCAACGCCCGAGCCGCGATCATCGGCACCAGCTCCGGATCGGTGATCGGCGCCAGATCGACATACCAGATGCCGTCGGTGAATCGGTCCGCCAGCAGGCCGGCGATCTGGATCGCCAGCCGGGTCTTGCCCGCGCCACCGGAACCGGTCAACGTGACCAACCGATTGTCGGCCAACAGCGCTCGCACGTCATCGATCTGGGCGTCACGTCCGATGAAGCTGGTCAGCTGCGGGGGTAGATGCGTGGACGCGACGGCCGTGGATGCCCGCAGTGGCGGGAAGTCGTTACACAGATCCGGGTGGCACAGTTGGACGATCCGTTCGGGTCGGGGCAGCCCGCGCAAGGGGTAGTTGCCCAGGTCAACCAGCCAGGCGCCGGCGGGAAGCCGGTCGATGACCAAGGCTTCGGTGATCCCCGAGAGGACAGTTTGGTCGCCGTGCGCCAAGTCGCGGATGCGAGCGGTCCGGTTGATGGTCGGCCCGATGTAGTTGCCCGCCTCACTGGTTTGGCCGCGCAACTGCACCTCGCCGCTGTGCAGGCCGATGCGGAGCCGAATCGGTGCCAGCGGTGCGCGCTGCAGCGCCAAGGCGCAGGAGACCGCGTCGCTGGCCCGGGCGAACGCTGCCACGAAGCTGTCGCCCTCACCCTGCTCGACGGGCCGCACCCCGCCATGGGCGGCGAGGACTTCGGCGAGGGTACGGTCCAGTCGCGCGATCGCGGCCGTCATCTGGTCGGCCTGGGTCTCCCAGAGCCGCGTGGAGCCCTCGACGTCGGCCAGCAGCAACGTCACCGTTCCGGTCGGGAGCTCGCTCACGCCCAACTCACTCCAGTTCACCGCCGGCGTGTCCCTGCGTTCGCTCATGGTAGCCAGCATGCGACCCGCCAGGCCGGTAAAACATCAGCGAAAGCGCGTAGCTGCGCACGCGGGATGCATCGGCTGCCCCAGCCGAACGAAAGTATGTAAGACCAGCGCAGTACCCTGGACAACCGATGCCCGAGAACCTTGCGAACATGGCGAATATCTCACCGATCGTCATCGGAGACGAAGAGATCTTCGAAGCCCACACGGGCGGGAAGATCTCCGTCGACCTCAAAACCCCGCTGGACACCCAACGCGCGTTGTCGATCGCCTACACCCCGGGTGTGGCGCAGGTCAGTCGCGCCATCGCCGCGGACCACACGCTGGCGGCCCGCTACACCTGGGCGCACCGGCTGGTGGCCGTGGTCAGCGACGGCACGTCCGTGCTCGGACTGGGTGACCTCGGACCGACGGCGTCGCTGCCGGTGATGGAGGGCAAGGCCGCGCTGTTCAAGACGTTCGCCGGCCTGGACTCCATTCCGATCGTGCTGGACACCAAGGATCCGGACGAGATCGTCGAGACGCTGGTGCGGCTGCGCCCGTCGTTCGGGGCGGTCAATCTGGAGGACATCTCCGCCCCGCGGTGCTTCGAAATCGAGCGGCGCGTGATCGAGGCGCTGGACTGCCCGGTGATGCACGACGACCAGCACGGCACCGCGATCGTGGCCTTGGCGGCCCTGCTGGGTGCGGCCAAGGTGCTCGACCGCGATATCGCGTCGCTGCGGGTGGTGGTCTCCGGTGCCGGCGCCGCGGGCGTGGCCTGCGCGAACATCCTGCTTTCGCGGGGCATCTCAGAGATGATCGTGCTCGATTCGCAGGGCGTGCTGCACCCGGAGCGCTCCGGCATGAACGACGTCAAGCTCGAGCTGGCGCAGCGGACCAATCCTCGTGGCCTGACCGGCGGCCTGGCCGAGGCGCTGGCCGGCGCCGACGTCTTCCTGGGCGCGTCCGGCGGCGTGGTGCCCGAGGAGCTGATCGCGACGATGGCTCCCGGTGGCGTGGTGTTCGCACTGTCGAACCCCGACCCCGAGATCCACCCGGACCTGGCGGCCAAGTACGCGGCGGTGGTGGCGACCGGCCGCAGTGATTTCCCCAACCAGATCAACAACGTGCTGGCCTTCCCCGGCGTGTTCCGTGGTGCGCTGGACGCCGGTGCGCGCCGCATCACCGAGGCGATGAAGTTGGCCGCGGCGGAGGCGATTTTCTCGGTCGTGGCCGACGATCTGGCCCCCGACCGTATCGTGCCCAGCCCGCTGGACCCCCGGGTCGAGCCGGCCGTCGCGGCCGCCGTCGCGGCAGCCGCCGACTCGGCGTCGTAGAGCGCACGGTGCCCAGGCCGCCGGGGCATCACCTGCGCCGCCTGGCGCTGGGATGGGCGGCCGTGCTGATCGCCGGGTGTGGCGCCCACCCGGGGCCGCCACCGCTGAGCGTGGGAGCGTCGCCGGATCCGCAGTCGCAGGTCCTGGGCCACCTGTATGCGAGCGCCCTGCGCGGCACCGGTGCCGCGGTGCGACTGGAGGCCGTCGCCGACCCCGTCGCCGGGCTGGATGCGGGGGAGCTGACGGTTGTTCCCGGTTTCACCGGCCGCTTCTTGGCGATGTTCGCCCGAGATTCCGCGGCGCGCTCCGATCGCGGTGTCTACTGGGCGTTGGCCGGTGCGCTGCCGGAGGGTCTGGCGGTCGGTGACTACGCCATGACCGCCGAGGACAAGCCCACGCTGGCCGTGACGAAGGCGACCGCGACCGGATGGGGCGATTCCGATCTGCCCACGCTCGTCCGGCATTGCGCCGGGTTGACCGTCGGCGGTGTCGCGGGTGTGCCAGTGCCGACCGCGGTGGGCCGTTGCAAGCTGCCGAAATTACGCGAATTCCCTGATGACGCAGCACTGTTCGCCGCGCTGGCGGCCCGTCAGATCACCGCGGCATGGTCCAGTACTGCTGATCCCGACGTGCCGGCAGGTGTTGTGCTGCTCACCGACGCGCGCCCCGCGCTGGTGCGCGCCGAGAATGTGGTGCCGCTGTATCGTCGCAATGAGTTGACCGAAGCCCAACTGCTGGCGATCAACCAGGTGGCCGGCGTGCTGGACACCGACGCCCTGATCGAGATGCGCCGACAGGTGGCCGACGGCGCCGACCCGCAGGTTGTGGTGGACGCTTTCCTGGACGAGCACCCGCTCGGCAGATAACCGTGCCTACTGGGGCCTGAGCTTGGGGATGCCGAACGAGAACAGGCGCTGGTAGCGCGAGCCCAGGATGCGCACGAGCAGGTCCAAAATCCGCGCGTCGTTTCCGATGAGCACGCGGGCGCGGTTCTTCCTGACCCCGTCGAGGATCACCCGGGCGGCCTCTTCGGCGGTGGTGGAGGCCAGCTTCCGGTCGAAGAAGTCGGCCATGGCCGCGGCGTCCAAACCTTCGGCGACGGTGGCGTTGCGGGCGATCGCGGTCTTGATACCGCCCGGGTGCACCGTGGTGACCTTGACCGGGTGCTTGTTGATGGCCATCTCCTGGTTCAACGCCTCGGTGAAGCCGCGGACGGCGAACTTCGCCGCGTTGTAGGCGGCCTGGCCGGGCATGGACAGCAGCCCGAACAGGCTGGAGATGTTGATGACGTGCCCGTCGCCGGACTCGATCAGGTGCGGCAGGAAAGCTTTGGTGCCGTTGACCACGCCCCAGAAGTCGACGTCCATCACCCGCTCGATGTCCTTGAACGGGCTGATCTCGACGTCGCCGCTGAACGCGATGCCGGCGTTGTTGTAGACCTGGTTGACCTTGCCGAAGTGCTCTTTGACCTCTTCGGCGTAGGCGAGGAACGCTTCCCGCTCGGTGACGTCGAGGCGGTCGGCCTTGACCCGTACGCCCAGCGCGGCCAGCCGCCGCTCGGTCTGGGCGAGCCCCTCGGTGTCGACGTCGCTGATCGCCAGCTGCGCTCCGGAGCGAGCCAGCTCGATCGCCAGCGCTTGACCGATACCCGAACCGGCACCGGTGACGACGGCGACTTTCCCGGCGAATCCCTGCATGTGCTCTCCTCAGCGGTCGGTGGAGCACCCGAGCTTATCCGGTACCGCGGGTACCGGGTGAATCGGCCTCACCGAGCGCCTCAGTCGAATGCCGAGTCGCTGCCTATGTCTCCCCGGCGTTCGGCTTCGTCCCTCAGTCGAATGCCGAGTCGATGATCTCCTGCTGCTCGACCGCGTGCACCTTCGACGACCCCGATGACGGTGCCGACATCGCCCGCCGCGAGATCCGCTTGACCCCGGTCAGCTTCTCCGGCAGCAGCTCCGGCAGCTCCAGGCCGAAGCGCGGCCACGCCCCTTGGTTGGCCGGCTCCTCCTGCACCCAGAAGAACTCGGTGACGTTCGGGTAGCGGTCCAGGGTCTCGGCGAGGCGGCGCTTGGGCAGCGGGGCCAGCTGTTCGATCCGCACGATCGCGATGTCGTCACGGCCGTCCTTGGCCTTACGGGCGGCCAGCTCGTAATAGATCTTGCCGCTGGTCAGCAACACCCGGGTGACCTTGCTGCGGTCACCCACGCCGTCCTCGTAGGTGGGCTCTTCGAGCACCGAGCGGAACTTGACGTCGGTGAAGTCCTTGACGTCGCTGATCGCCGCCTTGTTGCGCAGCATCGACTTCGGCGTGAACACGATCAGCGGCCGCTGGATCCCGTCGAGTGCGTGCCTGCGCAGCAGGTGGAAGTAGTTCGACGGGGTCGAGGGCATGGCAATCGTCATCGAGCCCTCCGCCCACAGCTGCAGGAATCGCTCGATGCGCCCGGAGGTGTGGTCGGGGCCCTGGCCTTCGTGACCGTGCGGCAGCAGCAGCACCACGTTGGACAGCTGGCCCCACTTGGCCTCACCGGAGCTGATGAACTCGTCGACGATCGACTGGGCGCCGTTGACGAAGTCGCCGAACTGCGCCTCCCACAACACCAGGGCTTCCGGGTTTCCGACGGTGTAGCCGTATTCGAAGCCAACGGCGGCGTATTCGGACAGCGGCGAGTCATAGACCAGGAACTTGCCGCCGCTCGGGGTGCCGTCGGCGTTGGTGGCCAGCAGCTGCAACGGGCTGAACTCCGCGCCGTTGGTCTGGTCGATGATGATCGAGTGGCGCTGCGAGAAGGTGCCGCGCCGGGTGTCCTGCCCGGACAGTCGGATCAGCTTGCCCTCGGCCACCAGCGAGCCCAGTGCCAGCAGCTCGCCGAACGCCCAGTCCACCTTGCCGTCGTACGCCATCTCGCGGCGTCGCTCGAGTACCGGAAGCACGCGTGGATGCACGGTGAAGCCTTCGGGGATCGCCATGAACGCGTCGCCGATACGGGCCAGCATCGCCTTGTCGACCGCGGTGTTCAGGCCGCGGGGCACCTGCTGCTCGGACTCCACCGACTCGCTGGGCAGCGCGGCGTGCTTCTCCAGTTCGCGGATCTCGTTGAACACCCGCTCCAGCTGGCCGTGGTAGTCGCGCAGCGCGTCGTCGGCCTCTTTCATCGAGATGTCGCCGCGGCCGATCAGGTCTTCGGTGTAGCTCTTACGGACACCGCTCTTGGTGCCGATCACCTCATACATGTACGGGTTGGTCATCGACGGGTCGTCGCCCTCGTTGTGCCCGCGGCGGCGGTAGCACAGCATGTCGATGATCACGTCCTTGTGGAACTTCTGCCGGAAGTCCACCGCAAGCCGGGCCACCCAGTCACATGCCTCCGGGTCGTCACCGTTGACGTGGAAGATCGGCGCGCCGATCATCTTGGCCACGTCGGTGCAGTACTCGCTGGAACGCGAGTAGTCCGGCGCCGTGGTGAACCCGATCTGGTTGTTGACCACGATGTGGATGGTGCCGCCGACGCGGTAGCCGGGCAGCAGTGCCATGTTCAGCGTCTCGGCGACCACGCCCTGGCCGGCGAATGCGGCGTCGCCGTGCATCATCATCGGCACCACCGAGAATGGCGGGTCTTCGTCGGTGCCCAGCGCGCCCCGACCCAGCAGGTCCTGACGGGACCGGACCAGTCCTTCCAGCACCGGGTCGACGGCTTCCAGGTGTGACGGGTTGGCGGTCAGCGACACCTGAATGTCGTTGTCGCCGAACATCTGCAGGTACACCCCGGTGGCGCCCAGGTGGTACTTGACGTCACCGGAGCCGTGCGCCTCGGCCGGGTTGAGGTTGCCCTCGAACTCGGTGAAGATCTGTGAGTAGGGCTTGCCGACGATGTTGGCCAGCACATTGAGCCGGCCGCGGTGCGGCATCCCGATGACGACTTCGTCGAGGCCGTGTTCGGCGCACTGGTCGATGGCCGCGTCCATCATCGGGATGACGGTCTCGGCGCCCTCCAGGGAGAACCGTTTCTGGCCCACGTACTTGGTCTGCAGGAAGCTCTCGAACGCTTCGGCGGCGTTGAGCTTGCTCAGAATGTACTTCTGCTGCGCCACAGTCGGTTTGACGTGCTTGACCTCGATGCGCTCCTGCAGCCACTGCTGCTGCTCGGGTTCGAGGATGTGGGTGTACTCCACGCCGACGTGGCGGCAGTAGGCATCGCGCAGCACCGACAGGATCTCGCGCAACTTGCGGACCTCGCCGCCGGGCAGGCCGTTGACCTTGAACTCCCGGTCCAGGTCCCACAACGTCAGGCCGTGGCTCTGCACGTCCAGATCGGGGTGGCTGCGGAATCGGGTGTTGTCCAGCCGCAGCGGGTCGATGTCGGCCATCAGGTGGCCGCGGTTGCGGTAGGCGGCGATCAGCTCGACGACGCGGGCGTTCTTGTCGACGACCGAATCCGGGTTGTCGGTGCGCCACCGCACCGGCTCGTAGGGGATGGACAGTTCGAAGAAGATCTCGTCCCAGAACGCGTCCGACAGCAGCATCTCGTGCACGGTGCGCAGGAAGTCGCCGGATTCCGCGCCCTGGATGATGCGATGGTCATAGGTCGAGGTCAAGGTGATCACCTTGCCCACCCCGAGTTCGGCGATGCGCTGCTCGCTGGCGCCCTGGAACTCAGCCGGGTATTCCATGGCGCCGACGCCGATGATCGCGCCCTGGCCGGCCATCAACCGGGGCACCGAGTGCACGGTGCCGATGGTGCCGGGGTTGGTCAGCGAGATCGTCACGCCGGCGAAGTCCTCGGCGGTCAGCTTGCCGTCGCGGGCCCGACGCACGATGTCCTCGTAGGCGTCGACGAACTGTGCGAAGCGCAGCGAGTCCGAGCCCTTGATGGCAGCCACCACCAGGGAGCGCTTGCCGCCGGCGCCCTGCAGGTCGATCGCCAGCCCGAGATTGGTATGAGCTGGTGTGACGGCGTTCGGCTTGCCGTCGACCTCGGCGAAATGCCGATTCATGTTGGGGAACTGCTTGACCGCCTGCACGATCGCGTAGCCCAGCAGGTGGGTGAACGAGATCTTGCCGCCGCGGGTCCGCTTGAGCTGGTTGTTGATGACGATGCGGTTGTCGATCATCAGCTTGGCCGGAACCGCGCGCACGCTGGTGGCCGTCGGCACCTCCAGGGAGGTGGACATGTTCTTGACCACCGCCGCCGCGGCGCCACGCAACACCTGGAGCTCGTCGTCGGCGAGCGGGGCGGGAGCCTGCGAGGCGGCAGGCTTGGCGGCCGGCACCTTGGGAGCGGGCGCCGCAGCAGCGGGGGCAGCCGGCGGCGCCGGGGGAGCCGGTGGGGTCACGGCTGGCGCGGCCACCGCCGCACCGTCACCGCGTTGCGCGTCGGGGGAGTAGTCGGCCAGGAACTCGTGCCAGCTCGGATCCACCGAGGAGGGATCCTCACGGAATTTGCGGTACATCTCCTCGACTAGCCACTCGTTCTGACCGAAGGGTGAACTGATACCGCTCACGACAGCTTCTCGCCTCGATTCCTGGTCGTTCGGCGTGGCACTTGCGCCCGCGCCCGCCTGCCTCATAAAGGCTAGCTCCTCGGAGATATTCCGCCAGGCTCGCGGCCGATTGTCCGCCGGGCCCGCTCCCGCCGACGCTTATGCGGAGTGCGCGTCACCGTCGTGCGGTGCCGGCACCAGGTGCAGATTCACCGGCCAGCGGTGGGCAGGGGGCCCGAACGCCTTGCGGGCATTGCCGATGATCTTCTTGCCCATCAGCCGGTTCCCGATGGCGCCGATCACAGCCCCCAGACCCACCGGCAACAGCTTGCCGAAGGCCAGCGCCCCGCGCCGCAGGGTGAAGCGCTTGACGAAGTACCGCAGCAACCGTGAGTTCAACTCCTTGACCGCCGGGAGCGGCAGCGCGGCGACACCCGCGGACCCTTCGGCGAGCCACGCCCCGCTGGTGCGGCCCGGGCCGAGCAGGTCGGCGAGCGCGCCCTTGCCCTGATCGCCCACCAACACCGCCAGCACCAGCGCGCGGCGCCGGTCCCGGTTGTCCACCGGAATGCCGTAGACCTCCGCGACGGACAGCACGAAGAACGCGGTGGCCTCCAGGAAGACCGCGGTCTCCCCGGCCACCGCCGACAGCGCCATCAGGGTGCCGATCGCCGGCACCGCCGCGGTGGCGCCCACCGCGGCGCCGCTGGCCGTCGCAGCCGCCAGGTAACGCTTCTCCAGCTTCTCGATGACCCGGGCCGGGTCGGCGTCGGGATCGTTTCGCCGCAGGCGCTCCACGTAGGCGCGTACCGCCGGACCCTGGACTCGCTCGCTGCGCTCGATGACCCGCGCCAACACTCGGGCCACCATGGTGGGCTTCTCCTCGTCGGGTCCCAGCTTCGCCTGTCCTCCGTCGAGCCTCGCTGAACCACCGGGGGCCGGCTCCAGTTCCTGCGCCGGCCGTCGCCGCCGAAAGATGCCCATAGTTGCCTCCCGTTTCGACTCGGTGGTCATCAGGCTAACGCGCTGCGGGTTGTTCCCGGCACCATCTGTCCGTAGCGTCGCAGTGAGGTGGGTTGATGCCCCGAACAGCACAGCGCAGCGAGGGGAGGGGCGGCGCTTGAGCAGCACGAACGACGACCCGGAATGCGCCGACATCGCACGTTCCGGTCCGCCGCGCTCGGCTGATTCGGTCAACCCCTGGAACGCGTTGTGGGCGATGATGCTCGGCTTCTTCGTGATCCTGGTGGATTCCACGATCGTGGCCGTCGCCAATCCGAGCATCATGTCGGCGCTGGACATCGGCTACGACACGGTGATCTGGGTTACCAGTGCCTACCTGCTGGGCTACGCGGTACCGCTGCTGGTCGCCGGTCGTCTGGGTGACCAGTTCGGGCCCAAGAACCTGTACCTGATCGGGCTGGCGGTGTTCACCGCCGCGTCACTGTGGTGCGGTCTGGCCGGGGGCATCGACATGCTGATCGCCGCCCGGGCGGTCCAGGGCGTCGGTGCCGCCCTGTTGACCCCGCAGACCCTGTCGGTGATCACCCGCACCTTCCCTCCGCAGCGGCGCGGCGCGGCCATGAGCGTGTGGGGCGCGACCGCCGGGGTTGCGACGCTGATCGGGCCGCTGGCCGGCGGCGTGCTGGTGGACCGGCTGGGCTGGGAGTGGATCTTTTTCGTCAACGTCCCGATCGGCGCCATCGGGCTGGTCCTGGCGATCGTGCTGATCCCTGACCTGCCGGTCCATCGTCATCGCTTCGACATCCTCGGCGTGGCGCTGTCGGGGGTCGGGATGTTTCTGCTGGTCTTCGCCCTGCAGGAAGGCGAGTCGCAGGGCTGGGCGCCGTGGATCTGGGCGCAGATCTTCGGCGGCATCTGCTGCATGGCGGTCTTCGTCTACTGGCAGGCGGTCACAGGCGGTGAGCCGTTGGTACCGCTGCACATCTTCCGCGACCTCGACTTCGGGCTGGCCAACGTCGGCGTGGCCGTCATCGGCTTCGCGGTCACCGGGATGGTGCTGCCGGTGATGTTCTTCGCCCAGGCGGTGTGCGAGATGTCACCCACCCGCTCGGCACTGCTGACCGCCCCGATGGCGATCGCCAGCGGCGTGCTGGCCCCGGTCGTCGGAAAGATCGTCGACCGCGCCCATCCCCGGGCGGTGGTCGGATTCGGCTTCTCGGTACTGGCGATCGGGCTCACCTGGCTGTCGATCGAGATGACACCGCTGACCCCCATCTGGCGGCTGGTGCTGCCGTTCGTGGTGCTCGGGGTCGGAATGGCGTTCATCTGGTCGCCGCTGGCGGCCACCGCCACCCGCAACCTGCCGCCGCACCTGGCCGGCGCCGGGTCGGGGGTCTACAACGCGACGCGGCAGATCGGGGCGGTGCTGGGCAGCGCGGGCATGGCCGCCTTCATGACGTCGCGGATCGCCGCCGACCTGCCGCCGATGCCGGGAGGCCGGCAGCCCGAGCATGCTTCCGCGGTCCTGCGGCTGCCCGAGTTCCTGCACGAGCCGTTCGCGGCGGCGATGTCGGAGGCGACGCTGCTGCCCGCCTTCGTCGCGCTGTTCGGCGTGGTCGCCGCGCTGTTCATGGTCGGCTACGTCATCGACCCCGCCCGTCGCACCACCGGCCTGCCCCGACACTTCCACGCGCCGAACACCGAACCTGACGTCGACGAACGAACCGAGCCGATCCCGGTCGTCACGCCGCCTCGAGTCCCCCGGGCCCGTCGTCCGCAGGATCCCGCCACCGAGCCGCTGACCGTCGAGATTCTGCGAACCCCGACGGTGATTGCAGAACTCGAACCGATAGTGCCGCACCACAACGGCTTTGATATCGATGCGGGACGCCACCTGCGTCCGCTCACCAACGGGGCCGCGGTGCCCGACGTGCTGGCCAAATTCGGCATCACCGGCAACAGTCCGAGCCGTCGAAATCGGCATTACCGGGAGGACCCCGACGACACCGATGCCTTCGGGCGGCACTCGCGGCGCGACAGGTGGTTGTAAACGTCCTAAACGGGCGACCGGCTACCGGGTGGTGTTGCCGACGATCTCCACCCCGTTGCCGTTCCAGTGGAATTTCACGATCCCGGCCAACCCCGGTATGCCGCTGGCGTTTCGCAGGGCCACCGTGTCGCCGGTCGACTGCGCCAGGTCGATTCCGCTGAATCCGTAGGTGTCCGGCACGGCCTGGGGTAGGAACTCGCCGAGGTGGAACAGCACCGCACGCGTACTCGGGTGTTCGGCGTTGGTGTTGGCCTTGACGATCACTGCCGAGATGTCGGCACAGGTGCTGTAGTTGCCGGCCAGCGGCTCCGGGCTCCACGGTTGCTTGCTGCGCGGGTCGTGGGGCAGCTCGGAGACGGCCTTGGCGATCGCCGGCGCGGCCAGGTTGACCGCGCACGGGTCGGCGGGGGCCGGGCTGCTCGACGGGGCAGGCCCGCTGGTGGCGGGCGCTTGCGGCGGCGCGGCGGCCGGGCTGGTGTTCTCCGGGGTCTTGGCGACGGTGGAGTCACCCGAACCGCACCCGGCCAGCAGAGTTGCGGCCAGCGCGGCGATCACGACTGACGGTTTGGCGGCACCCGGCACATCGGGCACCGTACCGCCGCCCGGCCGGCTGCCCGGGGAGGCGCGGCCGAGCACCGCTGTCGGGTCGCCCACCGCCGGGCGATCGACAGTGGCGGTAGGTGGGCCTCTTTGCCCGTAGACTGCTAAGCGCTATGACCTCGCCTGATACCCCCGCTGAGCCGTTCCCGGACGCCACTGGTTCCCTGTCGGACCCACCTACCGGGTCTCTTCCCGACCCACCCGCTGGGTCTCTTCCCGACCCACCCGCCCCGACTTTCGCCGACCTGCAGATCCACCCCTCGGTGCTCAAGGCCGTCGCCGAGGTGGGCTATGAGACGCCCTCGGCGATTCAGGCCGCCACCATCCCAGCGCTGCTGGAGGGTTCCGACGTGGTCGGGCTGGCCCAGACCGGAACCGGCAAGACCGCCGCGTTCGCCATTCCGATCCTGTCGCGCATCGACACCACCAGCAAGGCCACCCAGGCGTTGGTGCTGGCGCCCACTCGCGAGTTGGCGCTTCAGGTCGCCGAGGCATTCGGGCGCTACGGTGCGCATCTGCCCCGGATCAACGTGCTGCCGATCTACGGCGGCGCGTCCTACACCGTGCAGCTGTCCGGGCTCAAGCGCGGCGCACAGGTCGTGGTCGGCACGCCGGGCCGGGTCATCGATCATCTGGAACGCGGCAGCCTGGACTTGTCGCACCTGGATTACCTGGTGCTCGACGAGGCCGACGAGATGCTGCAGATGGGATTCGCCGAGGACGTCGAGCGCATCCTGGCCGACACTCCCGAGTACAAGCAGGTCGCGCTGTTCTCGGCGACCATGCCGTCGGCAATCCGCCGGATCACCACCAAGTATCTGCATGACCCGGTGGAAGTCACCGTCAAGGCCAAGACCGCGACCGCGGAGAACATCGCTCAGCGCTACATCGAGGTCGCCGGGCCACGCAAGATGGACGCCCTGACCCGGGTGCTCGAAGTCGAGCCCTTCGAAGCGATGATCGTCTTCGTCCGCACCAAGCAGGCCACCGAAGAGGTCGCCGAAAAGCTGCGCGCTCGAGGGTTTTCCGCGGCGGCGATCAACGGCGACATCGCGCAGGCCCAGCGGGAGCGGACCATCACCGCATTGAAGGAGGGCGGCTCCAAGGGTGTGGACATCCTGGTCGCCACCGATGTCGCCGCCCGTGGACTGGACGTGGAACGGATCTCCCACGTCGTCAACTACGACATCCCCAACGACCCCGAGGCCTATGTGCACCGGATCGGGCGTACCGGGCGAGCCGGGCGCTCGGGAACCGCGCTGCTGTTCGTCAACCCGAGGGAACGCCACCTGCTGCGGCTGATCGAGAAGGTGACTCGGCAGAAGCTGGTCGAGGCCGAGCTGCCCAGCGTCGACGACGTCAATGCGCAGCGGGTCGCCAAGTTCGCCGACGCCATCACCAACCATCTCGGTGCGTCGGGCATCGAGCTGTTCCGTCGCCTGGTCGAGGACTACAGCCGCGAGCACAACGTGCCGATGGCCGACATTGCCGCCGCGCTGGCGCTCCAGTCCCGCGACGGCGAGGCGTTCCTGATGGTGGAGCCGCCGCCGGACAAGCGACGCGAACGCGCCAAGCCCGACCGCGACGGCGGCCGGGACGACCGCAGGGGCGACCGCAAGGGTCCCCCGAAGGAAGGGTTCGCCACCTACCGGATCGCGGTCGGCAAGCGGCACAGGGTGAACCCGGGTGCGATCGTCGGGGCGCTGGCCAACGAGGGTGGTCTGAATCGCAGCGATTTCGGCAGCATCAGCATCAAGGTGGACCACTCGCTGGTCGAACTGCCCGCCAAACTGTCCGGCAAGACGCTCAAGGCGTTGGAGCAGACCCGAATTCAGGGCCAGCTGATCAACCTGCGACGTGAACGGCCATCCGGCAAACCCGAACGTCGCGGCGAAGGTGGGTACCGGAAACGGCCCGAATGACCCTGCCGCGCGACGAGGTGGCCCAGGGCGGGCTCGAACAGGTCGTTGGAGTGGATCGGGTCGCGTCGCTGACCGGTGTGCGTGCGGTGGCCGCGATCCTGGTGGTCGGAACGCATGCGGCCTACACCACCGGCAAGTACACCCACGGCTACGCGGGGTCGCTCGGTTCCCGGATGGAGATCGGCGTGCCGATCTTCTTCGTGCTCTCCGGATTTCTGCTGTTCCAGCCGTGGGTGCGGGCAATCGTATTGGGGCGCCCGGACCCGTCGGTGCGGCGCTACGCCTGGCACCGGGTGCGGCGCATCATGCCCGCCTATGTCGTCACGGTGCTGCTGGCCTATGTGATCTACCACTACCGCACCGCCGGCCCGAACCCCGGCCACAACTGGATCGGCCTGCTGCGGAATCTGACGCTCACCCAGATCTACACCGACAACTACATGTTCGGGTATCTGCATCAGGGGCTCACCCAGATGTGGAGTCTCGCAGTCGAAGTCGCCTTCTATGTGGCGCTGCCGCTGCTGGCGTATGTGACTTTGGTCTGGCTGTGCCGCCGGCAGTGGCGGCCGTGGCTGCTGCTGGCCGGGCTGGCCTCGGCGGCGGCGATCACACCGGCCTGGTTGACGCTCGTGCACACGACCGACTTCCTGCCCGACGGCGCCCGGCTGTGGCTGCCTGGCTATCTGGCCTGGTTCGTCGCCGGGATGACGCTCACGGTGCTACAGGCGATGGGTGTGCGCTGCTATGGCTTCGTGGCGATTCCGTTGGCGCTCATCTGTTATCTCATCGCTGCCACGCCGATCGCGGGGGAGCCCACCACGTCACCGGCCAAACTCTCCGAGGCATTGGTCAAGGCCGGGTTCTACGCCGTGATCGCCGCGCTGATGGTGGCGCCGCTGGCGTTGGGCAACCGCGGCTGGTACGCGCGGCTGTTGGCGAGCCGGCCGATGGTGTGGCTGGGGGAGATCTCCTATGAGATCTTCCTGGTCCACCTAGTGCTGATGGAGGTGGTGATGGTGGAGGTGCTGCACACCCCGGTCTACACCGGCTCGATGCTGGCGCTGTTCGTGGTCACCATGGTGGTCACCGTGCCGGTGTCCTGGCTGCTGCACCGGCTCACCCGGGTGCGGAGTTGAGCCGGCCGGGCGAGACCACGACCGGTACCACGAACTGCGTCAGCATTTCCCGCTCGTCGTCGGCGTCGTGCCCCGGGAAGCTCAGCATCGACGTCACCACCCGCACCACCCATCGGGCGCGTTGCGCAACGGCGTCGTTGTCTTCGGTGTCCAATGCGGACAGGAACGACGCGACCATCACGGTGATCACATCGGACTGCGCGGCCATCGCCGCACCGATGGGTGGTCCGGTCTCGGCGAACCACGACGCCAGCGCCGGGTTGCCGCGCACCAGCGCCAGTGATTCGGTGATCCCGGCTACCAGCCGCGTTGCCGGGTCGTCGATGCCGGCCAGCCGCCGGGTCAACTCGTGATAGAGCGCATTGGCCCACCGGTGCACGTAGGCGGTGTGCAGCGCGTCGCGGCTCTCGAAGTACCGATACAGCGTGGCGCGGGAGCAGCCTGCGGCGCGGGCGATCTCATTCATGCCCACCGAGGCGGGGTCCTGCTGCGCGAACAGCTTTTCCGCCGCGTCGAGAATCTTCTCGGCGGCCAGCTCACCGCGCTGATCGGACAGCCAGGCCCGCCCGGCCATCACGATCCGACGGTGAAGGGAATCGACAGTGGTCGCCGCACGTAACTACCACCGGCCCAAACGATTCCGGACTCGTCGATCGTGTAGTTCGGGCAGCGGGCCAGCAGTTCCTCCAACGCCACCCGCGCCTGCATCCGAGCCGCCTGGTTGCCGATGCAGTGGTGCGCGCCGTAGCTGAAGGTGAGGATCTGGTGCGGCTTGCGTCGCACGTTGAGTTCGGCGGCGTCCGGACCGAACTGGCGTTCGTCGCGGTTGCCCGAGCCGTAGAGCAGCAGCACCTTGCGGTCCGCCGGAATGGTGGTCTCGCCGACGGTGACGTCGCGGGTGGTGGTGCGGGCCAGCCCCTGCACGGGGGAGGTCAACCGCAACAGCTCCTCGACGGCGTCGCGGATCAGTTCGGGTGAGTCCACCAGGAGCTGACGCTGATCGGGGTGCTGCTGCAGCAGTTGCACTGAGCCGCCGAGCATTCCCGTGGTCGTGTCGTTGCCGCCGGTCACCATGGTGAAGGTGAACGCCAGCACCGCCAACAGCCCGGTGACGTCGCCGTCGGCGCCCATTCCGGCTGCCACCAGGTGCGAGACGGTGTCGTCCTGCGGGTCGGTGCGGCGGCGTTCGATGAGGCCGCTGAAGTAGGCCATCATCTCGCCGATCGCGTCACCGGCCGAGACGACGCCGTCTTCGCTGACGGTGGCCGCCACGACCGCCTCGGTCCAGCGATCGAACTGGCCCCGGTCCTCCTCGGGCACACCCAGGTAGTGCGCGACCACCATCGACGGCAGCGGCTTGAACAGCTCGCCGACGATATCCCCCTCGCCGCCGTTGGCCTGCAGCCGTTCGAGGCGCTCGACGACGAACTCGCGGACCTTGGGCTCGAGCAACTCGACCTGCCGCGGCATGAATCCGCGGGCCACCAGTTTGCGAAACTCGGTGTGCACCGGCGGATCCTGCATCACCATCGGCGGGTTGTCGGCCAGGCCGATCATCTCCAGCTCGCCGTAGTTGACGGTCAGCCCCTGCGCGGAGGAGAACGTCTCGTGGTCGGCGGCGGCCGCCCAGATGTCGGCGTGCCGGGACAGCACGTAGTAGTCCTGGTTCGGCGCGTTCTCCGGGACCACATGGTGGACCGGGTCATGGTCGCGCAGCGCGGTGTACATCGGCCAGGGGTTGGGCCAGGTTTCGGCGTTGCCGAGCTCAAATTTTGGATGAGACATCGTGGTCGTCATGTCTCATTGATACGACAACGTCCCGACCGGTGTCAATGGCCGAGTGTGAAATCTACGACGCGACGCGCCGGGGGAGCGTCGGCAGATTCACACTCGGGGCGGGGCGGGGCGGGCTGGGCGGAGTCAGATCCCCGACCCCGGATTCAGGATGCCCAGCGGGTCGAGTGCGGCCTTGACCCGCTGGTTCAGCGCCATCACATCGGGTCCCAGCTGCTCGCCCAGCCACGGCCGCTTCAACCGCCCCACGCCGTGCTCGCCGGTGATGGTGCCGCCCAGCGCCAAGGCCAGATCCATGATCTCGCCGTAGGCGAGTTCGGCGCGCCGCACCTGGTCCGGGTCAGTGGGGTCGTGCACGATCAGCGGGTGGGTGTTGCCGTCGCCGGCGTGGGCGATCACCGAGATCAGCAGGCGGCGCTGCGCGGCGATGTTCTCGATACCGGTGATCAACTCCGCCAGCCTGGGCACCGGCACCCCGACGTCCTCCAGCAGCAGCGGGCCTTTCGCCTCGACCGCCGGGATGCAGAATCGCCGGGCGGCGACGAAGCCTTCGGCTTCGACCGGGTCGTCGGTGGAGAACACCTCCTTGGCGTGGTGTTCGGTGAACACCTGGGCCATCAGCTCGACATCCTCGGCGCCCGCGTGGCCGCGCTCGTCAGAGGCCGCCACCAGCATGGCCGCGGCCTCGCGGTCCAGACCCATGCGCAGTTGGTCTTCGACGGCGTTGATCGCGGCGGCGTCCATGAACTCCAGCATCGACGGGCGCAGCCGCCCGGACACGTCGAGCACCGCCTCGGCCGCGGTGGTCACCGAGTCGAAAGTGGCTACCACCACAGCCGATTTCGGCTGAGCCGGCAGCAGGCGCAGGGTCACCTCGGTGACCACCCCGAGGGTGCCCTCGCTGCCGACGAACAACTTGGTCAACGAGAGTCCGGCGACGTCTTTGAGGCGGGGCCCGCCCAGGCGCACGGCGGTGCCGTCGGCCAGCACCACCTGCAGGCCCAGCACATAATCGGTGGTCACGCCGTACTTGACGCAGCACAGGCCGCCGGCGTTGGTGGCGATGTTGCCGCCGATGCTGCAGATCTCGAATGACGACGGGTCCGGCGGGTACCACAGTCCGTAGGCGGCGACGGCCTTCTTCACCTCGGCGTTGAGCAGGCCCGGCTGGCACACCGCGGTGCGGGTGACGGGGTCGACGGTGATCTCGCGCATCTTCTCGGTGCACAGCACGATTCCGCCGTCGATCGCCGTGGCGCCGCCGGACAGACCGGTGCCCGCGCCGCGAGTCACCACCGGCACCTGGTGGGCGCTGGCCCACCGGATGACCGTCTGCACTTCTTCGGTGCGCAGCGGGCGCACCACCGCCAGGGGCCGGCCTGCCATCGGGTCCAGCGCCTTGTCCTGCCGATAACCCTCGGTGATCGTCGGGTCGGTGACCACCATGCCCTCGGGGAGATCGGCGATCAGTTGGGTCAATGCGTCGGCGTTCACGCTGGCGATCCTACGGAGCTGCGGTGCGCGGCCGCGCCGCTACGGATCGAGTCAGCCGGCGTTGAACAGCGAGGAGAACCACGAGCCCAGGTCCGTGCTGGCGGCCTGTTGGATCAGCTCATCCATGTTCGCCCACTGCTGGGCGGCCTGCTCGCTCGCCTCGGTGGGCCAGGCGTCGTTGGCAGTCAGGATCGTGGTGGCGAAGTCGTCGCGAGCATTGAGCAGCCCGGCGACGATCCCACCGTTGGGGTCGAACAGGGCGTCGTTGAGCAGTGAGCCGGCTTCCCCGGGCAACAGCAGCGACAGCACGGATTGCGCCGCCGCCAGCTGGAACGGCAGGCTGATATCGCTCCACAGCAGCGGCAGGTTGTTGGCCACCGCGGTCAGGCTGCCGAAGGGATCGTTTGTGAACCCGTGCCAGACGGCATCCCAATTCGGGCTCAGTGCGTCGGTGAACCGCATCGCCAGCGGCGTCTCCGGCTCCTCGCCGAAGACCGCCGCGTAGTTGTCACCGCCGATGAGCCCCTTGAGCCCGGAGAACAACACTTCTTGGATCAACCAGGCCGGCTGGGCGTGCATCCGGGACACGTCCAGGGCGTAGTCGTAGGACAGCACCCGCTGGGTCATGTCGGCGGCGTATTCCGCGGGGCTGACGGTCGGGGTGTCCGCGGGCAGGTATTGGGCGATGTCGGCCACCGACACCACCTGCGTCGTCACCTCCATGCCGGTGGGATCGGTTCCGGCGGTGAGGTTCTCGAATCGGACGAAGATCTCGCCGTTCGCGATGCCGCCGGTGTCCAGCCAGTTCGCCACGCCCGGATTGGTGGCACTGACCACGTAGTAGGTGTAGCCGTCGTCGGCTTGATAGGCCGTGGTGTTGTTCAGGGTCGTCTGCGCCAGGGTGAACGGCAGTGCCGCACCGTAGACGTTCATCAGTTCGATACCGCTGTAGGCGGCCGCCACCTCGGGAACCTTCACGATCAGCGCCTCGCCGGGGGCCAGGTCGAAATTCCCGGCGGAGACGTCGGCGCTGGGCAGCCCGGTGGCGAACAGGCTCGTCTCGGTGGCCAGCGGGCTCATGGTGTTGGCGGGCTCCCCGATGCCGGCGATCTGGGCGAGCCCCATGTTTTGGGTGTTGAACGGCCCGGCGATCTTGGCGAAGGCACTGAACAGCATGGTCAGCGCGTCATCGATAGAGGTGATCTTCGGCGGCGTCGTCGCATCGTCGCTGGGAAAGAAGCCGCCCGCGGGGATGGCGAAGAACGGCGGGCAGTCGGCCACGCAGTGGATGCTGATGTTGCTGGGCCCCTTCGCCCAGTCGCCCAGCACGTCGCGGACCAGCAGCGAGGCGGCTCCCTGGATGGTGGCGCTGTCGTCGTCGATGAAGTTGACCGCGCCGCTGGGTGCGTTTGGGCCGATGTAGACGGTGAACGTGCCGTCGGGGTTGACCACCAGGTTGCTGCCCAGTTCCAGGCTCTCTTTGCTGACGGCCTGTGACCCGGTGATCTGCTCGGTGGCGATGGCGAACGCTTCGGTTCCGCCGCCCAGTGTCCCGGTGAGTTCGTAGGTCGCGCCCGGGGCCAGGCCGGCGGTCGCATGGTAGTAGATGTCCGGGGTGAAGAACTGGAAGTACTGCCGGGGGGCGGCGGCGTCACCGGCAATCACCTCGGGCGATTGAAAGAACCAGCCGTCGAACAGCTCGGTGACACGCGAGATTCCGGCCATCAGCAGTTCGTAATTGGTGTTCTGCAGCCCAGTCATCAGCATGGCGACGCCGTCGGTGGTGGCAAACGGCAGCGCCGCGTCGTTGGTCGCCGCCTGCTGCATCACGGCCAGCAGATCGTCGATCGCCTGCTGCACACCCGCCGACACCGATGCCAGCGCCACCGGCATCGAGCGCGCCAGGGGCTCCGGTTGGAGCGCGATCGCCGCCGTGCCGGCCACCAGGGCGGTCGCCAGTCCGGCGGTACATAGCGCGCGGCGGGGGATTTCCGTACATCGGGTGGCCATGGGGCTCCTCTGCGGTCAGATGTGACAACTATTTGTCACATAAATGACAACTGAAAGTACGATGTGACGGGACGCTACCGCTGGCTGGACGTGCGCACAAGGGTCGGCGCCGACGCCCGTACGATCGGTGATCTTCTGCATGGCCAGACACGAGGAGGGCGATGGACGGCCCCGCCGAGCGAGACGATGAGAAGCGACCGGGCTCACCGCCCACGGATCGGGTGGTCGCCATCGTGGGGTTGTTGGCCGCGCAGACACAGCCCAGTTCGGTCGCCCAGATCGCGGCGCGGCTGGAGTTGAACCGTGCCACTGTGACGTCGATCTTGCTGGCACTGGAGCACGCGGGATGGGCGTCGCGGCGGGCCGATCGCAGATACACCCTGGGGTCCGGGCTGATCGGGGTCGCCGAGACGGTGCGGCGGTTGTGGCCGCTGTCGACGCAGGGCGCACACCTGATCGAGCAGATGGCCGAGCGGGCGGGCTGCGGGGCCGGACTGGCGCTGGTGGGGCCGACCGAGTTGAGCTTCTTGACCCTGGTCCGCGGCCGCGGGCGCATCCCGGCCGGAGTGGGTGTGGGGATGCGGTTGCCACTGATCGCCCCTGTGGGCGTCAGCGTGGTCGCACACCGCGATGCGCAGGCCCAGCAGGAGTGGCTGGCATCGGCGCAAGACGTCGGTCGCGACGTGCTGGACGACGCGTTGGACCAGGTGCGCCACAACGGCGTGGTGGTGTTCGGCCTTGGCGGCCCGGGCCTGGAGGCACTCGATGTGCTTGCCGAGGTGGTCGAGCTGTTGGCCGAGCATCCACGCCGCACCGCGCTGCGTCAACGGGTCTTCGAGCTGCTGACCGGCGTCAACGGAAACCCCTATACCGCAACGCAACTTGCCGGTACGCAGCCGCTGTCGGTCAGCTATCTGGCTGCCCCGGTGTTTGAAAAGGGCGTAGCGACTTACGAATTGCAGCTGGGGCCGCTGCGGCGAGACGTGAGTGCCGCCGATCGGGACCGCTACATCGGTGAAATCCGGGCGACCGCGGAGCGGCTCTCTTCGTAGCCGTTTCTCACCGCGCTGCACCTGGCGGCAGGATGGTGTCATGCATCCCCACCCCCGCACCGGTCAGCCGTTCAACTCACCGGTGCCGCCCGGCGTGGGCTGGCCCGGCGACCCGGCCACCGCGGAGACCCCGCAGGCCGCCGACGCCGCGTGGGTGCTTCGGCTGGCCGGCCAAGCGCGGTCGATCGGCGAACTCGATGCGCTGATCAGCGTCTGCCGGGCCTGCCCACGACTGGTGACCTGGCGCGAACAGGTGGCGGTCACCAAGCGGAAGTCGTTCGACGACCAGCCGTACTGGGGGAGACCGGTGCCCGGCTGGGGCGCACCGAAGCCGAAGATCGTGATCGTCGGATTGGCGCCGGCCGCCAACGGCGCCAACCGCACCGGCCGGATGTTCACCGGCGATCGGTCCGGCGACCAGTTGTACGCCGCGTTGTACCGAGCCGGCCTGGTCAACCAGCCCACCAGCGTTGACGCCGCGGACGGGTTGCACGCCAAGGACATCCGGATCATCGCCCCGGTGCGTTGCGCCCCGCCGGACAACGCTCCGACGACCCTTGAGCGCAACACCTGCGCGCCGTGGGTCGACACCGAGTGGCAGCTGATCGCCCCACACGTGCGGGTGATGATCGCGCTGGGCGGCTTCGCCTGGCAGGTAGCGCTGCGGATTGCCGCTGACCTGGTGCCCAAGCCCAAACCGAAGTTCGGCCATGGCGCGGTTGCTGAACTGGGCCCTAAGTTGCGGCTGCTGGGCTGCTACCACCCCAGTCAGCAGAACATGTTCACCGGGCGGCTGACCCCGGCCATGCTGGACGACGTGTTCGCGCAGGCCTCGGGGCTGGCGGGACTATCCGGCTGAGTTCCGGTGTTGAGTAGCAGCGTGCGTCTTTCCGTTCTTGATCTCGTCCCGGTCCGCACCGACCAGTCCACCGCCGATGCGCTGGCGGCGACGGTGCGGCTGGCCCAGACCGCTGACCGCCTCGGATACACCCGGTACTGGGTGGCCGAGCACCACAACATGCCCTCGGTGGGGGCCACCAGCCCGCCGGTACTGCTGGCCTACCTCGCCGCACAGACGTCGCGGGTCCGGCTCGGCGTATCGCGGCACCGACCCGGCCACCGCACCCGGCCGGGAGCGGACCCTGGAATTGCTCGCCGAGGAGCTGTTCTGAGAGGTCAAACCGCGACGACGTCGACAAGACCGTCCAGGCCGGCGAAATCCCCTGGATTGCGGGTATAGAGCCTGGCCGAGTGTGCGTGTGCGGTTGCGGCGATGAGCAGGTCCATTGAGCGGGCCCGCGGCTGACGGCCGGCCGCGGTGACCGCCGCGGCGATGTGACCGTAGCTGGCGGCCACACTTGCGGTGAGCGGCAGTGCGTCGAAGCTGCGTTGCAAGACCGACAGGCGACGCAGCCGCTCGGCGCGGACCTCCGGGAGCTTCGCGACCAGAACCCCGAAATGTAACTCAGCCAGAGTGATTGTGCTGATGGCCAATTCGCCTTGCAGGGGCGCGACGTCGGTGGCGAGGACGACGCTGGTGTCCACAATGGCGATCAACGCGCGTTCCACGGATCGGCTATCGCGTGCTCAATCGCCTCACGATCGGCGTTCCATGCCGGATCTTCAGGGCCGTTGAACAGTTCGGCGATATCGGCCCACCGCCGCCACGCCCGTGGTGCGGCGGGCACGAGCCGGGCGCTTGGCCGACCGGCCACGGTGATGGTGATTTCCTCACCGTCCTCGACTCGGCGAACCAGATCGGAGGCGTTCTGGCGCAGTTCGCGTAGGCCAACGGTTTCCATGCCCCATGGTAGCGCATGTGCTACCTCGTGACGGCTCAGCGGTTGATGATGGTCGCCCCGAAACCGCTGGGCCGGTAGTCGATGTAGACCGGGTTCACCGAGAAGGGGTAGTAGCCGCTGTTGGCCGCCCCGCCCGACGTGACATACGGGCCGTTGTTCGTGGTGGTGTAGGAGTACAGCAGGGTGCTGCCGTCGGCGTTGTACACCGAGATCACCGTGCCGGCCGGCACCTGCGAACCCACGCCGAGCTGCGGGAACAGCGACTGCGGAATGCTGCCGTACATGCCGCCCGAGTCCAGCGACGTGGACACCGCCACCGGGGGAGCACCGTTGATCGACACCATCGTGTCGACGAACGGCGACCCGGGCACCGAGATCTCGGGGCTCAGCGGGTTCGGCCCGAAGGTCAGTTGACCGGTCTGCTCGTCAATGAGCACACCCTGGTTGAGCGCACCGGGCAGGGCCGAGACGATCGTCGAGGTGCCGGCGTAGCCGTTGTTGGGCCCAATGCCCAATACGCCGACGACGCCGTACTGGTTGAAGTACTGCGTCATCAATGCGTTCGACCCGGAGGTGACGATGTTGACCGCGGTCGGATCGGTGACGATCTCCCCCGAGCAGGCCACCTTGTCGCAGAAACCCACTGTGGTGCTGTACGTCTGGTAGCCGTAGCTGTTGTTGCCCAGGCCGGCGTAGCTGGAGTTGCCGGACAGCAGCACGCTGCCGAGGTCCCCGGGGTTGCCGACGGCACTGTTCAGGATCGTCAGACCCGTTGAGCCGGTGTCGATCTGGACCGGTACCGGCGGCCCGCCGTTGATCGAGATGTAGACGATCGGGCTGATGCCGCCGCTCTGTAGGTACAGCGGGACGGTGACGTTCACCGGGCCTTCGGGTCCACCGGTCTCGCCGGCGTGCCCGGCGCCCGAACCGGCTCCGCCGGCACCCCCGGCGCCGTTGGCGCCGTGGCTGCCGACCGCCCCGCCGCTACCGCCGTCGCCGCCGTCTCCGCCGCTGCCGCCGTTGGCCCCGACGCCACCTGCGGCCACCGCACCCGCGGCCCCGCCGTCGCCGCCGTCACCGGCCGCGCCGCCGTGCACGTTCGTCCCGGTCAGCGTGGCGTCGCCGCCGTCACCACCATTGCCGCCGTGACCACCGGCGCCTGCGTTGCCGCCGGTGCCCGCGTGGGCGCCCGCACCGCCGGCGCCACCCGCTCCGGCGTTGCCTCCGGCGCCGCCGTTTCCGCCGTCGCCGCCGCTGGAGCCCTGCGCGTAGTAGGTGCCGGTGGCGCTACCGCCGTTGGCGCCGGCACCGCCAACGCCGCCGTTTCCGCCCGTGCCGCCGTTGAATCCGGTGTCGCCCTTGCCGCCGGCACCCCCGGCGCCGGCGGCGCCGCCCTTGCCGCCGTCGCCGCCGATCCCGACCGGGGCCTTGTTGATCCCGGGTTGGGCGTTGAACCCGGAGCCGGGCGCTCCGCCGTTGCCGGCCGCCCCGCCATTACCGCCGTTGCCTCCGGTGCCGCCGGCACTGTCATCGCCCGCTCCACCGGTGCCGCCGCCACCACCGGTGCCGCCACCGCCGCCGGCGCCGCCGTTGCCGTTGGTGCCGAAGGTGCCGTGCTCATGCAGGGCGACGTTGCCGGTGTAGGCCGACCCGGCCGCACCGCCGGTGCCGCCGGCGCCGCCATTGCCGCCGTTGAAGCCGCTGCCGCCGCCGAGCGCACCGGTATCGCCGAGCCCGCCATTGCCGCCGACGCCGCCGGCCCCGCCGTCGCCGCCGCTGCCATAGGGAACGCTGTTGGCGATGTCCAGAGTGGCGATGCCGTTGCCGCCGCCGTTGCCGCCGGCGCCGCCTGCACCGCCGGCGCCGCCATTGCCGGTGCCGGCCCCGTGTGCGTAGGCGCTACTGCCGCCGGCCCCGCCGACTCCGCCCTTGCCGCCGTCGCCGCCGCTGCCTGGCAGGGTGGCGCTGGGGGGCAGCTGGCTCTGGTCCACACCGCGACCGCCGTCTCCGGCCTTGCCGCCCGCGCCGCCGTTGCCGCCGTTACCGTCGCCCAGCGAGTTACCGCCGGCGCCGCCCTTACCGCCATTGCCGCCGTCGCCGGCGTTGCCGTTGTTGACGACCGCATTGCCGTCGGCGCCGTTCGCGCCGTTGCCGCCGGCCCCGCCGTTGCCTCCGTTGCCGTGCAGGCTGCCGGTCCCGCCGGCGCCGCCGTTGCCGCCGTTGGCGCCAGCGGTGACGGCGTTGAAGCCGTTGCCGCCCGCGCCGCCGTTGCCGGCGTGCGCGGTCGATAGCGATCCGGTCGCTCCGTCGGCGCCGTTGACCGAGCCAGTCCCGCCGGCACCGCCGAGGCCCCCGGCGCCCGCCTGGCCGCCGTTGCCGCCGCGGCCACCGTTGGGGTTGCTGGCATTGCCGTTGGCGCCCTTGCCGCCGTCACCGGGGGTGCCGCCGGTCCCGCCGTTGCCGCCGTTTCCGCCGGCGCCCTGGTGGCCCGCGGTTCCTTGAGCCGAGGTGCCGCCGGCGCCGCCGTTGCCGCCGACCCCGCCCTTGCCGCCCTGCAACCCGTTGCCGCCGTTGCCGCCGGCCGCGCCTGCCGTGGTGGCGTTGGTCCCGGCCGCCCCGTTGCCGCCGGTGCCGCCGTCACCGGCATTGCCGCCGGCGCCGCCCGCTCCACCGTGGCCGTCGCCGAGTGAAGCGCCGCCGGCGCCGCCGTTGCCTCCGCCGCCGCCGGCCCCGCCGATGCTGCCGGGCCCGCTGTTAGCGCCGTCGGTGCCGTTGCCGCCGGCGCCGCCGGCCCCGCCGTTGCCGTGCAGGCTGCCGGTTCCGCCGTCGCCGCCGTTGCCGCCACTGGTGCCGGGGGCGGCGTTGGGGTCCGAGGCTGCGTCGTAGCCGTTGCCGCCCGCGCCGCCGTTCCCGGCGTATTGGGAGGGGGTGCCGGTCGCACCGCTGGCGCCGTGAACAGAGCCTGCTCCGCCGTCGCCGCCGAAGCCTCCGGCGCCGAATGCGCCGCCGTTGCCGCCGCGGCCACCGTCGGGGTTGCTCGCATTGCCGTTGCCGCCGGCACCGCCGTCACCGGCTGCCCCGCCGGAGCCACCGTTGCCGCCGTTGCCGCCCACACCTTGCAGGCCTGCGATCCCGTTGGCCGAGGTGCCGCCGGCGCCGCCGTTGCCACCGATCCCGCCGTTACCGCCCTGCATGCCGTCGCCGCCGTTGCCGCCGGCCCCGCCCGCGACGGTCGCGTCAGTTCCAGCGAATCCAGATCCGCCCGTACCGCCCGCACCGCCGCTGCCGCCCGCTCCACCGCGGCCGCCGTCGCCGTATTGCGCCGAGAGGCTGGACCCACCAGCACCGCCGGTCCCGCCCAGCGATCCGTTGCCCCCGGTGAAGCCCGTCGCCCCGGTCGCGCCCGCACCCACGGAGCCGGTTCCGCCCATGCCGCCGGCCCCGCCGTTGCCGAACAGCCACGCGATGGCGTCGCCGCCGGCACCGCCAACACCGGCGGCCGCGCCGTCGACACCGACTCCGCCGGTGCCGCCGACACCGCCGTTGCCCATGAAGGACCCACCGTCACCGCCGATGCCGCCGGCGGCGCCCGCCCCGCCGTCACCGCCGGCACCGCCGTCACCGAACATTCCGGCCGCTCCGCCGTTGCCGCCGGCCACCCCGGCGATGCTCTGGTCGAAGCCGTCACCACCGTCGCCGAACCACAGGCCGCCGCTGCCGCCGTTGGGGTCGAACTCGGTGCCGTCCGTGCCGTCGCCGATCAGGAACTTCCCGGAGGCGGTGTTGATCCAGCCGTTGACCATCGACCCGAAGTCACTGTTGATCCAGTTCTCGATCGACGTGTGGAACGGGTCGTAGAAGAGCTGGTCAAACCATGCCGCGGAGTCGAGGGAGCTGGTGTCCGCGGCGACGCCGGCGACCGGCGTGAACATGTCGATCAGCCAGTCGAAGTCCATCCCGTCGGCGTGTGCCGATCCAGCCGCGGGCGTCAGCCCGACGGCGAGGAAAGTGCCGACCGCCGCTCCGGCTCCCGCCAGGCGCCGGCGTGCTGACTGCGATTTACCCGGCCCACCCTGACGACTCATCGCCCCAAAGTACTAGCTGAGTGATACCTGAGCAAAGCGAAGCAGCGGGCTGCTCTCCGAAAGAATGCCGATTAAGAAGACCGTGTCGGGGTGAGCCTGACCACCGTGTCGATCAGGGATAGATGAGCCATAGCTTTAAGTCTGCCCGCTGTCGCTGCTCGCCAGCGCGGCCCGCAGGATCTTTCCGGTGCCCTCGCGGTCCGGGTCGCGGCGCACCAGCAGGCCCTTGGCAAAAGACAGCCGGTCGCCGTCACGGCGCGGGACCACGTGCAGATGGATGTGGAACACGCTCTGAAAGGCTGCCCGACCGTCGTTGATCGCCAGGTTGTTGCCGTCGGCGTGCAGCCCGGAGGTGCGGGCGGCCTGGGCGATCCGCTGCCCGATGTTCAGCATGCCGGCCAGCGTGTCCGCCGGGGTGTCGGTCAGGTCCACGAAGTGCTGTTTGGGGATCACCAGGGTGTGGCCGCGGGTGAACGGCCGGATGTCGAGAAACGCCAGGTAGCCGTCGTCTTCGAAAACCCGCACGGCGGGTGCGTCACCGGCGACGACGGCGCAGAACACGCAGGACATGCCCGCCACGGTAATGCGTCAATACAGTGCACCGGCGATTGCGTCGATCGCCCGGTCCAAGATCGCCCGGGTGGTGGCGAAGTTCAGCCGCGCGAATCCCCGGCCGCCGCCGAACGGGATGCCCGGGCTCAGCGCCACCCGCGCGTCGGCCAGCAGGATCTCGGCGGGTTCGACGGGCAGTCCCAGCGCCCGGAAATCGAGCCAGGCCAGGTACGTGGCCTCGGGGTGGCTGACCCGCAGGCCCGGTACCGCTGCGGGCAGCGCGCGGCTGAGGTGGTCTCGGTTGGACCGTAGATAGGTCAGCAGGTCCTCCAGCCAGGGTCCGCCGCGGGTGTAGGCGGCGAGGTTGGCGGCGATGCCGACGGTGGCGGCGCCCATGGTGTGCAGCATGTTGATCCGATCCCAGTCGGCGGCGTCGCGCGGATTGGACAGGATCACCTGGGCGCACATCAGCCCGGGCAGGTTCCAGCCTTTGGACGCCGACATCAGCGTGATGACGGTGTCCGCGGCGGCGGGCGACACCGAGGCGGCGGCGACGTGGGGCCGGTCGTAGACCAGCGGGGCGTGGATCTCGTCGGCGATCACCCGGGCGCCGTGCCGCGCGGCGATGTCCACGATCGCACTGAGCTCTTCGGCGGTGAAGGCGGTGCCCAGCGGGTTGTTCGGGTTGCACAGGATCAGTGATCCCGCACCGGCGGCGAACGCGGCGTCCAGGGCCTCCAGGTCCATCAGGTAGCGTCCCGAATCCTGCTGTGTCATCGGGATTTCGATGCGTTGGCGCCCGGTGACGGTGAGCAGGTCGAAGAACGGCATGTAGGCCGGCACCGGGAGTACCACCGGGCTCTCCGGGCGGGTGAGGAACTCGATGACCACCTCCATGCCCTTGAGCACGTCGGGGACCACTCGCACCCATTCCGGCTGAACGGGCCAGTTGTAACGATGCAGGCACCACTGCGCGAGTGCGGTGGGCAACGCGTCGGAGCCCAGCGCCGGATAACCGAACTCCTCGTTGGCCACGCAGGCGCGAACCCCGTCGAGCACCGCGGGCGCGGTCGGGAAGTCCATCTCGGCGATCCACAGCGCCAGCACATCGGGGGCGAAATGATTCCACTTGATGGTGTGGCGGGCACGGAGTTGTTCGGGAGTCAGCGCATCGAAGACTTCAGCCACCTCGTCAGTCTGCCGCGAGATACGTTTGCGGTGTGGGGGACCCTGAGATCGAGGACTTGCTGGCCGGGCTGGAGGGCACTGCGCGTGCCGAACGCGCCGAACTGATCGAATGGCTGCTGGGACAGGGCATCACTGTGGAGGAGATCGGCGGGAATGTCTCACCGATGTTCTTGGCGTCGCGACGGCTGGTCGGCGACGACGGAACATATGTCTCGGCCCGCCAGATCAGTGAATCGACCGGCGTCGACCTCGAGCAGTTGCAGCGGCTGCAGCGGGCGATCGGGCTGCCCTGGATGGACGATCCGGATGCCCCGGTACAGATGCGCGCCGACGCCTGCATCGCCGAGCATGCGCGCCGCTTCATCGACGCCGGTATCGATGCCGAGCAGGCCCTGCAAACCGCTCGTGTGCTGGCCGATGGGTTGGCGCACACCGCTGAGTTCATGCGCTTCACCGTGCTGTCGGCGATCGGCGAACCGGGTGTCACCGAGCTGCAGATCGCCCAGCGGTCTCGGGACCTGGTGGCGGGGCTGGCCCCGATGTTGGGTCCGTTCGTCCAGGACATGCTGATGCTGCAACTGCGTCACCAGCTCGATATCGACACCGTCACCGCCAGCGAGCGCTTGGCGGGCGCACCGCTGCCGGGAGCGCGGCAGATCACCGTCGCGTTCGCCGACCTGGTCGGCTTCACCCGGCTCGGGGAGATGGTGCCGCCCGAGGAGCTGGTTGAGCTGGCCGAGCGCTTGACCGTGTTGGCGCACGAGATCGCCGTTCCGCCGGTGCGATTCATCAAGACCATCGGCGACGCGGTGATGTTCGTCTGCCCGGATCCGGCGCCGTTGGTCGATGCGGTGCTCAGGCTCGTTGAGGCGGCCCAGGCCGATGAGACCCTGCCTCGGCTTCGTGCCGGCATCGCCTCCGGGGAGGCGGTGAGCCGGGTCGGGGACTGGTTCGGCAGCCCGGTGAACACCGCGAGCCGGATCACCGGGGTGGCCAGGCCGGGCACCGTGCTGGTCGCCGAGCCGGTGCGGGTGGCGTTGACCGAATCCGACGCCTTCCAATGGTCGTTCGCCGGCGGACGTCATCTCAAGGGCATCAAGAGCGAGGTGAATCTGTTCCGCGTCCGGCACACCCAAACCTAGGGTTTGAGGTGCGCGGCCCTCAGCGACGCCAGCGCTGTTTGGACCTGGTAGAGGTCTCGCTCGTTGCATTGAGCCCAGTGTCGTTCGTCTGCGTCCAGGCGAGAGATAAAGCCGTAGCGTTGACGCACAACGGCGATCCACTCTTTGAGACGCACAGGTTTGGTGAGGTAGCCGATATCTTCACGCTGGAATTCGCTTGGGTCGCGTGGTCTTAGCACCTCGTCGGGATCGACAGGTTTGTTGCCACGTCCGTCGACGACGACGTCGCGGTAGGCCTTGAGAACCCACAGCCGCCGGGTGAGCGCCTCGTCGATCACCCGCGAGGTCGCAAACCATTGCAGGTCGTAGAGATCGCGGGCCAGGGAAACGCGACGGTATCGCGCGAGTTTCTCGGAGACGGCTTCCTCGGCCCGTACGACAGGGGTCGGAGGCAGGGTGAAGTCATACCGATCGTGGATCGGCAGGTGCACGGGATCAAGCGTCTCGGGCTCCAAACTCAGTGCATGGCGTGCCAACTCCACCTTGGCGCCCAGTTGCGGGCGGCCGAACGGTGTGTTGACCTTCAGGTCTCCACGCCGGCCGTCGTCGCCGAGATTTTCGATTGCGAAGGCGAATCCGTCGATCTCAACGCCGTCGAGAGCCCGCAGGGTGGCAAGCGCCAGGTCCTCGTCGGGCGCGGCGAAGTCGAGGTCGGTCGAAAAGCGGCCGGCGTTGCCCGCCCTGAACTTCCGCAATGCCGTGCCGCCTTTGAACACCAGGCCGCTGTCGAATAGCCCGGCATTGTGGATCAGGCGCAAGGCGTGGTCCTGCGCGATGTCCAGCAGAGCAGCGTCGCGTCCGCCCTTTACTCCTTGATAGTGGCGCGCAAGGTGGCCGTCGGTGATGCGGGTCATGAGCCGCCACCCACGTTGAGATACGGGTGTAGCAGGGTGTCATTGACTTGCGTCAGGGCGTCAAAGACACCCTGACCGGCGATGCGAGGGCCGAGCCACGCTGTGCCCCTCGCCGGATAGGTCGCGAGGATCGCGGCTCGCAAGTAGCCGTTGCCGGCTGCTCCGAGGAGGTAGGCAGCGCGTTGTGCTGTTGTGCGGTGCATCGGCTCCAGCAGGCTGATGACGGTGTCTTTATCCACGTCTACGACCGACTCCGTCAGCCATTGCCCAAGGCCGGCGACATCTTTGTAGGCCGAGGGCCGTGCCGCAATCCCGACGAGCAGACCTTCGATGTTCCAGGACGGCAATCCGTTGATTGTCGTCAGTCCTGGCTCGGACAGCTCGATCCGGACATAGCGCCAGTCGCCGGTGAGTGCCTTCGGAAACGAGGTGTCGACAGGCAGGGCGACCACCTCCTGTTCGGGGATCCGCTGCGCCAGTCCGAGTATGGATGCAGCTGAGTCCATTGCGAGTACGCCAGGCCAGGATGGGTTTACGGCAAGCTGGGCACGAAGCTCAATGAAGCGGTCGCCAGAGCCGTAGGCGCCGCCGCGGGCGCCCGGGAGGAATTCCCAGACGTGTCGGGTGCGCAGTGGCCCCAGCCAGCCTTCACGTTGGAGTTCGTAGGCAAGGTGGCGCGCGGCCGTTTGGTCGGCTTCAAGCCCGACCTGGCGCATGATGGCAGCTAGCCGGTCGAGCGGCACCAGTAAGTCGCCGTCAAGCTCAAGTTGCTCTACGACCGGCGCGACCGATCGCGATATCCTCCGTGCTGCTGTCATTTACCACCTCAATTCGGTAAATAGTAACAAATTAAGGGTGTATCTGACAGTGGTGCGGCCGGAACGGCTTGGGCGCGGGTCAACCCGAAGCGATTGCCCTCTGAACCCGACTGACGCGGGCCCAAAGCCGTCCGGCCGGTGACTAACGGCCCCTGTTGCGACTGGGAGCTGGCTGGGAGCCTGAAGTCGACAGACCCAGTTGGAGGTGGCTGATGCTGGAGACGACCGTGGATTTTGAGGTCGTGGGGGGTGGAAAAATAGGCGCCCAGTGTGAATTTGACGACGTGACACGGGCGTGTCGCGTCGTCAAATTCCCACTCACGGCCAGCGCACCTGTGCCGGGTCTCCGGCAATTTCCGAGTGAGCCGGGCGGCGACGACTGGGGGATGAGGCGACGGCTCGGGGGGTAGGAAAGTTGCCCGGCTTTGAGCGACAGCCGCGGGTGGTGAAACGAGCCCCTTGCGATTAGTCGCGCAAAGGCGGGCAACTCTTCACATGGTTCTGGATTCGGCCGCCACCGGAAAATCGCCACCGGAAAATCGCCACCGGAAAATTAGGGCAGGCCCGGCTGACAATTGGGAGCGTCTACACTTCCTGCGCGGCTGGCTTTCACCCATTGGTCCAGCTCTTCGGATCGGTCATGACCGGGCCTGCTTCGCAGTCGAATTTACGCCGCCGGCCACCGCTGGGCAATGGTTGATTTCGCCCGAATTCAGCTGCCCTCGGCCATGGCCCAGTAGGCCCCTCGGCGGGCCAGCAGTTCAACATGGGTGCCCTGCTCGACGATCCGGCCGGCCTGCATCACCAGGATCAGGTCCGCGTCGCGGATCGTCGAAAGACGGTGGGCGATAATGAAACTGGTGCGTCCCTGGCGCAGCTCTCGCATCGCTCGCTGGATCAGCAGTTCGGTGCGGGTGTCCACCGAACTGGTGGCCTCGTCGAGGATGAGCAGCTGCGGCTGGGCCAGGAATGCCCGGGCGATGGTGATCAGCTGCTTCTCGCCGGCGCTGATGGCCCCGCCGTCGTCGTTGACCCGGGTGTCATAGCCGTCCGGCAGGGTCCGTACAAAGGAGTCGACATGTGCGGCGCGGGCGGCCTCGATGATCTCGTCCTCGCTCGCGCCGGGCCGTCCGTAGCCGATGTTCTCGGCAATCGTTCCGGTGAACAGCCAGGTGTCCTGCAGCACCATGCCGATCGACGAACGCAGGGCGCAGCGGTCCACGCCGGTGATGTCGGCGCCGTCGATCAGGATCTGCCCACGGTCCACGTCGTAGAACCGCATCAGCAGGTTGACCAGGGTGGTCTTGCCGGCCCCGGTCGGGCCGACGATCGCCACCACGGCGCCGGGCGCCACGCTCAGTGACAGGTCCTCGATCACCGGCACGCCGGGGCGGTAGCCGAAGCTGACGCCGCGGAACTCCACCCGGCCGCGCGGACCCGCATCAGCCAGCCACAGCGCCACAGCCGGGGCCGGAGGTTCTTCGGGCTCGTCGAGGAAGGCAAACACCCGCTCGGCGCTGGCGGCGCCGGACTGCAGCGAGTTGAACATCGACGCCAGGTTCCCCAGCGGCTGGTTGAACTGGCGGACATAGGCGATGAACGCCTGAACGCTGCCCAGCGTGATCTGTCCGGTGGCCACCTGAAATCCACCGACCACCGCGACCGCCACGTAGCCGAGGTTGGCGATCAGCCCGGTCGCCGGCCCGATCAGCCCGGAGAAGAACTGGGCGCCGAACCCGGCCCGGTACAACTCGTCGTTGCAGTCGTCGAACCGTTGCTGTGCCCAGTCGCGGTGGCCGAAGGTGCGCACCAGGGTGAAGCCGCTGTAGGTCTCCTCCAGATGGGCGCCCAGCTGCCCGGTGGCCGCCCACTGCGCGGCGAACAGCCGTTGTGAGCGCCGGGTGATGGACCGCACCGCCAGCAGCGTCACCGGGACACCGGCCACGGTGATCACGGCCAGCAGCGGCGAGATGGACAGCATCATGGCCAACACCACCAGCACGGTCAGCGCCGAGGAGAACAGGTGACTGACCGTCATCGACACCGACGTCGCGGTGTTGTCGACGTCGTTGGTGACCCGGCTCAACAGCTCACCGCGCCGCTGGGTGTCGAAGTAGCGCAGGGGCAGCCGGTGCAGCTTGTCCTCGACATCGCGGCGCAGCGCCCGCATGGTGCGCTGCAGGATCACGTTGAGCAACCGGGCCTGCGTCCAGACCATCAGTGCCGCAATCAGATACAGGCCCATCGCCAGCGTCAGCGTGCGCGCCACCGCGGCGAAGTCGACACCGGCGCCGGGCACTAGATCCATCCGCGACAGCATCTCGGCGTAGGTGCCGTGGCCGGCGGCGCGGGCGTCCTCGATGGCCTGCTGCGTGGTGATGCCCGCCGGCAGGCCGCGGCCGATGATGCCGTTGAACACCAGATCGGTGGCATGCCCCAGGATTCGCGGCCCGGCCACACCGAGTGCGATACCGCCCAGCGACAGGCTGATGACCGCCGCGATCAGCCGACGCTGCGGGCCCATCCGCCGGGCCAGGCGCAGCGCGGTCGGCCAGAAGTTCGCGGCCCGTACCGACGGCGCCGCCACGGGTGCGGTCACAGGCCACCGACCCCGGCGGTCACCGATTGGGATTCGGCGAACTCGGCGTAGGTCGGGCAGTCGGCCAGCAACTGCTGGTGGGTTCCGGTGCCGACCACTCGGCCGTCGTCGAGGACGAGCACCTGATCGGCCTGGGTGACCGTCGAGATTCGCTGCGCCACGATGATCACCGTCGCGGCGGCGGCCACCTCGCGCAGGGCGGCGCGGACGCGGGCGTCGGTGCCGGTGTCCAGGGCCGAGAACGCGTCGTCGAACAGATAGATCGCGGGCCGCCGGATCACCGCCCGGGCGATCGCGAGCCGTTGACGCTGCCCGCCGGACAGGTTGATCCCGCCCTGGGCCACCGGCATCGCCAGCCCGTCGGGGTGGGCCGCCACGAAGTCGTCGGCGGCGGCCACCCGCAGCGCCTCCCACATCTGCTCGTCGCTGACCGCCAGACCCGCCGGGGCGCCGTAGCGCAGGTTGTCGGCGACGGTGCCGGAGAACAGATAGCCGCGCTGGGGCACCAGCCCGATGCCCGACCACAGCTCCTCGGGGTCGCGGTCGCGCACGTCCACACCGTCGATGAGCACCGCGCCGTCGGTCGCGTCGCGCAACCGGCAGATCAGCGACACCAGGGTGGACTTACCCGATCCGGTGGAGCCGACCACGGCGGTGGTGGTGCCCGGCCGCGCGGTCAAGGACACCTCGGACAGCACCGAGCGGTCGGCGCCGGGGTAGCGGAAGCCGACACCGTGCAGCCGGACCTCGCCGGTGCGCGACGACGGTGACACCGGCTGGGCCGGCGGGCCGATGGTCGGTTCGGTGGACAGCACCGCGGTGATCCGTTCGGCACAGACCGCGGCGCGCGGCAGGATCGCCAGCACCATGGTGGCCATCAGCACGGCCATCAGGATCTGCATGAAGTAGGACAGGAACGCGATCAGCGACCCGATCTGCATCTGACCGGCATCGATGCGCAGCGCGCCGAACCAGATCAGCGCGACGCTGGAGGCGTTGATGATCAGCGTGGTGGTCGGCAGCATCAGGACCTGCAGGTTCCCGACGGTCAGCGAGGCGTCCGACAAGGCCGTGTTGGCCTGGGCGAACCGGTCCTTCTCGAACGGCTCGCGGGCGAAGGCGCGGATCACCCGGATGCCGGTGAGCTGGTCGCGCAGCACCCGGTTGATGTTGTCGATCAGCATCTGCATGCGCCGAAACAGCGGCAGCATCCGCGACACGATCAGGTAATTGGCCAGCGCCAGCACCGGCACGCTGACGGCCAGCAGCCACGCCAGTCCTTTGTCCTGATGCACCGCCATCAGCACCCCACCGATGCTCATGATCGGCGCGGCGACCAGCGTGCCGGAGCCCAGCTGCACGATCAGCTGGATCTGACGGACGTCGTTGGTGGTGCGGGTCAACAGGGTTGGCGCCCCGAACCGGGTGGTCTCGCGTTCGGAGAACCGGATCACCTGGGCGAACACCGCCCGGCGCAGATCGCGCCCGAAGCCCGTCCCGGTACGCGCGCCGAAGTAGACCGCGGCGATGGCGCACAGCATCTGCAGGCCGGTGACGCCGAGCATCACCGCGCCCAGCCGAATGATGATCGCGGTGTCACCGCGGACCACGCCTTCGTCGATGATCGTGGCGTTGACGGTCGGCAGGTACAAAGAAGCCAGCGTGCTGATCAGTTGCAGTGCCATCACCGCGGCGACCGGCCAGCGGTAGGGCCGCAGGTAGCAGCGCAGCAGCGCCAGAAGCATGGGCTTACTGTCGCACATCGGTGCGATCGCGGCGTTGCTGTGGCGATACGCGGCGACACAAACCGACTGGTCACCGCTGTGTCGTGGTTGACGGGCGGCGGTGCCGCTACAGTGCATCGTGTGCGGCGCAAACTGACGGTCCCGGCCCTGGCGGCCGCTGCCCTGATTCCGATGGTCGGCGGATGTTCTGACTCTGACTCGCCTGAGGCTCAGGGCGGCAGCCAGTCTGCGTCGCCGACGGCCGAGCAGAGCAATCACGGACCGTCGTTCCCGCAGTGCGGTGGGATCAGCGACGAGACGATCGCGAATCTGACCAGGGTGGCGGGGGTGGTCGGCACCGCGCAGAACTCGGTGGGCTGCCAGTGGCTGCTGCGCGGCGGGATCATGGGCCCGCACTTCTCCTTCTCCTGGTATCGCGGCAGCCCCATCGGTCGCGAGCGCAAGACCGAAGAGGTGTCGCGTACTTCGGTGGAGGACATCAACATCGACGGCCACAGCGGATTCATCGCGATCGGCACCGCCCCGACGATGGGCGACAACCTGTGTGAGGTCGGCATCCAATTCAAAGATGACTTCATCGAGTGGTCGGTGAGCTTCGCCCAGAAGCCGTTCCCGGAACCGTGCGACGTCGCCAAAGAACTGACCCGCCAATCGATTGCGAACTCCAAATGAGCCGCGGGGTTTATGCGCCGGTCGCCGCTTCGCCTCTCCTGCGTCGAGGCTTGCTGAACCGCCGGGTTCTGGCCGGTGCGGTCGCGGTGTTGGCAGTGTTGACCAGCGTGACGGGTTGCTCCCGTGAGGTGGGCGGCACCGCCGTGAAGGCCGGCGCGGGCGACACCAAGCGCAACAACAACTCCGAGCGGCAGTACCCGAACCTGCTCAAGGAGTGCGAGGTGCTGACCACCGACATCTTGGCCAAGACGGTGGGGGCCGACCCGCTCGACATCCAGAGCACCTTCGTCGGCGCCATCTGTCGCTGGCAGGCGGCCAACCCGGCCGGGCTGATCGACATCACCCGGTTCTGGTTCGAGCAGGGCAGCCTGGACAACGAGCGTAAGGTCGCCGAGTTCCTGAAGTATCAGATCGAGCCCAAGACCATCGTGGGCGTGCCTTCGATCGTGATGCGGCCGGCCGACCCGAACGGCTCCTGTGGGGTCGCCAGCGACGCCGCCGGGGTGGTCGGCTGGTGGGTCAACCCGCAGGCGCCCGGGATCGACGCGTGCGAGCAGGCTTTGAAGCTGATGGAGCTGACGCTCGCGACGAACTCGTAGTCGGGGCCGTACCGATCTGGTGGGACCGGTTCACATCCGTCACTTGCGTCCCGAATCTCGGGGGGTGAGTGATGTTGGAAAACGATAGCGGTGGCGATATCACGTCCGCCGGTCAAGACTGACCGGCTGCGGCGTAACGCTGACGGGCGGCCTCCCCGCTGGTGCCGATGATCTTGCCGATTCGCGACCACGACGCACCTTCGCGCCGAGCGGGTTCCGAATCGCGGGCGTGCCCTCGATCGTGATGCGCTCGGCCGACCCGAACGGGTGCGTTCGGGCTGTGGCAAGCAGCGAGTGCGCCTGCTTACACTGGTGCCCATGACTGCGCGCCGCGACGAGTTGGTCCACCTGATCGCGGGTATGCCAGACGACCAGGTGGCTGCGTTGCTCGACGATGCGAGCCGCTTGACGGCACGCACTTGGCCGCCCAAGTTCGTCGGCATGATCAAGGACGGACCGAAGCACGGCTCCACGCCGGAGTATGTCGACTCAGTGCTTGCGCGAGGATTCGGTAGCGACCGTTGATCGTCTGCGACACCGGGCCGCTGGTCGCGTTGTCGAATGAGCGAGACGAGCACCTCGCCCCGAGACCTTAAGTACATGCGTGCCCACCTGCCCATTATGGGAATATGGGCTACCGTTGAGTGATGAACGAACCTGCGTTTGTCGAAACCGACAGCCGAAGCCGTGCCGTGCTCCCCGGCCGCCCCAATCAACGCTATGTGATGCGTGAAAACCCCGATGGCAGCTTGCTATTGCAGCCGGCCCGCGTGGTGACCGACGCTCAACACGAATTCGATACCGATCCCGAACTGCGTGACCTGCTGGCGCGGGCCGCGGCGTCTCCAACGGTCCGCCGAACACGAGTACGCCGAAGGTGAGCCTTGACGGTGACTACTCCGAAGTCGCCGATGCGCAACTCGACGAACTCGAAAGCGGTCCGGATATCGACCTGTACAACAGCGTTCTGGACACTGTCGAACTCATCTTCCGGCTACCTGGACAGGCGCAATCCCTGTCAACGGCAATCACCACGCCCGACGGCATCCGGATGCGGCTACCGGTGATCGGGCGCCCGCCATACAAAGTTTTCTGGTCCACCGAAGGACCCCGCATTGAAGCGATATTTCCGCACCCGTGACGCACCGGGAACGGCGTGACGGACGAGACGGCGACCCGATGCGGGATTAGCCGCGAGGTCCTCGACGAGAAGCACCAGCGTCATGTCATCAATGGCGGAAGGCCCGAAACCATACCGCGGGTAGAAGCGTTGGGCGGTGAAGTCCTTCGCATGAACTAAAAGCAGTCGAACACCCGTAACCTCCGCGACCTCCAGTGATTTGAGGACGAAGTGCTTGAGCAGTGCGGCGGCAAGGCCCTGCCACTGAGACGCAGTGTCGACGGCTAGTCTGCTGAGCAGCATGGCTGGCACCGGATCCGGCTGATTTCGAGTCGCGTGTTTGGTCGCATGACCGCGTAGGAGCACCGCGGTACTGGAGGCATAGAAGGCCACGACCCGTTGATCGTCAAGGACAACCCAGGTGCGGCTGCTCCCTTCGCGCTGATTGCGGAGGGCCTTCGTCTGGAGCCACTTGTTCAGAACGTCGCTGCCGCAGTCGAAGTCTTCGAGGAGGTGATCCGCACCGAGGAGTACCGGGCCCTGGTAGTTCACCGTTCCAAGATCGACGGATTCGCCAGTAGACGCGCCAACCCAGGCTTGTGGGCCGGTGGACGGTCCAACAGCTTCTGTAGGTCAGCCCAGGCGGCGTCCTCCAGGACGAACACTCTCCGATCGGCGAGGTCGTGCTCGGCGGCTGGAAGAACGTGACGCAGCACGTAATCGCTGAGCGATTCGCCCGTTACGTCGAGCACGCGCCGCACCACCGCGTCTTGCGCTGGCGTAACACGCAGGTTCCAGCGCCCGGTCTTCGTCTCCATGCCAATAATGTACGTGATATTGACGTACAGTTGTAGACATCGCACAAGTGTGACACGTGAAGCACAGGTGTGACACCGCACTCAAACTTCTTGGATCGCGACAGGCCGCTGGGTCCGGTCGGCGGCTGCCGGGCGAGGGCGAGTCGGGCAGTTGCACTTTGAATCAAGTGGTTCAAAGTGATCGTTTTCTGTTGCGGGCCAGGGAATCTCGCTGACCAGCGAGTTCGAGTCAGGTGGCGCGTTGCTGAATGTCCTGGGGCCCGAACGTATTCACGCGACTAGCTGTGTAGGGTGCATTTTGGCTGCGCGGTAGATCTGCCGTTGGCTAAGGTCCCGCGCCGTGGACGAGATACCCGGAATCCAGCACGGGTTGCCTGGATCAGACAGGGGCGAGCGACATTTCTGGAGACTGCTGCGGAGGGGCTCGGCCAATCTGATGGCGGCGCTAGACGTGCGCCTGCGCGGTGCGCACGGAGTCACCGTTCGCGACGTCCTGCTGTTGGAGCTGCTCAGCGTGCCGGACCGGCGGGCGCATCGCATCTGCGTGTTGGCCCAGACGCTGGGGGTGTCGCCGGGCGCGTTGTCCGGCCAGCTCCGTCGGTTGGAGCAGCGGGGTCTGGTCACCCGCAGCCCGTGCGGGCGCGACCGCCGGGGCATCCTGCCCCGCATGACCAGCGCGGGCCACGCACGTCTGCACGCGGTGCTGGAGAGCCACGCGCATATCGACCGGGTCGGCGGCGCGGATTAGCGGCCTTCTCCTGTCTCCGGGCTTGATGCGTGTGGCGCTGTTGTACTTGGACCGGATTGCTTCTGATTGTTGTGCCATCCAACCGGTTAGTTTCCGGTCGAACAAAACCGAGTAGTTTCCGTTTGAACGAATTAGTTCGTCGTGACGGTTTTCTAAGGAGGCTCGGAATATCTCGTTGACCTGGCATATCGTGCCTGACGAACCTTTGCCGAACGCCATTCTCGCCGGGACGAATCCGTGGCCAGATGCCGGAATTGACACGCGTTCTCCGTTTCCGGGGCGCATCCTTCGATAACATCGCGCGCCGTGGATGAGATGCATGAACTCCAAGCAATAGCCTGGCTCCCTGGGCTCGATGGAATCGAGCAGAACTGCTGGCAACAGTTTCTGACCTGCTCGCTGAACGTTGTTGACGCAGTGAATGTCTGCCTCAAGGACGCGCATGATCTCTCCATACGTGACGTACTGCTTCTGGAGCTGCTGAGCAGGCCCCGGCGCCGGGAGCACCGGCTGTGTGCGTTGGCGGAGACGCTGGGTGTGACGCAGGGGCAGTTGTCCACCCAGATCCGCCGGTTGGAGGGCCACGGCTGGATCACTCGTAGTCCGAGCCCGGGCGATCCACGTGGCATCCTGCCCCGGATCACCAGCGCGGGGCACACCCGTCTGCACGCGGTGATGGAGACCTACGCGCAGGGCATCCGCGTGCACTACCTCAACCAGCTCAAGCACGATCAGATGGTCAATCTGGTCGACAGCTGCCGGCGGATCAACGACTCGCTGAGCACGAATGGGCGCGGGAAGGCCGGGAAGGCCGGGAAGGCAGGGAAGGCCGGGAAGGCATTGAAGGTCGCTCGCTGAGGCGACGCCCTTGTCTCTGTACGACGGTGGGCTTGCGTAGGTTTTGGACGCGTCACGGCGTTATCGCGGGTTGTTTGCCGAGTGAATTACGCGCCTGCGGGTAGCTAATTAGCACATGTTGCATTGCTAGGAGATGCGGCAAATGTAGAAACTGGGTCTTTACCTGGCTTGAACTGAGATTTAAGCTGTCTTGCACGGGGCCCGGCTATCCCAGGATTGCGCTAGAACGCGTTATAAAACCTACTTGGGAGTAGCTTTCGCCTTGAACTAGATAGTTCAATTTGGCCGTTTCCTGGCCGGGATCGAAGTGGCTCATGACCAGTGTCTTATCAGCGCCGAAGCATTGCCGTCCGTCGTTTTCCCTGGATGGATCCGTGGTGACCGCGGAATTTGCCGAAGTTTCTCCGCAGATCCGGCCAGGTCGTTGGATACCGTCGCCCGCCGTGGAGGACGACAGTACCGAGACCCCAGCGCATCACCTGCCGGGTCTTGATGAGATCGAGCAGCAGTGTTGGCAGGCATTCCTGGAATCGTCGGCGCTGTTGTTGTCGACGGTGAACCGCCAACTGCTCGCACGGCACAGCCTGAGCCTGTTCGATTTCCTGGTGTTGCAGTCGCTCGCCCGCTCCGCCGACGGCTCGGCGCGGATGGGCGATCTGGCCCACGCGCTGGTGCTCGCACCGAGCCGGCTGACCGAGCTGATGCGGCGGATGGAATCGCAGGGCTTGGTGCGCCGCAGTCGCAGCCGCACCGACGGACGCGGGGTGCTCGCCAGCATCACCCGCGAGGGCCGGGCGGTGGTGCGGCTGGCAGCCCGGACCTATGCCTATTCGGTGCGCGCCTGCTATCACGCTCAGGTGTCGCGGCCGCAGATGATCGCGCTGGGCGACAGCTGTCGGCGGATCAGCGTTCCGCTGAAGGCGTCGGCGAAGTCCAAACGCGGCGTCGGCCGCCCGGATCGCGGTCACTGAGGTATCGGACGCGCAGTCAGCGCCGGGGGCGGTTGTAGCCGCGGGCGTGATGGCGGAGCGCGGCGGCGATGCTGGTGTGGCCGGCCAGGTGGAGCAGCCCGATTACTGTGTTGCGTAGGGTGGCCATGACTTGCGGTCCGGCGCCGGTTCTGTTCTGGGAGTCGACTTCGGCGAAGGTAGCGCCGCGGACCCAGTGCAGGCGGTTCTCGATGGACCAGTGCCCGCGGAGCCAGGCGGCGATCTGGGCGGGTTGGGCGTCGGTGACTGACATCGAGGTGACGGCGTAACCCACCGCGCATTGGGCGAGCGCCATGCCGCTGTGCTGGCACAGTCCGGCTAGGAGCGTGGGTCAGGTTCCCGGCGGCGCGCGGGCGCCGCGCACTGTCTTGCCGTCGAACGCGATCACCCGCTGGCCACTGATCTCGCTGGTGTGCAGTCACATCCATGCTCCGGGCAGCCGGTCCAGCTGGTCGGGAGCCAGCCCATGTAACCACACCAGTCCCGCGTGGCATACCCGCAATGCCGAGTGACGCCGCAGGGCAAACGCTCACTCCAACGACTTTGCCGAGGCCCTGGGTGCTGACTGTTTACACATGGCAAATTCTCAGGAATTGTTCCGCGCTGCCTGCGGCGCCTTGGGGTCAATGGGGCAGGTCTTGCCTGCAAGTCAACGGGTTATACCCGGCGGATATGTGCTTTCCGAGAAAAAAAGTGTTTCAAAACAAAATTAAAAACGATCATTGCGGGCGTTTTTCAGAAGGCAATCTGTTTACGTAACGCTACGAGCCGTATCTGTTTGTCGATGTCTGTTCAAGACGTATGAGATCGCCGAATAATCCCAGATTAATACGGCGATGGGGTACCTGGTTCTTGCCCTGAGGGTCGTCGTTTCCACGTCGCAATGCTCCCTGCGAGTAATTTGCTAATTGAAAGAAAAGAATAACAAAAATGGTTTGCTGAAAAGCCTGTCGATGCCATCTGGCCTGTGGATATGGAGAAACATCTGAGTTGCGAAGCTGCTTCGAACCCTAGTGAATTTAGAAAAGTTGGACGAGCCTATATGTGACTTAGGTTCGCATCAGGTAAATTTCGGTTCGCTCCAGCTGAGGGGCACTACCTAACACGGGGGATTTCCCCGCTTCGCCAGCCTCACCGTTGAGGCCCATGTATTGGTGTTGCGCACGCACTAGCCCGAAGGAAGGGGCATACAGATGGCTCGTCAGTACGGCACTAACGGGGGAGTTCCCTTGCACGCCACTCTTCGTCCCTACGCAACGGCCGGTGTCGTCATCGCCGCCAGCGGTCTGATCGCCGCCACGCCGGTGGTGGCGCCGGCGCCCGCGGTCGCCTCGGCCGTTGAGGTCGCGCTCACCGCCGGCGGCGTCTTGTCCGACCCTTGGCAGGACGTGTTCAACACCGCGTCCGTCAACGCCACGACGCTGATCAACAACTACATGCTGGCCCCGGGCATCGCATGGCAGCAGCTCTACGCGAATGTGACGGGCTACGCGCAGCAGTTCCTGGACGACCCGAGCGCCACCACCCTCGCCGACATCAACACGGCGATCCAGCAGCATCTGCAGGGGGTGCAGACCGGCTGGGCGCTACAGGATCCTCCCGACACCGCGGCGGACCAGGTCACCGTGCACACCCTCGACGGCACCGGGCTGCTCGGCAGTGGTCACTCGTTCCTTTACAGCCAGGTCCCGAGCTTCTTGCCTCCGGACGTGGACGCCGACTCGATTACCCCGATCCTCAACTTCCTGTGTTCACCGCTGAGCGGCGTCATCCTTGGCACGCTGGGCCCGGGCATCAGCCCCTGGGTCGCCATGATGAACAGCATCGGCGAGGGCGACAGCTTCAACGAAGTCCTCGCCAACACCTGGGGTGGGTTCCTCAACGGCGCCACCCTCAACCTCGACTCCCTGCTGCCCGCGATCAACGACGCGGGATTCCTGCCGATCGGCATGAGCCTGGACCGCTTGGACATCGCCTTCGGCGGACTGCTCAGCACCGGATCGGTGTCGGTCGGCCCGTACCAGGTGCTGGGTACCGGCGGTGAAGTGGTGGGATCTGTTCCCGCCGTCGGTGGTTCGATCTTCAACGCTATCGGCCTCCAAATGGTGGGAGTCCCCCTGCTGACCCAGATCGCCGTTGACGGCCAGGCGATCGGGCCGATCGCGGCCTGGGAAGCGTGGGGCCAGACCGTCGGGGCGCTGCTGGGCTCGGGCTGGGACGGCAAGGGTGCCGTGGTCGTAACGCCGCCCGCAGTCGGTGCCGAACTGCCCATCATCCCGGACAACTTCCTTGATGACGGCGGCATGGGTGCCCAGGCTACGGATGTCTTCAGCGGCCTGCAGGACGTTCTTGCCGGGCTCTTCGGCTAATCCGCAATCGCAAACCTCAACTACCCCAAAGATTTACATCTCATGAAAGGTGTTCCTCAATGAGTCGTCGTCACAGCAGCAACCGGCGTCACGGACAGCAACAGGCTGGCCAGTCGCGCCGTAAGCGGGTGATCGGTGCCAGTGGTGCAGCCACTGCGTTCTTGGCGTTCGGGATGACGCCACTGGCCGGCCTGCCGTCAGCACAGGCCGACGATGGCCTGGACTGGCTGTTGGACCTGTTTGATCCGGCGTCGGCGGTCGACGCCGCGGGTCCTGCGGCCGGTGGCTTCTTCGACATGACCACCATCATCGACCAGTGGATCTACGACCCCATTCACTTCGGGGTGGAGGCGTGGATCAACAGTGATTTCGGTGAGCTGGTCAACGGCTGGATTAACGACACATCCGGGTTGTACCTGATCGGTGATGGTGCGGTCGGAACGGTCGACAACCCCGACGGCGGCGACGCCGGGTTATGGTTCGGTGACGGTGGCGCCGGCTGGGACAGCGATGCGGCCGGCCTGACCGGTGGTGACGGCGGCGCCGCGGGCTGGTTCGGCAACGGTGGTGACGGCGGCGATGGCTTCGCGGGCAGTTCCGGTGGTGACGGTGGCATGGGCGGTTCCTTCATGGGCATCGGTGGCGCTGGCGGCGTCGGCGGAGACGGTGTCGGTAACGGCGCGTCCGGTGGGTACGGCGGTGCCGGTGGCGACGCCGTCGGCTGGTTCTTCGGTAACGGCGGTGTCGGTGGTGCCGGCGGTAAGGGCAGTAACGGTGTCAATGGCACTTTCGCAGACGGCGGCAACGGTGTCGGCGGTAGCGGCGGCACCGGCGGAAACGGCGGAGTCGGCGGTAGGAGCGGCTACCTGTTCGGTAACGGCGGCGACGGTGGCGGTGGTGGTGCCGCCGGTAACGCCGGTACCGCGGCCAACGGCGTCAGCGACGGTGTCCCGGCCCACCTGAACGGCGTGGCCGGTGCCAACGGCGGCAACGGTGGTGCCGCCGGTGCCGGGGGTGCGAAGTTTGACGGCTCCTACGGCAGCGCCGGCCAGGCCGGTAACGGCGGTGCCGGAGGTGCCGCTTCGCAGGGCGGTGACGGCTACAAAGACCCGCTCAGCGGTGCTTACCTCGGGAAGGGCGGTAACGGCGGTAACGGTGGTAACGGCGGCACTGGCGACACGGGCGGTTCGGCCGGATCGGCCGGGAACGGCGGAGCGGGCCTGACGGGCGGCAACGGCGGCAACGGCGGGACTGGTGGCGCTTCGCAAGGCGACAACACCGGTGGCACTGGCAGTGTCGGCGGCGACGGCGGCTTCGGCACGACCAAGGGCGGCAACGGCGGAACCGGTGGTGTCGGCGGCAACAGCGTTGACGGCCTCGCCGGTGCCGGCGGCAAGGGCGGTGCGGGTGGCAACGCCGCGACCGATGTCGCCACTGTCCAAACCACCGGCGGTAACGGTGGCGTCGGCGGTAAGGGCGGCGTGTCCACCACCGGTATCAGCGGCGACGGTGGTGACGGCGGCGCCGCGGGCACCGGGACCTACCTCGGCGGCAGCGGCGGCAACGGCGGTGCCGGCGGCGCCATCGCCCAAGGCAACACCGGTGCCGGTGGCAACGGCGGAAATGGTGCGGACGGTGCGCAGAGCACCGGGTGGACGTCCGGCACCGGGACCATCTTCAGCAAGGGCGGCAACGGTGGTGCCGGTGGTGCCGGTGGTGCCGGTGGCACCGCCAATAACGCCGGCGATGGCGGTGCCGGTGGTGCCGGTGCCGACGGCGCGACCGGTGCCAACGTTGCCAGTACCGGCGGGGCCGGCGGAAACGGTGGTAACGGCGGCGCCAACGCCGGCTTGGCCTCCGGCGGCGGCGGCTACGGCGGTAACGGCGGCGACGGCGGTGCCGGTGGTAACGGCACCGCGTCCGGTGGCAACGGTGGTGCCGCTGGCGTCGGCGGTGCCGGGCTGCTGGCCGGCGGGGATGGTGGACTCGGCGGGGCCGGTGGAAACAGTGGCGGTGTGTCGGTCGTCGGGAACCCCTTCGGTGCCAGCGTGGCGGGCAACGGCGGCGCCGGCGGTGTGGGCGGCGCCAGCGCGATCCCGGCTCTGGGCACAGGTCAGGCCGGCCTCGGCGGCAACGGCGGTGACGGTGGCCACGGCGGCAGCGGTGCCGGGGCGGTCAACGGCGGAAAGGCAGGTGTCGGCGGAAACGGTGGCAACGGCCGGATCGCCGGCACCGGCGGTGACGGCGGAATCGGCGGCGCCGCGACCGGTACCGGCAACGGTGGCGCCGGCGGTAACGCAGGTAACGGCGGTGTCGGCGCGACCGGACACAACGGAATCAAGCATCCGGCCGGTGCCGGCGGCGACGCGTGGGACGGCGGGACCGGCGGCACAGGCGGCAGCGGCGGTGCCGGCGGGACCGCGGTCACCGGCACCGGCGGCACCGGTGGCAACGCCGGCAACGGCGGCAACGGCGGTGTCGGCGGTGTCGGCGGTGTCGGCGGTAACGACGCGGCCGGCAACGGCCTCGACGGCGGCAAGGGCGGTACCGGCGGGGCCGGCGGCCTCGCGAGCGGTACCGCGGGCGCCGGCGGTGTGAGCACCAGTGGCACCAACGGGACCGCGGGCAATGCCGGCACCGACGGCAACGGTGGCGCCGGCGGCGCCGGCGGCAAGGGCGGTACCGGGACAGCCGGAACCGCCGGAGCCAACGGGGCCGGCGGCAACGGCACCAACGGCGGTAACGCCGGCAACGGCGGCGCCGGTGGTACCGGCGGCACCTCGCAAGGCGGCACCGGTGGTGTCGGCGGCGTCGGTGGCGCCGGCGGCGGCGCCGGTGCCGGCGGGAACGGTGGCAAGGGCGGCGTCGACGCGGGCGTCGGTCAGGCCGGTGGTGACGGCGGCAACGGCGGTGCCGGCGGGAACGGTGGCAAGGGTGGCGTCGGCGGCACCAGCGTCAGCGGCGCGGCCGGCAACGGCGGCAACGGCGGCGCTGGTTCGGACGGCGGGGCGGGTGGCAACGCTGGCAACGGCGGCACGCCCGGCGGTGCGGCCGGTGACCCGGGTACCGGCGGCGGTGGCGGCACCGGCGGTAGCGGTGGCCCTGGCGGCAACCAGGGAGTCGATGGCAGTAGTGGAGCAAACGGCCAGCCTGGCACCCCCGGCTAAGGCAGACCGTTCAAGACGGCGCGGCCGTCGAGTCACCCCTTCAGGGACTCGGCGGCCGCGGCCGCATTTCGCTGTTTTCCTTCGACATCGAGTCCTGAGCGACCATGCTTGTGGTTGGAGATAAGACGGGGAATTGGACGAAATGGTATGCCACGGACATTCCCATCGCCGATTGCCTGTTTGCCTAGCATCAAGAACGACTCAAGACCGCGGCATCGCCTTGTGAACTCACATCACCTTACTTTGCCGTTGCCCTGCTCCGGCATGGCGCGTTTTTTTGCGACTGTCCACCGCCCACGGGCAGGGCTCAGAAAACGCGAAGCGCGAGCGTCGCCGGTCGTCCGACTGGGTCTCGGGCTCACGTGCTACGGCTAGCCGGGTTTTTCGCGGAACTCTGGATGCCACTGTGTTGAGTTAGCGGAAGTGCCTGTCCGGCAAGGAATAATGAGACTTCTCTAGGGACCATTGTTCCAGCGGGTAGGTCCTTTCTAGGTGGACGGTATCGCAGCGCGGCCGCGGGTGAACTGAGGTTGGCCGACACGGCGCAGTCTGTGCGTAACCGAGGATACTGGTGGCACACGCGGAGTGTTCCCGTCACGTTCAGCGGCGCCCGTGCCGAGAACGCTTCGTCAACCGGGGTCTGGCGACGGTGGCCGAATGGTCTGCGCTACTGCGTATTGTGTCGTGATCAGCGCGACCGCTTCAAGGCCCCGCTGATTTGTTGGCAAGTGGTCGCCATGGCCGCGATCTGTGGTCGGGACAGCGGGCCGAGGAAATGGGCACGAACTCCGTTCTCGTAGGTGATGATCGCTTGTTTCAGCAGGGTTCGTCCCGCGTCGGTGATGCTGGCTAGGACGCGGCGTCGGTCGTCGGCGCTGGCTGCCCGTAGTACCAGGCCGTGATTCTCAAGGCGGCGGACCTGCCTGGTCAGGCGGCTTGCCGGTGAGGGTAGTGCTTCCGCGAGATCGCCCATCTGCAGGCTGTTGGCGGGGGAGCTGTCGAGCAGCGCCAGCAGCTGAACGTCGGCGAGTGACAAGCGGTGCGCGTCAGTCAGTTTTCGATTGAGCGCGGCGTTCATGCGCAGTGCGGCTTCCACGTAGTTTTGCCATGACTTCTGTTCCGCCAAATCTAGGTCGGTCGAACCGCCGAACATTCGACCAGGAGCCGAGCCAGTCATAGTGTAATACTACGTGATGGAACATTCTCGTGTACATCGAAATCGATTATGGCTCAGGAAATTTCATGAGGACATGTTTTCGATTTGAACGAATTGTTAAGCGAGACACCCGCCTTGTGTTCTATGAATTTCTCGTGTGTCGAACAGGCTGGTGCCGTAAGCGTCGTTGGTGGATATTACGGCTGGTGACGGACCTTTTTCCGGCGTTGGATGAACCACCGTTGCGGTGAAAGGTGAGCTACTGTGCCGGTGGCTGCAACCAGTAGCGGCCCCACGGCTCGCCGGCCACCTCGGCGTTGATCGGACAAAGCCTCGATGTCCGCCTGACCTGCGCCACCGTGGAGGTCTTCACCGGCACCGAACGCGTGGGCCGACAGATCGCGTACGGGGTCGCTGAGTCCATTCGATGGTAGCGGGACCGTATCAAGTGAGGGGCAGGGCATGCCGGCTCCCCGCAGCGCTGATGGTGTAAAGCCTTCGCTGGCGAAGGCGATGAGGACGGGGCGTCTCACTCATCGGGAGCACCATCATCGGCAGCCACCGGCAAGGCGCGCTGCGCCGAGTTCACAGGCGCTGCTTCGATGAGTGACTGAAAGACATCCGGGCCACCGTCGTGCAGGTAGCGGTGGAGACCACCGTAGAGGTTCCACTCCCACGCGCTTGCGGCGCGCGCCGCGTTGGCCGACGGAAACGGTGGCAGATCGATCCAGGGGAGATGCTCGGCGATCTCGGAGCAATGATCAGAACCTGTGGATGAGCCTCGGTGGGGCGGCGTGAAAGTGGGCGTACCTTCCCGAGGATGATCTGAAAGTCGAAGTGGTTCTGATCAAGACCGGCGTTGGCGCGCTGGTTGGGAAGGTACGCCTATGCTCACCGTAGTTCACGAGGCCCAGGAGACCAACGACAACACCGGCGGTCGGTCCTTGCTCGAGGAGATCGTCCGCGACGGAGCCCGGCAGATGCTGGCCGCCGCCCTGCAGGCCGAGGTCGTCGCCTACGTGGCGCAGTTCGCTGACCGGCTCGACGAGCACGGCCACTGGCTGGTGGTTCGCAACGGCTACCACCAGGCCCGTGAGGTGTTGACCGCCGCGGGCGCGGTTTAGGTGAAGGCGCCGCGGGTCAACGACCGCCGGGTCGATCCCGACACTGGTGAACGCAAGCGGTTTTCCTCGGCGATCCTGCCGGCCTGGGCGCGTAAGTCCCCGCAGATGTCCGAGGTGCTGCCGTTGCTGTACCTGCGCGGGCTCTCGACCGGTGACTTCGGGTCGGCGTTGGAGCAGTTCCTCGGCTCGGGCGCCGGGCACTCGGCCACCACGATCACCCGGCTGACCAGTCAGTGGCAAGACGAAGCCCGCGCGTTTGCCGCCCGAGATCTCTCGGGCACCGACTACGTCTACCTGTGGGTCGACGGTATCGACCTCAAGGTCCGACTGGACCAGGAGAAGCTGTGTCTGCTGGTGATGCTCGGTGTGCGTGCCGATGGCCGCAAGGAGTTGGTGGCGATCACCGACGGTTATCGGGAATCAATGCAGTCGTGGGCCGATCTGCTGCGCGACTGTAAACGGCGTGGGATGAGCGCCCCGGTGCTCGCGGTCGGTGACGGCGCCCTGGGGTTCTGGAAAGCGGTCCGCGAGGTGTTCCCGACAACCAAGGAGCAGCGCTGCTGGTTTCACAAGCAGGCCAATGTCATTGCTGCGCTGTCGAAGTCAGCGCACCCGTCGGTGATCGCGGCGATGCGCGAGATCTGCAACGCAGAGGACATCGACAAAGCGCAAGTCGCAGTCAAGGCATTCGAGGTCGGCTTCGGCGCGAAGTATCCCAAGGTGGTCGCCAAGATCACCGACGATCTCGACACACTGCTGGAGTTCTACCATTACCCGGCCGAACACTGGATTCACCTGCGCATCACGAATCCGATCGAATCCACCTTTGCCACAGTATGTTTGAGGACCAAAGTCACCAAGGGTCCGGATCCCGCGTGGCCGGACTGGCCATGGCCTACACACTGATCGACGCCGCACAAGGCCGCTGGCGCGCCGTCAACGCCCCACACCTGGTCGCCCTGGTCCGCGCCGGGGCGGTCTTCCACAAAGGCAAACTGCTCGAACGCCCCACCGACATCACCCCGCCGACACCGCAATCAGACGGCGGCCAGCACACCGGAACGGAGGTTGCCTGACACACCCCGATCCACAGGTCTTGACAATTTCTCCTGAATGGAGGAAGGCCACCCCAGGACGGGATGGCCTTACTCGACCAAATCAATCGGATGTCCTAACCGCTGGACCACAGCCCCATGCGTGGAGCTGACGGGAATCGAACCCGTGCCTTCCGAGTTGCCCGACAGTCTACCTGTGGTCGGCTGGGGGAACTGCTTGCTTCCAGCGGATGTTGCATAATGGCGTCATACCACCCGTCCCTACTGGGGGCGGGTTTTTTCATGGGGCCCAGTGTGGTGAGCCCTACGGGACCAGTGACTCCTGCAGCAGCTGCTCGTCATATCGGGCAGACCCAACGATTCCCGGACTTTCCGCCCGCCAGTAACGACCTGCACGCCCACTGCGGCTGGGAGTGATTCCCGTCATCGACCTGCGCCGGCGCCATCATTGAGCGTGTCAATCGCCTGTTCGGCTCCAAATGCCGACCCAGCGGCAGCCGCGGCGCCCTGTTGTGGTGGAGGAAGGCCACCCCAGGACGGGATGGCTGCCTTACTCGACCAAATCAATCGGATGTCCTAACCGCTGGACCACAGCCCCATGCGTGGAGCTGACGGGAATCGAACCCCATGAAAATGCCTGTTGAGCTGCGAAAAAACACCTATGTAAGCACCTGGGAGGGCGACCGGTTTCCTGGGGAAACGACGGAAGGTGTTGATGCCATCAACATGGGTTCCAGCGCAGTCGCGCCAACTGCTGCAAGTTTGCTGCCAACAGGACCTAGCATCTTCGTGGATATTACGGTCGCCGAGGGCCGGTGTTCCGGCGTTCGGTGAGCCATTGTTCCGGCGTGGGGTGGGCCGGTCTTCCGGTGCTGCTGGCGGGGCTGGTGTCGGCCTCGGTGGCCACAGCGAACACTGCGGCCACCGTGTTGCGTGAACAGCCCAGCACCTCGGCGATCCCGCGCTGGCTCACCCCTTCAGAACGCAGCCGCAAGATCTGTTTGTAGTCGACCATCGAAGGCGACCCCTTTCATCGACGCCGTGCCCTCATGACACGGACCGACGAACGGTCGCACCCAACCCCGCTGGCTCACCCGAAAACGGCGCCTTGGCTCACCCATCACCGGAACAGTGGCTCACCCGGGACCGGAACACCGGCTCTGAACAGCCGTAATATCCAATCTTCGGCATGTCCGACGACGATGCGACTGCTCTCGCGCTCCTGGGTGATGAGAAGACCACCGCGGCGGTGATGGCCGCCGAGTGTCGGCGGACATGAAAAACTGCCCACTGGCGGACATGAAAGTGCCCAGTAGCGGCCAATAAGAACTGCCCACCGGCGGACACGAAAGTGCCTGCAGGCGGTCATGAATCTGCCCAGACCATT
>Ga0153956_1000170_pt1 | contig 83407 bp, 70 predicted proteins | sample TSFL040MetaG_FD_104704 | JGI IMG/M metagenome (GOLD analysis project Ga0153956, IMG submission 104704) | Attine ant fungus gardens microbial communities from Florida, USA - TSFL040 MetaG | ecosystem: Host-associated > Fungi > Mycelium > Unclassified | place: USA: Florida, Wekiwa Springs... | reverse complement strand
TGCTGCTTTCACCGATCAGTTTCCTCTCCGCGCACGATCCGTCCATCCTGCCCGGCGTGCTATTCACACAGACCGTGCGAAGCTGGCCCACGATCTTCCATCGCGCCTTCCTCAAGCTGCCCTCGGCCATCTTCCGGCAATGGAGCAAACCGCTGCTCGATCTGCGCAAAAGCCTCAACCTGCCCGACGATCCGGACGCCCTGCGCACCGGAAAATTCCAGGCAAACCGCGTATTGGCCATGTTTTCGCCCACATTCGCCAGCCCCCAACCGGACTGGCCCGACAACACTCTCCAGACCGGCTTTGCCTTTCACGAACAGCCCCGCACGCCCGAACAGGAAGAGACGCAAAAGCGCATCGACAACTTCCTCGCCAGCGGCCCGCCGCCCTTCGTCTTCACGCTGGGTTCCGCCGCCGTCCACGCCGCCGGAGATTTCTTTCCCATAAGCGCGCGGGCAGCGCATCGGCTGGGAGTACGCGCCGTTCTGGTGGGCGACCCGCGCGGCCTCAGTTCGCCCACCATCCTCACCGTTCCCTACGCCGATTACAGCCGACTTTTCCCCCACGCGGCGGCCATCGTCCACCAGGGCGGCATCGGCACCACCGCCGAAGCCCTGCGTGCAGGCCGACCGCAAGTCGTTGTCGCCTTCAACTTCGACCAGCCCGATAACGCCGCTCGCATCGAACGACTTGGCGTGGGAATACAACAATCGCGGCGAAGCTGGAAACCCCGCCAGGCACACTATTCGCTCCTGCGCCTGATGCGCGACAACAGCTTCACCGAACGCGCTCGGCAGATCAGCAAACAGATCCGTACCGAAGACGGCACCACCGCCGCCGCCAATACCATCGAAGCCCTGCTCTCCTGAAGAGGTGTGTCCACATCGTCTTGGCGAAGGTGCCCATCCTCCGGCTTTGAAGGGGACTGGCTTTAGCCGGGCCGTCCCGATGTACTCACCCTGTTGTTGTCACTTCCATCTCGTTTCAACGAGATGGAAGTGACAACAAATATGCCTTAAATTCCCGCCGGAAACACGCCCCTCGCGCCAAAACATCACCATAAAAATTTTCCTGTTGCAACCCGCCAAAACAGGAGTACGCTGATGTAACTCCTAGACCCGCTCCAGGGTCAGACAGGCCGCGAGGACCGGGATGTTTCTCCACTCCCCCTACCCGCGGCCTGCCTTATGTAACCGGGCTTTTTGAAGCCCGCAGATTTATTTAATCCCCGTAGGCTCGTTTAAAACTTAGTGCGCGGGCACCATCACGGCGTTCTCGTCCACCTTGGGGATTCCGAAATGCCCGCTCAGATGCAGCAGGTCCAGCGGACGCAGAATGCAATCCACCGTCACCACGCTCATATTGCGGTCGCCGCGCGTCAGCACCGTTATATTCGTCACATTCGTGTTCTGAAAACGCAGCCACATATCGGTTGAAGAACCGGCATTCGCCGCATTCGCATTCACCAGGTGCTTCCATCCCGCGGCCTGGTACTGCTGATCGATCATAGCCAGCACCCCCGGATCGTACCGCGCAAAGTCGCGCGCATGATAGGTCTTCACGGCAATGCTGTTCAGCCCGGCCAGCACACGCCGCGTCTCCGGATCACCGCCGGCAAAGAAGCCGTCCACCGTGGACAGCATGTTGCGGTCGAAGGTAAACGAACTCTGCGATGCGCCACTGGTGATTACATCGTCAAAGCTCGGCGCCCAGTTGCCCTGCGGCGCCGAAATTGGGGGAGGAGGACTTTGTGTCTGCGCCCGCAATGCACCTGCGGCCAGCACGCATCCAGTCACTGCCATCGCTACAGAACGAACCCTGCGCAAACCCATCATGCCCATGTTTCTTTTTGACACATCTCTACCCGTAGAGTTTCCCAAAACGGCAAAAATCGCTGCGCAGATTCACGACAGCCAAACTCTTCACCCTGCCCTGCGTCTTAGACGTTGTTATACCTCTGTCATCCATACAAGGGGGTGCGCTATGATGTTCGGCATGAAGCTGTCCTGCCGTCGCCGCAAGAAACTGGAAGAGATCGAAGCACGTATTCAGAAGAGCATCGCCCAGATACCGGCGGCTGTTGAAGCTGCCCTGCCCTGCTCCCGCGGCCACAAAGTCGCTATAACCGCCGCATGGGTGGCTGGCGGCATCGGCGTACTGGCGCTGGGTCTGCTTGCCGGTCGCGAACTCCGCACCCGCTACAAGTTCAATCGCCGCACGCCCTACGACTACTATGCGCATGCCGGTGACCGCGCGCAGGACCTCGAATTCGGCGTCGGCATTTAGTTCTTCACGATTCGCGCAAACCCCACGCGCCTGCAACCGCGGCGTGGGGTTTGCCATGGATTCACAAAGGCATCACGCAAAGAGCTGCATCAAGATCCAGAACGACAAGGACACTCTCACCACCATGAGCATTGCATTTCTCTTTCCCGGACAGGGTTCGCAGGCCGTCGGCATGGGCCGTGCCCTGGCCGACCAGTTCCCCGCAGCCAAGGCCACCTTCGACGAAGCTGACGAAGCCCTGGGCTACAGCCTCTCCGCGCTCTGCTTTGACGGTCCCGAAGACAAGCTGAAGCTCACCGAGTACACCCAGCCTGCTATCCTCACCGTCTCCGTCGCGGCCACGCGCGTGCTCGCCGATCATGGCATCCAGCCCGCCTTCGCAGCCGGCCATTCGCTGGGCGAATACAGCGCCCACGTCGCCGCAGGCACCTTCTCCTTCGCCGACGCCGTGCGCACCGTACGCTCACGCGGCCAGTTCATGCAGGAAGCAGTTCCCGCAGGCAAGGGCGGCATGTCCGCCATCCTGGGGCTCGACGCACACCGCATCGCCGAGCTGTGCCAGCAAGCCAGCGACGAACACAACATCGTAGTCGCTCCCGCCAACATGAACGCACCCGAACAAACTGTCATCAGCGGCGAGATCAACGCCGTCACCCGCGCCGGTGAACTCTGCAAGGAGGCCGGTGCCAAGCGCGTTGTTCCGCTGCCCGTCTCCGCCCCCTTTCACTGCAACCTGATGCAGCCCGCCGCCGATCGCCTTGCCGCCGAACTCGAACGCATCATCATCAACGACCCGACCATCCCCGTGGCAAGCAACGTGGACGCGCGCATCATCGCACGCCGCGCCGAAGTGCGCGACTGCCTCGTGCGCCAGGTCACCGGAGCCGTCCGCTGGGTGGAATGCGTGGAGCTGCTCAAGTCCAGCGGTGCCACCACCTTCATCGAAGTCGGCCCCGGCAAGGTTCTAAGCGGACTCATGCGCCAGATCGACCGCACACAAAAAATGCTGAACGTAGAAGACCCCGAAAGCCTCGAAAAAACATCAGCAGCCCTGCAAAGTTAGGGTGTTTCAAGTGGAAAGAGAGGCGCTGCCGCTTGGGCCCACTGCGCGTGTTCGTGCCAATTCAAATAGCACTGCGCTTAAATCGCAGGTACATACTCCCTTCGGTTGGCGCTCCCGTTGGTTGCGAACGAGAATTTTTGCGCCGACCAACGGAAGGCCCACGGCGAAGCCCGAGCACACGTCACGAAGTGACCGCTCCACGCGCAGTGGGCCCACTGCGCATCTCTCTAGTGGCTGGTGTACTTCAGTCCAAGAATCGAGCAGATCAGCAGCGAGAGAAAAAGAATGCGCGGCAGCGTTGCGGGTTCTTTAAACAGGAAAATCCCCATCACAGCGGCACCCAGCGCACCAATGCCAACCCACACCGCATAGGCTGTTCCAATCGGCAACTGCGCCGACGCACGCGCCAGCAGATACATGCTGCCTGCAAGTGCCACCAGCGTAAAAACGCTCGGTATAAGGCGTGTAAAACCTTCGGTGTACTTCAGTCCGATGGCCCACGAGGTTTCAAGCAGACCGGCAAAAAAAATCAGTACCCAGGGATTGGACACAGCAATGCTCCGTGGCGTCGTCTTGTCCTAACCGGGTACGGCGCATCTCGTCCGGATCACATTGGATGGGGTTTCAATTCCGAAGGGGAAACGCACCTCCGAACCTGCTTCCTACATTGTAAATCCCCACGATTCATAAGACGATTTCGCATCGTAGATTCACAGAATCACAATATTCGCATCCTCCGAAAACCACTCAAAGACCACTCACCACAAAGCTGGGTGCCCCACATCTCGTCCTTTGAGATGTGGGTTCTTCGTGCAAAGCACGAACCGCTTCCCTCTCCGTAGCCCATAACAGCCGAACCGTGCCAAACAACCTGAACTCAAGCGCAAAGCTACACTAGCTTTCATGGCACTGGTTGAAGTGGAAAACCTGACCATCCGTTTCGGTGACAGTACCGTCGTGGACAACGTTTCGTTCTCCATCGCCGAAGGCCAGGTACTTGGACTCGTCGGTGAATCGGGTTCGGGAAAATCCGTTACCTCGCTCGCCATCCTGCGCTTGCTTGCACCCGCGGCGCAGATGAGCGGCAGCATCCGCCTGAACGGTGTCGATCTCCTAAACCTTTCGGAGAAAGCCATGCGCGCCCATCGCGGACGCGACATCAGCATGATCTTTCAGGAGCCGATGACTGCACTCAACCCCGCCATGCAGATCGGCGAACAGATCGCCGAAGTGGTGCGCGTGCATTACCCATCGCTCACACGCAGCGAAGTCCGCGAACGTGTTTTAAAAGCACTGAACGACGTGGCCATGCCCGACGCCGAACGCCGCATAAAGGACTATCCGCACCAGTTCAGCGGCGGCCAGCGCCAGCGCATCATGATCGCCATGGCGGTCGTCAACGAGCCACGCCTGCTCATCGCCGACGAACCCACCACGGCACTCGACGTAACCGTGCAGGCCCAGATTCTTCGTCTGTTGCGTGACCTGCGCGAACGCCGTGGACTGAGCATACTTTTCATCTCGCACGACCTTGCCGTAACCGCCGAAACCGCCGACCACGTTGCCGTCATGCGTCGCGGACGCATCCTTGAAACCAACACCGCGCACGCCATCTTCTACACGCCGCAGAACGACTACACACGCGCCCTGCTGGCAGCCATCCCCACCATGCACACCGACCGCACACGTCCTCTGGCCACTCTATAGTCACGACATGCCGCACTTAAGCAGCACATCTTGCCCGGTGCTGTAGCATTGTTAAGTTCCGCGCATCACCGCGCAGACGTTCTCAACCGATGCGCGTTCTTATCATCTCCGACATTCACGGCAACCTCGAAGCACTGCAGGCAGTGCTCAAAGCCGTGCGCCCGTGGGACCAGCTCTGGAACCTGGGCGACGTTGTCGGCTACGGTGCAAGCCCCAACGAAGTGGTCGAACTCATGCGCACGCATGCCACCAGCAGCGTACGCGGCAACCACGACAAGGTGGCCAGCGGCATCGAATCGCCACAGACATTCAACGCCTCCGCACGCGAAGCCATCGAGTGGACCCGCGCACGACTCACACCAGAGTCCGTGGAATGGCTGAAGTCGCAACCCGGCGGCCCCTTGCAGATCGCAAATGCCAACGCCACGCTGGTACACGGCTCGCCCGTCCACGAAGACATCTACATCCTCACCATACGCGATGCATGGCAACCGCTCACCGACATGCAGCAGCAATGCACCTTCTTCGGTCACACGCATGTGCAGGGAGGTTTCGGCTGGGAAGACGGACGCTGGTTCACCGTCACGCCCGCGCATCGGCGCGAAAATGGCGCTTCGCACTGGACACTGCAACTGGAAAACAACCGTCGCTACCTGCTGAATCCAGGTTCCGTGGGCCAGCCGCGCGACCTCGACCCACGCGCCGCATTCGCCATCTACGACACCGACGAAAAAACCGTCACCTTCCACCGCATCCCCTACGACATAGAGTTAGCGCAAGGACGCATCCTGCTCGAAGGCCTGCCCGAACGGCTGGCAAAACGCCTCCGCATGGGCCGCTGAAGCAGTATCCACATAGAGTTTTCGGAAGGGCAAGGCTTTAGCCCTGCCGGAAAGTTCTGCGTATCGAGCGGCTTCAGCCACTGAGGGAATGCCTTCCGGAAAAACAAGCTCACCGCAAACAAAAAGAACAGGACGAAAGCCCTGTTCTTTTTCAAGCAACGAAACCACACCAATCCTACGCGTCCGGAATCTCATGCAGCTTCATGAAGTTGGTGCCGCCGATGCGGCTCGCCGTGCCACCCACAATGCCAAGAATCTCGCGCGACTTTGCCAGTCCCAGGCCGCACAGCTTCTTTTCCGCCATCTCCACCTGCAAGTCGCCGCCGCCAAAGCGGTCCACCTGCAACGGATGCACGCCCCACAGCAGCATGCACTTGCCCACCACATCGTGGTCCGTGGACAGCGCATAAATCCGCACATTCGGACGATACTTCGAAAGCAGCCGCGCCGAAGTTCCCGTCTCCGTGAAGACGGCAATCGCCTTCAGGTCAAGGTCCGCAGCCGCATGCGCCATGCTCTCGCAGATCGTCTCCGCCACGCTCAACTTCGCGCCCTGCGCATGCATCGGCAGACGAGCCCCGGTCGCCGGGTCAACCGCAATCTGCGTCTCTGTTTCCACGATGATCTTTGCCATCATCGCCACAGCCTGCACCGGATACTTGCCCGCGGCCGACTCAGCCGACAGCATCACCGCATCCGATCCGTCATAGATCGCGTTCGCCACATCGCTGGCTTCCGCACGCGTCGGACGCGGATTGTCGATCATGCTTTCCAGCATCTGCGTCGCCGTAATCACCGGTTTGCGATACGCCAGCGCACGCCGAATAATGTGCTTCTGAATCGCCGGCACTTTCTCCGGCGGAACCTCAACGCCGAGATCGCCGCGAGCCACCATCAGGCCATCGGTCTCTTCCAGAATCTCTTCCAGGTTATCAATCGCCTGCGGCTTTTCCAGCTTGGCCACGATCCACGCATCGCAGTTCAGCGTCTTCATCCGCTGCCGCGTGTAGCGAATGTCCTCCGCCGAACGCACAAACGAAAGCGCAATGGCATGCACGTTCTGCTGCGCAATGAATACCAGGTCCTCTTCGTCCTTTTCTGTCAGCGCCGGAACCTTCACCGGGATGCCCGGCAGGTTAATGCCCTTGTTTTCGCCCAGCATGCCGCCGTTTACGATGTCGCACACCACATCTTCGCCCTGCACCGCAGCCACACGCAGTTCGATCAATCCATCGGAGAGCAGGATCGTATCGCCGGGCGACAGGTTCTCCGCCAGCGTCGGAAACACGGTGCTCACCTTCTCGGCGGTGCCCTTCATCTCGTGCGGCGTAATGGTCAGTTGCTTGCCCGCTTCCAGCAGCACGGGTTTGCCGTCCACCAGCTTGCCGGTGCGAATCTTGGGGCCCTGCAAATCGGCCAGCAGGCAGATGGGCTTGCCCTCGCTGGCTGCCACCTCGCGCACCATACGGATCAGTTCTGCCTTTTGTTCATGGGTTCCGTGCGAAAAGTTCAACCGGGCTACATCCAGCCCCGCGCGCACCAGTTGTCGGAAAACCTCCGGGGACGAGGAGGCCGGTCCCAGTGTGGCCACAATCTTGGCGTTGCGACCGCTGCCGCCCGCAAAAAAATTACATTCGCTCATCGTTCTCCCGAAGCTGCCTCGCGATTCATGCACGTTTCCCTGTCTCATTCTATTTCGACCACACGGACATCGCGTGGTTAGACCACCTATACAGGGAAGCCATTCGCATTAGAGCATTTTCCGCGATGACGTGGCTTCAGGCAAATCCTCATGCCCCCGTTTTCATCGAAAGAAAACAGCGCAAACCAACGCAATAATAAAAACAATGCAAAACGAAACGCACGCAACATTTGTTTCATTCAGCGTTTAAAGGAAGAAACTCCTCCGACTCAGCCCGCTCAGCCAACGCCAGTTCCGCGTTCAATTCGGCACCGCAGAGCACTGTTAATGCTGTAAGAAACAGCCACACCAGCAGCACAATGCCCGTACCCAGAGATCCATACAGGCTGGTGTAACGCGCATACCGCGTTACATAGAATCCAAACGCCAAAGTCGAGACAAACCACGTTGCCGTGGCAAACGCGGCACCCGGCAGCACATGGCGCCACGACGGACGCACCGGCACACCAAAGCGATAGATCGCCGCCAGCACCGCCGACGCCGAGACCAGCGACGCCACCCAGCGAATCATGTTCGCCGGCCAGTACAGCCCCGATTCCCATCCACCCGGCGAAAAATACATCAACGCCAGCAATACATAGTGCCCAAAGATTACCAGCGCGCTCGCAGCCGCCAGCGGCACCACCGCAATCGGCACCAGCAGGTACGATTGCACTGCACGTTTCACCAACCCTCGCCAGCCCTCGCCCCAGCACTGTTCCGTCAGCCCATAAGCGCGTCGAAAACCCTCCATCAACGTGGCCAGAACACCCGCCGCACCGCTCACACTCACAAACGTCGAAGCCAGTAGAACGGTGGCCGACTGCGGCTTGCTGTGCGAGGCATGGAAGAACCCCTCGAACAAGGGCAGCACACTCTCCGGCAATACATCGCTGAAAAATAACATCGTCTGCACCCGTAACGGAGCCGTATACGGCACCAGAGCAAAGAACGAGGTCACTACGCCCAGCACCGGAAAGATGGCGAAGATCGCGGAGTAAGCCGTTGCCTTGGCCGTATTCAGGCAGTCATGCTGAAACGCATTCCAGTAGGCCAAACGCACTTTGTCGGTGAATCGCAGACTCTCATGTCCCAGCCCATGCCCCATCTCCAGCGCATGCCGCCGCGCCGCGCGCGCACCCTTCAGTACCGTGCGGGCTGCGCGGTTAGTTCGTTCCGTCGTGCAGTCGATCTGTCTGGGAATATCCGGGAACAGCGGAAAAATCTCCTGTTACAAGCAGCTTACCCTTGGATGCGCACAACATGAAGAACGCAGCACAGTCGCTGATTCAAAAGCTCTTATGCAGAACAGCGCAGCCCCGCCACTTGCACCATCCGCAGGAATCAGGCATCAATGGATGATGCTCTCCCGTCGTAACTTCATCGCCGCAGCCGCCGTTCTTGCCGCAGCCATGCCCCTGATCCTCCGCCGACACAAGGAGGAACCAGCGAAAACGAATCCGGAAAAGCCCTCGCGTTTCGCCGCGTTATCCGCGCATGTTGCACTGCTGGAAAAGCAGAACGGAGGCCGCATCGGCTTCTCCCTCATCGACACGCTTACCGGCGAGCAGCAATCGCACCGCGCCACCGAGCACTTCCCCATGTGTTCCACCTTCAAGTTCCTGCTCTGCGCCGCCGTTCTGCACGCAGCCGACGCAGGACAACTCTCCATGGGTAAGCTCGTCTCCATCCCTGCAAAGCTCACCCTCGACAATTCACCGCTCACAGAACTGCACGCGGGCGAGCAGATGACGTTAACCGAACTCTGCGAAGCCGCCATGGTCCGCAGCGACAACACTGCCGCCAACCTGCTGCTCGACACGCTCGGCGGCCCCGCTGCCGTTACTGCCTATGCGCGCTCCATCGGCGACAACGAGACACGTCTCGACCGTAACGAACCCTCTCTGAACAGCAGCATTGACGGCGACCCGCGCGACACCACCACGCCTGCCAGCATGGCACAGAACCTGAACAGCATCGTGCTGAAAAACGCGCTGCAACCCGCATCGCGTTCGCAGATGATCCTGTGGATGGAAGACTGCGTTACCGGCCTGGAACGGCTGCGCAAAGACATGCCCGAAGGCTGGACCGCCGCCGACAAAACCGGCTCCAACGGCGAACACACCTCGAACGACATCGCCATCATCTGGCCATACGGCAGAACCACAGGCCGCGCACCGGTCATCGTCTCCGTCTACATCACGCAGTGCCCCGGCCCCGAAAGCAAACGCAACGACATCTTCACCGACATCGCCCGCAACATCCGCCAGGCCATCCAGCACAGCTAGGGTGTATCGACCTATTCGCAGTGCCAGCGACGGGAGGCATTTTTTCTCAGATCGAGGAGTGACAGATACCGGGTGTATCTTAGCGACGATTGACGAAGAGATGGGGAAAATGCCCTCGTCCCTGCTTTCGCACGAATCTCCCACATCTCAAAAAAACGAGATGTGGGGCACCCGGCTATTCATGTTTTTCGAAGCAGTTTCAATTTGAAATTGCGTCTTGATGATTTCCTGCTATTGGCAGGGCTGAAGCCCTACCCTTCCGAAAACTATAAGCAATACGACTTAATCAATCGGTTCGCTCTCTGCATAAGCCTGGTTGGCAAGCAGCAGTTCTTCCGCATCCAGTGCATCCACATTGCGCAATGTCGGAAAGTAAACGCTCCATAGCGAAGTCACAATCACCGACCCAATACCGCCAAGCACCACCGCGCGCACAGCGCCAAACCACTGCGCCGTAAGCCCGCTTTCAAACTCGCCGAACTCGTTGGATGCACCCAGGAACAGCCAGTTGATCGCCGACACGCGACCACGCATCGCCGGCGGCGTTCCCAGTTGCAGAATCGTCTGTCGCACAATCACCGAAATGTTATCGCTCGCGCCCAGCACAAACAGAGCCACCAGCGAAATCGGCAACGACTTCGACAAACCGAACACAATCGTTGCGATACCGAACACACCCACCGCCGTCAGCATCATCTTGCCTGCATGATGACGTATCGGCCTGCGTGCCAGCGTAATCGAAGTGCACAACGCGCCCAACGCAGGCGCAGCACGCAGAATACCCAGCCCCTTCGGCCCTTCACGAAGAATATCCTGCGCGAAGATCGGCATCAGCGACACCGCTCCGCCCAGCAGTACCGCAAACATATCCAGCGAGATCGACCCCAGCAGCAGCCGCGCACGGCGCACATAGCGCGCGCCTTCCAGCATCGATTGAAGCGAAAGCGCGCGGCTCTCCGTGGCTTCCTTGCGTGGCTCCAGAGTGCTCACCATGACCACAAAGATCAGCATGCACACCGTGGTCATGGCATACACAATCGGCGCTCCGTTCCAGCGCGACATCGCCCCGGTGAACTGAAACGTAAACAGCAGTCCGCCCAGCGCAGGCCCGCTGATATTGGCAACCTGAAAGATCGCCGACCCCCACGTCATGGCGTTTACAAACGCACCTTTGGGTACAAGCTGCGGCTGAATCGCCGCGCTCGCCGGACCGCTGAAAGCGCGTCCCGCACCAATGCAGAACAGCATGATGTAGATATAGATCACATGCCGCACACCCGCCAGCGACATGTACAGCAGCACCAGCGTGCACACTGCCTGCAACGCATAGCAGCCTACGATAATGTGTTGGCGATTGTGCCGGTCCGCGGCATGCCCCGCCGGCAGCACAAAGAAGATACCCGGCAGAAACAGCGCAAGCCCCGTGCAGCCCAGCAGAAATGCGTTGTGCGTCAACTGATAAATCTGCCACGCCACCGCAACCGACTGCGCCTCCGCACCAAGAATGGCAATCAGGCGTGCCGTCTGGTAGCGCCGAAAATTCTGCGAGGCAAAGGCCGCAGCCTCAGATGCCCTTGTGTCATCTTCAACGTCTCGCGCCTTGTCTTCGTTCACTGGATCAGCCAGGTCCATTCTCTATGGTTGCACGCCACACGCCGCACACGCAGACGAAAGCATTCTCCTTGTTCCAATACAGCAAAGTCGAGAGTGCCGTTCCTTTGCGGGAGAACGGCACTCAAAAGAAATCCAGAAAATTTACACCAGACAGAAGATGCTTTGAACGTCGCTTCTATTCAACGAACTTTTATCTCCGCTGGCGAGAGAGGTCAATCTCCCAGATAGCTGTCGTACTGCGATTCCACCACGCCTGTATTACGTGCCAGCGCCAGCTTCGCCGTATTGAACTGGTACAGCGCAGAGATAAGCTGAGCCTGCGCATTCGCAAGCGTTGCCTGCGCGCGCACCACCGGCAGGTTGTCATCAATGCCCGCGCGATACCGCTGCTGCGTTTCATCCAGCGCTTCGCTCGCCAGGCTCACGTTGCTGGTCGCGTCCTTCACCAACGTATCCGACGAGTTCACATCCAGCATCGCAGCACGAATCTGCGCCTCAATGCTGGCTTTCAGACCCTCAACCTCCTGCCGCGCATGCACCAGTCGCGCATCGGCCACCTGGTGATCGCCGCGAATCTGCGCCTCCTGGAAGATGGGAATCTTCACGCCGCCCTGCGCCGTAAATACACCATGATAGAGTCCGTGCGTCTGTCCCAGAACACCATAAAAACCGCCCATAGTCACAATCGGCAGACGTTCAAACTTCACCGCACGACTCTGCGCCTCGGCTGTCTTCATCTGCGCCTGCAACACCAGCAGGTCTTTGCGACGCTTATACGCCACCTGCCGCGCCGTATCCAGCGGCAGCGCTTCCAGATCGTGATACGGCACAGCATCCGTCAGCTCAATCGGCTGGTCGGCGGCCAGCCCCATCAACCGGTTCAACTGCACCTTATCCTTCTCAAACTGAGCCGTACTGGCAATCAACTGCTGTTCACGTGTCTGCCGTTCCACACGCGCACGCACCAAATCAAGATTTGTTCCCGTCCCGGAATCCTTGCGAGCCTGCGACTGGCGTTCCAACTCAAGGTCCGAGGCCACCTGCGACTTCGCATTCTCAATCGAAGCCGCATCCGCCAGCACCTTCAGATACTGCGACGCCACCTGGTTCACCACATCGCCACGATCCAGGTAGAGCTGATACTTCACCACGTCCGAAACATGCTGCGCCGCCTTGTAGCTCTGCAGCGCGGGCAGATTAAACAACTGCTGCGACAGGTTCAACTGCGCACCCGTCGTGTCGTACTTCACAATCGTGTCAAACGTAACTCCCGGCGGCAGAAGACCGGCAACCGACTGCGGCTTGAACCCCATCGCCGCCAGGTTGACCTCCTGTGTATTCGTCTTCGCCACGGCCGTCATATTCGGAATCAGAGCGCTGAAGGCAGTCTTCTGCAAGCCATGCACCTGCCGCTGCGTCTGCTGATCCACCGCGAGCGTCAGGTTATGTTCCAACCCCAAACGAACAGCGTCGTCCAGCGAAAGCTGCAATGCCTGTCCGGTGGCAACCGGTGTCGTCACCCCATGCCCCAGATCGGTCGGTTTGGCAGCAGCAAGAGCCGCAGCCACCGGCTCCGACGGATGTTGCGGAGCGGGCGCTTCCGGCAGGTTCAGCGCATCTGCAACCGGTGGCTGCTTCTGCCCGGTAGCGGTGGTCTGCACAACGGGCATCGAAGACATGGCAACCGACGATGAAGATGCAGACGACGGCGCATCGGCGCTCTGCGCAACGGCCAAAGCCGGCATCAGCAGCACGGCTGCCAAAGATACATGAACTAGATCAGCTAAATAATTTCGGCTCACGACTCTTAATCTCTGCCCCGGCAGGGGCGCAACATAGTATTCGATTCGGCTGAAGCGTCCGGGGTTGCGGAAAGTTTCCGAGCGCCACCTTGCCTCTTCAGAGACTTTCCCGGCAGTTACGCGTCTAGAATTTAGAAGATATACAGAAGATGGCGCATCAACGGCGCCCGGAGACATAGATACCCATGTTCGATCGCAGTTCGCTTTGCCGCCTCGGGGCCTATGCCCTGCTCGCCGCTGGCCTTGTGCTTGCACCTGCCGCCCATGCGCAGTTTGCCGGGACACCCGACCCATCCAGCTTCCGCGACACCTCCATCCTGAAACCGCCCGCAGGACACAACGTGGCCATCATCGAGTTTTACGACCTCGAATGCCCCGCCTGCCGCAACGCCAACCCCATCGTGGAACGTGCCGCCGCCCAGTACCACGTCCCCCTCGTCCGCTACGATTTCCCGCTGCAAATGCACGTCTGGAGCAAGGACGCCGCCATCTTCGCCCGCTACCTGAAGGACCGCGTCAACCCCAGGCTGGCCGACCAGTACCGCGACGACGTCTTCCAGCAGCAGCCAGCCATCAACAGCAAGGACGACCTGCAGGCCTATACCCGCCGTTGGATGCAGCAGCACGGCCAGACCATGCCCTTCGTCGTCGATCCCGGCAGCAAACTGGCCGCAGAAGTACAGGCTGACTACCATCTCGGTGAACGCCTGAACGTCACCCGCACACCCACCATCGTGGTCGCCACCGCAAACAAGTGGCAGATCGTCTCGGGCAGCGAATCCGGCTCCAACGACGTCAACCGCATCTTCTCCATCGTGGAAGGCGCCATCCGCCAGACCTCGGGCGCACACCCGGCACCGGCAGCAGCCCGTCCGGCCCGTCGTTAAGCCACTGAAAATAGATCCTAAACAAATAGGAAAAACCGAGAACCAATAGCCAAGGTAAATAGGCAAAACAAAAAACGAATGCCTCGGCTTCATGAGATATGAGTTCGCAGGACGCTATAAAAGGCACAGATCCTGCGCTCATCCTTACCCATACAAAAGAAGAAAGGCCCGGTTCCCCACCGGGCAAGAATCCACAAGCCATTCATTAAAACGACTTACAACTTTTACGGAAGCAGCTTACGAAATCTGCACAAGGTCGCCATGGCTGTTGTTAGCGGTTGGCGGAGTAATCTGGCTGGTCTGCGGCGAGCGCCAGTGATCGATATAGCTCACCTGGTGCACACAGGAGATCGTGCAGTTCGGAGCACAACCTTTTTCCGTCAGGAACTCCCGCTTTACATCGGCAGTGGTGTAGTCGGCCAGCGGTGTGGCCGGATAGCCACGCTGCTGCGAACAGTAATGCACCAGCCCGTCTTCGCAAACGTAAAGGTAGCGCCCACCCGCACGGCAACGCCAGTCATTCGGCATACCGTTGGCAATCGCTTCCTGGAAGTGGTTGAAACGAGAGTAGCTACGACGCGTCAACGCACGCACCCGCTCCCACACCTTGCGTTCTTCCCCGCCCAGCGGCTTCAACTGCCCGCTGCCGTCGTGGATAATGCCGATCGTTGACGAGAACCCCAGCGATAGCGCCCTCTGCGACACCACGTACGCATCCTGCGGGTTCGGAATACCGCCGCCAACCACGGAGTTGATATTCACGTGGAAATCGGCATACTCCGCCAGCCATAGCAGGCGCTGGTCCAGCACCTTCAGCGACTTCTTTGAAACGTCGTCCGGCATCACGTTATCAATCGAAATCTGCATGTGGTCCAGACCGGCCTTGTTCAGCCGCTCGATCCGTTCCTTGTTCAGCAGATAGCCGTTGGTAATCATGCCCGCCAGAGCGCCGGTCTTGCGAATGCGAGCAATCACCTGATCGAGTTCAGGGTGCAGCAGCGGCTCACCACCGGAAATCGTAATCACCGTGGTTCCAAGCCGACCCAGGTGGTCGATGCGGCGCAGCATCTCGTCGATCGGCGTAGGTGCGGAGTGGTCGTCGTACTCGTTGCAGTACGTGCAGGCCAGGTTGCAGCGGCGCATGGGCACAATCTGCGCCATGTACGGATGGCCGGTCGAAAGCAGTGCATGGCCAATGCCCAGAAGCTCGCGCACACGGCGCGTGGCGGCCTTCCAGCGGCGACGAAGCGGCATAGGCCGGTGGCCCGGCTTCAGTTCCAGCGCCGGAGAGGATGCAACAGCAGTCGACATACTCAATAGATTCTACCGGACACAGAGAAGAACCAGCCCATTTTTTAACACCGCGTAAACGAGCCCTCCAAAAAGCAAACCGACCTCAATCGAAGATCACGGTTTTGTTTTCGTAGTGCAGAATCCGGCGTTCCAGGTGCCAGCGCACCGCGCGCGACAGCACCACCCGCTCCAGGTCGCGCCCCTTGCGCACGAGGTCGGGGATGGTGTCGCCCTGCGTCACACGCATCACATCCTGCTCGATGATCGGGCCTTCGTCCAGATCGGCGGTCACATAGTGGCTCGTGGCTCCAATCAGCTTCACGCCACGCTGAAACGCCGCATGGTACGGCTTTGCTCCCACAAAAGCCGGCAAAAACGAGTGGTGCACATTGATAATCCGCCCCGGCCACTGCTCCACAAACTCCGCCGACAGTATCTGCATGTACCGCGCCAGAACGACAAGGTCCACGCCGTGCTCAAGCAGCAATCGCTGCTGCTCCGCCTCGACCGAAGCCTTGTCGCCGTTGCGAACCGGCAAGTGATAAAACGGAATCCCGTAAAACTGCGCCAGCCCTTCACCATCCGCATGGTTGCCGATGATCAGCGGAATCTCGCAGTGCAGTTCTCCCGCCTTGTACCGCTGCAACAGGTCGGCCAGACAATGCAGATGCTGCGAAACCAACACGCAAACCCGCTGCCGCGCGCTCGATTCCGTCAGCGTCCAGCGCATCTGAAACTCGCCAGCCACCGGTGCAAAACGCTCTTCGAAATGCTGAATCGGCAGCCTCTCCGACGGCTCAAACTCAATGCGCATGAAGAAGCGCCCAAACTCCGCATCCTCATGCTGTTCGGCGTGCAGAATATTGGCGTCATACTCGGCGACCAGAAAATTCATAATCGCCGCAACCAGCCCCTTGCGGTCAGGACACTCCAGTAAAAGTACAGCTTTCGTCATAAACATCTAGAGCCTACCACTACAGAAAAGCCCGACCAAAAGCTCAATACACCCACGACTGCACATCCGCACCCGCGGGAGCGGTCTGCTTCATGTGCTCGGTCATCAGCGGCAACAGACGCTGCGGCCAGTTGGCGTTGTTCTGCTGCATGGTGTACTCCGCCGGGCCGCCGGTGTAGCAATGCGGCATCCCCGGCCCGTACTGAAACTCCGCATCCGACCGCGGATTGCGCGATAACTTCAACTGGTTATCCAGCAGGTGCACGGCGTTGTTCAGGAAGTAGGTATCGCCGTCGCCCACCGCAATGTGCAGCTTGCCCTCAAGCTTCGGCCCCAGTGTTGCCCAGTCACGCTTCAGAATCGCGTTCAGGTCGAAGTGGTCCTGCCAGTACTTCACCGCGTCCTTGTGAATCTCGCCGGTAATGGGATTCAGCACCGGAACCGGGTAGCCGTCCTCTCCCTGCGCCGAAAACACCGCCTGCCAGATGTCCCACTGCTCGGTCGAACGCCCATGCGTTCCCAGCACATGCTCATAGGCAAACTCGTCGTCGGTGTTGGCAAGAATTGAACCATCCGGATTGCGATCCGCCGGAACCGCTACACTGCCAAAGTCACCACGCCGGAAGAAGGCGTTCGTATCGTCGTACAGATTGATGTTCTGATACGCGTGAAAGTCTACCGGATCAGGACACGCGCCCCACGTCCCGTTGTAACTGTCGGGATAGAAGACCTGCGTTGCAATCGCCTCCCATCCACCGGTGGAGCCGCCCGCCGTGGCGCGCGCCCATCCCTGCCCAATGCCGCGATACTTCGCCTCCACCGCCGGAATCAGTTCATCGTTAATGGCCGAACCATACGGCCCCACGTTCGCTGAATCCACCGCATACGAATCGTCGTAATATGGATTCGCATTCTGCACATAGAGCATGATCACGCGCGGCAAACGTCCTGTTGTCCAGTCCTGAAAGAAGCGGTAGCCACTATCGCCGCGACGCCCGCCACCACCCGGCGTTGCCACAAACGCAGGCTGCATACCCGCACTGTAATGCCCCTGCCAGACCACCAGCGGATAGCGCGCATCGGGATGTTCATCAAAACCCTCCGGCAGCAGCACCCACGCGCCCAGATACATGTCGCGGCCCCAGAACTTCGACAGCTTCTCCGACCGGAATCGCATGTACTTCAACCACTTGCTGGTAGCCGGATTCTGCGCAATCACCTCCGGGTCCTGCTGCGTGCCCTTGATCTCCGGCACCACCTGGTCCAGCGTAATGCGGATCGGGTCCTTCGACTTCGGATCGAAGTGCACCTTTACCGGCTTCGAAAAAGGATTCCCCGGCTTGCGATTCCACTTCTGCCCTTCGCCCCTGTCCGGCGGCAGCCACGGCGCTTTCCCATTCGCCAGACGAAACTGCTCGTAGACATTAAACACACCCTGCACAAAGTAATCGCCCGCGGAAATATAGCTGATCGACCGCAGCGGATAGCCAAAGGTCTCCTCATCGACGACCACCTTCTGCGCCGAAGGAATGCCGTCAATGCCCACATCCACACCGAATGCCTGCGCCGAACGATACTGCTCATCCATCTGCATACGCGGCTCCGTCTTGTCGTCCTTCGCGAAGACCACAATCAAATGCCCATGCTGCGCCGACGCCGGCAACGTCACCTCAATCTTCTGCGCAACAAGCGTAGTCGAGAAGAAAAAAAGAACAGCAGCAAAGATTCTCATAGTCGTATGTGCACCACTCTACAACCACACCAGCTTTCAAAGATGAAGCTACAATGTGCAAAAACTCTGGCTTTTTTTATATTGCCGACATCGTTCTCGACCTCACAATAAGCAGTCATTAGCCCCTGAAACAAAGCCTCTAAAACACGCCATTGTCTGCGAATTCTCGAGGAAGAGGTCCGACCAGACAACAAGCCTTCGACCCTCATCCGCCAAACCCGTTACACTGAAAGTAAGCGCTTACGGCCAGAATTGGCCACTTTGAACGACCCTCTAGCAACGGAGCAAGAACGTGCAAACCAGCTACAACGGCATCACCCTTCCTGCCGACGGACAAGCCATCACCTACGAAAACGGCAAGTACACCGTGCCCGACAACCCCATCATCCCCTACATCGAAGGTGACGGTGCCGGACGCGACATCTGGAAGAACTCGCGCCGAGTGCTCGATGCAGCCGTCGAAAAAAGCTACAACGGCAAGCGTAAAATCCGCTGGTACGAAATCCTCGCCGGTGAAAAAGCCTTCCGCGAAAAGGGCGACTGGCTACCGCAGGACACCGTTCAGGCCTGCCTCGACTTCCGTGTCTCTATCAAAGGACCGCTCACCACGCCCATCGGCGGCGGCATCCGCAGCCTGAACGTAACGCTGCGTCAGACGATGGATCTGTACCAGTGCGTGCGCCCGGTGAAGCATTACCCCGGCGTACCCAGCCCCGTAAACAATGCCGATGACGTCGACGTGGTCATCTTCCGCGAGAACACTGAAGACATCTACGCCGGTATTGAATTCAAGGAAGGCTCCGCCGAAGTCGAAAAGCTGCGCGAGTTCGTCAACACCGAACTGCTGACCAATACCAAAAAACAACTGCGTACCGACGCAGGCATCGGCCTCAAGCCCATCAGCGAACGCGGCTCCAAGCGCCTTGTCCGCGCCGCCATTCAGTACGCCGTAGACCACGCACGCAAGGTCATGACCATCGTCCACAAGGGCAACATCCAGAAGTTCACCGAAGGCGCATTTCGCGAGTGGGGCTACGAAGTGGCCACCACCGAATTCCGCGACAAGATCGTTACCGAACGCGAAAGCTGGATTCTCGGCGCGCTCGACAACAACCCCAGCATCACACCGGAAGCCATTGCAAAAATCGTTGAGCCTGGCCTCGATTTCGCTCCTCCCGCCTTCACCGAAAAGATCGTGGCAGAAGTAAAAGATGTACTGGCAAAGATCGGCGCATCCCACGGCAACGACAAGTGGAAGAGCCTCATCCTAGTCAACGACCGCATCTGCGACGCCATGTTCCAGGACCTTCTCCTAAAGCCTTCGGAGTACGACGTCCTCGCCACCACCAACCTCAACGGCGATTATCTTTCCGACGCCGCGGCAGCACAGGTCGGTGGTCTGGGCATCGCTCCCGGATCGAACATCGGCGACGGTTATGCAGTCTTCGAAGCCACCCACGGCACAGCGCCGCGCCTTGCCGATCAGGACGTGGTGAACCCCGGTTCGGTCATCCTCTCCGGTGCCATGCTGCTGCGCCTCATCGGCTGGAACGAAGCCGCTGACCGCATCGAAAAATCCATGGAAGAGACCATCCGCCAGAAGTACGTAACAGTCGATTTCGCAAAGAATATGCCCGGCGCAACCCAGATCGGAACCACCGCATTCTCCGATCGCGTCATCGAAAACATGTAAGTCATGCAGCCGTAACGAACAAATTTTCACAATTCATTACGGTAACGAACACGCATCAGGGAACACTGCAAGGGCTGCGAAATATTTGCGGCCCTTCTGCTTTTTATCCCATAAGATGGCTCGCGCTTCGCGGTGCGCACAGCTTATAGTGTTTTGACCTCGGCAATGCTGCCATGCGTGGTGGCGAACGCACGCAGACATTTCAAGACGGAGCATTCAAAATGCAGACAAGCTACAACGGAATTGCTGTGCCCAGCGACGGCAAGGCGATTGAATATACCAACGGCAAATTCACCGTGCCCGACAATCCGATCATCCCCTACATCGAAGGCGATGGCACAGGCCGCGACATATGGAAGGCATCGCAGTGCGTATTCGACGCAGCTGTTGAAAAGGCCTACGGCGGCAAGCGCAGGGTGCACTGGTTCGAAGTGCTCGCAGGAGAAAAAGCATTCCGTCAAACGCAGAACTGGCTGCCCGACGACACGGTAAAAGCCACAATGGACTTCCGCGTCTCCATCAAAGGACCGCTCACCACGCCCGTTGGCGGCGGCATCCGCTCGCTCAACGTTGCCCTGCGCCAGTTGATGGACCTCTACCAATGCGTGCGTCCGGTGAAGTATTACCAGGGTGTGCCCAGCCCCGTGAAGCATCCGGAAAAGCTCGACATCGTGCTCTTCCGCGAGAACACCGAAGATATCTACGCCGGCATTGAATTTCGCGAAGGCACACCCGAAGCCGAGCAGTTCATCGACTTCGTGAACAACACCATGCTGAAGAACGCGAAAAAGAAAGTGCGTCTCGACAGCGGTGTTGGCGTAAAGCCCATCTCCATCACAGGCTCCAAGCGCCTTGTCCGCGCGGCGATTCAATATGCCATCGACAACAACCGCAAGGGCGTAACCCTCGTGCACAAAGGCAACATCCAGAAGTTCACCGAAGGTGCCTTCCGCGAATGGGGCTATGAAGTTGCCACGCAGGAGTTCCGCGACAAGATCGTCACCGAACGCGAAAGCTGGATTCTCGGCAACCTCGAAGCGAATCCGCAACTCACACCCGAAGCCAATGCCGCACTCATCGAACCCGGCATTGAGTTCGCACCGAAGGAGTTTGGCGATTCCATCGTTACCGAAGTAAAAGCCGTCGTCGCAGAGATCGGCGCCACCCACGGCAACGGTCAGTGGAAGTCGAAGATTCTCGTCACCGACCGCATCGCCGACTCCATCTTCCAGCAGATCATCATCCGTCCCAGCGACTACAGTGTTCTCGCCACCACCAACCTCAACGGCGACTACATCTCAGACGCAGCCGCAGCCCAGGTCGGCGGACTCGGCATCGCTCCCGGAGCGAACATCGGCGACGGCTATGCATGCTTTGAAGCAACCCACGGCACCGCTCCCAAGTATGCTGATCTCGATGTCATCAACCCCGGTTCGGTAATGCTAAGCGGAGTGATGATGTTCGACTTCCTCGGCTGGAAAGAAGCAGCCCGCCTCATCGAAAACTCCATGGAGAAGACCATCCAGCAGAAGTTCGTCACCTACGACTTCGAACGCCAGATGCAGGGCGCAACCAAGGTGAAAACCAGCGAATTCGCCAGAAAAATGATCGAAAACATGTAAGTACAACGAAAAGAAATCAGGAACGCCGCAGTATGACCGCGGCGTTCCTGCAATGGAAATGTTGGTCATTCCCCACATAGATGGCCAACATAGTCCTGTCCGCCATGAAAGATACTCATAACCTCTAACGAATCATCGATTACGAAAAAACAATCGCTGTCTTACCTCGATAGCGAGTCACTCGCAACACCGATCAACCTCAAAGCACAGCATCGACACTGTTTCTGAAGCAGATTCTACGCTTCAACACAAAGAGGACAGCGCGTTGCACGCTGTCCTCTTCATAAGCGCAACATACCTTTACGCAACAGTCGTAGCGGCCACTTCTTCCAGCACCGGACCAATCGCGTGGATCACTGAGCACACGCGGATCACCGCCGCAATCGTCTCTTCCGAAACACCCTTCTGCCGCACGACATTCTCGTGGCTGTCCACACACTTACCGCAGCCATTGATAGCGGAAACCGCCAGCGACCACAACTCAAAATCGTTGTGATCCACACCATGCGTGCGCAGTACATTCATGCGCAGCTTCGCCGGCAGCGTGGCATATTTCTCATTCGACGACAGGTGGTGAAAGCGATAGTAGATGTTGTTCATCCCCATAATCGCCGCGGCGGCCTTTGCCGCATCCAGTTCCCCGGCTGAAAGATGGTTCGCAGCCTCCTGCACCGCCGCCGCTGTAAGAGCCGCATTGCGCGTCGCCACAGCCGATGCAACCACGGTTCCCCAAAGCTGCTGCTTCGTCAGTTCCGTGTTGTTGCGCACCAGCGAGGAGTAGTTCAACCGGAGGTCCTTCGCATAATCCGGAAGTGAATCCATCAAAACATCCAATGACATAAAAAACGTGCTGCCTTTCTGCGGTAAATCCTCACCGCCTGAAGCAACGGGCCACAGAGTCACTCTGCGGCCCGCTCTTAAAATTAGTTAGGTAAGTGAACCAATTCAGTTAGGTAACAAAACTAACCATCTACGCAGGCGCCATTAAACCGAGAGAGTCTCTTCGCCCTTCGTCCAGTTGCAGGGGCAAAGCTCATCGGTCTGCAACGCGTCCAGCACGCGCAGAACCTCCTGCGGATTGCGCCCCACCGAAAGGTCGGTCACATACACGAAACGGATCACACCCTGAGGATCTACGAGGAACGTAGCGCGCTGAGCAACGCCTTCCTTCTCGTCCAGAATGCCGAGCTGGCCGCACAGGTCGCGCTTGATGTCCGACAGCATGGGGAAGGGCAGGTCCTTCAGGTCGTCGTGGTTGTTGCGCCACGCCAGGTGCACAAACTCCGAATCGATCGACAGGCCAAGAATCTGGCAGTCGCGATCCTGAAACTCACGGTTCAGCTTGCCGAAAGCAGCAATCTCGGTCGGGCACACAAAGGTGAAGTCCTTGGGCCACGAAAACACGCAAAGCCACTTGCCTTCATAGGTGTTGTTGTCCACAGTCTGGAAAGCATTGTTCTTGTCGCGAGATACGACAGCCGTTACACGGAAATCGGGGAACTGTTCGCCAATTGCAAGCATCGTGATTCTTCTCCTTGGGAAGTCTCTGTAGTTGTTTTCAGGTGCAGCCTGGAGCTCAAAAATCTGTTTCGGCACAAAGCCCTACAACTCTATTAGACAATAACCATTCTTATCCAGCAATTTTTATCAGCTCATGCCAGCCGAACATCGCCCATCCTAACGGCAGACCTCTGCCCTCGGCTAATTCTCTTTGCGCAAGCCCGCACTGCTTTCACGGCAAGGCATACCGCGAGTGCGGTAGACTAGAAAGGATGTGCGCGGAACGGTTTCGTTCGTCTGTGCGCCTCCTTCTACATTGCCGCCGCGTGTTCATCGCATGTTCACGCCTGGCCTCGAAGATTCTCGCGATCCCATTCGCGAACCGATAAGGAACAAACTGGTTTGAGCACGATTCGCAACATCGCCATCATTGCGCACGTTGACCACGGCAAGACCACGCTCGTCGACGCCATGCTGAAGCAGAGCGGCACCTTCCGCGCCAACGAAGCCGTCGCCGACCGCGTCATGGACTCGAACGACCTCGAACGCGAGCGCGGCATCACCATTCTGGCCAAGAACACCGCCGTCTACTACGGCGACGGCAAGATCAACATCGTGGACACACCCGGCCACGCCGACTTCGGCGGCGAAGTGGAACGCGCCCTCAAGATGGTGGACGGCGTGGTGCTCCTCGTCGACGCCAGCGAAGGCCCTCTGCCGCAGACACGTTTCGTTCTCTCCAAGGCGCTCGCCGCCGGTCTGGCACCGGTGCTGGTCATCAACAAGATCGACCGCCCCGACGCACGTCCACAGGAAGTGCTCAATGAGGTCTATGACCTGTTCATCGACCTCGACGCCGACGAGCACCAGCTTGAATTCCCCGTCGTCTACACCAACGGCAAGCAGGGAACCTCCACGCTCAATCTCGAAAACCCCGGCACCGATCTGCAGCCGCTCTTCGAGACCATCGTGAAGACCATTCCGCCCGCCAAGGGCGACGCCGAGGGCGCACTCCAGATCCTCGTCGCTAACCTCGACTACTCCGATTACCTGGGCCGCCTGGGCATTGCGCGCGTCTTCAACGGCACGCTCAAGACCGGCGACACGGTGAACGTGGCCAAGGTCGACGGCTCGCTCACCCCGGTTAAGATCACCAAACTTTTCAGCTTCAACGGCCTGAAGCGCGTGGACATCGAGCAGACCGAGATCGGCGACATCGTTGCTGTCGCAGGTGTTGCCGGTCTCACCATCGGCGAGACCATTACCTCGCTCGACAATCCGCAACCGCTGCCGCCCATCGTCATCGACGAACCGACCATCGCCATCCAGTTCTCGGTCAACAACTCGCCCTTCGCAGGCAAGGAAGGCCAGTACGTCACCAGCCGCAACCTGCGTGAGCGTCTCGACCGCGAACTGCTCACTAACGTCTCCATCCGCGTGGAAGAGACCGGCTCGCCTGACTCGTTCAAGGTGCTGGGCCGCGGCGAACTCCAGCTAGCCGTGCTCATCGAAATGATGCGCCGCGAAGGCTACGAACTGATGGTGGGCCGCCCCGAAATCGTCACCAAGCGCATCGACGGTGCACTGATGGAGCCGGTGGAATACGTCACCATCGACGTGCCCGAAGAGTTTGCCGGAACCGTGATCCAGAAGCTTGGACCGCGCAAGGGCGAAATGATCAAGATGCACGGCCAGGGCCGCATCCGCATGGAGTTCAAAGTACCTTCACGCGGACTCATTGGTCTGCGCAGCGAAATGCTCACGGAAACGCGCGGCACCATCGTAATGAACTCGCTCTTTGAAGGCTACATTGCCTATCAGGGTGAGATTCCACAGCGTCCCTCCGGCGCACTCATCTCCGATCGCTCCGGCGTCACCACCACCTACGCTCTGAATGGCCTGCAGGAACGCGGCGTCCTCTTCATGGGCGAAGGCGTGGACGTGTACGAAGGCATGATCGTTGGCGAGCACTCGCGTGACAACGACCTCGACGTGAACTGCGTGCGTGAAAAGAAACTCACCAACATGCGAGCCTCTTCCGCCGATGAAGCCCTGCGCCTCGTGCCCTACAAGCAGCTCACGCTGGAACAGTGCATCGAGTTCATCGCAGACGACGAACTGGTCGAAGTCACCCCCAAGTCGCTGCGCCTGCGCAAGAAGGTGCTGCAAGCCAACCGTCGCCCGCGCCGCAACCAGAGCGCCGACTAACTTCACAACAGCCAAACACAAAAACGCAGGCACTCACAACCAAGTGCCTGCGTTTTAGTTTGTACAAACCACCCCACCATCACAAAGCCAACCCCCCGAAAACTAAAAGCCAAGGGTAAATAGGCAAAAAACAAAAACCGGGTGCCCACTCTTCGCGAAGCTAAGGGAGTCTCGGCACCTCTACAACCTCTGCACCAAATCCGCTGCTCTGATAGCGTAAAGACTGGGATGCCAACGGACACCAAATTCGCCACATCCCCACCTGCAAAGCCAACGCAGGTGGAAGCGGCGCGCGCGCGCGCAGATGAGGCCATCGGCCCACCGCCTGCGCCTGTGTGGCTCCAGCGTCTTTCGTTGGTGGTGCTAGTCATCTTCTGCCTCTACCTCGGCCTGCTAATCGCCGTCCTGCCGTGGTGGAAGGAGATGTGGGATCAGAACGAGCTCCTGCTCCAGTTCCCCACCATACGCGAAATCCTCATCAAGGGTCCCGTGCGCGGACTCATCAGCGGCATCGGCATACTCGACCTCTGGATCGGCGTCTCCGAACTCATCCACTACCGCGACTACCGCCGCTAAACGCCTCTTTCAACGCGAAGGATACACCCACAACTTTTGCAGGAACGTCTGTTTCAGGTTTTGAAGAGGCCCAGCAGCACAGGTTTTGAAGAGCCTTCTTCTCAGCTTTTGAAGGGATTTCTTTGTAGCTTTGAAGAAGTTTCTTTGTAGCCTGGAAAAGGTTTCTTATCAGGTTTTGAAGGGGCCCGGCTTCAGCCGGGCCATAGAAAGCTCCAGCAATAAGCGGTTTTAACCCCTGAGGAAATGCCACCACGCATCATCAGAGAAGCCCACACGCATTTTCGCGCTACAGGCTCTTATACAAATGCAAGGTCTATGCGTCTTATGGCAAGATGCCCAAGATGAGCCTGCCTGAAATAACCCCTCTGCCCACCGCCGACCTTGCTTACGAGAACCCGGAGTTTATCGAATCGCCCGACGCGCGTATCCTGCGCATCCTTGCCGAATACCAGGAGCCCCTGAACCGCTTCCGCCGCGAACACATCCAGGACACGGTCGTTTTCTTCGGCAGTGCACGCATCCTGCCGCTCGACGTTGCCACGCAAAGGTTAGTCGCGATCGATACCGCACCTAAGCACGGCTCACCCGAAGACGAAGAAACCGCCAACAAACGCAAAGCCGCAGAGACCGACATTGAAATGGCGCGTTACTACGAGGACGCGCGCAAACTCGCCTACCTGCTTGCCGACTGGTCAAAGGGTCTCCCCGGACGTCTCCGTCGTTTCGTCGTCACCAGCGGCGGCGGTCCCGGCATCATGGAAGCCGCTAATCGCGGGGCCTCTGAAGCAGGCGGCAAAACCATCGGCCTCAACATTGCACTTCCCTTCGAGCAACATCCGAACCCTTACATCACGCCATCGCTCAACTTCCAGTTCCACTACTTCTTCATGCGCAAGTTCTGGTTAGCCTACATGGCCAAGGCGCTGGTGGTCTTCCCCGGCGGCTTCGGCACCTTCGATGAAATGTTCGAACTGCTCACGCTGGCGCAGACACGCAAATTCTCTAAACCCATGACCATCATCGTCTACGGCAGCGACTACTGGAACAGCGTCATAAACGTGAATGCACTCGTAGAGAAAGGAGTCATCAGCCACGAAGACAAAGACCTCTTTCGCTTCGCCGACACCCCCGAAGACGCCTTTGCCATCCTCAAGGAAAGCCTGCTGAAACACTGCCCCACCTGCAGCCCGCACGATCGCGTTCCCGAAGACTCACCTAAGAGCGTACAGGACATGCTCGGTCCCGACATCGCATCCACGCGCGCCTGAAAGAGTTTTGAAGGGGCCCGGCTTCAGCCGGGTCGTCCTGTGCCCTTTCTGTTTTCTTTTTGTTTTTCTCTTCTGTTTCGCTTTAGCGAAACAGAAGAGAAAAACAAACACCCCACATCAGCGCCCCAGAAACGACTCCACAGCCTGCGTAAATTTCTCCGGCTGTTCCAGCGACGGCACGTGCCCACTCTGTTCCACCATCACCAGCTTCGCATTTGGAATTGCCTTCGCAAACGCCTCTCCCATCGCCACCGGAACCGTCTTGTCCTGCGCGCCCCAGATCACCAGCGTAGGCACACTAATGCGCGACACCTTCTCACCCACAGCCTCATCCCGCACCGCAGGATTCGTACTGAAAGCACTCGTCGCCAATCCATCATTCGCGGCCAGCTTCGTGATGAATCGACGCTTTGCAACCTCTTCCGTAATGCGTGCCTTGTCATAGAACACCGCACGCAACCCCGTCACCACTTCGTCCACCGTGCTTACAGAAAACCGCATTCCATTCGTCGCCGTTCCCATCGACTGCGGAACAGAAAAACCAACAGCATCTTCCAGAATCAGGTGCGCAGGTTTCGGCAACGTACTTCCCGGTTCCATCGACTGTAACGTATACGCAGCCGCAGTCCATCCACCCAGCGATTCTCCCAGCAGATCAAAACGCGTCACGCCAATCGTGCGCAAAAACTCCGCAAGAAATTCCACATAGGTCTGCACATGATAGCCAATCACCGGCTTTGCACTCTGCCCCGCGCCAATCTGGTCCAGCGCAATCACGCGACCATGTTTTTCCAGCAAAGGCAGCGAAGGCCCAAAGTCTACATCGGCCTGCGAACCATAACCGTGCAGCAACACCAGCACCGGCTCATCGCCACGTGACGAGCCCATGTCGTAATACGCAATCTTCTGCCCGAAGACGCGCGTATGTTTTTGTGCGGGAAGCGAGTGGCCAAAGATATCAGCGTTCTGCGCGCCAACAGCGGCTCGTTTGTGAATCTGAGATTGGTTGTGATGAACATTCTGAGCATGCGCGGAGATGCAGCACGCCATAAGCATTGCAAAAGCAAATGTCTTCATAGTCAGCAGTGGCCGCCTTCAACAAGGTCGTCCCTGCCCTCAGCCTAACACTCACACACATCAAAAGAGCGACACAACAAACCGCATCGCTCGCTTAACGCCACATCTTCACACAGCATTCATTGAATGCAGCTGTGCAGCGAACACGCGGGCTAATGCACTTCCGCAAGCAAAGCCGCATTCGCCGGTAGCGTTCCCTCTTCAGGATTCACCGCGCCCATGCCTCCATCCGAACGCAGCAGCGGTCGCAGATAATTCGCACGCACACCCAACGCCACAAGAGCCGCCGTCATGTGCAGAGTCACAGTCTCCTTGCCGTAATTCGCCACCGCCAGCAAAGGCACGCGCGCATTGCGTCCACGCAACAACCACGCCGTAAGCGACGACGCATCCACCGCAACCTTCTTCACGCTGCCCGAACGCAACTCTGCATGACTATTGCGAAACGACAACACCTGTTGCAGCGAACTGCGCGTTGCCTCCGCGTGCAGAAATTCGCTTTCAAACACCGGCACACCACCCACCACCAGCAGCGGCAAAAGACTGCTCAGGTAAGGCACCGCACCGGGCAACTGATCCGCGGCATTCTCGGCACCCGGAAACTGCGTCGGCAGCATCGCAACCTCAGCCGCCAGCGCACCATGCGGCAACGCATCTCCCGCTGCCATATCCTGCGGCCCAACTAAATGCAGCGTAATCGCATCACGCTGCACCACGCGCCGCTTGCCTGTTGCAACAGCACTCGCATCACTACTCGGTGTATGCGCCATCAGAATACGCATGCCCGGCAGTCGATCCAGCGAAGCTCGCAGCGCATGCACCGCATCCATATCAGCCGCGCTCACCGTGCCCAGATCAAACCCCGAAACACCGCGATTCATCCAGTAGCGCACCTCGTCCGGCTTGCGCACAGCACGCTCCACCGGCATACGCAGCAACAGGTGCATGCGCCGCGCACTCACCTCACGCAGCAGTTCATCCAGGTCATTCTCAGTACCGAAGCTCTCCGCAAACGGAGCCGTATCCGAAGGCTGCAAGTCCGGCAGCAGCACACTGTCCGCAGCCGCATCGCTCAACAAACCAAGCAACTGCATCACCGCGCTGAACGTTGTACTCGCAGGAAAGCGCACAAACGCCGCATGCTGCCACCATGCCTCCGGCGCAATGTTATTGCCGCGCCATCCCGCATGCGCAAGCTGCTGCGCGTGTGCAGAGATCCCAAACACAAGCGAACTCAAAATCAGATGACGACGCGTAAGCATGCCAATCCAGTGTATTCAAACCCGACGCATCGCAGCACGAAACACCAACAATTCCGCACCAAATCGAATCCCTCAACGACAACTCTGCGAAAATAAAAACATGCTGCAACTTGCCGACGGGGCCAAACGCTTTGGCCACAAGCTTTTGTTCGAAAGTGCCAACTGGCTCATTACCCCCAGCGAACGCACTGGTCTTGTGGGCGGCAATGGCACAGGAAAATCCACGCTGCTCAAAATCCTCGCGGGCACCGAACACCTCGATCACGGCCAGCTCAATCGCAGCAAAGGTTTAACCATCGGCTATCTTCCGCAGGACGGCCTCGCACTGCGCGGACGCACTGTCTTCGACGAATGTCTCAGCGTCTTCAAAGCCGCGCAGGACATGGAACGCGAGATGGGCGAACTCAGCGACAAGCTCGCGCACCACGACCCCACCAGCGCCGAATACGAAGCCGCAGCCGAGCGTTTCTCCATCGTCAGCGAAACATTGCAGGCGCACGATCTCTACAATCTCGACGCGCAGGTCGGCGCAGTGCTTGGCGGCCTCGGCTTCAACAAGGAAGACTGGCGGCGCGACTGTGGTGAATTTTCCGGCGGATGGCAGATGCGCATTGCGCTGGCAAAACTGCTGCTCGAAAAGCCTTCCCTGCTGCTGATGGACGAACCCACCAACCATCTCGATCTTGAATCGCGCAACTGGCTGGAGGAATATCTCAGGTCCTATCCGCGTGCGTTTATCCTCATCTCGCACGACCGTTATTTCCTCGACGTCACCGTCAACAAGATCACCGAGGTATGGAACAAGCGCGTCTGGTTTTACACCGGCGGCTACGAAAAATACGTGCAGCAGAAGACCGAGCGCCGCGAACAACTCGCACGCGACTACGCTTCACAGCGCGAACGCATCGAACAACTCGAAGCCTTCATCGGCCGCTTCCGTTACCAGGCCACCAAGGCCAAGCAGGTACAAAGCCGCATCAAAGAACTGGAAAAGATCGAACGCATCGAAGTGCCCGAAGATGAAGAGACCATTCACTTCACCTTCCCTCAACCACCCGCATCAGGCCGCACTGTCTGCGAAGTCAGCAACCTATCCAAGCGCTACGAGCCGAAACAGATTCTCAGCAACGTAAACTTCACCATCGAACGCGGCGATCGCATTGCGCTTGTAGGCCCGAACGGCGCGGGTAAATCCACACTCATCCGCATGCTCAGCACGCTCGAAGAACCCACATCCGGCAGCGTGCGCTACGGCCACAACGTCATCGCCGACTACTTTGCACAGGACCAGTACAAGGTACTTGATCCGCAGGCGAAGATGCTCGACGACATCAGCACAGCCGCACCGAAGATTCCCACGGTCGAACTACGCAGCCTGCTCGGCGCATTCCTCTTCACCGGCGACGACGTGTTCAAACAGCTCGGCGTACTCAGCGGCGGCGAACGCAATCGTTACGCACTGGCACGCATGCTCGTCAGCCCTGCAAACTTTATCCTGCTCGACGAACCTACAAACCACCTCGACCTGCGCGCAAAAGATGTACTGCTCGAAGCCATTTGCAACTTCACCGGCACCGTACTCTTCGTCTCGCACGATCGTTACTTCATCGACGGTCTCGCCACGCGCGTCTTCGAATGCGAACACGGCGGCGTGCAGGTCTATCCAGGCAACTACGAAGACTACCTGTGGCGCAAGAACGGCGGCCCTGAATCCATGCAGGCCGCTGCGATTGAAATGCAGAAGGCACACATCCCGGTGGTCGAAACACCTCAACCCGTCGTGCCGGAAACACCTGCAACCCCTGCACCCACAGTGAAAAAGCTCAATCCCATCAAGCTGAAACAGATGCAGGACCGCGTTCGTTTTGCGGAAGACGAGATGCCGCGCATGGAAGACCGCATGCTCAATCTCGAAACCGCATTGGGCAACTTTGTCTCCGCGGAAGAATCGCAAAGACAGACAGAAGAACTCGCCCAGCTACGCAAACAACACGAAGCACTCATGCACGAGTGGGAAGAACTTTCACTGCAACTCGAAGAGCAGGGCGCAACCATCTAACGCGCTCAGCATGCTTCGCAGCAACGCTTAACGAGTCCGTGAAAGGTTAACCTCCAACCCCGCAAGAACACCGCGTCCCGGCATACGAATATTCAACAACTCCGCATAGCCCGTGTTGTACAGATTCGTCCCCTGCACATAAGGACGCAACCAACCGCGATCACGCGAGATCGCAAAATCCAACGTGCTGTACATCGACTGCCCCACACGCTGCGTCACCGTAAATGCAGGTCGAAACGCAACCTGCGATCCCGCGTGCAGCCATCCCTCTATACGCGCGCGGTTCTGCGGAAACTGAAAGACAAGCTGCGACTGCTGCCCCTGCAACACATCCTGCGAACCGAAGATCGCAGTCCAGTTCACAACCCATTGCTGCGCTTCGCTCACACGCATCTGCACCGAAGTCTCTACGCCGGTCAATCGCACGCGCGCCAGGTTCTGAGCCTGCCACTTATCCATCGCCGAAGCACGTACATAGTCAATCGCATTGCTCTGCCGCGAATAAAAACCCGTCACCGAAGCAGCCACACGCGACGACGCATACCAGTCCACGCCACCATCAAAGTTCCACGCCGTCTCCGCGCGCAGCGAAGCATTACTCGTAGTCGTTGGATCGGAATAGTAAAGATTGGTAAAGCTGGGCAGACGAAATCCATAGCCCGCACTGCCGCGCAGCTTCCAGCGATTCCGCAGCAGAACACTCGCAGCAAACGACGGCGCACTCACCACACGGCCACCGCTTAACACCTCTTCACGCAACCCAACCGACAGACTCGCCGCACCACGATGCAAATCCGCATCCGCATACAACGCCGTACGATTACGACCATGCTTCCCCAGGCTATTGCTGCGAATGCTGTCCGCATTCTCTTCCACGCCAACAAACACCCTGCCCACATGACCCACCGCAACACTCGAACGCAACACTCCCTGCCAACTCGCATCCACGTGGTTGTTTGCGTAATACGCAGGATTGGTGCGGATAAGAATGTAGTTATCCGCATGCCGTCGATACGCAACCGCAGCCGACGTATTCTTCCCCAGCGTCTGCGTCGCTGCAATCAGCCAACTCTTCGTGCGTTCCCAGGAGTCGTAGTTGCCGTAAAACTGATCGGCTCCAAATGCGCGATCACTACCAGCCAGCAACAAATCGCTCTCGCCCACTCGCGATGTCGCACGCGCTTCCACACTCATACTCTCACTGCGATAATCACGGCCCGGAACAAACCCCGTAGAGAAATCACGCGTACCCGCAGCCACCACACTCTTCTTCTGTGTCGCCAGTGCGCCGATGAACGCCTGCGAGTTACTGCCAAAGCTTCCGCCACCTGCACGCAGGCGTAAAGAACTCTCCTTCGGCTTCCATGTGCTTACATTCACCACGCCTGACAATGCATCCGCACCGTACAGCGTGGAGCCCGAACCATGCAGCACCGCAATACCCGCAAGCGCATACTGCGGCACAGGAAGATCAAAACTGAAGTGCGAAGTCTGCGCCGAGTTCATGCGCAAACCTTTCAGCAAAACCAGCGTCTGTTCAAAGCTTCCGCCGCGAATGCTGATGTCCGACTGCACCCCCATCGGCCCGCGTTGCTGCACATCCACCGAAGCATCGGTGCGCAACGCATCCGCCGGTTCCTGCAACGCAAGCGACTTCTCCTGCGTCTCGATTACCTGCACCGAACGCGCCGTCTGTCCCAGCGTCGTCGGCTCAGCATCGCCCACAACCGTCACTGTGTCCTGGATGCTTACCTGTTTTTCCTGCGCACATAACTCCTGCGCCCGCAACAAAACAACCGCTGCAAACACATGGAGACAACAATTAAAAACTCGTCGAGTCATCTCACGCATTAGTGTAGCTGCGTTTTAACGGCATCTCCGACACTGCAATCACCAAACCGCTCTTAAATGAACACCAACACACGTGCTCAGATGTACACCTTCAGCAAGACTGCTCTATGGTGAAGGACAGAGGCATGCTCATGCAGATTGACAACCAACCAGACACGACGCCACAGCGAAGCATACGCTGGGTCTTCTTCGGCAACGAGGGCCTGCGCGCAGGCTGGTCCATTCTGCTCTTCCTGCTCTTCGCAGGACTCCTCGCCACGCTGCTCACCGCCGCATTCAAACACTTCGCACCACCGCAGATACACAAAGGTCAGGGTCTAGCTCCCTCCTACCCGCTCATCATCGATGGCTGCATGTTCGGTGTCGCGGCCATCTCGGCCTTCCTTGTCTCGCGCATTGAAAAACGCAATCCCGCTCTCTACGGCATCGGCCCGTTGTCCATGCATCGCGTCCAGCAATTCGCCATGGGCATTGTGTTCGGTGTGACAACACTGTCGCTACTCATGCTGGCGTTGAAACTCAGCGGAACGTTTGTCATTGACGGTGTCCTGCTGCACGGCATGGAGATCGTGCAATGGGGAGCAGCATGGGCCTGTGCGTTTGTGGTCGTCGCGCTCGCAGAAGAATTTCTTATGCGCGGATTTCTGCAGTACACGCTGGCGCGCGGCGTTGCCGGCATCGCTAAAGCAATGGGACACGAAGGCCCCGTATGCCAACGCATCGGCTTCTGGGTTGCCGCGGGATTTTTTTCGCTACTCTTCGGTTTAATGCACGGCAGCAACCCCGGCGAATCGCCCATTGGGCTCATCAGCGCCGGACTCATTGGACTCGTCTTCGCCTACAGTCTGTGGCGTACCGGATCGCTGTGGTGGGCCATTGGATTCCACGCTGCATGGGACTGGTCCGAATCGTTTCTGTGGGGAGTACCCGACAGCGGCGGCATCTCGCAGCATCGCCTGCTCGCAACCCATCCGCAGGGATCGCCCCTGATGAGTGGCGGACTCACCGGTCCTGAAGGCAGCCTGATGGTGCTGCCTGTAGCACTCCTCGTGGCCGCAATCATTGCACTCACGCTGAAGCACGAACCCGGCTCCCCCGCGGAAGCAGCGTCGCATCCACCGCTTTAAGCGGTATTTACTAACAGGAAATACACCTGAACTTGCTGCGAACGCGCATGGCCTGCTCTACTACGAATATGGCAGCGTTGTGGCAGGCGAACGATTGGAAGCAGCGGCTTGCGGAGTTACAGGCAAGCGAACCCGAACTGAAAGAAGCACCCCTGCGACGCGACGTGCGCTCTCTTGGCACATTGCTGGGCGAGGTTCTGCGCGAACAGGTTGGCGAAGATCTTTTTCAGCAGGTCGAAACACTGCGCCGACTCGCCGCCGAACGGCGCGAAGCTCTCTTCCAGTGTGATGCCACGCGGGCGAAATCCGCTTTACAGCAGGCGCTGCTCCTCGTGCATCAGTTACCGGTCGACCGCGCCTATCAGCTTGCGCGTGCCTTCGGTTTTTACTTCGAACTCATCAATCTTGCGGAGACTAACCATCGCAAACGCCGCCGTCTCGCAGGCAAATTGAACGCTGACGCCGAACCGCAGCGCGGCAGTCTGCAAGGTACCCTGCGACGCATGCGCAAGGCCGGTTACAGCGCGGACGAAGCGCTCAACCTGCTGCGCCACGTGTGCGTCATGCCTGTCTTCACAGCGCATCCCACCGAGGTGGCAAGGCGTTCCGTCATCTCCAAGCGCCGCCGCATCGCACAGCTTCTCGAAGAGTTGGATCGCATTCCGCTTGCACCCGATGCCATCCGCATCGTCGAAGATGAACTGCTCGCCGAGATCACCGGCCTCTGGCAAACCGACGACGTCCGCATGCAACGCCCCAACGTCACCGACGAAGTGCGCATGGGCCTCGACTACTATCACGACAGCATCTTCGACACGCTGCCCGCGCTCTACACCGAGGTCGCCGGCGCACTGCGCAAGGAGTACGGCATCGACGCCGCGCTCATCGATCTACCCACACTCGTGCAGTTCGGTTCATGGATCGGCGGCGACCGCGACGGCAACCCGTTTGTAACGCCTTCCATCACACGCGAAGCGTTAAGCATGTCGCGTGAAGTGCTGTGGGCACACTATCGCCACAGACTCATCGCCGCAGCGCAGCGCGTTTCGTCCTCCACGCAACAGGCTCCCGTTACCGCCGCACTCGCCGACGCCGTCAATGCATACATGGCGCAGATGCCCGGCCTAGTCGAAGAGCTTCACCAACGCTTTCTCTGCGAACAACTGCGCCTCATGCTCACCTGCATGATGCTGCGCATGGGCGACACCACCACAGTCATCAAGACCGAGCACCAGACACTGCCGCTCTACAGCGACGCGCACGAATTCCTGCGCGATCTGCAACTACTGCGCGATTCACTCGCACAGAATCGCGGCATCCGCATCGCAGAAGAAATACTCGATCCGCTCATCGTCGAAGCACGCACCTACGGTCTGCATCTGCAAGCACTCGATATCCGGCAACACGCCAAGGTACACTCCGCGGCCGTTGCCGAACTCAGCGCATGGAAGCCTGACGGCACACTGCCGCCAAAACCTTCGCCCATGACCGCTGAGGTGATTGATACCTTCCGCACCATCGCCAGTGTCAAGCGCAAAGGCGATCCGCAGAGCATCCGCCAGTACGTCATCAGCGGCGCCACCTCCGCCGAAGATATTCTGAAAACACTCTGGCTCGCACGCATGGGCGACGTCCCCGTGGAAACGCACAACGGCGATCCCGGCCTGCTCATCGCGCCGCTCTTCGAATCCATCGAAGACCTTGAGAACGCACCCGCCATCTGCCGCGAGCTGTGGACCAGCGCAAGCTATCAACCACTCCTCGAAAGCTGGGGACGCAAGCAGGAAGTCATGCTCGGCTACTCCGACTCCAACAAGGACGGCGGCATGATCGCCTCCACCTGGAGCATCTGGAAAGCCCACCGCGCGCTGCACGACGTCGCACGCGAATGCAACGTCGATCTGCGACTCTTCCACGGACGCGGCGGCGCCGTCGGTCGTGGCGGCGGCCCCACGCACCGCGCCATCTACGCACAGCCGCTCGACAGCTTCAACGGCGAACTGCGCATCACCGAGCAGGGCGAAGTGCTCAACTTCAAGTACAGCGACGTGGTGCTGGCCGAACGCAACCTCGAACTCATGATCGCCGCATCGCTCGATGCCATCGCGCGCCCCGACATGAAGGCATGTAACAAGCAGAACGCACACCTCACCGGCGAAGCTCTACCCGAGTGGGAGAGCATCATGGACACGCTCTCCGCATCGTCCTTCACACGCTATCGCGCCGACATCCTCGACAACCCCGACACCTTCGACTACTTCCAGCAAGCAACACCCGTAGCCGAACTCGAACACGCGCGTATCGGATCGCGCCCCGCCAAGCGCACCGGCAAGCGTTCGCTTGCAGACCTTCGCGCCATCCCGTGGGTCTTCGGCTGGATGCAGTCGCGCCACACCGTTCCCGCCTGGTACGGCGTCGGCTTCGCGCTCGAACAGTTCACCCGCGACAACAGCAACGGCCTCGCACAACTGCAACAGATGATGAGCGACTTCCCGCTCTTCCTCGACATGATGCGCAACGTCGAATCCGCGCTGGCCAAGAGCGATTTCGACATCGCCGGGCAGTACGCTTCGCTCGTAAAAGACGCCGCACTCCGCGACCGCGTCTTCCCCATGCTGAAAGCCGAATTCGAGCGCACACGCTCCATGTTCCTGCTTGTCACGCAGCAGAAAGAACTGCTCGAAGGCAACCCTGTGCTGGCGCGTTCCATCCGACTGCGCAATCCCTACGTCGATCCCATGAGCTGGATCCAGGTCGAGCTGCTGCGCAGAAAACAAGCCAATGACCAGCAGAACCAGGCAAGCAGCGCACAGCTGAATCAAGCAAGTGACCAGCAGAAGAATCAAGCCTGTGAGCAGAACACCGACGAACTGAACCGCGCCATCACCGGCACCATCAACGGCATCTCCGCCGGCCTGCGCAACACCGGTTGATACTCACCTCACACATCACACGCTATCCATCAACCCATAAAAATGAGTGCCCCACATCTCGGCCCTATCGAGATGTGAGTTCGCAGAACGTCAGCACAAACACCGCGTGCCCCACATCTCGTTTTTTGAGATGTGGACATTCGCGCAAAGCGCGAACCGCTCTCCTCACCCATCCAAAAACCAACCCTGAAAAACTCCCTATAACCCAGGATGACTCGCTGCCCTGCTGACTCGCTGCCCCTCTAAAAAACGATATCTTTAACACCATGTCACAAGCAGCCTATCGCGGACGCCTAGCACCATCGCCCACCGGCCTTCTGCATCTGGGCCACGCGCGTACGTTCCTCATCGCCGCCGAGCGTGCCCGCCACGGCACACTCATCCTCCGCAACGACGACCTCGACACCCAGCGCTCCCACCCTGACTTCTCCCAGGCCATGCTCGAAGACCTCAACTGGCTCGGCATTCACTGGCAGGAAGGCCCGCAAATTAACGAACTCAAAATCATCGAACATCAGCCCGACAACCAACCAGACAGCAACTCGCAAACCAACATCGGCAGCCCACAAAACAACGAAACAACCAGCAGCAAAACCATCAAAGAAATCGGTGACTACGGCCCCTACGACCAAAGCCGGCGCGCCAGCCTTTACACCACGGCCTTTGAGCAACTGCGCATCTCCGGCACAATCTATCCCTGCACCTGCTCACGCAAAGACCTCGCCGCAGCCGCGCACGCACCCCACGCCGAAGACGACGACGAGCCTCTCTACCCCGGCACCTGCCGCAATCGCAACCTCTTGCAGCAGCTCAACCCGCACAACGAATCCGCAACACGGAACAACAAACACCATTTACTGCATAGCGCATTAACCCAGCAGGAAACAATGGCAACCCAAAAGAACGAACCCACAGCATGGCGCTTCCGCGTCCCCGACGGCGAAGCCATCCACTTCCACGACGCCCTGCTCGGACCGCAAAGTTTCGTCGCCGGACGCGACTTCGGAGATTTCATCGTCATGCGCCGCGACGGCGTCCCCAGCTACCAGCTCGCCTGCGTGGTCGACGACACAGCCATGCGCATCACCGAGGTCGTTCGCGGCCGCGATCTTCTCCGCTCCACCGCGCGGCAGATTCTCCTCCTCCGCGCACTCAACCTGCCGCAGCCCGCCTACGCCCACTGCGAACTCGTACGCAACCAGCACGGCGAACGGCTGGCCAAGCGCGACGCCACCCGCAGCCTGCGACACCTCCGCGCAAGCGGCTACACCCCGCAGCAGGTTCGCCAGATAGCCCTCGACTCAATGAACATCCCAACCTCGCGAAACTAAGAACCCCTCTCGTTCACAGACCCCGGAACCTTTGATAAAAGCCTCTCTTGTTCACGGGACCCAGAAGTCTTTGAAGGGGCACGGCTTCAGCCGTGCCATATAAGTTCCAGGCAATACAAGGGACTTCAGCCCCTGAGGGAATACTGTCCGAATAAAAACCATTCTCCTGCGTCCTGGCAAAAGATACCGTGGATGCCCCACATCTCGGCTCTAATCGAGATGTAGGTTCGCAGGACGTTGACGCAAACCACGACCGCCGACCAGGCACCACCAAACCCGCAAAACGAAAAAGAGGACTTCCGAGGAAGTCCTCTCTAAAAATGGTCGGGGAGAGAGGATTCGAACCTCCGACCCCCTGGTCCCGAACCAGGTGCTCTACCAGGCTGAGCCACTCCCCGAAACGGGTTGACTGCAAACGTGCCGGAGGGCCTGATCGCTCCAGCGGTCAACCTGATTAGTTTACCAGAAGTTGGTCGCCTCACAGTACCAGCCATACCTTTTGTGCTGGCCTCATTGCAAAGACCAGCACAAAGACACAACTCAACAATCAGCGTGCCGGAGCATAGGGTTGCCCCTTGCTCTTCACCGTCGACTCATCCACGTTCGTGGTTCCGTTGTCCTCAAATGTAGCGCCCGCGGGCACCAGCGTATGCTGCACCATGCGGCCTCGCGTTGCGCCCGACCGCAGCTGAATCCGCGACGGGTCAATGCCCTTCTCGCGCACCAGGTACAGTTTCACGTTCACCGTACGTTCCGCCGAAACATCCGGCGACTCGTTCCCATCGCGCGATCCCACAATCACCAGCTTCGCATCGCTCTGGCGTTGCAGCGTCAGGGCAATGCCGTCCAGGCATCCCTTGGCCTCGTTGTCCACGCGTGCCGGACGACGCCGATCGCGCTCAAACTCAATCGAGCACAACCGTTCCGTCTTCGGCTTCGGCGGCAGCGGAACCTCCACCACCTGCACCGTCGCCGTCGACGCAGCCGACTGCCCCATGTCGTCCACCACATTGCAGATCACCGTAATCGGTCCCAGCGGTACGCCGGCCGTATTCAGCTTTGCCGTATTGCCATTGCCGGCAATCGTGCCGCCGCTGGCCGTATAGCTGTAGGTCAGCGAGCGTTTCGGATCGCTATTCGCAATCGACAGGATCTCCGACATATCGCCCGGATGCACCACGCCCGGATTCGCCGAGCACGAGATCGTCGGCGGCGCCGACGGAGCCATCACCGCAAAATGCGCATAGCAGTCCGCCCGCTGCTCACCCGAGTGTCCTCGCCGCGCATGCCCGATTACCGTGTAGCTGCCCGGAGCCAGACCGGTCGTGTCCACCTCAAAGTTCTCGCCCTGGCCGGTAATCCTGCCGCCCGAACTCTCCCACGTGTATGTGGTCTTCTTCTTCGGATTCTCAGCCTGCAACTCCGAAGATCCCGTAACCTTTTCTCCCTCCATCGCATCGCCCGACGTTACCGCGCACGAGAAGCCCAGCGCCTCAGCCGGTGTCACATTGCCAAACCGCAGCACCACACCCGCTGAAAGCCTGTAAGCATTCATCTTCATCTCGCCGCCGTCAAAGCCACCCGGTAACACCAGCGGGCCATAATTCACACGGTTATACTCGTAATCCGCCTGGATAGGACGAATCGCCAGGTGCTCCCCAAACATCGACGGCACATAATCCAAACCAACACCCGTCGTAATGCCAAGCCCCCACGTACAGGGTTGAAACACCGGGCCACCCAGCTTCGTACCGCCCGCCGTCAGGTGGGCAAACGGCACCAGCCTGCGCATCTGGTAACGCGCCACCGGCCCCGCCTGCAAACCCGCCGAACAATCGTTCGGCCCATGCGGACTCAGCTTGCCCTCCACCTCCGCTCCCAGAAAACGGTTGAAGTACAGGTTGGCTCCCGCCACCACGCCCGGCTGAATGGGCTGGCTGTAGTAGCCGTTAATCTGCGCGTCCACCGGGTGAAAGTAGGAGTACGCTCCATAAATCTCCACCCGCGAAGAACGCACAGGCGGATTGCTGATAGTCGGCACCGTGGCCTGCGCCGCCAGCTTCACCGGCAACACCAGGCCAGACAAAGCCAGCACACCCGCGCCCAGCCCGCAGATAAAGCTCTTCCCCTGAAGACGCACCGCAAAGTCGTTGCTGCCAGCGCCGTCTATCCTCGCACCCAACGGCTTGCGAAGTGATCCAGCGAACCACAGTCTCGGGGAAAATGCTTTAAAGCGCACACGCATGTGGTGCCTACCTCCAGAAAGCTAAGAAAACTGCCTGCACGTACAACTCAACCCATCGCGTGCAAACTCCGCCGGGCATATCTTTCAGGCGGCAATGGCCCGGCGCCACTGCCCCACTCCACTCACTACTGTTGTTGCGCGCCCACACCCAGGTACACCGTGGCGCTTGCCTGCGATGCTCCTCCCGGAGTGTTCGTACCCGACACCACCACCGGATAGGTGTGATAGGTCGTCGTCGGGCAGCCGCAGCCAGCCAGCCCCAGCAACCCCAGCGTCATCAACGCCAGCAGCATCCAATGCCGCCCCGCAAACCTGCGCCGACGCCGGAACCCGGCCATCATCATGCCCAGTCCGCCAAGCTGCATCGGGAAGACCGCAGCCGCCGTCACCAGTGCCCCACCACCCGGCCATCCACTGCGTTCCCGCAACACGGGAGCACCCGGCTGCATCGGAGTTCCATGCAGCATCGCCACCACCGCATCGGCGTTCGTGGTCGTCGTGGTCATGGTCGTCGTAGCCGTACCGCCTGAAGTCAGCGCCAGCGCCGCCGAGTTAAACGTGCAACCCGCATCCGAAGGCAGCCCCGAGCAGCTCAGGTACACTGTTCCCGCAAAGCCGTTCTGCGACGTCACCGTAACCGTCCACGTCTTGCTTCCCGGCCCGATAATGTACTGCGAATCCGGAGAAGCGCTGATCGTGAAGTTCCCCACCGTCGCCGCAATCACCTGCGACAGAATCGCTGAGCTGGAAGCATAGCTGCCGCTGCCGCCATACAGAGCGCGAATCGTATGCGTTCCCACCGGCAGCGTCGCCGTGGTCACCGTCGCCGTTCCCGTCGCGTCCACCGTCACCGGCGAACCGATCGGCGTTCCGTCTGACGAGAACTGAATCGTCCCTGTCGGCACCGCCGTACCTGCGGCAATCTTCGCCGTAAACGTCACTGGCGAACCCTCAAACGCAGGCGAGCCCGAGGTCGTCAGCGTCATCGCCGTTGCAATGCCGCCCACCGTAAACGTGCCCGGCGTATTCGTAATCGTGTAACTGCCCGACGACGAACCCGACACCACCACCGTGATCGAATTTGGATACACACCCACCGGCGTCGTCTGCGTCACCGTCGTGCTGTAGGTCAGGATGATCGTGGTGCCCACCGTATCGCCGTTCACCAGTCCCGTTACCGTGGCCGTTCCGGTCAGATCCGGCACCGGAGCGCCAAACACCTTGGTCTGGTCGGCCACCGTCACCGTCAGCGGAGCCGGCGTCACCGTCAGCGGAGTCGTAATCGTCTGCGCCGAATAGTTGCTGTCGCCCGAATACGCCACACTCACCGTGTACTGCCCCGCCTGCAAGCCCGTTCCTTCCGGCAGCGAGCAGGTCGCCGCCGTCATCGGTGCCGAGCACAGCAGCTTGCCGTTCACGCTGAACGTCACAGTTCCCGTTGGAGCAACACCGCTGGTGGTGTACGAAGCCGTTCCCGTGTACAGACCGCCATACACTTCTGTCTCCGCCGGAGCCGTAAAGCCTCCACCCAGAGAAGCCGTCGTAATCGTAAAATCGCCCGGAGTATTCGTAATCCTGTAATTCGAAGCCGCCGTACTGCCATTCGGCGTAATCGTGGCAACGATGTCGCCCTTGTACGTTCCCGGAGCGGTATTCACCGTAATCGGAACCGCACCAAAGCCATACGTCACCGTGAATGAGTCACTGCCCACACCCGGCAGCACGCCGTTCGGATTCCCATCCAGCACCGGATTCGGTTGCAGGTACGGCCTCGACTTGCTGTTCACCGTCTCCGTCAACGGTCGCGGCACCACCGTCAGCGTGGTATTTACCGTCACGCTGGGGTAATAGCCCGGATCGCTCGTCGGCTTGTCCGACACATACGTTATCGTCACCGGGTAGGGCGAACCCACCACCGGCAACAGTGTTCCACTCAGCAGAGTGCACCGTACCGTACCGGTAAAGCTGCCCGTCAGCGTACAGGTCTTCGCGCCGTTGTTTATGTCGAACGTAATGGTGCCCGTCGGTGTATCGCCGTTTCCAACCAGCGACACGCCTCCGGCGTAAGGTCCACCATAGGTCTCCACCTCTGGAATCGGAGTGAAGGTCGTAAGCTTGGCCAGCACCCCGTTCCCCTTCAACGTCAGTTCCTGCGGCGAAGTCGGAGCATTGTCAAAGACCTGCACCACCTGGCTGTCGGAAGGAGGACTTAACACCGTCGGCTTATACGTAAAGGCCAGGTCGCATAACACCCCCTGCAACACCGTAGGTCCACAGGTCGTATGGACATTGTCGTACCCAAACGGAGCAGTCGCCGCCGGATTCATCTCACGCTGCAACTGGGCATTGCCGTTATTCCAGATCGTCTGGGTCAACGTTGCCGTCGTATTGATCGCACGATCTCCGAAATCCAGCGTCGTATTGGGGAAGTCCAACCTCCGAATCGCGCCATTGCCCGAATCGCCCACGTAGATCATGCCACCGGGTACCACCGTCACCGATGACGGGTTATTCAAACCCGCCGAAGCCGCCGGTCCCGGATAACCGCTGCTGCCCGCCGAACCATCGCTGTTGCCCAGCATCAGGCGCAGGTTATTGTCCGCGTCCGTCGCCGCAAAGTACGTATAGAGAGCGTTCGCACCCGAATCAACAATGTACAGATCGCCCGCCGCATCCGTATCCAGCGCCGTCGGCTGTACCAGTGCCTGTCCCAGCGCCGAGTCCGGAGCCGTGGTCGTCGTACCGCCGTTGCCTGCCACCACATGCAGAATGCCCGCACCATCCACGCTGTACACCCGATGCGCCCCCGCGTCCGAGAAGTACACCGTCGTGCCGTCCGCGCCCAGCGTCACACCCGAAGGCGAAGTCAGCTTCACACCCGTCGCCACCACGCCATCCGCAGCGCTACCCGTTCCGCCACCCGCCAGTACCGCCCTCTGCCCCGCAACAAATACATGCAGAACATCGTTCGCACTGCCGGCTTCCGCAATGGTCAGATTGCCATAGCCATCCGCCACCAGCGCCGTCGGAGCCGTAATCCCCGTCACGTAATCCAGGTTCACGCTGCCGTCCGCGCCATAGCGCTGCACTGACGGTGCCGCCGAGCTGCTCCCCGTCGTATCGGCTACAAAGATATTGCCCGCCGCGTCCACGCCCAGCGCCACCGGCGACTTCATTCCCGCGCCCGCAGCCACCACCGTCACCGGAGACCCGCCACCCGCCGGAATCTTCACCACCTGCGACTGTCCGCCCGACGTCACCAGCGCATACACCGCACCAGCCGAATCGTGCTTCACGTCGATTACCTGGCCCAGCGATCCGGCCAGCGTATCCGCCTGCCCCGGAAACAGTTGTGCCAGCGGTCCCACACCCACGCCCTGCAAGCCCGCCGCCACCGACGTCGAGCTCAAACTGTCCGTCACCGTCAGCGGCGAATATCGATTGCCCGGCAGCGTCGGCTTGAACTGCACCGTCACCTTGCAATACACCGGAGGCTGTCCCGCAGCCGCCGGAATCTGGTTGCCCGTGCAACCGTTGACCATCGTATAGTCCGGCCCCACCACAGCCGACAGGTTGCTCGCCTGCTCAATCTCAAAGGTCACAGCCTGAAGCTGCGACAGACTACCCACAAAGGTGTTTGGAAAACTCACACCATTGGTCAACCGCCGGACAATGCTGTTCCCCGCATCCGACACGTACAGGTTGTCGTTGCCATCCACCACCATGCCGCCCGGCAGGTTCAACGGCACCGCAGTCGCCGCCGCACCATCCTGCGACAGCGAATACGCACCCGCCGCACCATTCGGATTTCCCGCCACCACGCGCAGTGCGCCCGAAGCCTGGTTGTAGCGCAAGACCTGGTTCTTGCCCGGCAGGCTGATATACATCGTTCCCGCCCGGCTGAAAGCAATCGAAGCCGGGGCAACCACCGCCGATGCAGCACTGCCGCACGTTCCCGCCGACGTGCTGAACGCGCCACCCTCCAGCTTCACCACGCAGTTATCGCCTGTATCAGCAATATGCAGAACACCTACCGGGTCCACCGCAACCCCGGAAGGACGCAGCAGCGTCACCGAACCCGTAACATCCGCGCACTGGGCCACGCCCTGTGCCGACGCCGCACCGGCCACCCGGCACACCGCACCGGCAGCATCGCCCGCGTTATGACGCAGCACCTGGTACACGTTGTTCACCGTGTCGTTCACCACGATATACAGGTTGTTCGCGCGATCCGTCGTCAGCGCCACCGGCACCGGCGTCGTCGAAGCCGACGCGCTTGCGCCGCACGTTCCCGCCACCGGCGTCAGAGCCGCAACGCCCGAAGCGCCCGCCGACAACCCGCGTACGCAGTTATGCCCCGTATCGGCAATAAACACTCTACCCGTCGCATCCGCTGCAACGCCCATCGGATTCAGCAAACCCTGCGTCGGCGAAGGCATGGCATTCGACGCCGTATTGCACGTATCCACACCCGAGCCGGTCAGCCCCACCAGCGTCGAAATCTGCTGCGCCGTCGCGTCTGCCCGGCGCACGCAGTTGTGCGCGCTGTCAGCAAGAATCAGGTTTCCCAATGCATCGATCGCCAGCCCCTGTGGCTGGTTCAATCCCACTGAAAGAAATGCGGCATTATCCGCGGCATATCCGGTCGTGCCATTGCCCACATACCGAATCGCATTCGGAACCAGGGTCACACTCTGCGCCAACGCGGCAACAGAAAGCGTAACAACGGAAAACAGAAAAGCCAGGGCAGAAAAGACTCTCTCTTTGCAGAAAGCACGGGACGTTAGCATAATGGCGATCCTGAATCGCATGGCACGGCACACTCTCCTGCGGAACCATGGTTAACAAGCAGACAACACACGCCACCACGTACACATGGCGCAACCAGACCAAAACCACTCGGGAAAAACAAAAACTGCAACCCGGCAGACACTTGATACAGCAAGGCCGCACGAGCAATACATCTTTCAGCCCTCGGGAAAACAGCTTCTCTATATGTTTCAGATTAGGACGCAGTCACAGCAATCCCTCTGTAAATCTTCCCGGAGAACCAAATACAGCAACTCTATACAAGGACAACAAAATGAACCCTGTTGCAAGGTAATACAGCCACTTTCATAAAGCAGGAAAAACTTGCCTCAAACCACCGAATTTCACCGAAAACCAGTAACTAATTCAATAACCCACCCTTCGCCAGGTGCCTCATCCTCGCGAAGCTAAGGTGGGATATTCGTGCGAAGCACGAACCCTCTCCCAGCCACAAACTAACCTTGAGGCAGGAATCGTAAGGGCACGGCTTCAGCCGTGCCGCAAGCATCGCAAAAGCAAGCGGCTTCAGCCGCTGAGGGAATGCTTGTGCGTATCATCAAACCCATGAGCGAACACAAGAAAGCCATCTCCACCTCTGCGGCACCCGCAGCCATCGGACCTTACTCGCAGGCCATCCGCTCCGGCGACTTTCTCTTTGCCTCGGGCCAGGTCGGTTTCGATCCCGTCACCGGCAACGTCGTCGAAGGCGGCATCGAAGCGCAGACCGAACGCGTTCTCGCCAACATCAAGGCTGTTCTTGAAGCCGCCGGACTCACCACCGACCACGTCGTCAAGACCACCGTCTTCCTGAAAAACATGCAGGACTTCGCCGCCATGAACGCCATCTACGCCCACGCCTTCGCACCCGAAGGAGCCACCCCGCCTGCGCGTTCCACCGTCGAAGTCGCCCGCCTGCCCAAGGACGCCCTGGTAGAAATCGAAATCATCGCCCGCTATCCCCAGCCCTGACCAAATGCGAAAGTCAGCTGTTAGCCATTAGCTTCTAGCTAACGGCTAACGGCCAGAAACCAGAAATCGAACATGCAAACGCATGTCCCGCACCGCACCACCACCTCAGCGCGTCTAATTCCTACTGGAGAATTCCCATGGCAAACGACACACAGCGTCCCGGTTACAAGTCCGAAGAGGAGTGGCGCAGCCGGCTCACACCCGAGCAGTTCCACATCCTGCGTCAAAAGGGCACCGAACGCGCCTTCACCGGAGCGCTCTACGACAACCACAAGGACGGCCTCTACCACTGCGCCGCCTGCGACACCCCACTCTTTAAGAGCGAAACCAAGTACGACAGCGGCTCCGGCTGGCCGAGTTTCTTCGAGCCCATCTCACCCACCGCCGTCGAAGCCATCGAAGACAACACCTACGGCATGCGCCGCGTGGAAATCGTGTGCGCCAACTGCGGATCGCACCTGGGCCACGTCTTCCCCGACGGTCCCAACCCCACCGGTCAACGCTACTGCATCAACTCCGCCTCTCTAAGCTTCGACGAAGCCAAATAACAACGGGTGCCCACATCTCGACTTCATCGAGGTGTGGAGGCATTCATGCCAGGCACAAAACGCTACCCCGCTGACTGGCTGCTCCATGAGCGCAAAACTCGAACCGCCTCCCCCAATCACAAAACAACCTTGAGGCAGGAATCGTAAGGGCACGGCTTCAGCTGTGCCGCAAGCATCGCAAAAGTAAGCGGCTTCAGCCGCTGAGGGAATGCCACCATCACAACCTATCGGCAATGTTTCGCCATCAGCCGATCCCGCACTGCCAGCGTCTGTTTATCGTCGGCGGGCTCCTGATCGTCGTCCGTCACGCGTCCCGTCCGCAGGTCCACCGTGTACACGCCAACCACCTCGGTCCGACCGGTATCCGGCTGGTGCGCCACCACACGAATCGCCACGCGATTCCCCGGCATCGCCGCATCAATCGAAGTCGTAATCGTAGCGTGCAGATTTTCGCGAAAAGCCCGCGCATTGGGAATCGCCGCCGCCAGCACCTTCGCATCCGCCTGCGTCAACATCGCACGACAGGGCTTAACCACCGGCTGCGCAAAAGCAACAGGCATGACCAGCACGACTCCCAGCAAAGACCTCCACTTCATCCAACCCACTCCAGATATCCAACCTTCGGCAGAACGCCGAATCACCGTAACCCCTGCAAAAAGCAAGCAGCTTCAGCTGCTGAGGCGAACCATCCTGAACAAACAACCTGCCTCGAAATGGATAGGTAGCCTAACTAACCATTTCGCATGGAAGCACTATTACACTCCCACTGCATCCACACAGGTAAATCCACTTACTACAAGCTATAAGTCGTAACTTACAAACACCACTTACTCAAAAGCGTAGAAGGGGCGGCCAGTATACTGGCCGCCCCTTCTACGCACTGTTTATTTACTGCATAGTCGGTTTTTCTTCTTCGTTCTTTTCGTCGCCTTTTTCGTCGTTCGGTATGGTCACCGCGGCGGCTACCTTGTCGGCATCGTCCAGGTCCAGCAGCTTCACACCCATCGTGGCGCGTCCCGCTGCGCGAATCTGTTTCGTGTCGATGCGGATGATCTTGCCGAACTGGCTGATCACCATCAACTCGGTCGTCTCATCCACCAGTTGAATGGTGCTCACCTTGCCGATCTTCGGCGTGGTGCGCATGTTGATCACGCCCTTGCCGCCGCGCGATTGCAGACGATACGCATCCACATCCGTGCGCTTGCCAAAGCCGTTTTCGCTCACCGTCAGAATCAGGCACGGCGAGATATCCACCAGCTTATCCAGTGCCTCAAGACGCTCCGCGCTCTCCGCCGGTGCCGCGGCTTCCACCACGTTTTCGTTCGGATCGCCCTCAAGCTCCAGCGGCACATTGCCCTTGGCCTTCTGCACGTCGTCAATGGCAACCGTCATCTGCTCCACCATCGTCGGCTTGCCCGCCTTCGCCGGATTTGCAGCATCGTACTTCGCTGCCAGTTCCAGCCGCTTGCGATTGCGTGCCGCTTCCGAAGGCGTCACGGCCACGCCGATCACGTAATCGCCCTTGCGCAGCGTAATGCCCTTGTTGCCAGCGGCGTTACGACCCATCGGACGCAGTCCGCCCGACTTCTCCGGATCGTACTTCTCTTCAAACCGGATCGCCATGCCCTCATGCGTTGCCAGGAACACAACATCGTCGCCTGAAGTAATGCGCACCGCGATCAATTCATCGTCCTTATCGATGTTGATTGCGATAATGCCGCGCGCCATCACATTCGAGAAGTCCACCAGCGGTGTCTTCTTCACAATGCCGTCGCGTGTGCCGAAGAAGACATACTTACCCTCTTCCTTCAAATTGCGCACCGCAAGATAGCTCACAATCTTTTCGCCCGGCTGCAACGCCAGCAGCGAAGCCATGTGCTTGCCCTTGCCTGCCGCGCCCACATCCGGAATCTCGTAGATCTTCAGCCAGAACACGCGTCCCGTATTCGTGAAGAACAGCAGGTAGCTGTGCGTCGAATCCACGATCAGCGACGCGACAAAGTCCTCCTCGCGCGTCTTCATGCCCAGCCGTCCCGTGCCTCCACGACGCTGCTGACGATACGTCGAAATCGGCGTCCGCTTCAGATAGCCCGAGTGCGACACCGTCACCGCAACCTGTTCATCCGCGATCAGGTCTTCCAGTTGCAGCTCCGCCGTCTCGTCCACAATCTGCGTACGACGCACATCGCCATACTTGTCGCGGACCTCTTCCAACTCCTTCACAATCACCCGGCGCAGCTTCTTCTCGCTGGCAAGAATCGACTCGTACTCCGCAATGTTGTCGCGCACCTTCGCCAGTTCGTTCAGCAGTTCGTCGATCGAAAGCTGCGTCAGGCGGTACAGTTGCAGTTCCAGAATCGCGTCAATCTGGCGATAGCTCAGGATCAGCGTGCCATCCACGCCGCCCGGTCCCACCGGCAGCAGCGCCGAATCCACACCGTACTTCTTCGGATCGAGCGTGACACCCGCCAGCTCCGTGCCGCGCAGGTTAATCTTCTTGCCCGAGAAGAACGCGAACAGGTTCTCCCTCGCATCCGCACGATTATTGCTGTTGCGGATAATGCGGATTACCTGGTCCAGATGGTCCAGCGCAATCTGCAAACCAAGCAGCGTATGCTCACGCTCGCGTGCCTTCGCCAGCAGGAACGCCGTACGCCGACGCACCACATCAATACGGTGATCGATGAACGCGCGAATCGCCTCCGGCAACGGCAGTTCCTTCGGCTGGTTGTTATGCACCGCCAGGAAGATCATGCTGAAGCTGTCCTGCATCTGCGTGTGCTTGAACAACTGGTTCAGCACAATCTCCGGCTGCGCACCACGCTTCAGTTCAATCACAATGCGCATGCCGTCGCGATCCGACTCATCGCGCACATCCGAAATCTCGTCGATAACCTTGTCCGTTACCAGCTCCGCAATGCGCTTGATCAGGTTGTTCTTGTTCACCTGGTACGGAATTTCGCTGACGATGATCGCCTCGCGGCCCCCCTTCAGATCTTCCGTGGAACACTTCGCGCGCATCAGGAAGCGGCCACGCCCCGTCCGATACGACTCGCGGATATTGCGCTTGCCATAGATGAATCCGCCCGTCGGAAAATCCGGCCCCTGCACATGCTCCAGCACCGCATCCAGATCGGCCGCCGGTCCCTGTGTCGGATTGTTCACCAGCGTAATCGCGGCGTTGATAATCTCCGTCAGGTTATGCGGCGGAATGTTCGTCGCCATACCCACGGCAATGCCCGACGATCCATTCACAATCAGGTTCGGGAACCGCGTCGGCAGCACCGTCGGCTCCAAAGCCGACTCGTCATAGTTCGGCGTAAAGTCCACCGTGTCCATGTCGATGTCGGCCAGCATCTCGCCGGAAATTTTCGTCATGCGCGATTCGGTATAGCGCATCGCAGCCGGCGGATCGCCGTCCACCGAACCAAAGTTGCCCTGGCCATCCACCAGCGGATAGCGCATCGAAAACGGCTGTGCCAGTCGCACCAACGCGTCGTAGATCGCGGAGTCGCCATGCGGATGGTAGTTACCCATCGCATGCCCCACCACCTTGGCGCACTTGGTGTACTTCTTGTTGCTCTGCAGACCCATCTCCTGCATCGAGAAAAGAATGCGCCTGTGCACCGGCTTCAACCCGTCGCGCACATCCGGCAGCGCACGGCCAATAATCACCGACATCGAATAGTCGAGATACGAACGGCGCATCTCTTCTTCAATGTTGATCGGCAACAGAAACGCCGCACCCGGCCCCTGCATGCCACCATCGCCGGAGCCACCACCGGCACCTGCGCCGGCATCCGGCCCGCCGCCAGAGCCTGGGGCCCCGCCAGCACCAGAACCGCCCGCGGCGGCATGGGGAGTCTTCGCGTTTTCTTCGTTGGGGGAAGCCCCGTCGGGGCCAAGAGGAAGATGGTTCTGATCGTCTGCCATTGTCCCTAACAGTATAAATGGCAGAGCACAAAAAGCCCCATTTCCGCACAAATCAAGGTACCCATCCAGGCCCATCAGACGCGGGTGCCTCCACCCTTCGCGAAGCTAAGGTGGGATTCGTTCAAAGCACGAACCGTTCTCCTCCCCAAACCACAAAGCAACCATGAACAAGCACTCCTCAACCCGCTCACTAGCTGACTCGCTGTATTTACGAAAAATCGCAAGGGTACGGCTTCAGAGCAGTTCTCGAATAGGTCTACCCGTTTTCAATGGGAAGATTTCAGGATGGCAGGATTTTAACCCTGCCGAACAGACTCGCTAAGAGTGAGGAGCTTCAGCCGCTGAGGGAAAAATCTTTCCCCGCAACCCACTAGAAACAAAAGGCCAATCACAAAAAACCAACGCCAAACCGCGACTTTTCCCCGCCTCCGTGTCTATACCAGGTGCGCAGGTCGCGACGACGAAGGTGATAGTCACCCCGGCGATCCGAAGAGCGCAGGAGCAGGTGCCATGAAAAGTTTTGGACGAGCCATGATGACCGGCGTTCTCGCCATGAGCCTGGGAGCTTCCACCCTAGCCGCCGTGCCCGCAGAGGCACAGGCCCGCTACTATCCCGCTCCCCCCGCCACCCGCGGTTACTACGGCCATAACAACGGCTACTACGGCAACGGCTACTACAACGGCAACCGTTCCTACTACGGCAATTACAACCGTCACAACGGCGTTGGCCCCGGAACCGGAGCCTTGATCGGAGGCGCAGCCGGTGTCCTGCTCGGAGGCATCCTCGGCGGAGGCAAAGGCGCGCTCATCGGTGGCGCAGCCGGTGCCGGTGTAGGCGCAGCCGCCGGTGCCGCCAACCAGAACTCGCACCGTAGATACTACGGCTACGGGTACTAGGTCATATCGACATATAGCATTGAAAGAGTGTTCGTTTTCTCATGTTTTGAAGGGGCCCGGCTTTAGCCGGGCCGTCCTGTGCATACTTATGCTCTTTTGTTTTCTCTCCCACCCGCTTTAGCGGGGATGGGAGAGAAAACAAATATGAGAACGTTCCTGCTATCTGGATTGGCCCTTGCAATACCTATATGTGGATACGGCCTACCTCCACACAACATCAACAATAGAGGCCAGGCAACCGCTCGGCCTCTATTGCCTTCTCAAACGCAAAACTCTTAAATCCGATCCACCTGCGTAGGATGCTGCCGCATATACCAGCACGTCGGCATCCAGCCACCCGCCGTCAACGGAGGAAACACACTCTTCGCACACGTCATCGTAATCGCGCCATCAAACGAATACTCTTCGCGATGGTTCTTCAACTGCGCCGCGCTCACCTGGTTCACCGAGATCTGTTCCGTGCCATTGCCGCGCGCATCACGCACATTCCACACCAGCCAGTCGGCCACATACACCACCGCCAGCACCAGCAACAAACCCATCACCCCACGACCCAGCAAACGTCCCATTTCCCTACGCCCCATCCACTGCGAACAACACAAAACCAGCCTCAGTGTTGCACAGCACCGCGCAATCTTTCGCTCTGCATCCACAAATGGCACAGACCACACAAACTTTTCCCCCGGCATCCCTCTCTGTCCCATCGGCATCTATCGTTTGAACGGGCAGGAGGCTTCGCTTCACACCACTCAATAATCGCCATGCGTGAAACACACACAGGCACAAAAGGAACCTCATGACTCGCATACAACAGAAGATCTCGGGGATTGTATTAGGCGCCACCATGGCACTCGGCGTCGCAACTCCTCTCTGCATTCCGCAGAACGCGCAGGCACAGCAACGCCACGATCGTCGCGACTACTACCGCGACAGCAAAGGAAACTGGCACAAGCGCAAGGGAGGCATCGGCGCAGGCAAAGGAGCGCTCATCGGCGGCGCCGCAGGCGCTGGCATCGGCGCACTGGCCGGTGGCGGTAAAGGCGCTCTCATCGGCGGTGCCATTGGTGCGGGAGGCGGAGCTTTAGTAGGCAACGCCAACGCTCAAAAACGCAACCACGAAGCCGCCCGGTACGACGAGTACAGGCGTCGTCGCTAAGATCCCTCCCCCATTGCAGTCAAAAAGGAAACGCTGCCCCCGGGCAGCGTTTCTATTGCAACAGAACCATCTTTCCATGCAACCAGCCACATCCCTCAAAGCCAACCGGACACTGCCCAGAACCAGACATAGAGCGGGAAAATGACTACCCTTCCAAAAGCAACACATGGCTGCCGTATTCCGCACCCGCCATATGCTGTATGGCCTTATCCATCGTGCACAGGATGAGGTCTTCGCGTATGGCCAGGCCTAACAGGTAGGCATCGGTCACCTGCTTTGTCCCATAGAGCCTCTGGAAAAGAGGGCCGCATAGTATCTTCCAATCGGCAGTTATGGGCAGATAGAGGTATCCCGGTTGTTGCGCCATCCTTGCAAGCACCGCGGTAGCCTCACCCATGCTGATCTGGCCTGGACGTGGAGCCGTCGCATTTCGGAGAAATCCTGCTTCGGTGAAGGCACAGACCGCCCATTGGAGACCAGGGGTATTAAACCAATCCGTTACAAGTTGATGATGAATATGGTTCTCGGACACGAGAGCAAAAAGTACATTCACATCGAGCAGGTATCGGGGAGCTTTAGACAAGCTCATCCTCCGAAGTTTCTTTCACCATCTCCGGCGTAATCGCATCGCCGGTTCCGGCGATGACCAGGTATCCATGAGGACTCATTCTCAGCCTCGGTGAATCCCCTCCCGCTTCCGGTACCTTTTCCGCACGACGTATCAGTTCCCCAATAGCCGCAGACAAGGAAATACCTTTCCCCCCCGCATACGCTCGGGCAAAGCTGTACACATCCGCATCGAGATTGACGGTCATCCTCATAGAAGAAAAATACACCATGTAGACAAAACGCACCACATTCAATATTTGTGCGATCTCAAAGAACGGAGCAGACCCTCAAAGCACCCACTGAAGCCAGCCAAGGCTGAATACAACCTAAGCCCGCGATCCTTTACGTCCCCGCGCCTTCCCGCGACCAGCCACAGCCTTGCCTCGATTCACCCGCTTCTTCGCACCGCCAAACTGCCACTGCCTTACCGGCCCCACGTCCACATGCACAAACCGGCTCTTCGGGTAGTACCCCACGCCGCCCATGCCCAGTGACAGCGCCGCATTCCGCAGCTTCAGCGTGCTCACCCCCGGAATGCGAATATCGATCGCCTTCGACAGAATGTGCTGCGAATGCTCCGCCACACCCGAATCCGCCGACTTCGACCGCAAAAACTGATTCGACCACGGTGTGCGATAGCCACACACAATGTCGATCGTCGCATTCGGCCGTCCCAGTTTCACCAGCAGCGCATGCAGCAGGTCAAACTCGCGCGGATCGTAGTCGGCATTATCTTCCGTGCGATGGTCGCGCAGAAAGTGGTTCAGTTTTTCCACACCGCTTTCCGCATACTCGCCGCCTACCTTGTACGCTACATCGATACTCTCGTGTGTATGCAGATGGTGTAGCTTCAAACGAATCGTCTGCGCCAGTGAACCGGGAGCCGACGCATTCGAAACCGACGAGCCCACCACCATGTTTGCGGCAGACGCAGAAGCCGAAGTGTTTGCATCCGCGTCTTCCGCGGTCTGAACCGCAGGTGCGGGCTTCTTCTCCGAAGCGCGAGCGGCATGCGCTCCTATAACAGCAGTCAGAGCCAGCAGACCAGCAGATGCCAGTGAAACAGTACGGCGGAAACGGGATGAAACTGAAATCAAAATCGGTACTCCGTTCGAGGATTTTCGCGTGCCAAGTTCATGCGTATCGAGCAAATTCAGAGTTCACGTACCACCCGTAAAATCGTGCAGCATGCTCTTCTCCCGGACCGTCATAAAAAGGGAACAGCCATGGAAAACAGCATGGAACCGCATCGACCCACTTCAAGGCAACTCTGAACCTGCTACAACCTGAGCGCTATACATGAGTCCCCACTTTTTCAATGTGGTGCCCCTTCGGGACAACTCAGTGTTCGCTACAACCCGAGCGGGAGAAAAATTGTCGATCCGCAAATGGCATTCGCCGATGCCCATTCGACCGCCCCAGATCCACACCGACTACTCTACCCCAAAATCACCACCCCGCACCCGCAAAATAACCGCCACAAGACCAAATTCCCCGCCATCCGTCCCCTTCTGGCACCAAACTCGTTAATTTTCCGTGGGCCGCTCAAGGTGATCGATCACAAGCACCTGCACAGGAGCCTTCGTACGCTCCAGCTTCAGCCCAAGCTGCTCCTGCACCGCCGTAAAAATCGAAGGAGCGTCCTCTACGGACGGCTTTCCATCCTCCGGCGTCCAGTGCAGGGTGTAGTTGTAGAAGCCTGTCAACCCCGTCCGGTCTACAACGGGGGTCTTCAGTTCCACAGTTAAAGCGTCAATAAAGGGTTGCATCGGCTGGCCAAAACTGGTGTAACGGCCTCGTCCCCGTTGCCTGCCGCCACCTTCCTTCATGCCATTCGGCCCGATGGCCGGCTGTATCTCCGTCATCCGCATGCCTTTCTTATCTACCGCAAGCGCATAGACGGGTAACTCTCTCGTCTCGAAGTGGAACTTCATGCCGAATCGATCTATCAGGATCTTCTGCAACATGGGCACACGCTGAATCGGATCGACCACCTTGCGATAGGCCGCCACATCCGCTTCGCTCACCTTGGCCTGTACGTCGTAACGCTCATGCGTAGCCCAGTCAGGCAGTCCAACAATCTGGTCGTTCAGGAAGATGCGAAATGCCCATTGAATAATGTTCTCCGGCGGCATGTTCGTAATGCTGAGGTCATCGCTCATGGGAGCAGAGCCAATCTCCATCGCAACTGCTCCTGAGTGGTTGGGCCTGACCGAAACCACATCGAACTCCATAGGCTTGCCATCCGCAGCCATGATTCTTGCAGACGCCTGTAACGGCACAGCCTGCGCGGAAACCTGCGGCACCAGCATCACCACCAGCCCCAGGCATCGCGCAATACGCAGCATCCCGAATCGAGAAAGCAGGAACACCACATCGCGACGCCGATGTATCGTGCTCCGTTCACGTGGCCATACCGTAACCGCGCCGAACAAGCTGAAGAACAGAAGAATACTGAAACGCCCATGCACCAGCGGGTAGTAGAAGTCTGCACGCGAGAGCAAGCGAAGGTCGTTTCTCAGCGCATGGAGCCGCATCATCATGGCAATGAAGAGCACGCAGGCCCCGACATTGAGCGACAGAAACGCTACAACCGGAGTGATATGCAACGACCTTCGACGAAGCAATGCATATACGAAAACGCCCACCCAGACAAACAGCAGAGCAGGCAACAAACCAGCAGCGATCTCAAGCACCGCCGAACCCGGCCACTGAATAGCTCCGCGACCCTGCACGAGCAAACGAGCAGCCGCAGGTGCGTACAACCGTTGCCACAGCGGATACAGAAAGACAAAACCTATACAGAACCAGAGCGGCATCAGCAACGACCGCAAACGCTGCTCGCTGACAGAAGCAGTTCTATGCAATGCCTGGCCCAGGCACCACCAGCAACTTCGCCCCGCCGCGAACATCTCCACCAGATCGCCCGCAAAACCCTCGCTCTCCGCTCTGGAAGAACCAGCTTCAATCATCCACAGTGCCACGCGCAACACCAGATCCTGTTTCATCACGCCTCCCTGAACACTCCGCAATGCAGTTTCAAAAAGCCCTGTAAATACTGCCTTTGAGAAAACTGGCCCGCACAGCCATCTGCGGAAAGAGCTACGTCTTCGCGCGCTTCCCAAAGACGGGCACATCCCGCCATAAACGATTCAGCGCGGTTCTGGTCTCATCAATCGCGCGCAATCCCTTGTCTGTCACACGCACAAAACGCTTCGCCCGCCCGCCGCGCTCTGCACTTGGCTGTCCCATGCGACTAGCGACAAATCCCGCTTCCTCCAGCCGCTCCAGCGCCTTGTACACACTCGCAAGCGCAGCGCTCTTTCCCGTTACGGACGCAATCTCATCGCATAACGGAACGCCATACGCCTCCTCACCCAAACGAAGAATGGCCAGCAACATCACGAGTTCTGAATCGTTCAAAAGAACAGGCGCGCTCATTTATTCTATAAATTAGAAGAAATGAGCGCGAACTGTAAACACTTTTCTTCGACATTCTGAAAATCATTGCTCTACATAGACAAAACACCAGACAAAAGAAACCTTCGCGTACTTTCCAGTACGCTTCTTGCTCGCAAAAAATCCACTCAACACAACAGAACCTTTCGCGTCTTGAAACTGACAACAAAAATTAGAACCAGGACAACCCCACCCACTCAACCTCCAACCCTGTTCCCTGTTCCCTGTTCCCTGTTCCCTGTAAAGCCGTTTACCATTGCCATCAACACTAAAATCACTCAGGGGACCTTCCATTGGATCTGCGCGCTCGATTTGTCGCCTCCTCCGCGCTTGCCTGCCTGCTCGTGCCTTTTGCGCTCTGCGCACAGCAGCCTGCAACGCCATCACATCCTGACACCGCTGCCACCGAAGCACGCAGCCGCACAGCGAACACTGGCGCTCCTGCGAAACCGGCCGAAGGCGAACTCCCCATCCCGGCCGAGACCTCTTCCGTCACCCATCACGACTGGACCGCCGGCTCCCGCCCCGTTCACTACACCGCCACCGCCGGCGTTCTACTCATCAACGGCGAAGGCCAGGACGCCAAGCCCATCGGCACCATGTCCTACGTGGCCTACACCGAGGACGGCGTCCCCGCCAAATCGCGCCCCGTGACGTTCTTCTACAACGGTGGCCCCGGCTCCGCCACCATCTGGCTCCACATGGGTTCCGTAGGCCCCATCCGTGTCATCACGAAGAGCCCGCAGTCCTCCGGCGCGCCGCCATATGAGTGGGTGCAGAACCAGTACAGCCTCCTCGACAAGACCGACCTCGTCTTCATCGACGCGCCCCTCACCGGCTACTCCCGCCTCGTCGGCAAGGGCAAGGCCTCCGACTTCCAGGGCGTCGATCAGGACGTCCGCGCATTCAATAAGTTCATCACCCGTTACATCACCCTGAACCAGCGCTGGTCCTCGCCCAAATACCTCTTCGGTGAGAGCTACGGCACACCGCGTTCCGCCGCGCTGGTCGCCTCGCTCAACAACGACGGCATCGCCTTCAACGGCGTCACGCTGCTCTCGTCCGTGCTCAACTACTTCGTCAACTCGCCCGGCTTCGACCTGAACACCAAGCGTTACATCCCCAGCTACGCGGCCATCGCCTGGTTCCACAACAAGGTGCCCCACAACGGCACCATGAAGGACTTCATCCAGAAAGCGCGTGAATTCACCCGCGGCGAGTACGCCACTGCGCTCGACCAGGGCGACATGCTGCCCCCCGCCGAATTCGACGCCGTAGCCGCCAGGCTCGCCAGCTTCACCGGCCTCTCCGTCGAATACTGCAAGCAGGCCAAGCTCCGCATCGACCCCTCACGCTTCCGTAAAGAACTGCTCCGCGACAAGAGCCTCACCCTCGGCCGTTACGACGCCCGCTTCGAAGGTGCCGACACCGACGATGCAGGCGAAACACCCGGGTACGACCCATCCGACACCGGCATCTCCGGTGCCTACGTCGGCGCCTTCCACGAGTACATGCAGAAGGAGCTGAAGCACAACCCCGACACCACCTACGAACTGCGCGCTCCCAGCGGCTGGGACTGGCACCACCGTCCCTCCGGCGCACGCGCTGGCGGCGGCGGCAATCAGGCCCCTGTACAGCCCGACACCGTAACCGACCTCTCCGACGCCATGCGCAAAAACCCCAGCCTGCGCGTCTTCTCTGCCAACGGCTGGTACGATCTCGCCACGCCCTTCTTCGGCACCGAGCATGACCTCGGCCAACTCATGCTGCCCGCATCCCAACTCGGCAACATCAAGTACGGCTACTACCCCGCAGGCCACATGGTCTACCTGAACGTAGACGCCCTCCATGAAATGCACGACGACTTAGAAAAGTGGTACTCCGAAAAGTAAGTCCCAACTACTTCGATCCACAACACAAAAGAAGGCCATCCATTGGATGGCCTTCTCGTTTTATATAAAATAAAATATATTAAACTCCTGGATGAGAAAATAGCGAAAATCGAATGAGCCAAAATCAAGGGAGTTATCTATGTCCTGCACTGCTTTGAGAAGGACAGCAGGAAAACGGACAGAAGAGATATCGAAACAGCCAAGGCCCGTTTGAAGCTGATAAACGAAAGACTTCGGGAACAGAAGAGGAATAAATAGTGGCAAACAGAGCATCCCATGTAACAACAGGAAATGTGTTTGACGACCTTGGTTTCTCAGTAGCCGAGGCTACCGTCCTGAAGTTGAAAGCCGAATTACTTACCACGATCATCACAGAGATTCAGCGTAAGTCGTATTCGCAGAGCCAACTCGTGCAGATACTCGATGAGTACCAACCCAATATCAGCGCTATGCTCCACGGTAAGATCAGCAGCATTAGTGTGGAGAAATTACTAATGTACGCAGACAGACTGGGACTTAAAATCACCTGGAAGATTAGCCGGGCAACAACCCGAACGAATAAGTGCAAGGTTTCCCATGTAAAATCTCTCGCCGTTGCGTAATACAGCTACAAAAAGAAAAGAACCGCCTGTCCTGAATGGATAGGTGGTTCTTTCTTTTGCAATTATGCGCACTCCCTGAAACGACCTACCGATGGAACCGCCCCACCGTAACGCCCTTGGCCAGCACGTGGCCGTTCATCGCCTTCAACACATCGTCGCGGGTAGCATCCGCGCCCAGCGACAGCGTCGTATCCAGCGCGTATAGCTCAAAGGTGTAATGGTGATAAGGCCCGGCAGCACCCGCACCGGGCCCGCGGAATCCTACGATCCCAGCTATATTCTTACCTTCAATTGCACCCGCCGGCATCTTCGATCCGCTCGCACCTTCCGGCAAGCTGGTCGTCGCACCCGGAATATTGAACGCCAGCCAATGCAGCACATCGGCACTGCCCTTCTGCGGAGCCGCATCCGGATCATGCATGATCAGCGCATAGCTCACCACGCCCTCCGGCACATTTTTCCAGTCTAACCCCGGCGATACTGCTCCCTGCACCTTCGAGGTGTACTTATCCGGGATAATCCCCGTATCCTCAAACGCCGTCGAACTCAACGTAAGCCCAGGCTTTGCCGGTGCCGCAGGAGCCTGCGCCAACACCGTGCTCCCCATCAAAAACGCCGCCGAAACCGCCAATCCCATCATTGTCTGCCGCACATTTCCCTCCCCGGAAATAGTTCGTGGCAGACTACCGCATTCCCCGCGACACTGTACAGCAAGCACAAGCCTTTACCCGTCTTTTCACAAAAGAACGACGCCTCCACATCCACCCAAGCCGGGTGCCCATATCTCGGCTTTATCGAGATGCGGGCAATTCGCGCAACGCAAGAAGCGCTTTTCCTCCCCAACCAGCAAAACAACTGTGGGCAAACACCAAACCAACAAACCCGCTGACTTGCTGGCAAGCTGACTCGCTGCCTTTTGAGGCAAAAATTGCTTCTCCCCAACCACAAACATCCATGAGGCACGAATCGTAAGGGCACGGCTTCAACCGTGCCGTAAAAACATGCGAAGAGTAAGCGGCTTCAGCCGCTGAGGGGAAATCTCCTCCCTATACAAAGTCCAAAAACGAAATCACAAAGCCACTCCCGACAAGACTCAACACGATGCCATGACACAATTCCAGTGGAGGCAGCTTGCGCAATCTCGACTTCAGCTCCATGCACGCGCTCATCACCACCCTGCTGAGCCTGTCCGTCATTACCCTGATTGGAGTCGGCATCCGCCTGCTCACCCAGGTCACCATCCAGCAGCGGCGCGAACGCATGAACCGCCAGATCAACGAGCGCCTGCGCGTCCTCATCGCCGCCTACAAGACGCTCGGCGGCTCCTTCACCGGCGATTTAACGGTCAACCCCACCCACCTCCGCGACCTGCAACGCCCCACCGGAACCCCCACCACGTCATCCCCTGCAACCACCGCGACATTGCCCTCGAACGCGGAGAATGCAACCGCCTCCGACCGCACCCGCCGCATCCGCGACGCCGTCGAAGCCTCCCTCTCCGACATCATCCTCCTCGGTACCGAGGAGCAGGTCCGCATGGCCGCGCGCGCCGCAAACGAACTCACTACCGGCAAACTTGTCCACACCCAGGAGTTGGTCGTCTCCCTTCGCGCCTTCATCCGCGAGTCGCTCGACCTCGCCCCCATCCCTACCGACGTGAAAATCCCCCAACAAGGCCCTACCCGCTCCCCCTCCGGCGGCGGCAAAGGCGACAAGTCCGAAGGCGGCAAAAGCGGCGGTGGAGGCGGTGGCATGGGTGGCGGAGGTGGCATGGGCGGTGGCATGGGAATGGGCGGAGGCAGCAGCCTGGGCCTGAGTCACCACCCCAACAACGAAGAAGACCTGGACTCCCTGCATCACAGCTAGGTCCTATCCACATATAGCTTGCCCTGTTCCCTGTTCCCTGTTCCCTGTTCCCTGTTCCCTGTTCCCTGTTCCCTGTTCCCTGTTCCCTGAAAAGCGTAGGCTCATCTGTATGCGCTGGCTCAACCGCTTTCGTTCGCAACCTCCGAACTCCACCGACAACCGTTTTGGATTCGCCGTCGTCGGCCTGGGGCACATCGCTACCCAGTTCATGGAGGGACTGCGGGACTCGCCTGTCTGCCGGGTTTCTGCTGTGGTCAGCGGCAACATGGAAAAAGCGCAGCGCATTGCGCGCAAAAACCGCGCAAAACATGCATTTATCTACGCGGATTTCGATCATCTAGCGACCAAAAACGATGTAGATGCGGTGTATTTGGCTTTGCCGGTGAGTATGCATCGGGAGTTTACACTGCGGGCGGCGGCGGCGGGAAAACACGTCCTGTGCGAAAAGCCAATGGCTTCAACAGCTTACGAGGCTCAGGAAATGGTGGAAGCGTGCCGTGCCGCAGGTGTTCGGCTGAGCATTGCTTACCGCTGCCCACACACGCCCATTTATCAGAACCTTCGCCAACTCATTGAAAATGGAAGATTTGGAGAAAAATCTTCGCTGCGGTTCAAAGGGCAGTTTGGTTTTCATTTGAAGCCGGGATGGCGCGACCGTCCCAACCTGGCAGGCGGTGGAAGTCTTTTCGATATAGGGATTTACCCGCTGAACACGGCCCGTTTTCTGCTGGGCGAAGACCCCATAGCAGTCGAAAACGCCCAAGCCACCCTCGACGAACACGGAATGGAGCGCGAAATCCGCTGGACCAGCGTGTTTCCGTCAGGTGCTCGCGCGGACTGTATCTCTTCGTATCAAAAGGATTTACCGGACACGCTGAGCCTCTCCGGAGAGGCTGGGTCGGTGATGGTGGACCCTGCCTTTGGCTACAAAAAACCACTGTATTTTCAGGGTGAAATCAGCCCGGTTCAAGTCGATTCTGGTGGCGATTTGCATGCGAAAAACGGCGTTTTTGCATCGATTCCGCATGAAATCGGCGCAGAAAAACGCACCCCCATCGCAGAACGCGAAACACCCTTTTCGCACTTCCGTTTAGAGGCCGAAGAGCTGGCCAACGCCGTTCGCGAAGGCCGCGACACCATCACTCCGGGCGAGGATGGACTGGCTGACATGGTGGCGATAGAAGCAATCTATAAAGCGAAGGATCTGCAATCCAGGTTCTTACGATTCTTTTCATGAAACTTCATGTGGGCGAGGAAAGTGCACAGGGATTGGGGCAATTTGTAGTGAGATCGAACGGTTTTGGACGTTCCTTAGCGGAAAAGGTTGCAGATTCTACATGCAGTTGTGCTACGCTTATCGCACAATCGTTTGACCCTCAGTTTCTGGTTTTTTGCTCGCCCTGCCCAAACGCACTTGCAAAACCGTATTGAGAATCAGCGAAACACCAATAGATGTATTAGGACAGGGACAAGCAATGGAACAGGGTAATGTAAAGTGGTTCAACGATGCCAAGGGTTTCGGATTCATCTCGCGCGATAACGGCGAAGACGTATTCGTTCACCACACGGCGATCCAGGCTCAGGGCTTCCGCTCGCTGCAGGAAGGCCAGCGCGTAAGCTTCAACGTGGTTAAGGGACCGAAGGGCTGGCAGGCAGAGAACGTTCAGCCTGCTTAATTGTGCCTCCCTTAACGGGACGTTGGTCATACGGAAAGCGGCAGCCACAACGGCTGCCGCTTTCGCATTTATGGCTGAAAATTGCACGACAGGGATACCCCTTCCCTATAAATTCTGCATCTTATCCATTACATGCCGGGGAAGTCAGGGGAATGATGCAATAGACATCGGCCATGCCCTGCATGCTCTTTAAAAGCAGTCATTTTTTACGGGCCTGAAACGGCAAGGGGCACCCAGGGGATATGCGTACCATCGTGCAGGACAAATACTATCTTCGCGATCTGCATCGCGAGATCGATCTTTACGACCGCAAGCTAATCCACATTCTGAATCATGAAGTGTTTGCCACCGAGGATTTGCGGTTGACGGCAGCCAGGAAACTTACAACGAAACGCGAATCACTTGCTGAGACGGCTCGCACTCTGGCGGCGGCCGGTATTGAGTATGACGATAAGGAATTACCGCGCAGCTTCCGCCCGAAGGGAGGGATTGCAACCCGAGAGGAAGCGGCCCCAGCGACAAAACGCTCCCAGGGGAATGCAGTTGAGGTGCCGGACAAAGTGGCAGAGATTACCTCCCTAGCGGAGCGCAAGTCGCTGTCGTCCAAAGGCAGGGTGTTGAGCGAACAGGAATCGGCACTGGCCTCGGCGTTGGGTTCGTGGGAAGCGGATCTGGCCGCGTACAAGAAGCGCCGCCAGAAGACGGCCGCAGCGGTGTAATCACTGCATGATAACGAGGTATTGCCCTGATACGGCAGGGTCGCTGAATCTCTCTAACTGTTTTTCAAGGGAAACGGGCTGCAGCAGATACCTTCGCTCGACACTCTCAGAGAAGATGTTTGGCCTGTATAAAAAGCAGGCCGGAATGGAAATGTATGTCATTTGATCTGTATTCAATTCCGCTGACACGTATCGACGGCACGGTAACCTCGGTCGGAGAGTATCGCGGCAAGGTGCTGCTGGTGGTCAATGTTGCTTCCAAGTGCGGGTTGACACCGCAGTACGACGCGCTGGAAACACTGTACAAACGTTTTCGTCCGGCAGGGCTGGAGGTTCTGGGATTTCCCGCAAACGACTTTGCCGCGCAGGAACCGGGATCGAACGAGGAGATTCAACAGTTCTGCCGCGGAACCTTTGGGGTGGAGTTTCCCATGTTTTCGAAGGTAACGGTGGTGGGGCCGTCGAAGCATCCGCTGTATGCGGCAATGATTGAAGCGCAGCCGACATCGCGGGGCGCGGGCAAGCAGGGGATGATCGACGGACTGGTGAAATATGGCATTCATCCCAACGCCGAGCCGGAACTGCTATGGAACTTCGAGAAGTTTGTGATTGGCCGCGATGGCAGGGTGGCCGCACGATTTTCACCAGACACGCTGCCGGATTCACCCGAGATTACCCAGGCGATCGAAGCAGAGTTGTCGAAGCAGTAAGCTTCACTGCGTGGTTGCTTTTTATCGCTGCTTTATAGAAATCTCCCGCGACAGGGTCGCGGGAGATTTCTTTTTCAGATGGCGTCGATGAAGGGTGGGAAGGTGAATAGGAGCGACGCCGCGAGCAGCAGGAATGCGGCGATGGCGATGCGCTTCATCGCTACGTCCCTGTGCGACCAGAGGGCGTGCAACAGTAGCCAGGTGATGATCCAGACAGTAATGGCGAGAATACTGACGCCGGAAAGCGGACCGGTGGGCCGGTAGAAGTTCATAGCGCTACGGAAGGCGGGGAACTTGTCGCCGGCAACGGTGAGAATGCCTAGCGTGAAAGAACCGAGTCCTGCGGCCAGGGTTGCGGCTGCTCCGGCACCGTTGGTCTTGGCACTGCCGGTTTTGGCTGCGTTGGATGTTGAGGTTGCGTTCATTTTTCTTCTGCCAATGTGAGGGTATGGGTTCGGCCACCGTTGGTGGGTGCGTACTTGTTCAACATGGCTCCCCAGACACCGGCGATAGCAGCCGAGACGAAAGCCACGAAGACGAATCCGAGGACGACACTGCGAAGCGAACGGTGGCGCTTGAGGTCGCTGCCATAGTGGTTGAAGGTGGCTGCGGCCATGGTGATGGCGATGGGGCAGAGCCAGGCGACGTGCTCCTTCCACTCCATGCCCAGGGTGTGCCAGAGGACAGTCTGCGGACTGGAACGAAGCAGGAGTTGCGGGTAGAGCACGAGGTCGTGCGTGCCGACGGGTGCGACGGCCCGGTACCAGGGATAGACCATGTAGGTGCCGGTAAGAACAGCAAACCAGGCGAGCACGGCCATGATGGACAGGAGCCACTTGAGCGCGGTGTCCGATCGGGTATCGTTGTCATTGCTCCAGCAGACGCGCCACAGCTCAAGCATCGCGGCGGAACAGCCGAGCAGGAAGAGCGCTCCAAAGCCCATGCCGTGCAGGAGCGTCCAAAGACCTCGGGATGTAATTTCCATTGTTCTGCCCTCTCCTTGAGCAACGGAATGTTTAGCAGAGAAACGATTTTTTGCTGTAACGCGATGATCGCCTGGCAGCATGCGTTTGCATTTGAACCAATGGCAAAGAACTGTTTTTGTTTCTGTAAACAGTTCGCACTGAATTGTGAATCAGAAGCGCTTGTTACACGAACAGTAGAACTTTAAAGAACAATAGCTGTGTCTTTGTAAATCGCTATTCACCTGCTTCCACTGTGAATAACGCTTTGGCACTCAACCTGTAGACGGCTTGAAACCGTATAGGCGATGCTCTTTTCCTGTTGTTGTGGTACGGCGGATATCATACCGGATCGGGATGAGAATCATGGCGTGAATCAGCACCATTGCAGAGGATAAAGTGCGGCGAAAAGACATGTTCGCAGAACAGGCCTTATCCCCACAGGATTGGATTATGCTGCCAGAATTAGTTGGATTGAATGGTCGGGACGACTGGATTCGAACCAGCGACCTCACCCACCCCAAGGGTGCGCTCTACCAGGCTGAGCCACGTCCCGACGGAAATGCACGGGAGCGCTGACCTTCAAGGCCGCGCAGGGTTAATCCGCGTGCGTCTTTTTGATTGTACACGGCAAAGGATGGTTTTAGAGAGGAACGTGAGTTCGCTCTGTGCGCCTTAGCTTCGCGAAGGTGGGGTTCCCGATTTATACATGGGTGTAATCCGGGGTGACTGTAAGTCCGTCAGATGAAGTGGAATACCCCGGCGGTTCATAAACGGCGGGATTTCGCAGTCTGCTGTAGTCCGCATAGTCTTTGCTAGCTTTTTCATACATTGGACACCTCATGGACACCTATATCGGCCAAGCCAGTCTTAGCAATTCGCGAGGGTTTACACTTCATGCCGACGTGTTGAAGTTTGCAGCCAGGGAACGAGTCGCGGTTACGGAACTGGACGACATTGATGCGCTGGCGCGGAACTATCGTCCGCGGCTGCTGCGATTTGTTATGTCCAGCGTGCGCGACGAGGACCTGGCCGACACGATTGTGCAGGATACGCTGTTGAAGGCGTATCGCAATCGCGAGGGATTTCGCGGCGATTGCAGCGTGAATACGTGGCTGACGGGCATTGCGGTGAACCTGATCCGCGACTATGCGCGGACACAGAAATTCAAGTTCTGGAAGAAGGCTCATGCGACGGCGGTGGATGCGGGCGAGATGGCAAACCATCTGCACAGTGGCGGCGCGTCGCCGGAGGGTTCGCTGCTGGCTCGCGAGCAGGCGCGGCAGGTACACGAGGCGATGGCGGATCTTTCACCGAACCAGAGGACCGTGTTCTCGCTGCGCTTTCTAGAAGAGATGGAGCTTCACGAGATTGCTGAGATAACCGGCATGCCGGTGAATACGGTGAAGACGCATCTGCATCGCGCGGTGAAGTCGGTGAGGATGCGCGTGGGAGGGCAGCGGGTATGAACGACCATAAGGACTTTGCGACAAGGCCGGCGCTGACCGATGAGGAGTTCTGCGAACGGTTGTTTTCGCATGACGCCTCGGCCGCAGATGGCGAGTTGGAAGATGTACGGAATGCGGTGGCGAACTATCGCGAGATGATGAGCGACTGGGCGCATCGTCGCAGTGCGGCGCAACCATCTCTGGCTGCGGCTGCGCGCAGGAGCCGCTTCTGGGCAGCGGTACCGCAGTGGTCGCTGGCTGCGGTGGCGATGATGACGGTAGCGGTAACAGCGGGCATGCTGCACCTGAACAATGCACCAAACGATACGACAGAGGCAATCCATGCAACGACCGATGCAGCGCATCAGCTCATGTCGGCGGATAACGATCTGCTGATCTCGATCGATGCCGTAGTGAATGCCAGCACCGACCTTCCTGTTATAAAACTTGGACTGGAAAGACAGTCGTTTGCGGACGACGGTCGCGATATGGAGTAAGACGGGTACTACCGTGATCAGGCTGAAAAAATCCCGGACGCTTCTGCTGTGCCTGCTAGCGGCGATGCCTGTGGCTGCAACCGCGCAACGCGGTGGTGGACACATGGGTGGCAGTGGCGTACGCATGGGTGGCGTCCCGGTGGGGCCACGGTCGATACCCGGTGGGGGTATGCCGACGCATAACGCGGAACGCGGTGGCGAAGGAATGCGCGGCGGTCGCAGTGCTGTGCCGGTGGGACGCTGGTGGGACGATAAGAAGTTTGCCAGATCGCTTGGGCTGAAAGGCGATCAGCAGAAACGCATGGACCGGGTGTTCACACAGAATCGCGATGTGTTGCAGCAGAAGTACGACGCGTTCACGAAAGAGAAGAACAACCTGGATTCGATGAAACGGAATACATCCACGCCGGAGAACGATCTGTTCGGCCAGATTCAACGCACATCGCAGGCTCGTGCGGAACTGGAGCAGGCATACACGCATATGCAGTTGCAGATTCGCGGCGAGCTGACGCAGGACCAGTTGAACAAGCTGGAAGAAAAACCGTAGGTTTTGTCTGTTATAGGTTTCAGAAGGCCACCGCTTCATGCCATGTTGCAGAGCGTGAAGAGTGGTTCGTGCTTTGCACGAATACCCACATCTCGATAAAGCCGAGATGTGGGACACCCGGTTCATTCGCTACGTGGAGATGAACTCAGCATTCCCCTCAGCGGCTGAAGCCGCTTCTTATACCTGCATTTTATGGAACGGCTAAAGCCGTGCCCCTTCAAAATCTCTCTTTTGCTTTACGGCAGGACTGAAACCCTCCCCTTCCGAAAGCAATCGACCACGCAGACTTTGACTACACACACAACGGCAGACTGAGGATGGCACAGATACATCCTGCTGCGCACGGGTTCTATCTGCATCCAGAAGTAGCTTGTTCACGCTACGATAGCGAGAATGAACGAGGCTCTTACGCATTCGACGACGCGCCGCTACATGCCGGCGTGGGTTACGGGGATTCTCTACGGAGGAACCTACAACGGCTTTGCCGCTGTGAGCCTTTCGCAACTGATGCCGGAGCACGGCGTGACGCTGGAACGCACGGCGGAGATGATTACGCTGATCCTGACAGCCAGCTACATCAGCTTTCTGTTTACACCGCTGGTGGATTGCGGTTTGCCGCGACGCGTGTGGGCGGGGTTGCTGGCATTGATGGCGGCGGTATGCCTGTGCATTTCAGTTCCGATGATCCAAGCGGGCGCTGAAAACGGTGGGCATGGACCGCATGCGACAACGTTGATCCTGGTGCTGTTCTTTGGCTATCTATGCAACCAGATGTACACGAGTACGATTGGCGGCATGGTGCCGAACCTGGTGCGCCCCTCACAACATTCGGCGGCGAGTGCATGGCTGAACATAAGTTATCTTGCGTTGACCGGTGCGGGCGGTGCGTTGAGTGTATTGGAAGTACGCAAGCTGCCATTGAGTGTAGCGATGGTGCTGGTGCCGTTGCCGATTCTGCTGGGCGCGACACCGCTATTTTTTATTCCGAAAGAAGACCGTGTGCCGCGGCGCGTGAGCGAGGCGATGGAAAAACTGTTCAGCGACCTGTGGCAGACGGCGCGACAGAAGAACTACTTGTTTGCGCTGCTGGTGTTCGGGATTCCTTCGTCTACGTTTGCGTTGCAGAATCTGTTTGGCGGTATGGGCGCGGAGTTTCATGCAAGCCCTGAACTTACGAACCTGAGCGTGGGTTTGCTGTTTACGATTGCGTGCGCGTTGGGCGCGGCAATTGGCGGGCCACTGAGTAATCGGCTTGATCGCCGGCTGCTTTTTATTGCACCGGCGATGGCCGCGGCACTGGGTTCGCTGGCAATGGCCTTCGGGCCGAAGACGCCGTGGATGTTTGCGTGTGGTTTGTTCTTTTACAACCTGATGGCAGGCATCAACTACACGGCGACAAGCGCGCTGGTGTTTCAGATTGTGGGGCGAAACAATCCTTTGAGCGCAACGCAGTATGCGGTGTCGATTGCGGCATGCAACCTGGCGATTGCGGGTTCGGTGTTTTCCGACGGCAAGGGTGCCGGCAGGTTTGGCGTGCGCGGTGCTTTGATAACCGATGCTTTGCTGAGCCTGGTGCTGGGTACGGCTGTGCTGCTGCTGGTATGGAAGTTTGGCGGAGGATTTCCGCGGCCTCCTATTGGCGAAGATGAACTTGCAGAAGCCGAAGCCGGGGCGAAGGCTGCATAAGGGCTGCAGAGATTCTGAAAAGGTGCGTGCTGCGCACGGATTCCCACCTTCGCTTCGCGAAGGTGGGGCACCCGTTGAATGGTTAGTTAGGTTAACTAACTAATTGGTTGCGGCGATGGCGGCTATTATGCGGTCCATGGCTTTCATGTCGTCGCTGCTGTGCGGGGTGTGGGCGTTGACCATGATGGAGAAGATAAGCGTGTTGCCGCTGGCGCAATCGACATAGCCGGAGAGTGCTCGCGCTTCGGCTAATGTACCGGTCTTGGCGAAGATGCGATCCTTTAACGGCGCTGCTGGGAAACGGCTGCGCAGTGTGCCGTCTTCACCTGCGACGGGGAGTGTTCCCTTCCATGTGGCGAACCATGGTTGCGTTGCAGCATATTGCAACAGCGCAGTGGCGGCGCGCGGTGTGACGAGATCGTGGCCACTGAGACCGGAACCATCGAAAAAGACGAAATCATCGGGATCGATGCCGACCCGCTGCGTGAGAAATGTGCGGACAACACGTGCGCCATCGACGGTGGAGCCGTCGCCAAAGGCTGCGGAGAGTTGATGCAGAAAGAGTTCGGCATGCAGGTTCTGCGAGACCTTGTTGGTGAGTTTCATGTCGGTGGCGATGGTCTGCGAGGTGAGCGATGCGAGAACTGTATCGCTGCTGTTTGTAGATTGCGTGGCTGTGTCGCCGATTGTGTTTGCGGTGGTGACAAGTCTGCGCGTTGTGTCTGCGACGAGTGCAATCGGCTTGCGTGCTTCTACGGTGAAGCTGTCTTTGAATTGCGGCAGACGGTGGCGCGTAACGGGTTTGCCATCGACAGTGATGCCGCGCGCTTCGAGCAGCGATTTGAATGCGGTTGCGGCATAAGATGCGGGTTCACTGATAGCGAGTTCTTCATCGTCGGGCGCGCTGTCAACGGCGATGGTGCCGTAGATGCGGATGTTGCGTGAATCCGGCAGGCGCTCGATGGCGAGATGCGTGCCACTCTTCATGTCGCCGGTTTTTGCATCGACTGTGTCGATGGAGTACCAGGGGATGACGGGCGAGAGTTCGTAGGTGATGGGGTCGCCGGGGCTGTCGCCGGGGCTTAACTTGATGTGGATAAGGTTGTCGTTGATGGTGAGCGCGGAGGTGGGCGCGCCGTAGCCCCAGACTGCGTCGTCGATGCTCCAGTCCTGCGGGAATGGTTCGTAGGGGAAGAGTGTGTCGTCGCCAACGATGTTGCCGGAGATGTGTTTTAGTCCAGTGGCAGCAACCTGATCGGCGAGCTGTGCGAAGTGACGCAGAGGGTCGATGGGTGGGGCGTCGGGAGCGGGTTTTGTGCGGTGTGCAGGTGCGATGTAAGGCAGCGATGTGGCGGAGAGGTTCGGATCACCATCACCGATGAGTTCGAGGTCGCCTTCGAGATGTCCTTCGCGAATGGGCTTTAATGGCCGCACGATGACGCGTGTTTGAAAGGTTGTGTCGGCACCGAGCAGAGCGATGGCGGCTGCGGTGGTGAACATCTTGACGTTGGATGCGGGTTGAAAGAACTGGCCGTCGTTGAAGGAGTAAACGGGGGTGCCGTTGAGTGTGGTCACGCGGATGCCCCAGTGCGCACGCGATACGGATGGATCGCTGGTGATGGCGACAATACGTTCTGCCAGAGGCTGTTTCTCGTTTGCGGGTAATGCTTGCTGTGGTTGCGTTTGTGCAGCAGCAGTGAATGCGACAAACATTGTGGCCAGCAGTACGACAGGCAGGAAGCGTACACTCATGCGGCTGAGTGTAGCAGTGTTGTTGCGCGGTAGTTCCTCCGATGTGAGCTTGTGTTGTTGCGTGATTGTATTCGTTAAACGCCTACAATCACGATATGCAGATTGCACCCAGAGAGATTTATGTATGGAAGCTGTGCACACGTTCGCTTGAACTGGGCCAGCGAACGCGGGTGATGGGTGTGCTGAACGTTACGCCGGATTCGTTCTCCGATGGTGGCCGATACATATCGCCTGCGCACGCGCTGGATCATGCGTTGCAGATGCTGGATGATGGCGCGGACATACTCGATGTAGGCGGTGAATCGACGCGGCCGGGCGCGGGTGCGGGTACAGCAGATGCGATCCCGGCAGAGGAAGAACAGTCACGCGTGTTGCCGTTGATACGCGAGATTCGACAGGCGAGGCCGGATGCGATTGTTTCAGTCGATACGTATCGTGCATCGACTGCACGGCTTGCGGTGGAAGCGGGCGCGGAGATTGTGAACGATGTGAGCGGCATGCTGTGGGATGAGTCGATGGCCGCGACCTGTGCAGAGTTGCAGTGCGGCGTGGTGGCGATGCATACGCGCGGTTTTCCCTCGCAGTGGAGCGCACTGCCGCCGATGGATGCAGTGGTGCCGGAGGTACATCGCGGCCTGCAGGAGGTAGCCTGGCGACTGCTGCGGGCAGGCTGCGAACGCTCTCGCATTGTGCTTGATCCGGGCTTTGGTTTTGGCAAGGCAGGAGAGGAAAACTGGAAGCTGCTGCGCGGCATGGACGAGCTGCGAACGCTGGAGTTTCCCCTGCTGGCGGGGTTGTCGCGGAAGCGGTTTCTTCGCATGGCGCTGGAAGGGATTGCACACACTGAAAGCCTGCTGGATCAGGTTACAGTGGCTGCGGGACTGGTGGCGGCTTTGGCCGGTGCGCATGTGGTGCGCGTGCATGATGTGCGATCGGCTCGTGTGGCTGCGGGTGTAGCGGATATATTGCGCGGTTTGTAGGTTTCGGCCTCCCTCTGTTACTTTGTGTTCGTACGTGGCATTCCCTCAGCCGTTGAAGCCGCGTTTTATGGCCTGGCTTCAGCCGTGCCCCTTCAAAGCACACCCTTGTTTTACAACAGGGCTGAAGTCCTGCCCTTCCGAAAGCCAATCTTTCGAAATAACCCTTGGCAAGCACCTTCAACAAGGATGCATTTATAAAAGGCGGTTCGTGCTTCGCACGAATACCCACATCTCAAAAACCGAGATGTGGGGCACCCGTTTCCTGGGTGTTGCAAGATTGTGTTTGGCTTTACATGTGTGCAAGGTGTGCGGTTGAATCGCGTATGCTTTAGGTGAAGGGAAAGCGAAGAAACGATGGTTGGTATCGTGGTGCTTCAAGTGGTGGTTGCGGCGTTGCTGGTGGCGCTGTTGTTGCGCAGGCAGACGGCTGCTGATCCACGGCTGCAAACACTGCCCGACGAGATGGTGAAGCTGGTGGCACGTTTGGATGCGAGCGATGCGGCTGCTCGTTCGCAGCTTGTGGAACTGCGTCGTGAACAGGCTGAGGCAGCGGCACAATCGCGCATGGCTGCGGAACAGACCAGCCGGGCGTTGCGCGAAGAGGTGAATGGCTCGATTGCATCGTTGTCGCGGGCGCTGCATGAGGGATTGACGGCTTCGCGCACGGAAGATGCGAATGCGTTCGGTAGTTTTCGCGCGGACCATGCTGACGCTGCGCAACGTATGCGCGAAGCCGTGACGAAAGAACTTGGCGCGATGAGCGAACGGTTGCAGAGTTTCTTTGCAGATGCGGCGCAGCAGGAACGCGATGCGCGTACCACGTTGCAGAATGCTCTGACCGAACTGACTACGAAGAACACGACAAACCATGAAGCTTTGCGCGATGCTTTGCAGCGTTCGCTTTCCGTGATTGGGCAGGAGCATCGTGAAGGTGGCGAGAGGCTGCGCGCTACGGTGGAGTCGGGGTTGCGCACACTGAACACAGACAACACGGCGAAGCTGGACGAGATGCGCGTGATTGTGGACGAGAAGCTGCAAACCACGCTGAACGAACGACTGACGGCAAGCTTCGGCACGGTGAGCGACCAGTTGACGAAGGTACACGCGGGTCTGGGCGAGATGAAGGAGCTGGCCACAGGTGTGAGCGATTTGAAGAAGGTGTTTTCCAATGTGAAATCGCGCGGTATTGTGGGCGAATTTCAACTTGGCATGCAGTTGGAACAGATGTTCAGCCGTGCGCAGTACGTGGAGAATGTGGCCATCAAGGATGGCTCGTCGGAACGCGTGGAGTATGCGCTGAAGATTCCCGATGGCGATAACGGACACACGCTGTTGCCCATTGATGCGAAGTTTCCGCGTGAGGACTGGGAGCGGCTGGAACACGCCTACGAACACAGCAGCAAGGAAGAGCAGGACAAGGCTGGCACTGACTTTGAGCGCGCGATTCGCCGCGAAGGCAAACGCATTCATGAGAAGTACATCGATCCGCCGAAGACCATGCCCTACGGCATTATGTTTCTGCCGACCGAGGCGCTGTATGCCGAGGTGATGCGCAGGCCCGGATTACAGGCCGAGTTGCAGGGGCAATACAACGTGACGGTTGCCGGGCCTTCGAGTTTTATGGCAATTCTGACCAGTCTGCAGATGGGTTTCCGCACTCTGGCCATTCAGAAGAAGGGCAACGAGGTGTGGAATGTCCTGGCCAATGTGAAGAAGGAGTTCGGCAAGTTCGAACTGCTGATGAACAAGGTGGAGAACAACGTGAAGACGGTGCAGAATACGCTGAGCGATATTGGCACGCGGACGCGTGTGATCAATCGCAGGCTGCACGATGTGAGCGAGCTGCCTGCGGGCGAGGAGTTGAATCGGAGCGGCCTGCTGGCGTTTGCGGAGCCGGGTGTGGCTCCGTTACTGGCGGCTGTACAGGATGAGGATTCTGCTGCGGAGTAGATTCGTTTTCTTTTGCGTGTTTCTTTTTGGGGCTCCTCAGCGGCTGAAGCCGCTTGCTATTTGAGGTGCAGTCCGGCTAAGCCGGCCTCCTTCAAAGCCCTTTTGTGCGAGGCCTATTGGCACGGCTGAACCGGTGCCAATACGATTCCTACCTCATGATTGTTTTGTGGATAGGCGAAAAAAGCGGTTCGCGCTTTGCGCGAATATCCCACATCTCAAAAACGATATGTGGGCACCCGATTTTGTGCCTGGTGCTCTCGGCTTCGTGCTTATACTTCCGGCTTTATGTGGGTGCTTAGAATTCCGGGATGGTTTCCAGCGTGGTTGGGCTGGGTGGTGCAGTGGGGCGCTGGAGTTTGTGCTGGTACATGCGCTGATCGGCTATGCGCATGAGGTCGGCTTCGTGCTGTGCGTCCTGCGGGTAGTTGGCGCAGCCGATGCTTGCGGTCACGCGCACAATGCGATTTTCATAGTTGGGGCCGAGATTAATGGGAATGGTAATCGCGCTTCCGAGAGCAGCGAGAACCTCTTCTTCGCTGGTTTCCGCATGGCGATCCTGCATTCTTGCGCCAGGACAGAGCAGGGCAAATTCGTCTCCGCCGGTGCGTGCGAGGACACCGAGGTCTCCGACGGCGGCCACCATGTTCCTTGCCAGTTGCCGCAATAGAACATCACCGGCAGCATGTCCGAGAGTGTCATTGATGGGCTTGAAGTTATCGAGGTCGAGCGTGTAGACGAAGAGTCCATGGTGCTCGCGTTTTGCCTGCGCGATGAGATGTTGAAAGCGTTCATCGAAGTGGCGACGGTTGGCCAGGCCGGTGAGCTCGTCGTGCAGCGCCATCCATTGACTGCTTTTTACCTGCTCTTCGAGCATGACCACGAGCAGCCCCACGCTGATGATGAACTTCTGGAGATTCCAGAGTTCGTTTACCAGTTGGCTCCACAGGGTGGTTTCAGGGCCGGTCCAGGGGTGCACAGCAAAACACAGCGACCACAGTACAAAACCGGAGATAACAGCTACACTGCCGACGCTGCGTCGGGGGAGAGAGCGATAGGAGAAGACAGCACACAGCAGGTACACCAGTGCCAGGCTGAAATAGGCCACGAAACGGAAGTTGCCGGAGTAGACCCAATAGCCTGAAAAACCCCAGAAGATAAGGCCGAGTGGCAGGGTACTCCAGGGCTGTAAGCGACGCAGACGCCATGTGAAAGCAAGTACAACACCCAGCACGATGCAGGCGGTGTATGCAGTCTTTGAGGTGGCTCCGGCGCCATAGAAGCTAAGCAACACCAGCAGAACCGCCGCATTGCACCAGATAAAAATCTTCCTGGAGGAAAAGATGCGGAGGGATGCGGAGAGCAGAAAACAGCTACCCGCCAGAAGGTACGCATCCAGCGCTACAACATGGGCCGCCCTATGGGTGAAAGCCGAGATGCCGCGATGGGCATAGACGATGTGCGCCGCACCTTCCACGATGATGAGGATCAGGCCGATAACCCAGTACCACATACCGTCGCGTTCCTGTCCGCGGCCACGGACGGAGAGCAGCACCCCCACGAGGAGGAATATTGCAAGGAAATCGGGTAGTAATAGAAAGTTCATTGAATCCGTATGCGTCCAGGACTGTAAAAGGCAGCAGTAGCAGGATAATCTGATCGGTTGTATTTAGGATGACGGCACCGTGACGATCGTTGGCTTTCGGTGAGATGAAATGTATTCAAGGTGACTCTACCTGTGGAAACACGGGCCGAGCCTCTGTACACTGGTTAGCGGCTCTACATGCGAAACGGAACCGGATATTATGCTGTAGGCATAACCGCCTGCGGAACTCGCATCCGAAGGTTGCAATAGTTTTAGTCATTTTGAGTGTGGTTTAGGAGAAAGCAATGGCATCAGTTGACGAGAAGGTCAAAAGCATCATCGTGGAACAGCTTCAGGTTGATGAGGCCGAGGTAACCCCTGGCGCCAGCTTCCAGGAAGATCTGGGCGCGGATTCACTGGACGTTGTAGAGCTGGTGATGCAGTTCGAAGAAGCCTTCGACATCCAGATTCCGGATGAAGACGCGGAAAAGATCAAGACCGTAAAAGACGCAACAGACTACATCGAAGCCCACGCAAAGGCAAAGTAAAGTGGCACAGCCAACAAGCATTCCCGCACGACGCGTTGTCGTTACGGGCATAGGACTGATCTGCGGTATCGGCAATACGGCTCCTGCGGTTTGGGAGAGCCTGATGACCGGTAAAAGCGGCATGGCAGGGATTACCGCCTTCGACCTGGAAGGCCACTCCGTGCTGTTTGCCGCCGAGGTGAAGGACTTCGATCCGCACCAGTTCGTCGATAAAAAAGAGGCCCGCAAGATGGGTCGCTTCATCCACTTCGCCCTGGCTGCAGCTCACGAAGCCATGGAGCACTCCGGCCTGAAGATTACGCCGGAGAATGCGGAGCTGGTGGGCGTCCATATTGGCTCGGGCATTGGCGGCTTCGACATCATCGAACGCGAGCACACCAACCTGATGAACGGTGGGCCGCGCAAGGTGTCGCCCTTCTTTATTCCTGCTTCGATTGTGAACCTGGCCGCTGGCCATGTTTCGATCCGGTATGGAGCAAAGGGGCCGAACGAAGCCACGGCAACCGCGTGCACAACTTCAGCCCACTCCATTGGCGACGCGTATCGCATTATCCAGCGCGGAGATGCAGATGCCATGATCGCCGGTGGCGCCGAAGCAGCGATTACTCCGCTGGGCGTGAGCGGGTTTGCCAACATGAAAGCGCTCTCCACCCGGAACGAAGACCCGCAGAAGGCTTCGCGTCCGTGGGACAAGGACCGCGATGGATTTGTAATTGGCGAAGGCGCAGGCATCCTGATCCTTGAGGAGCTTGAATTTGCCAAAGCACGCGGAGCAAAGATTCTGGGAGAAGTGGTGGGCTACGGCATGAGCTCGGACGCCTTCCACATGACAGGTATGGCACCGGAAGGGGAAGGATGCGCCCGCGCGATGCGGAATGCATTGAAATCCGCCGGGCTGGAGCCGAACCAGATCGACTACGTGAACGCGCACGCCACATCGACACCGCTGGGCGACGCGATGGAATCGAAGGGCATGGAGACAATCTTCGGCGAACACGCGCTGAGCGGCAAGCTGCTGGTTAGCTCCACCAAATCCACCACCGGCCACCTGCTGGGGGGCGCGGGCGGACTGGAAGCAGGCATCACCCTGATGGCTCTACAGAACGGCATTGCACCACCAACCATGAACCTTGAGAACGTGGACCCGGCATGCAGGCTGAACTATGTGCCGAATACGCCGGTGAAGCAGGAACTGAACTATGCGCTGTCAAACTCGTTCGGATTTGGCGGCACGAACGGTTCGCTCATCTTCAAACGCTGGACAGAATAAAACAGAACTTCGTGCGGTCATCGACGCTTGCGGAGTGATTCTTTCCAGACTTCAAGTGCGAAGCAGAAGCCCGGCGATGCCGGGCTTTGTGCATTGGGCGGTATTCGCTTGCGGTGTGGCAGGCGCTTCACGCGCTTCGAGAGCGCTTCGCTGAAGCTATATACCTTCGCTTCGCCGAGGGTATGGCTTTGTGAAGGCTATATATGTGGATACGACCCGGCTGTTTGTCATAATCAGAACACCGTTCATTTCAAAAATGGTGCGAAAGGCCGGTGCGTTCGGTGTTGCTGCCAATGGGCGTTCGTGGATTGCTGGGACTGCTGGGTGCAGTGGTCGCATTGCTGATTTGCCTGCGCGGTATTCCGTCGCGGATCGGCCACCTTACCAACAGGACATTCGACTCTGTTGCCACCTTCGGCTTTGCGCTTCTGCAACTTGGCATCTTCTGCGTGCTTTGGCTTAGGCATATACCGCTGCATGCCGATATACCGGCGTACTACCTTCCGCAGGCACGCCTGGTGCTCGCAGGCAAAGTGCCTTACGTGGACTTTCCCTCCAGCTACCAGCCGCTGCACGCTTACCTGGATGCGTTTGCACTGCATCTCTGGAACAGTGAATATTCCCTGCTCCTGGTTGCGATTGTCTGCTGCGTTGCCGGATTTCCATTCTGGATGTATGCGATGCGACGTTGGCTTCCGGAGCCGGAGACGCGTTGTGCCGCATTGCTGGTGATGATGCAGCCTGTGCTGCTATGGAACATTGCGGCCGATGGAAGGAACGACGGCATCCTGTTTCTTCTGCTGGGTGTGGCTGCGGCCCTCGTTGCGCGCAAGGACTTCGCCGCCGGGATGGCGGCCACCGCCCCGCTGGTCGTCGTTAAATTTCTGCCGATTCTTCTGTTGCCGCAGTTTCTGGCCGCAGCACGCAAACGCACGTTATGGCTTACCGGAGCCGCTGTTCTGCCGGTATGTGTCTTCGGATGGGTACTGTACCTTGGCGGAGACATCCTGATTCCGCTGAAAGCGGAAGGTGGGATCGCGACTGCGGGAGGAGCGCCTTATGCCTGGACTGCTTTGACCGGTATTCCTGTCTCGACTGCCGTCTCCAACGCGATTCTTCTGGTTGCATACCTGGTTGTGCTTGTGTGGCTTGTCCGTGCGGCGCTGCGTGTCCGGCAGGACAGCGACCGCATGCGTGTCTTATTTTTCGGTGTACTGGCACTGATGCTGGTGCTGCTGTTCTTCTCGAAGAAGTCTTACCCTGTCTACCTCATTCCGGTGGCCTTCCCTCTCGCAGCCTGCATTCTGCATGCGCGACGGCGTGGCAACCGTCTGGCGGCCTGGGTCTATGCAGTTCTGCTGATGTTGTCAATGGTGCAGTCGTCCGTCTGGTACAGCGTTATGGGCATGGTGTCTGCACCGGCACTGCACGCAGCATTCATTGCAGGCAACGGGGCCGCCGTGATGGAGATGATCCCCATGGTTGTTCCCGCGATCTGCTATCTGTACCTGCTTGTGATCGCATTGCGCGAACCTACTTCGACCTGCGTTGTCGATTGATAGACGCTAGAGCCTGTAGTAGAGATAGCTCCCGCAGCAGATGGCCTGGGCCAGCAGGGCTGTGAGCATGATGGCGAGGAAGATCCTGCGGTGCTGGGTTTCGCTGGCGTCGGCCAGGACACCGGAGGCAAAGGTAAGCAGGAAGGGATACGCCCAAAGTAAAGGCACGGTGGTGACCTGCGTGGTTTCGATCGGCAGCAGGGCCACCGCGGTAAGCAACGGAACGGTATTGCCGAAGTAGCGCGAACGCTTCACCAACAAATACAGTCCGAGAGCCACGGCGATGGTGGCGCTGGCGGCTATCTGCAACGGGTCGCGGAAGAACTCGATGGCCGGATGCACGTCGAAGATGAACAGTGCGGAACCCGCCGTGAAGATGTAGAGGAAGATGCTGAAGTGGAAGGCATAGGACACCAGCACGATGAACAGCGCGCCGAAGGAGACAGCAGTGAGCAGAGGTAGAACCAGTGTCCGGCGGCGTTCGGCGATGTAGTACATGCAGATGGCCGAAACGATGAGTCCGAAGAACGCGACGAGGATGTGAGCGCAGGCTGTGAGGCCGAGCGCCACCGCGTACATGACGATGCGCGGACGCCACTTACGCGGCGGTCCATACATGGCGTGGGCGATGCCGATGGCCGTATAGACCAAGGTGAACAGACCCCAGGCGGCGAGGATTTCGTTGTTCGGCGTGGTGGAGTAACGCAGGACGGCGGGCGAGAGGCAGTACAAACCGAGCGCAAATGTGCCGGGGATGTTGCCGAAAAGTCGTCGGCTGACCCACCAGAGGCCCGCTCCGAGGAGTGCTCCGAAGAAGGCGAAGGGTATGCGCAGGAGGTAGCGGGTGCCGAGGATCTGGTGACGCAGGTCATAGACGGAGCCGGTGGTTGGGTTGGCGTCGGCGGATGCGTTGGTGTGGTCGGAGCTGAAGTGGTCGGCAACTTGCTGGGCCTTGACGTAGACCGTGAGCGGCAGGGAGGCTACGCGGTAGGCCAGCGTGCCGTCGCCCTGCATGTTGCCGCAGGTGGTGAAGTAGCCCGGCGTGGGCATGGGGCGCTCCCACATCTCGCGGCCGCAGAGAGCATGGCGGTAGTCGCTGTCGGTGAGCGGAGCGCCGCCGATGACGTAGAGACATTCTGCGAGAAAAAAGAGAAGAATCAGCGCCGCAATCCGTTGCGGCCTGCCAAAGTGAAATTGAAAACTCATGTCTTAGCTTGTTTCGCCTGCGCATGTTGAGTGTTTCAGTTTGGGGCGGGTTGAGCAAGTGAACACTTGTCTTTACAAGCGTGACGTTTACAGGATGTTTCGATTTCATGCGCATCCTCGCGTAGTCTGGAGGTATGGATTCTATGCACTATCGGATTGGTTCGGGTCGGCTGGTGAGCTATTCGCCCGTACGCGAGTTGGCCTGGCGCGTGGTTTTTGAAGACGAAGGCGTGGCAGGATACTGCTACTGCTGCAATGGCGCGCTGGCTACAGTGGATGAGGATTTCGATGTGACCGTGCTGGACTCCATGCTTGTGTACAACGTGGCCGCGATGAAACGCGAAGCCGATGCCGACCGCGAACGCATGCTGACCGTGGAATGGAGCCGCGACGGGCAACAGGCTGCGTTGCGGCTGGATGGCGTGGCACAGGTGCTGATCGACTTCCAGAAACGTGAAAGCTGCTGCCGGAGCAATTTTCCGAACTTCATGGACGATGGACGAGGACAGTGGCGCACTGGCAGCCACGCCTGGGACGACGCGGCGCTGGCACGCTTTGAAGAAGAGACCGTTACGCTTTAATTTTCTTTCTCTTTTGCAGCATTCCCTCAGCGTCTGAAGCCGCTTGCTTTGGCAATGGACGCGCAGGGTTGAAGGTCGGTCCTCCGCAAACATGCAGGGCTATTTCTCTACTCCTCCTCTTTCATTCACCGTTTTGTTCTCCCAGGCCATAGTCCTTTGGTGCTTTTATTGGTTACCAAGGGCGGGTATGCTGGAGGCCTGCTCTCCTGCTGGCGTTTACCCCCTGTCCGCCTCAGGTTTGGGTTCGGAGGCACGAGATGTGGAAGTGGTTTGCATGGACGGTACTTCTGGGCGGGATAGCACCAGCACAGACCGTACAGGCGAAAGTGCCACCGGTCCCGGAGATGCCTGCAAATCTTGCATTCGAGGTGGCCACGATTAAGCCGGTTGATCCTGGTCCGCACTCGGGCCGGCTGATCCGCATGGAAAATAACCACAGCTATATTGCGACCAATTTCACACTACAGATGCTGGTTGCGGCGGCGTATCGGCTGAATCCGCACGAGGTATCAGGTGGAACGGGGTGGATGCGCTCCGACAAGTTCAGTATCCGGGCGCTGACACCGGGCAGGGAAAAGCCGACTGGATCGCAGCAGGCCGAAATGCTGCGGACACTGTTAAATGAACGTTTTCATCTGAAATTTCATTGGGAAGCGAAGACGCTTGCCGTGTTTGTCATTGTTGCTCCAAAAGGTGGAGGCAAACTGAAGACGACACAGTATCCGGGAGAGGACGCGGTGGTGACGAGCGTGGTCTATCGCGACCATGTGGAACTGCCTGCGCGCGGGGCCACGATGAACGATTTTGCTGCGGCCCTGCAACGTGTCGTCCTGGATCGTCCGGTGGTGGACGCAACCGGCATTGCAGGGCAGTATGACTTTGATCTGTCGTGGGTTCCGGACGAATCGCAATACGGCGGCGAGCTACAGATAACGCCGGACAGCACGGGTGAACCACTGGTCGTGGCGATGAAAAACCAGTTAGGACTGGAGTTGAAGTCAGCCCGGAGAGTGGTGCAGACACTGGTGATCGACAATGCAGACCAGCCGGACGAGAACTAGAATGGATATCGGGGTAAATGTTTCTTGACCCCACGGTAAAAAGGCGATATTCTTGTCAGGTTTGGCGCATCTGACGCATGGCTGTGAGGCATCCGGCCGCGTTGTGGAGCGGGCAACGATCTTACGGAGCAAAACCGAAGATACAGCCCCTTCAATCCGCCTTTCATTTTGAGCTCATGGTGTTGAAGGCGCACCGGTCGAATTTCCGGGCGTGGAGGTTTTTGATGTACGCAGTAATCCGTACCGGTGGAAAGCAGTACCGTGTTGCTCCGGGCGACACGCTGAAGATTGAGACGACCGCGCACAACGATGGCGCGATTGAATTTGCCGACGTTCTGGCCGTTAGTGGCGAAGAAGGCAAGTTTGAACAGGAACTGGGCGGTGCCAAAGTACTGGCCTCCGTTGTAGGCGAAGGCCGCGGCGACAAAATCCTGGTCTTCCACTACAAGCGCAAAAAGCAGTATAAGAAGCTGCAGGGCCATCGCCAGAACTTCGTTGAAGTCAAAATCAACGAGATATTGGTGAACGGCAAGAGCTTCAAGGCCGAGTAAACCACTCACGCCATACTGGCGCGATACAAATTTTCACCGCAAAACTTTAGCGGCACAGATTTCATAGATTCGCGGACCGCTTCCCTGACGATGCCGGACACCGCAACGAGGCAAAGCAATGGCACATAAAAAAGGTGGCGGTTCCTCTTCCAACGGACGTGATTCCAACGCGCAGCGCCTGGGCGTGAAGGCCTTCGCTGGCGAACTGGTCACAGGCGGCAGCATCATCGTGCGTCAGCGTGGTACACCGATCAAGGCCGGTCTGAATGTCGGCCGCGGCAAGGACGATACCCTGTTTGCCAAGGTTGGCGGACGTGTGAACTTCTCCGATCGCGGCAACCACGGCCGCTTCGTCTCGATCGAACCGGTTGCATAAATTCACTTCAGTACGGAAAGAGCCTCGCTTCGGCGAGGCTCTTTCTATTTGCCAGAGGTTTGCTTCGCTGCTCTTCTGGTTGTTGAGTTGGCTTACAAGGAATC